>Ga0302319_10000901_pt1 | contig 66786 bp, 50 predicted proteins | sample Bog_T0_2_FD_203319 | JGI IMG/M metagenome (GOLD analysis project Ga0302319, IMG submission 203319) | Peat permafrost microbial communities from Stordalen Mire near Abisko, Sweden - Bog_T0_2 | ecosystem: Environmental > Terrestrial > Soil > Wetlands > Peat | place: Sweden: Abisko, Stordalen Mire...
GAGTCTCGACGACCTGGAGATCTCCGCCCGCGCTGCGGGATCTCGTCTTTGGCTCTGGCCGCTGTCGCCGGCGTACACCACCAGCCCGTCGCGGCATGGGTTCATTTTGGGATTCGGCAGCTCCCTCCCCGCGCAGATTCCCCGCGCCGTGCACCTGTTGCGGTCCTTCATCGCCTAGGGGTGGTGACTGAAATTCTGTCCGGAATACATCAGCGCTGAGCAGAACCGGCTTCAGAGGTTGCAGTCGTGCGATTTTTCCCGGTTCAGAACTCGCGCTCGCGTCGTCCCCCTTTGGGGATTGCCGCGCTCTGACTTGATCTTCTCCAAACTCTTCTCCCGCGCAAGAGCGGTACTTTGATCTGAGCGCGGGTCGCCAGGCGAAGGTGTTGCTTCGGCCCGGAAGCAACGACCTTTCGAGCTTCGGGTATCGCCACCCAAAGGAATCCATGTCTGCGATCGGAACGTCGAGCTCAACCAATCTTCCCGCTCCGGAGTGGCTTCCCAGTGAATTGGGAGGCGGGAGTGCAATGCCCGAATTGCTCCAGGCGCTGTTTCTGGGAAATCCTGACATGGTGATCGTGACGGATGCGGCGGGAAGAATGGTCGCCGCCAATCCCGCGGCGATTTCGGGGTTCGGCTATGCGCGGGAACAACTGGAAGGGAAATCGGTAGGCATGCTGCTCCCTCAGGCCCTGCGCGAGCGGCACACTGGGCATGTGCGCGATTTTCAACAGCACCGCTCCATGCGAGTGATGGGAACGGGAATGAACCTGAGAGCTCGCAGCGCAGCCGGCATCGAGTTCTCATTGGACGTGATGCTCTATCCCTTCGCGGCCGGGAACGGGCAATACACGTTGGCCGTCTGCAGGCGGCTGGACGCGGCCCTGGCCCACACCCAGTTGCAGATTCATGCCATCGTCGAGAACGTACGCGACTACGCCATCAACCTGCTCGATGCCCAGGGTCGGATTCTTACCTGGAACGAAGGCTCCCGGCGCATTCACGGTTTAACATCCAGCCAGGCTCTCGGCAAGAGCTACTCCATCTTTTTTACGCACGATCAGATGGAAGCTGGGGAACCGGAGCGGCTGCTGGAAGAAGCGGCGCACTTTGGGCACCTGCACACGGCGGGTTGGCGAGTGGGCGCGCTGGGGGCAGAGATCTGGGCCGAAGTCGATTATGTGGCTCTCCGCGGCCCGTCCGGGCAACTGACCGGATTTACCAGGGTGCTGCACGACATGACGGCGCACAAGCTGGCAGACGAGGTTCTGCGCCAGGCCAACCGGGCGCTGGTGGAGAGCGAGGAGCGCTTCCGGCTGCTGGTTGAGCCGGTGAAGGAGTACGCGATCTACATGCTCGATCCCGAAGGCCGGGTGGTGACCTGGAATGAAGGAGCGGAGCGGGGCAAGGGGTACAAGGCGGAGGAAGTGCTGGGGCGAAACTTCTCCATGTTCTTTCTGCCCGAGGATGTAGAGGCGGGTTTGCCCGCACAGGAATTGGCGTCGGCGTCGCGCGACGGCCGCTACGAGACCGAGGCGTGGCGGATACGCAAGGACGGAACGAGGTTCTGGGCGCTGCTGACGTTGACGGCCATTCGCGGCGTAGATGGGGAACTGCGTGGTTTCGCCAAGGTAACGCGGGACATGACCGCTCTCAAGGATGCCGTGGAAGCCATGCGAGGCCTCAACGCACAACTCGAGCGTTATCGGGTCATGGTCGAAAGCATCGACGAGTACGCGATATACACCCTGGATGCGGAGGGACGGATCACGAGCTGGGGCAAGGGCGCTCAGAAAGTGAGCGGAATCGGACCCGACGAGGCCCTGGGCCGGCACTACTCCATCTTCAATTCTCCCGAAGAAATCGTCGCCGGCGTGGCCGAGGATGAACTGGCCGAGGCCGCGCGAACCGGGCACTTCCTGACCGACCGCTGGCGGATTCTGCCGGACGGGTCAAAGGTGTGGTCAAGCGGTGCACTCACCGCCATCCGAGACGACGCAGGAAGGCTGACCGGGTTCATCCGCGTGGCCCGCAATATGACACAGCAGAAGCTGCTTGAAGAGTCCCTGGCGCGGCTCACGGCGGAGCTTGAAATCCGGGTCGCGGAGAGAACCCAGGAACTGGAATCCACGGTGATGGAGTTACGCCACAAGAACGAGGAAGTAGAGGCCTTTGTTTACATCGTTTCCCACGATCTGCGCGCGCCGCTGGTGAATCTGATAGGGTTTGCCCGGGAGCTCGACACCAGCTGCGCACGCCTCAGGAATCTGCTTGAGCGGTGCGCGCCGTGCAGCAATGAGATCCTGGAAATCCTGGACACCGACCTGCCTTCCGCAATCCACTTCATCACTCAATCCTCGTTGAAGTTCGAGCGCCTGATCGACGCTCTGCTGAGCCTGTCACGGTACGGGCGCCAGATCTACCGTGTGGAACGATTGGATGTCGAAGATTTGGTGACGAACGCCGTTGCCACCTTCCAGCAGTCCATCGCCGAAGCCGGAGCGCAGGTGGAAGTGGGCCAATTGCCCCCTGTGGAGGCGGATTTGACCGCGCTGGGGCAGGTGTTTTCCAACCTGATCGGGAACAGCCTCAAGTACCGCAGTCCCGAGCGGCCGCTCAAAGTGGAGATCGGCGGCCAGGTGGAAGGCGTTGCGGTCAAGTATTGGGTACGTGACAACGGGCTGGGCATTCCGGAATCGGGAAAGGAAAGGCTGTTTCAGGTGTTTCAGCGGTTTCATCCCCAAAAGGCGGAAGGCGATGGCATGGGGCTGGCGATTGTGCATCGCATTGTCGAGCGCCACGGCGGCAAGATCTGGGCCGAGGGCGAGGAAGGCAACGGAACGGGGTTTTATTTTACAATTCCTTTTCATTCGCAACGGTCCAGCCGCGAAGGTGGGGAATGAATCCCTTTCGCGTGGGACATGACCTTGGAATCCGCGCCCAGCTTCGCCTGTTGGTAGCCATCGCCGTGGCCGGGCTGAGCCTGTTTGCGGGGGTGACGTATATCACCATCGGCGAGGTTCGAGCGGGCTCCTCGGCGTTTCTGCACTACCGCGTCGCTCTCGATGTAGCCAGGGATTTTGCCAGCCCTTCGCAGTCGCTGATCAGCGTCTATCCGTTCTTCTTCCAAAGCAGGAACATCGCCGGCCCGGCGGACGTTGAACGTTTGAAGCGGCTGCTTGTCGAAGCCCATGCGCGATTGGAGGACGGCCACAAGCACTATTTGCAGGTGCTTGCCCCCGGCCGGGTGCGCGACCTGGTTACCGGGGACGCGTATGAGAGCGCCGAGGCGTGGTTTGAGATTGCGGAGAAGGAGTATATGCCGGCGATGGAACGCGGCGATATGGACCGCGCAAACGAGATCCGCAAAGAAAAGATGGAGCCCATCTTTCAGCGCAACAGCGCCGTCAACCAAGAAGTCTCCAGGCAGGCTGCTGCGTGGATCGCCGCCAACCGCAGCGAGGTGGCGGAAACGGTGCGTGGGCGCACCTGGCAGCTGATGGCCGTAGGCGCCGCCACGATCATCGCGCAGCTCTTGCTGGGCTTGGTCATCGATGCGCGCGTCGGCTCCAGCACGCGGATTCTGCAGACAGCCCTGGAAGAGTTGCGCCGCAAGAATGCCGAGGTGGAGGCGTTTGTGTATATCGTCTCGCACGATCTGCGCGCGCCCTTGGTGAACCTGCAGGGCTTCTCGCACGAGTTGGAGAATAGTTGCGTGGACTTGAAGGAGGCGATGAGGGGGATTCTCATGCCCGAGGACGTTCACGTCACCGTGGAACGGATTCTGGATTCCGACATCAAGGGAGCGATCGTATTCATTTCCGCCGCATCGTCGCGTCTGGAGCGGCTGATCGATTCCCTGCTGCAACTTTCCCGGCAGGGCCGGCAACCTTACAGTCTGACGCCCATCGACGCCCGGGCCCTGGTACAGAACACACTGGCGGCGCTCGCATTAGAGATTGAAAAGGCTGGCGCCTCCATTGTGGTCGATGACCTGCCTAACTTCGAAGGGGATCGCACCGCGCTTGGCATCGTACTGACCAACCTGCTGATCAACGCGCTTCGGTATCGTGATCCCAGCCGGCCGCTGGTGGTGCGTGTGGGCGGGCAGAGGGAAAAGGGGATGGCCCATGTATGGGTGAACGACAACGGCGTGGGAATTCCGGCAGCGGGAGTCTCGCGCCTGTTCAAGGTCTTTCAACGTCTTCACCCTGCCCTGGCTCCCGGTGAAGGCATGGGGTTGGCCATTGTGCAACGCATTCTCGAGCGCCACCAGGGCAAAGTCTGGGCAGAAAGCATCGAAGGCGCAGGCTCAACCTTTCACTTCCGTTTGCCCTTCTCGAAGTCCAACCGTCGCCCAACCCCGGTCAAGGAGCTCAACAACAATGTCTGAAAGTTCCAATTGCGCTTTCACCATTCTCATCGTCGACGACGACGATGGACACGTCGAACTGATTCGCCGCAACCTGCGCCGCATCGCGGTGGGCAATCCAATTGTCACTTTGCAGGATGGGGAGCGGGCATTGAACTACATCTTCCGCCGCGGCGAGTTTGCCGCAAACGCCGAGGGACAGCTCCTGATCCTGCTGGATATCAATATGCCCGGCAGCGTGAACGGCGTGGAAGTGTTGCGCCTGATGAAGGCCGACCCGGCGACGCGCAAGACGCCGGTGATCATGCTCAGCACCACGGACGATCCGCGCGAAGTGGCCCGGTGTTACGACCTTGGCTGCTCGGTTTACATCACCAAGCCGGTCGATTCGGTTCAGTTTATTGAAGCCATCAAGAGGCTGGGGCTATTTTTGCAAATCATCAGTCTGGCAGCAGTCAATCAAGGAGCGTTGGCGGGCGCCGCGCGATGAGCAGTTGGTCCGTGCCCGCAGCCCCATCATGCCGCAATGTTCTGCTGGTTGAGGACGACCCTGCCACCGCCGAGCTGGTTCGACGGACCCTCGAGCGTTCCGGCTACTCGGTCGAAGTTGCTCTCGGCGTACAGGCAGGCCTGCATGCCCTGAGCGGCAACAAGTCCGCCGAGTACGTGGCCCTGTTGCTGGACTACAAGCTGCCCGACGGCGAACCCTGGCAGGTGGCCGACGCGGCCAAGGCCCGCATTCCCGAGGTTCCGGTCGTTTTTGTGACCGCGGCAAGCGATGAGTCAGTGGCCATCGAAGCCATTCGCCGGGGTTTTGCCGACTATGTGAAAAAGTCCGCCGGCTTCTGGGACGAGTTGCCGGCGGTGCTGGAGCGCGTGGCCCGGCTCGGCCAGATGAAGAGCCGGCTGGATGAAACCAGCGCCCTGATGCGCGCCATCGTTGAGCAGTCCTCTGATCTGGTAGCGGTGTCCAGCGGAGATGGGAAGATGGTGTATGTGTCGCCGGCCTGCCAGGCCCTGTTGGGGAGGGAGTGCGGGGAGATGATCGGGCGCGTGTGGACCGAAATTGTGGCTCCGCAGGACCGCGATGCCTTGCTTGCATTGCTTACCCGCACCAACCAGAATCCTACCCAGCCGGCCACATTGCGGTGCCGCCACATGAACGGGTCGCTTGCCTGGGTGGAGACGCGCGTGGCTCTGCTGACGGCCACGTTTTCGGTCCAGCCACTGATCGTGCTTACCATGCACGATGTAACCGCGCAGCGCGAGCATGAGCAGCAGATCCAATCGTCTTTGCGTGAAAAAGAGGTCTTGCTCAAGGAAATCCATCATCGCGTGAAGAACAATCTTCAAGTCATTCAAAGCCTCCTCAAGATGCAGGCCCGGCTGCTCGCCGACGGGCAGACCCGCGAGGCCATAGCGGCCACCATTCAGCGCGTGCGCGCCATGGCGCTGCTCCATGAAGGTCTTTACCAGCGAGCGGATCTGGCCACCATCTCGCTCCGCGAGTACCTCCGCGATTTGTTCAACGGCGTTGAGGCCTCCAGCATCGCTGAGCCCGGCCAGATCCAATTCCGGCTGGACACGGAAGACATTCAACTCAGCCTCGACACCGCCGCACCCTTGGGTCTGCTGGCGAACGAACTGATGTCCAACTGCTTCAAGCACGGATTTCCCGAAGGCCGCCGTGGGGCGATCGAGATTTCCATCCGTCGCCTCGGTGGCGTGGTTCACATGGTGGTGAAGGACGACGGCATCGGCATTCCCGCGAGCTTTGACGCAAGCACCTCCGCTTCAATGGGCCTGAAGCTGGCAAACAGCTTGGCCCATCAGTTGGGCGGACGCCTGGAATTCATTTCTGACAGCGGATGCCGGGTTGAGTCGAGTCTAACGCGGCTCTAAGCCTGCAACTCTTTTCACGGCAAACAGAGCCAACGGCATGAATACCGATTAGCGCACAAGTCGAGGGTTCCTTCTTTCCCTTCAGAACCTGTAGCGCATGGCAAGTTGCATCAATCGAGGAGGCATTGCGCTCACCGCCTGTCCGAAGCTGCCACTGGAGATATTTCCCTCTACCGCAGCCGCCCCAAAAAACTGTGCGTGGTTGAACACATTGAAGGCTTCGACGCGACATTCCAGGCCGCTTCCATCGGCAAATTGCAATGTCTTCGAGAGCGTGGCATCCGCATCCTCGAGGCCCGGCCCGGAGAAGAACCGGCGCCGTGCGTTCCCCATGGTTCCCAGGGCCGGCAGCGTCAACTGCGAAGCGTCAAAAACTGCCGCGACCCCGCGAGGATTGGTGTGGATCGAGAGCGACTTCCCGCTCCAGTCCGGCGTGTCAACGCCATTGTTGTTGATTCCGTTGGGAATCGTTCCCAGCAGTGACGTGTCGTTGTTGTTCTCGAGTGTCACCGGCAGTCCGGAGGTGACGCGCACAATCCCGGCGAGTCCCCAGCCTGCCGCCAGCCAGTTCATCCTGTTCCCGTCCCCGAGTCCGGGCGCCGCGTAATGAAAGCTGGTGACGAGATTGTGGCGCATGTCGAATGCGGAGAGGGCGCGGCTCAACGAAGGGTTCACCGGATTTACAGGCTCAGGCAATCCCGACGACTGGTCGATCGATTTCGAGAAGGTATAACTGGCTAGCAAATCCAGCCCATGCGCGCTGCCTTTCATCGAGGCTTCGAGGGCGTTGTAATTGGCGTTGGCGATGGTGCGCTGCAACTCCACGCTGCCGAATGCCGGCCCGAACTGGGTGCGCGCCGCCTGCTCGTTGAACGGCCCGCAGACCGCCGGTCCGAGCGAAAGGCATAGCGCGGGGTCGGCTGGATTGGCTTCTTCCAAAACCAGCAGGTGGTGAGACGAAGTGCCAACGTAACTCAAGGAAGCCAGCGCGGCGGTTCCGAGTTGCCTCTCCACGCTCATCATCCAGTGCTGCGCATACGGGGTTACATCCTTCGGATCAACCGCAGGGATGCCCACCAGCGGCTCAAACTGGCTCCAGTTCACGGTTGCATTCGGATTCGCAACGCTTGCCCCATAGGCCACCTTCTGCAACGGGAATCGCTGTCCGGCACTCGCGCCTGTTGCTGCAACCGAGAACGGCGATGCGAACAGCGGCGGCGCTGCCGATGTGTAGGTGTAGCCATAAGGCGGGTTGGCGCTCATGATTCCCGCTGAAAGTCCTTCGAATGCGGTGTAGAAGACTCCGTAGCCGGTGCGGATGCTGGTTTGCCCTGCTTGTCCGGCGAGCTTGCGCATCCACGGCGGCTTGAAGTCCGGCGAGTACGCCACGCCCAAGCGCGGCGCAAAGTTATTGCGCGGCGGAGCCAACGACGATGGCACTCCCGGATCACCGGGAAATACCAGCCCCAGCGGCCCACCGGGAAATACCTGCGACTGCTCTCCCTTGACCAGGGTCTGCAACTGGTTGTATTTTTCGCGCCACGGCCGGATGCGATCCCAGCGCACTCCATAGTTCACCGTCAATGCGCTTGTTGCCTTCCAACTATCCTGCACAAAGGCCGCGGCGTAAACATTGCGGTTGTAGAAGCTGCTCGCCTGGCCCTGCGTATAGCTCGACGAAACGCCGAGCAGGAAATCGGCAAAGTCCACGCCGGTTTCCGAACCGTTGAAAGCAAAACTGCCATTGAAGACCACGTCCGGGTGCGTGTCGATCTGGCCGATGTGGAACTCGCCGCCCGCCTTCAGACCATGCTTGCCGATGATGCGGCTGAAAGCATCGCTGACCTCGTAGATGTTCTCGGCCTGCACCAGCGCAGTTGTATCCACGCCGAGCGTGAAGTCGTTGAACGCGACGTTTTCGACTCCCTCGGTTGAAGGCTTCAACGGAACAATACCCGAAAACCCCTGCGACACCAGCGACGGGCCCACGCCGCCGTGTGGCTGGCCTACGGAATTTGCGTTGCGCATGTAGCTGGTGTGGAACTCGTTCAGCGTGGCGTCCCCGAACGTCTTTTCGTGCGCTAGACTCAGCAGTTCCGCGCGGCCATTGGAGGTCGCATCGAATCCCGGCACACTTGCCCCTCCCGTTCCTGCCGGGTACGGATTGTCCAGCGAATACTGGTCTACGAAGTAGTAGCCTGTCAGCGTTCCGTTGCCGTGCGTCCAGTCCGCGCGTATGCCGCCCTTGTCGTCCTGCAAGATCTGGGCTTGCGCCGCCGTTTCAAACAGCCCCGGCCCAGCGTTCGGCAGAGGAATCGAACGCAGAAGTGGGTTTGCCGGCGCCGACCAGACTCTTGCTGGAATCACGCCGGATGGGAAGACCTGAGCATAAGGCTCGCCAGCTGAGACCGCATAGCCAAGTTTGGACGATAACGCCGCCGCCCATGCGCTTCCGTTTACGCTGCCGGTAAGCTGGTTTGCGCTGAAGTTCCCGCTCCGTTCTGCAAGCGAAGGCACCGCAATGTCGCCGGTGTCGATGCCTTCGGTAAGCCTCGTACCCTGGTAATCCGCAAACAAGGCAACGCTCTTATGGAACGGCATTCCGCCAAGGGTTCCTCCGAACTGATTCTGCCGGTATGCCGCACGCTGCTCAGAGAAATAATTGCGCGCGTCGAGCGCGGTATTGCGCAGGAACTCGAAGGCGCTGCCGTGCCATTGCGTCATCCCTGCCTTGGTGGTCACCAGCACCTGGCCGCCGCTTGAATCGCCATATTCCGCATCGAAGTTGCTGGTCAACACCCGGAAACTGTCAATCGAGTCGAGGTTGGGCACAATCGAAGTACCCATGTTCACGTCTTCCTCCACATCGCTGCCGTTGACGCGGAATCCGTTGGAAGCCTCGCGCTGGCCGCTGATGGAAAGGTTCCCTGGGTTGGCGTCGCCACTGGGCGGAGTCGAAGCCACCCCGGTCATGATCACCGCACCGGGCCGCGCCGTGCTCACCGGCACAATTCCCGGCTGCACCGCCATCAGATCGGTGAAGCTGCGGCCATTCAGGGGGACGCTCTCAATCTTCCTTGCCTCAAGCGTCTCGCCAAGCTGCGTGCTGGTGGTTTCCGCTGTCAGCGCGTCCGCCGTAACCTCCACTGTCTGGGTATTTGCAGCAACCTCCAGCGACAAATCCAGGCTGGCGGCAGGCTGCACTTCTGTCAGGGCGGCGGTCTGCGACTGTGCCGCGAAACCTACCGCCGCGACTTCCACCTGGTAGTTCCCTGCAGCGGTCACCTGCAAACTAAACTCGCCTATGTCCCCGGTCACAGCCTCAACTGTCAGCTGCGCGCCACTAAGCCGAACAGTTACATGGGCGTGAGGAATTCGCCCGCCGCTGGGGTCATGCACCACCCCGGAAATGGTGAAGACCGCATCGGCAGCCAGGGCGGGAAGCGCGACGCTTAAAAGGAGAAAGAGAACGAAACTGGGAACGCGCTTCAAACCGATGTCTCCCTGGATCGAAATAACCCGACCGTATCAACCCAAACCGGCGTTTATCTGCGCCACGACCGCGCCAGACGCAATATCCGATTCATTCGGTCCTCTTTAATATGCGACTGAGTTAGTCCTCATTCAAGTGATCCACGTCACACCAGAAGCGGTTCGCTAGACTGAAAAAAGGAGTTCGCCATGAGCGACGGCCGCGAGGAGCGCGAAGAACGTGAAAAGCGCCGCGAGCAGGAAGAACAAGAGGATCGAGAGGACCGTCTCAACCGGATTCCGGTGGATGAATGGGAGCAGGAGCGGAATGACTCCTGAGCCGCAAAGCTGTCCGTGCGTCCTGGGCTAGGATGAAGTGAAGCACCGGAGCGAGGAAGCCTCCGGAGCGCGCGGAGAGATCGATGCGGATTCTCACTTTCATTGCCGGCGTTGTCTGCCTGTTTGCAGCGCTGTTCGACGCCTTCCAGACCATCATTCTGCCACGCCGCGCCACCGGCCGCTTCCGGCTGACGCGTCTTTTCTTTCTCACCACCTGGAAGCCTTGGGTATTTTTCACCGGGAGCATTCACGATCCGCGCAGACGCGAGTCCGCCTTCAGCTTTTACGGGCCCATGTCGCTGATTTTTCTCCTGGCCATGTGGGCTTGCGCAATGACAGTGGGCTTTGCGCTGCTTTATTACGCTTTAGGCAGCCCCCTCATCGACAGCGCGCGCGGAGTTGGCTTTCGATCGGACCTCTACTTCAGCGGAACCACTTTCCTGACGCTCGGTCTTGGCGACGTAACGCCTCGCAACGGCGTGGTGCGCGCCGTGGTCATTCTCGAATCGGGCACCGGGCTCGGACTTCTTGCGGTGGTCATGGGATATTTCCCCGTGCTCTATACCGCGTTCTCACGGCGCGAAGTGAGCATTTCGCTCCTGGATGCGCGGGCCGGTTCCCCGCCGACTGCGGCGGAACTGCTCAAACGCCATTCCTACGAAGGGGGCGAGGGCGCGCTGGCGCTGCTACTGGTGGAGTGGGAGCGCTGGTCAGCCGAGTTGCTGGAGAGCCACATCTCCTATCCGCTGCTGTGCTACTTCCGCTCGCAGCACAGCAACCAGAGCTGGATCAGCGCTCTGACAGCGGTGCTGGACACGTCAGCCCTGTTGATTGCCGGGGTTCGCGGACACGAGGCGCGGCAGGCCCAGTTGACCTTCGCCATGGCTCGGCACGCGCTGGTGGACTTGTCCCAGATCTTCTCGTTGCCTCCGATCAACAATGCACCGGACCGGCTTCCCCGCGCCCGCTACGACGAGCTTTACGGCCTGCTTTGTCAAAGCGGCGTGAGCGTCTGCCGCGACGGCGGATCGTACGAGAGGCTGCGCGATATGCGCGCCCTTTACGAGGGCTATGCAGCGACACTCAGCAATTATCTATGCATGCCGCTGCCGCCATGGATCGCCGATGCGCCGCACAAGGACAACTGGCTTGCAGTGGCCAAACTCCGCGCGCAGACCGAAGCGGCGAACCCGATCTCGGGCAAGACTCCGCCGATTGAAAACGCGGCGCAAACCATTGCCGCGCTGGTAGACGATCATCACGACTTCTGAGGAATGCTGTTCGGTGCGGATTCAGGCTTCGATGCGGTGGGCTGCGGCGGATTCGAAGTCACCAACAAACTGGAGATAGTGCCCGGCAATCTCATCCACCGCGGTCTGCCGATCGATTTTCTTGTCTCTCAATGCGACCAGCGGATCCCAGAAGTCCGTACGCCCGACGGCGAATCCAATGAAGCCGGGAACGCTTGCCGCCGTGATCAACCATTCGCGCACCTTCTCGTTGTCCTCGCCGCGGCCGAGAACGATCAAGCCCACCGATTCCCGGCCGCCTGCCTTCGCGGTCGCTACGATCTTCTCGCAATCTTCGCGCCGATCCAGGCCTTCGATCTTCCACACGTCGGGCTCGATGCCGGCGTTCTGCAATTCCTTGATTGTCTCCATCATCAGCGCAGGGCGAAGATCGCGGTCATATGCTTTCTTGTCCCCATTGACTCTCGCAAGCTGCGATTCTTCGGCAGGGACCAGAAGCTCAAACATGAACAAGCTGCGGTTGGCAGTGCGCAGATAATCGGAGAGCCGCTTCAGCCGCTCAGATTGGCGCTGATTCAGAACCGGATCCCCCTCGGGGTTATAGCGCACCAGCACTTTGCAAAAAGTCGGATGGATGGCTTCGATGTGCTTCGCAAAATCCTCGCCATATTCGAAATCAAACTCTTCTTGCCCGCTTTTTTCGGCGGGACACGCGAAGGTAAAGCCCTTTTCCGCTGCGTCGCGCAGGATGGCAGCGCCGAATTGCTCATCGACGAGGATTCCACCTTTCGCTTTGTGCGCGCCGTTCGCAATCGCCTGCTGGAATCCGTCGTAGATGACCTGCTTGGCGGCTGCAATCTGCGCGGTCTGCTCGGAAGTGAGCGCACCCTTCCAGCCGAACATGCCCGTCTCAAACGAGCCGCGATGATCGAAGGGCAGTATGTAGAGCGGCTTCCGATAGCCACGAATGGTCATGTCTACTCCTTGAGCTTGCGGTAGCGGCGAATCAAATTGTTGGTTGAGCTATCGTGCTTCAAGGTTGGCTCGGCCTGGCTCTCGAGTTCAGGAATGATGCGCTGCGCAAGGACCTTGCCCAGTTCCACGCCCCACTGGTCGAACGAATTGATTTGCCAGATCGTTCCCTGCGTGAACACGCTGTGCTCGTAGAGCGCAACCAGTTTGCCCAGCACCTCTGGTGTCAGTTCCTCGACAAGAATCGTGTTCGACGGCCGGTTGCCTTCAAAGACGCGATGCGGCACCAGCCAGTCGGGCGTGCCTTCGGCCTTCACTTGCTCCGCCGTTTTTCCGAACGCCAGAGCTTCAGTCTGCGCGAAGACGTTGGCCATCAGCATGTCGTGGTGACGGCCGAGCGGGTTCAGCGATTTGCCGAAGCCGATGAAGTCGCAGGGGATCAGCCGCGTTCCCTGGTGGATGAGCTGGTAGAAAGAATGCTGGCCATTGGTGCCGGGCTCGCCCCAGTAGATGGGGCCGGTATCGTAATCCACCCCGGCGCCGGTCAGGGTGACGTGCTTGCCGTTGCTCTCCATGGTCAGTTGTTGCAGGTAAGCCGGGAAGCGCTTCAAATATTGCTCATAGGGAAGAACGGCTACAGTCTGCGCGTTGAAGAAATCCGTATACCACAGGCCAAGCAAGCCCAGCAGCACCGGAAGATTGCGCTCGAATGGCGTGGTGCGGAAGTGCTCGTCCATCTGGTGAAAGCCGTCGAGCATTGCAGCGAAATTGTCTGGGCCGATGGCCAGCATGGTGGCCAGGCCGATGGCGGAATCCATCGAGTAGCGGCCGCCAACCCAATCCCAGAAGCCAAACATGTTGGCGGTATCGATGCCGAATTTCCCCACCCCTTCGGCATTCGTAGAAACGGCGACGAAGTGTTTTGCGACCGCGCTCTCGTCGCCACCCAGTCCGTTCACCAGCCAGGAGCGCGCGGATTGCGCATTGGTGATAGTTTCCAGAGTGGTGAAGGTCTTTGAAGAAATGATGAAAAGAGTCTCCGACGGATCGAGGTCGATCACCGCTTCCGCAAAGTCGGTGCCGTCCACGTTGGAAACGAAGCGGAACGTCATTGATCGATCGCTATAGTGTTTGAGCGCTTCGTAAGCCATTACCGGGCCCAGATCGGAGCCGCCGATTCCGATGTTGACCGCGTTGCGAATGCGCTTGCCGGTGTGGCCCTTCCACTCTCCGCTGCGAACGCGATCGGAAAATGCGGCCATTCTGTCCAGCACTTCGTGCACCGCGGGCACAACATCTTCGCCGTCGACGAAGATCGATGTTCCCTTCGGCGCGCGCAGAGCCACGTGCAATACTGCACGATTCTCCGTTACGTTGATTTTGTCGCCGCGAAACATGGCTTCAATGCGCGATTGCAGGCCGGATTCTTTCGCCAAATCGACCAGCAACTTGAGGGTCTCGTCAGTGATGCGATTTTTCGAATAGTCAAAGAACAGGCCAAGGGTCTCAACGGTCAATCGTTCTCCGCGCTCAGGATCGGCGGCGAAAAGATCGCGCAGATGCAATGAACCGACTTTCCGATGGTGGGCTTGGAGCGCTTTCCAGGGCTTGGATTGAGTAAGCGGTTGCACCACTTGACTGTTGGCAACTGGTGTTGCGGATATGGGCATCTTCGTATTCCTTTCGTCTCCTTCCAGAGCGTTCCCCGTTTTAGTAACTGTAGCGAGAAGACCCGCATCGGTGCCACTTCATCGCCTACCGGTCAGAACCTGGGTGGGTTCTCTCTTTGGCTTAGATTCATTGAAACTTCGAAAGGTGCCGCGGTGATGCAGAAAAACAGACTTCTGCCTTCGTGAAGTTGTTGTACGTCGTCCGCAAGTCATGAGCCAGCCCTTTTGCTCTATTCTTCTTCCATGCATCTTAGAAGCTCATCGCTCGCCAGGCAGTTTTACCTTCCGGTTCTTTCCTGCCTTTTCGCTTCAATCATTGCCACAGCGCAGGTTCCTCAGCAGCAGCCGTACACATGGAAAAATGTCCAGATTGTCGGCGGCGGGTTTGTCGATGGAATCATCTTCCACCCCACAGCGCCGGGCGTCCGCTACGCGCGGACGGACATGGGATCTGCCTACCGCTGGGACGTCGCCGCCAATCGCTGGCAGCCGATGCTGGACTGGGTTCCCTACAAGGACCTGAACCTGATGGGGGTTGAGTCCATCGCCGTCGATCCGGCAGACCCCAAACGCGTCTACCTGGCTTGCGGCACATACACCAATGCGCGCACTCCCAACGGCGCAATCCTGCGCTCCAGCGATAGTGGCCACACCTTTCAGCGGACCGATGTGCCCTTCAAATTCGGCGGCAATGAAGACGGCCGCGGGAACGGCGAACGCCTTGTCGTCGATCCGCAAGATGGCCGCATCCTCTTTCTTGGCACGCGCCACGACGGCCTCTGGCGGTCGCAGGATCGCGGTGCGACGTGGTTGCGCGTGAGCAGCTTCCCTGATGTCACAGAAGCCATTCCGCCACCACCGGCGCCCATCTCAGGTGAAACTCCCGAGCAGCACTGGCAGCGCATGCCGGTGCGCGGCAGCGGCATTGTCTTCGTGAAATTTCTCTCCCCTCCCATTGCGCACGATGCACCAATCTCTGCGACGAAAACCATGTATGCAGGCGTGTCGCTAATGGGTCGTCCGAATCTCTTCGTCTCTCACGACGCCGGTGCAACTTGGCAGCAAGTGGCAGGCGCGCCGCAGCAATATCGCCCCACCCGCGCCGCTCTTTCTAGCGACGGCTCTCTCTACATTGCATACGGCACAGAGCCCGGCCCATCGCGCATGACCGACGGTGCAGTCTGGAGGCTCAACGCGCAAACCGGCGCGTGGACCGACATCACGCCAGACCATCCGATTGCCGGCAGCAAGGAATTCGGGTACGCAGCCGTGGCCGTTGACGCGCAGCATCACCGCACCGTCATCGCCAGTTCTTTTGGACGGCCGGGATCGGCGGGCAACGAAGAGATCTTCCGCTCTTTGGATGGAGGGCAGACATGGGCGACAATCTTCAAGGGAGGCGCAGCCGGCGGGGGCATCTACGACTACAGCCTTGCGCCGTATGTTAAGCCGACGCCCATTCACTGGCTCTTCGATATTGAGATCGATCCGCTCAACTCCGACCATGCGGTGTTTACCACGGGCTATGGCGGCTGGGAGACATTCGATCTTACCGCAGCGGATCGCGGGCTGCCGACGCACTGGAGCATCCTTGCGACTGGAATCGAAGAGACCGTTGCGCTCGAACTTGACAGCCCTGCGCAGGGAGCACACCTGATCAGCGCCATCGGCGACTACGGCAGCTTCGTTCACTGGGACCTGGACCATCCGGCACCCGAGGGTGCGTCAGCTCCGCCGCGCCTGGGCAACACCACAGGCGTGGTTTCGGCGGCACTGCGGCCGGAGCTGATTGTCCGCGTGGGAAACAACGCCGAGCACAGACCCGACGGGAATATTGGCTACTCGCTCGACCTGGGCCGCACTTGGAAACCAACCCCCGCTGCTCCCACGCCGACAAGCCGCGGGGGGACGATTGCTTTGTCTGCAGACGGAGCCGCGTGGATCTGGACGCCGCAGCGTGAAGCCGCCTCAGTGTCGCGCGACATGGGCGCATCCTGGACGGCGGTGCAGGGACTGCCTTCAGGTGTGCGCGTGATCGCCGACCGGGTTGAGCCGGACTCGTTCTACGCGGTTTCGCTGGCGAATGCAACGCTCTATCGCAGCAGCGATGGGGGAGCGTCCTTTACAGCGCAGGCATTCACTTTGCAGGATGCGCCTCAAGTGCGGTCCGGAGGCGGGCGCGGAGATAACCGCGGAGGGCAGGATCGTCTTTATGCAACGCCGGGCCGCGCAGCCGACCTTTGGCTGCCGGCATTCGACGGACTTTATCATCTGGTTCAGCCGCTCGCCCAGGGGAACGCAAGTTTGGCTTACGAGCGGCTGCCGGGGGTCGATGAGATTCACGCATTCGGATTCGGCAAAGCTGCGCCCAACCAGTCCTATCCAGCGCTCTACCTGGTCGGAACCGTGCACGGACAGCCTGGCGTATTTCGCTCGGATGACGAGGCGCATACCTGGGTTCGCATCAACGATGACCAGCACCAATGGGGACTTGTGCTGCAGATTGCCGGCGACCCGCGAATCTATGGGCGCGTCTACGTCGGGACGCATGGCCGCGGGATCTTCTATGGCGATCCCGTTCAATGAATGCGGCGCGGCTGAATGCGCCTTATGGAAAAACTGGCTGCGTTGGCTCGGTTGGCAGTGTTGGAAATGTCGGCTGCTTTGACAACTCATGATGCGCTACCACAGCCATCACAATGACCCCACCGATACCCACGGCGGCAATGCCCCAGAATGCTCCATGCGAAATGCCCGTGTGCAGGCCGACCACATCTCGATATTGCACGGGCGTGATGGCAGGGTCGTTGTGAAGTTGAAGTCCGAAGGACTGCTCATCGACACTTACAATTCTGCCTACAAAGGCAGTGCCATTCTGTAACTCGACGCCCACCCAGTTACCGATGCCGCGCTTGAGAATGCGCGCATGAACGGTGTCAGCAGTAAGTGGCCTGGCCGATGCAACCGGCGCGGACAGCGCAAGCAGCGCGCCAACCAATAACATCGCGATGCACCGCGCGAGCGGGTTAGTTATGCGAACCATTGTCTTTCTCCTTCGCGTTCAGGAGTTAGAGGGGAGCTCTGCGGATTTGGTTATGCACGGCGCAAAGAAAAAATGGGATGAGCAATAAGCCCATCCCGTTTCAAGTGTGACTTCAAGCGGATTTCAGCTCGCAGGACTAAGCGTAAATGCCGCGCTGCTTGATGGTGAAGGCCACGCGATCGATGGCCAGCATGTAGGCGGCGATGCGGTTGTTTACGTTATGTGCCTCGGCGTAGCGAACCACATCGTCAAAGCTGTCGCGCAGAATTGTTTCCAGTTGCTCGTTGACAATGGCTTCCTTCCAGAAGTAGCCCTGGCGGTCCTGCACCCACTCGAAGTAACTGGCTGTAACTCCGCCGGCGTTGGCCAGAATATCGGGCACAATGAAGATGCGCTTGTCGGCCAGGATCTCATCGGCCACGGCGGTGGTTGGGCCATTGGCGCCCTCCACCACAATGCGCGCCTTGATGCGGTCGGCATTGCGGCTGGTGATGACATTCTCAGTGGCGGCGGGGATGAGGATCTCGCAGTCGTTGAGCATCAGTTCTTCGCTGGGCATGGCTTCTGCGCCGCGGAAACCGAGCGTGGTGCCGTTGCGAAACTTGTACTCGACCAACTGGTGAATGTCGATGCCGTTGGGATTGCACAGCCCGCCCTCCTTCTCGGCGATACCGACAATCTTGTAGCCATGCTCGAGCATCAGCCGTGCAGCATTCGAGCCCACGTTGCCGAAGCCCTGAATGATGACCCGACAGCCTTCGACGGGCATGTTCAGGTAGCGAAGGCTCTCGCCGCACATCACCATCACGCCGCGGCCGGTGGCCTCAACGCGGCCGCGCGAGCCGCCGATGTTGAGCGGTTTACCAGTCACGACACTGGTCACCGTGTGGCCCACGTGCATGGAGTAGGTGTCCATGATCCAGGCCATGGTCTGCTCGTTGGTGTTCACGTCAGGCGCGGGAACGTCCTTTTCCGGCCCGATGAAGTCGATGATCTCCGAGGTATAGCGGCGGGTCATGCGCTCCAGCTCGCCTTGGCTCATGTTCTTGGGGTCGCAGATCACGCCTCCCTTTGCGCCGCCGAAGGGGATGTTGACGACCGCGCATTTCCAGGTCATCCAACTGGCCAGCGCGCGAACCTCGTCCAGGGTCACATCGGGCGCATAGCGGATGCCGCCCTTGCCGGGGCCGCGGGCGATGTTGTGCTGCACCCGGAAGCCGGTGAACATTTCGATTTTGCCGTTATCCATCGAGACAGGGAAATGTACGATGATTTCACGTGATGGGGTGCTCAGCACCCGCCATAGGTTTTCGTCCAAATTCAGCTTGCGTGCCGCGAACTCGAATCTTGCGCTTTGCGCCTCCCAGGGGTTGATTTCCTGGTCCAGCGTCATTACCGGTGTTGCAATTGCCATACACTTCTCCATTTCGATTCGCCTGCCGCGCGAGGGTGAGCCGGGAAACACCCACGACAAAGTGCTGAAACGACAGGATTTTCTCCGCTTAGACAGAGAACTTTCGCTCCGGCCATGGGGCAACTTGGCCCGGTCCCGGAGGGTTGAACCCCCTGATTCATCGACAGAGGCCCAAACCCCAGTGAGTCTAGGCCTGCCCAGAGAGCGCCGTCAAGCCTTGGGTATAGCACCTTCGAGCCATCGGGAACCACATCGGGAACCCCAGCGCGGAAGCGTCTGACCCTTCGGTAATGGCCCGAAAACTCGGAAATCGCAACCACTTCGTCGTGAACCTGATTATGCACTACGCCTTGCCCGGCCCCGCTAATGGACGCGGAATCCGGTCACAAGGAGTCTGCGGCGCAATCAATTTCTGAGCCGGCGAGGTCGCTGGGATCGTGCAGTCCCGCGGTACGCAGTTAAACTGGTCTGAAGTGAAAGCCCAAGCGCATCCCGTTCAACCCAGCCGCAAGGAGTTTCTCCTCCTCGCCAAAGAGCACACGCTGGTCCCCGTCTGCCGCACGCTGACAGCGGATCTCGAGACCCCTGTCTCAGCCTTTCTTCGCGCGGCGTGGCCGGAGCGCGAGTGCTTTCTGCTGGAGTCCGTTGAAGGCGGGGAGCAGGTCGGCCGCTACACATTTATCGGCATCGAGCCATTCAAGCGGATTGTGGCGCGCGGGCGCTCGATCGCAATCACCGAGGGCAAGAAAACAACAGTGAGCGAAGGCGACATCTTTGCCGTGCTGCGCCAGGCGCTGGGCGGACACAGGCCGGCGCGGCTCAAGGGCCTTCCGCCCTTCACCGCCGGCGCGGTGGGCTTTTTCGCTTACGACGCTGTGCGCCAGATCGAGCGTCTGCCGGAGCTGGCCGCCGACGAACTCGGCGTTCCCGATGCGTGCCTGCTGTTCTTCGATGAAGTGCTGGCCTTCGACCATGTGCGCAAGGAAATCTGGCTGGTGGTTACGGCGGACGTAACGCGCGGCAAACCGGCCGGAGCGTATGAAACTGCCGTGATGCGGCTGGCCAGGCTGGAAAAGCGGCTTGCCCGTCCGCTGCCCAAATTGCCTGCGCAGAATACACGCGGCGGGGCCACGCTCAAGGTGAGGCACCGCACCACGAAAAAGAACTACCTCGCGGCCGTGAATCGCACCAAGGAATACATTGCGGCCGGCGACGTTTTTCAGGCGGTGCTCTCGCAGCGCTTCGACGTGGAGCCGGGAGCGGACAGCTTCCAGGTTTACCGTTCGCTGCGTACTGTGAATCCGAGCCCGTACATGTACTTTCTCCGCTTTGCGCCGGATGGACCGCTTGGCGGGCGGCCTAAGCCTCCTTCGAAAAAGGGAAAAGGGCCCACGGCCCCGCTGGAGCTGGCTGGATCGTCGCCGGAGCTGCTGGTGCGCGTTCACCAGGGCAAGGTCGAATACAGGCCCATTGCCGGAACGCGTCCGCGCGGCGCAACGGACAAAGAGGATCAGCGGCTGGCCGAGGAGATGCTCGCCGACGAAAAAGAGCGAGCCGAACACGTAATGCTTGTCGACCTGGGCCGCAACGACGTGGGCCGCGTGAGCCAGTTCGGTTCAGTCAAAGTCGACCGCCTGATGTTTGTCGAGCGCTATTCGCATGTGATGCATATTGTGAGCACCATCGAAGGACGATTGAAACCTGAACTCACCGCCGTCGATGCGCTGCGCGCCTGCTTCCCTGCCGGCACGCTCTCCGGCGCACCCAAGGTGCGCGCCATGGAGATCATCGAGGAACTGGAGCCTTCGCGTCGTGGCACCTACGGCGGCGCTGTGCTCTACGCCGACTTCTCCGGCAACCTTGATTCCTGCATCGCCATCCGATCCATGCTCGCCATCGGCCGCAAAGGCTACGTGCAAGCCGGCGCCGGGATTGTGGCCGATTCAGTTCCTGAGCTCGAGTACCAGGAGTCGATCAACAAGGCGCAGGCGGTCATTCGCGCCATTGAACGGGCGCGGGAGCTGTGACGGCAGACTGAATACTTGAGTTGCCAGTTGTGAGTTGCCACCCACCCGCTGGATCTGACTTGAGAAGCGGCAATCTCACTCCGCGCCAAAGACGCGCTTGAAGAATCGGCCTATGCTGTGAAAGAAGCCGTGCTTCTTCTGCGGTGCCGGCGTGGTTGCTGGCAAAGCCTGAGGGGCGCTCGGCGCCAGCCCGGTTGCGGGCGGCGCTGCTTCGGCGGGTTTGGGCTGGTGGTCCGCGGCGTTGTAGGCAAGAGCATCGGTAGTTTGCGCAGCTTGACCGATCGGACCCGCTGAGACCGGCCCCGGATGCAATGTCGGCGCAAGGCCTTCGCTCTGGGCGAGGGGGAATTCATTGCCGCCCTCTTCTGCCGGGGGGCAGCCGCAAGGCTCCTTTTCCTGATCCACGACTTCGCGCAGGCTGCCGTGCTGGAACATGACGCGCTGGCCGGGCTGCACGCGATACGATGCGCCGTCAAACACGCTCGTCACCAGCACGTAGGGCGCGTCTGCGCCCGCATTATCCACGCAGGTGTCGCCGTTGGCTCCCAGGCGCACCTTTACCTCCGCAGCGCCGGGGCTGCCGATGAGGATGCGGAAGTCCGGCGTGAGCAGAATGTCGGAGTTGCGGCCGGTGGCGAAGCTGGCTTCGATTGCGCCGCGCTCCATGGCAATCATGAGGCCGGGAGTTTCCCCCGCTCGAACGCTGGAGTCGGCGGCCAGCTTGACGGTGGTGGAGGCGCACACACGCAGTGTTCCGCGATAAGGCAATGTGACCTGCGTGGTTGCGGGGCCGGCGGTGATGGCTCCATTGTTGGCGATGAAAGCGCGTCCGTTGTAGACCTGGAGCGCGCCGGTAACCTCGGCCGCGGCGCCGGGAATCTTGGCGTCGAGGGGGACGATGGCGAGGGGACGAACGATTGGCGGCGCGGCGTCGGACGTGGATGGAAGGTTCGCGGGCGGAGCCGGCAGGGCGGCCGGCGGGTTGGCATCCTGGGCTGTCAGCGAGGACGAAGCCAGCAAAGTGGCGGCAATCCCAAGAATGCAGGCCTGACTCATGCGGCCAGAGAATCGGCTGCGTCGCATTCGAAAGAAGATCGGCTCGTGCATAGCGCCTACATGACCAGGAAGTTGCGAATCATCTGGTGGCCGCCCTCGGTGAGCACGCTCTCGGGATGGAACTGCACGCCCTCAATGGGCAGCGTGCGGTGACGCAGCCCCATGATGACGGAACTCTTGCCTGTCGCTCCGCCATTCTCTGCCGTTCTCGCAGTCACGGCCAGTTCGGCGGGCAGAGAGTTCTCCTCGACGATCAGCGAGTGGTAGCGGGTGCAGGTCAGCGGGGTGGGAAGGCTGGTAAAAATACCCTTGCCATCGTGCTCGACGGCGCTGGTCTTGCCGTGCATCAGGTGTTCGGCGCGAATGACATTGCCGCCAAACGCTTCGCCGATGGCCTGGTGGCCCAGGCAGACTCCGAGAATCGGAGCTTTCCCGGCCATGGCGCGAATGAGCGGGACCAGGATGCCGGCCTCGCCGGGCGTGCAGGGGCCAGGCGAAAGCAGAATGCGCTCCGGCTTCATTGCTTCCACCTGCTCCACTGTCAACTCGTCGTTGCGATAGACCTCGACCTGCGCGCCCAGCTCGCCCAGGTACTGGACGAGGTTGTAGGTGAACGAATCGTAGTTGTCGAGGACGAAGACCATGCTCTCCAGTGTAGTTGAGTCCAACGGAAAGCGTACAGGCAGGACAATTCTTCGTTCCAAGTGTCGTATATTCGCGCTATAGTCTTATTGTCGTCGCCGGAGGTTCCCGTGAAACGGCTCGCAAAGCTTCTCGTCATTTCCGCACTCTCGACTGCCGGATGCACCGTATTCTGCGCCGCGATCAGCGCCCAATCCGCCGACAAGCAGGACGGCGGCGCCACCCACGTAGCGATGCGCGACGGCGGCGTCAACGAAGTGCTGCAGAGCATTTACATTCCCCCGCTGCTCAACGCGCCCTTTGCTGCCACGGTCCACACCGAGTGGACCCGGCCAATGATGGGCGGCGGCACCTACATGGTTGTCAACAAGCGCCAGGTAGCGCGTGACAACCATGGCCGCATTTACGAACAGCGTGTGATGCTGGCCCCACGAAGCTCGGAAACGGAATCGGACGCGAACTTGTACCTCATTCAGATTGCCGACCCGAACGCGCACACCCTCTATAACTGCTACTTGAAGCAAACCCCGCATCGCTGCTACCTGCAAAACTACAGCGAAACGCCGGAGATGGTGTACAAGCCGGCCATTGGGACCACCGGTCCGCTGCCCAATAATGCAGGCATCCGGACGCACGAGGACTTGGGCACACGAACCATTGAAGGGATTGAAACCCGCGGAACCCGGGACACTTCGAACATGAACGCCGGCGTCATGGGAAACGATCAGCCTTTCACCTCCCACAGAGAGTTCTGGTACGCGGCAACGCTGGGCATCAACCTTTACTCGGAGCTGGTGAGCCCGAATGTGGGCAAGCAGGCGTTCACGCTGTCTGACATCGGCCTTGCCGAGCCGGATTCGAGACTGTTCGAACTACCCGAGGGGTTTACCGTGGTGGACGAGAGAAAGCCGCGCGTTGAGCACCCGGAATAGCGAATTCCAACCCCCTGAGGCCGCAGCAAAGGATCTTCTTTCAAAATGAGGGCTTGACATCGATCTTGATTCGCGGCAATATGAGTCGTGTACGACATATCGTATGCGACGGAGATTGAAACGATGAACCCACTCATGGATTCCCTTATCCGCTACTCCTGGGCACTGCTGGCAATTGTCTGGCTGATCGGGATTGCGTTCACGAAACGGACCGTGCGCGCGCAGGCGCCCGGGCCGCGCCTGTTTCACATGGTTTTGGTCCTGTTCGGATTTTCCCTGATCGGCAGCGAATGGCTCAGCCAAGGCTGGCTTGCTTATCGATTCATTCCCGCCATCGAACCGGTGCAGGTTGCCGGCGTGGCGCTGACCGTGGCTGGCTGCTTGTTTGCCATCTGGGCACGCCTTACGCTGGGCGCTAACTGGAGCGGCAGGGCAACTGTGAAAGCCGGCCATGAGCTGGTGACCAGGGGGCCTTATGCGCTGGCGCGCCATCCCATTTACACCGGGTTGGCGGCAGCAGGGCTGGGAACCGGTCTGGCTGAGGGTGAATGGCGCTGCCTGGTCGGATTTCTGCTGATCCTGCTCGCCTTCCTGGTGAAGATGAGCCAGGAAGAACGGCTGATGATGGAGACGTTCCCGCAGGCGTATCCGGCTTACCGGCAACGGGTCAAGGCACTGATTCCCGGGGTATTGTAAGCAGATGGGAAAGGCAGTGGAGCGGCTGGAAAGCAGGAAGGCAAAGATCGTCCGGATTTCAGCGCAGGCGGAGCGGATGGAGCGCGACCTGGGGGCTATTCGCCAGGCATTGCGGAGGCCGCTGGAAACGGAAGTCGCGCGCGGCGAACTCACCGCTCCGCAGAAGTCCGCCATGCAGATTGTGGTGCGCAATCACGGAGTGAGCTTGAAAGACCTGAGCCGCGAAATGAGCCTGGCGCACTCGACAGTGAGCGGGATCGTGGACAGGCTGGAGAAGCGCGGCCTGGTGGAGCGAAAGCCGGACGGGGAAGATGGGCGCGTGAGCCGCGTCTATCCCACGGCGGTGGTGACGGAGTTCGTCAAAGACCGGATCCCCGCTCTGACCAGGGGGCCGCTTGCCGCTGCACTTGAACGCACAACCACGGAGGAGCGCGAGGCGATCGGCAAGGCGCTGAAGCGGTTGCGCGAACTGCTGGAGCGGAATTAGGGTGGTTCGCATTCAGCGCCGGTTGCGCGGCTTCATCCAATCTGCAAAACTGGGCTTGGTTCGAAAGCCATGGTCCTTCATTTCTTGATTCGAGGCCGCGTGCAGGGGGTTGGGTTCCGGTGGTACGTGCACCGTGAGGCCAGCGAACTCGATCTGCGCGGCTGGGTGCGCAACACCGAAGAGGGCGACGTTGAGGTAGTTGCGCATGGCGACGAGGCCGACCTTGCCGAGCTGCGCGCCAGCCTGCGCCGCGGCCCGCGCGGCAGCCGCGTCGACCGCCTGGTCGAACATTATCTCGACGAGAGCGAAGCGGCGGGGCTGAGTTCGTTCCGCATTGAGGGGGCGTGGTGAAAAGCAGGGGTTAGGGATTAGGGATTAGGGGTTAGGTCAATGCCTTTCCGGGTCCAAAGTTTAGATTTGGGTAGGTTCGGGATGAACACGATTCATTCCTCCTCACGTATTCGCCCACTAACCCCTAACCCCTAATCCCTGCCCCCTATAATCAAAAAGGAAGCCGAACCGCATTCCCGCCTGTTCTCTTTCCGCAGAATCCAATCAAGACCGATCGAGGAGCGAACCTACGCATGTCTGAAGAATTGAAGGCAATCGATGTGCAATCCCTGAAGGCGCTGGTGCGCACGGTGCCCGATTTTCCCAAGCCTGGGATTCTTTTTTACGACATCACTACCGTGCTCAAGGACAAAACCGGTTTTGCCAAGCTCATCGACATGCTGGCTGCGCATTATCTCGAACACAAGATAGACCTGGTGCTGGGCATTGAGGCGCGTGGATTCATCTTCGGGCCCGCTCTGGCCTACCGGCTTAACGCCGGGTTTGTGCCGGTACGCAAGCCGCGTAAGCTGCCGGCTCCGGTGGCGCGCGTTACCTATGACCTCGAATACGGGTCGGATGCTTTGGAGATTCATCTGGATGCTATTCAACCTGGGCAACGCGTGGTGCTGGTCGACGACCTGCTTGCCACCGGAGGCACCATGGAGGCGACCATCAAGCTGGTCCGGCAACTGGGCGGAGAGATTGCCGGCCTGGCTTTCGCCATTGAGCTCGATTTTCTCAGAGGCCGCGAGCGCTTCAAGGAATACGAAGTCTTCAGCCTGCTGCATTACGACGAGTAGGTTGGCTGACCCACCGCGTGTTCACGAAGTGCTCCCCGGCGGCGGGTCGGGGTGGTCGGCGTGGGTTGCACCCACCGCCTCCTCCTGAAACATCTGCGCGTCGGCAAAGCGGTAGCCGACGTATACATCGGTGAGCAGGTAGACCGGGGTTGACGGATCGTCCTCGATCTTCTTGCGCAACTGGCGCACGAAGGTGCGCAGATACTCCACCTCTTCGCGGCAATCGGCGCCCCACACTGCGCTCAGAAGACGGGCATAGGTAACCACGCGGCCGGCGCGAATCATCAGGCAGTGGAGAATGTCGAACTCCTTGCGGGTGAGATGCACCGCCTGGCCGCGCTTGGTTACGTTGCGCTTGACCGGATCGAGGCGGATCTCCCCGATCTCGAGAGGCGCGTCTTCGGCGCGGATGGGCGATTTGACGCGCCGAATAGCAGCACGCACACGGGCAATCAGTTCCCGTGTGCTGAAGGGCTTGGTCACGTAGTCGTCGGCGCCCAGATCGAGAGCCTCCACCTTTTCCTCTTCCTTGTCGCGCACCGTCAGCATCAGGATGGGCAGCCTTGGCGCAAAGGCGCGAATCCGCCGCAGCGTTTCAATGCCGCCAACGCCGGGCATGTTCACGTCGAGCAGCACGGCGTCGTAGGTGGTGGTGCGCAGCATCTGCAGCGCTTCTTCTCCGCGCGAGGCCTCGGCTACCTGAAAGCCGAGTTCCACAAGCGGAGGCCGCAATGCTCTGCGGATGGCGGATTCGTCGTCGACAACGAGAATACGAAGGGCTTGCTGGTTCATTGGGCGTTCCTCTTCTGCACTGGAGCGGGAATCGCCGCATAAAACGTCGTCCCCTCCGCTTCTTCACTCGTGACCCACACATAACCGCCGTGAATCACCGCAACACGCTTGGCCACGGAGAGGCCGATTCCGGTTCCGGAGGTGCGGTTCGATTGCGTGGACGATCGATAATAGCGGTTGAAAATGCGCTCTCTATCCGCCATCGGGATCACAGGGCCGTAGCTGTGCACTGAAAAGATCGCTTCGGCCCTCCCGCGAGCCACGCGAATGGTGATGGTGGTTCCGAAGATCGAGTATTTGCACGCATTGTCAATGTACTGAGTCATCAGCATCACCATCAACTGCCGGTCGCAGGAGAGAACGAGGTCGTCGTCTTCGAGCTTGATGACAACTTTCATTGTGGCCAGCCGGTCGGCCAAACTGGCAACCACTTCTTCGATCAGCGAGGCCACGCCCACGGGCGAAGCATGAAGCGCGACCTCGCCGGCATCGAGGCGCGCCGTGGTCAACAGGCGCGTGGTCAATTCGTTGAGCAGGCCGGTCTGTTCATCGATCAACCCCACAAGTTCCGCCTGCCCTTGCGACAGGTGGCCCATCTCCCCCAGGCCCGTGGAAGCTGCGCGAATCGCCGTAAGCGGCGTCTTGTAGGCGTGCGCCAGGCTGTCGAGAACGGTGGCGCGTAACTGCTCGGTGCGGCGCTCGGTTTCAATCCGGCTCTCATTCGCAAAGGCGCGATAGCGGTCGAAGGTGATGGCGATCAGCGAAGCAATGGCATTGTTGACCAGCGGGGTGGTTTCGCCGCGCACCAGCAGGCTTCCCACGGCCACCGTGCCCAGCCGGACGACACGGCGTCCCAGCCCGGTCTCAGGGTCGTCGTCCGAGGTCTCGAAGTAGTAGGCGCTCTGCGCCATCTCCTGCGGGTCCACTCCCCAAAATCCTGCCTGATACACGCAGTGCAGGTCGGCATCGAAAACTGCCACGGCCTCCAGGGCAAAGATCTCGTGCACCAGTTCGGCCAGTTGCGGTCCGGGCTCCACGTGCAGATTCATCTGCAGCGTGCGCCGCGTGAATTCATACAGGTCATGCATCTGGCCGCCGCGCGACTCGGCTTCGCGCGCGTGGTCGGTCACCCGCGCCGACAAGCGGCTTACCGTAAGAGCTACCAGCACAAACACCACCAGCGTGACCGAGTTCACCGGGTCCGCCGCCAGGTTGTATTGTGGCTGGCGCGCGGTCAAGAAGGCCTGCACTCCAACCGCCGAAAGCGAGACAATCACCGCCTGCCAGAATCCGCTGAGCAAAGCGGTTGCTACCACGATCAGGAGGTAGAGCAGAACTGCGATTGGGAGCATCCAGTGAGACCACTGGGTTAAAGCAGCCACCAGGACGACGGCGACAATCCCCAGCGCGCACTCCAGCACAAACAAGAGCACCCGCAGCCCGCGGCCCCTCCTTGCGGCGAAAATCGTCTGCGCCGGGATGTAGCTTCCAGCCAACCAGCGAACCACCTCTTGAACTCGACCAAAATCAGGAAATCTCGATCCAGGCAGAGCCGCCCTACGCGAGATTCGTCCATGGTGCCGGTCGCCAGCCACGCCATCCCTGTTCGAGTTATCGAACGCATCGATTCTGGGCAGGCTTGGTCTGGGCAGGCTTGGAGAAAGTTTATCAGGCATGTGGCCGCCGGGATGCGCGTGCCGCTGATTAGATTCAGTTCGGCGAATTCGTTTCCCTGGCTTTGGGCGCAATTGCTTGGTCTCCGGCTCGAAGAATTAGTAAGTAGCTTTGAATGGCATAAAGAGATCTTTTCAGAATCCTCACACGTTCTTTATGTAATCTTTGCATTACTTAACTCAATCCCGCAATTACCGGGTGACTCCCCAGGGAAGCAAGGGCTCCCCGCCAAACCCGTGCGCCTGAACACCAACGTCGCCCCCAACGCTCCGGAACACGGGAGGTCTTGCCGAAGAAGTAGATGACTTGTGTTTCTTCAATTTGAGCGCGTTATCCCACAAAAACTTTTTTCTTTTGGAGGAAAAGTGCCGATTCATAAAAGTCCCCTTCGCATGCTGCAATCGATGGCCGCCGCCACCTTGGCCATGGCCTTCATCGCCGGCGCACAAACACCGGCTCCGCCCGCGACCCCGCCAACTGCAGCCCCTGCTCCCGCAGCGGCGCCCGCACCGGCCGATCAGCCTGCCGCGGCTCCAGCGGCTCCGGCTGCGCCCACGTGGAGCGTGGGCCCCATGGATATCAGCGGCTTGATCGACGGCTATTACAGTTTCAACATCAACCAGCCCACGGCAGCCAACAATGGCCAGCAGAACGACCTTTACAACTTCAACGACAAGACCGACCAGTTCAACCTGAGCGCCGCAAAATTCTCGCTCAATCACGATCCTGACCCGGTGGGCGCTCATGTCGATTTCATCTACGGGCGAACCAACGATCTCATCAATGCGGCAGCAACCAACAGCAGTTCCGCCGACCAGCTGAATTACGTTGAGCAGGCGTTCCTCAGCCTGAAACCGCCCAAGGCCAAGGGCTTCGAACTTGACTTCGGCAAGTTTGTCACCTCTGCTGGCGCTGAAGTGATTGAGTCAAAAGACAACTGGAACTATTCCCGCTCGCTGCTGTTTGTGAACGCCATCCCCTACTGGCACTTCGGCGCGCGCACTTCGTTGCCGGTTTCAAAGACCGAGACCATCGGCTTCCAACTATTCAACGGCTGGAACAACGTCTCCAAGAATCAGGGCGGAGTTTCGGGCGCGTTCACCAGCGCGTACACCAAGCCCAAGTTCGCATGGAGCCTCAACTATCTGGTTGGCCCGGAAAACAGCACCACGGCCTACGGTATCCGCAATCTGATCGACACCACCCTGCTGTTGACGCCTCCGGGAAAGATCAACGCCTACATCAACTTTGATTTTGGCGCGAACCAGGACGCCAACGAAGCCCAGGGCGACAACAAGACGCACACCTGGGATGGTGTTGCCTTCGCGCTTCACGATCAAGCCACGGCCAAGTCGGCGGTATCCGTCCGCGGCGAGTACTTTAACGATCCGGACGGCTTCCAGACCGGCACCGCGCAACATATCGAAGAGTTCACCTTCACCTACGAATACAAGTGGGTAGAGGGGCTGCTGGCCCGGTTCGAGTACCGCGGAGACTTCTCCAGCCAATCGGTATTCCACAAGGATGCGGCCTCCATGGTGGATCAGCAATCCACGCTTACATTCGCTTTGGTTGCGTTCTTTGGGCCCAAGCGGTAGCAATCGCCCGTCTCGGGCCAGAAGCGAAAGCATGCATGGGGTCAGGGTCGCGCGGCTTTGATCCCATGAATCGCCAACCACCGTTGAACTGAAGAAGAATCGCTCTAAACCTTTGTATTCGCTCGGGTTCTCCAGTGCCGATTCTCATTTCAGATTCCTCATTTCATCTTTACTGCACCAGCTCTAGCATTCAAGTTACCCACTGAACCTCGCACCCGCCCGCACTCAAGAAGCAGCACGGGCCAATCCAACGAAAGTCCCGGGACACCCGCCGGGAGCCGACCACGAACCTCACTCTTCTAGGAGAATGCTCATGGCAGAACAGAACGCACCTCAGATGCAGGCCACCCTGGGCCTTACCGGGCTGACCAGCAACGCAATGGCCCTCATCGCTCCCGGGGCCTTCCTCTGGCTCACCTTCGGAATTCAGGCCAACACAGGAGTCGCGGGCCAGCCCTCCACCGCTCCGGCAATGTGGATCGGCATCTTCGCCGCCTTGTTGCTCTGCCTGGCCACCGCCGTGGCCTACGCAGAAATCTCCAAACTCTACCCCGGCACCGGCTCAAGCTACTACTATGCGGAGCAGGCGCTGCTATCCAAGGACAAGGCATTCAAGTACGCCCGCGTAGCCAAGTTCATTGTCGGCTGGGGCTCGCATCTCTACTACTGGGTCTATCCCGGCGTAATGGTGGCGGTTACCGGCGTCTTCTGCGGTTACATCGTCGGCTTCCTCTGGCCGAACGTCATGAGCGGCTCGAATCCGGGCCCGGTTTTCATGGCCCTGATCGCGGTGGTGTTCTCCTTCTTCGTAGCCTGGATCGCCGCCAAGGGCGCGGGCGCTTCTACGGCCGTCAACCTGGCCATCAACGTGATCCAAATCTCCGCGCTCATTGTCTTCAGCGTCCTGGCCCTCGGTTATCGCGCCAGCCATCCTACCGGATCGCCGGCGTTCCAGTACGATTCGCAGACGCTGGCTACCTACACCTACCAGTTCCAGACCGACAAGACCGGGGCGCCGCTCCGCGACGCCAGCGGCAATCCCCTTCCGCTGCTCGACGCAGCCGGCAAGCCTGTCCCCTTCACCATCGATTACACAGAAAGAGACGCGACCGGCGCGTTCCTCGCACACCCCAATGCCGCGTCCGTGGTTGCTCCGCACAAAGTCAGCTATCTCTTCATCCAGGCTACCGTCGCCATTCTCATTCTGGTCGGTTTCGAGTCGGTAACCTCGATGGGAGGCGAGGCCAAAAACCCAACCAAACATATACCGATAGCCGTCATCGCCTCGCTGTTGATTCAGGGCCTGGTCTGTTACCTGATCGAGTATTTCGCGGCAAATTACTTTCTCAACTCGGGTTACACCATGACCAGCGCTTCAGGGTCCGCTGCGCCCATCGGCGACATGATGATCATTGTGGGCGACGGGCTGCTTGGCCAGGGACACGGCAAGTACTTCATGTTGGCCGAGGCCGTCACCGTCTTCTTCGCGCTGATCGGCACAACGCTGAGCTGCATGAATACCGGCGCGCGCGTTACCTACGCAATGGGCAAGGACGATGAGGCTCCCGAACACTTCGGCATCCTTCATGCCGGGTCTCTATCGCCGCGCAAAGCCATCTGGACCCTGGCCGTGATCTCCGCGGTCATCGGCGTAATCGGCGTGGCGCTGGTCTTCGGTGACGCCGCCGCGCCCACCGACGCAACCATTGCAGCCCTGCCGCACGGCCTCTTCTCCAGCGTCGGTTACATGTCGCACGACCGGCTGGCCGCGCTGCCAAATTCGCTTCTCACCGTCACCCTCACCTCCAACTTCGGCACGTTCATCCTTTACGCGCTCAGTTGCTTCCTGTGCATGGTGGCGTTTACTGGGCGTCCTGACTTCAGCCTGCTCAAGCACTGGCTCATTCCCGGCTTCGGCCTTATCGCCAACCTGGTCTGCATGGGCTTTTATGTAGCCGGCCCGTTCTTCAACCTGGGCACAAAAATGGAACCGCTGTGCGCGCTCGGCATCGCAGGCGCGTGGGGCCTGTACGGCGCCATTTACTTCATACGATCCTCGCAGTCCAAGGGAAAAGCAGTGCTGCTGACAAGCAAATAGTCCGATCCAACCGAACAAGGCTCGCTGGGTGGCATCCGCATCACGTTTCTTCCGTTGAGAAGCGTGCCGCGGAGAACCACCCAGTGGTGTTTTTGATTCCGATGTTTCACAATCGATAAAGATCGTTTTCCCCGCAGCCCTGCGGAGGCTGTTTCAGGCGGCGTCGCCCATGTTGGAAGTTCAGTTCGGCCAGGCAAGCGATTTCGGCAAAGTTCGCACCAACAACGAAGACGCGATGGGTTCTTTTGTCCCTTCCTCGCGCCAGCAGGCGCAATCGCATGGTTATCTATTTGCCGTAGCCGACGGCGTGGGCGGCATGGATCTGGGCGAGGTGGCCTCTGCAACCGCCATGTCCACGCTCATAGAAGGATTTGGCAAGGCCCAGGCAGGCACCATGCTCGCAGGCCTTTTGCCGCGCCTTATCCAGCACGCCAACGCCGCGGTTCATGACTGCACCATGGCGCCCCAATATCGCGGCAAGCGCATGGCAACCACGCTCGTGGCCTGCGCCATGCGCCACGATCAGGCCATCGTATCGCATGTCGGCGACTCGCGATGTTATCTGGTGCGCAACGGCCAGGCAAGGCAAATCACCCAGGACCACACCTGGGTTGCCCAGCAGCGCAAGCTGGGCCTGATCTCGGCCGCCGACGTCGCCGAGTCGGAATCGCGCCACGTGCTCATTCGCTCGCTCGGCCCGGAGATGTTTGTCGCGCCGGACACCACTACCATCACGCTGCAGGTTGGCGACGTACTTGTGCTCTCTACTGACGGTGTCCACGACGAGATGAATGAAAAGACCATCGCCGGGATCGTCTCGCAAAAGAAGGATATCGACGAAATCGCCCGCGAACTGGTGGCGCGCGCTGTGGAGATTGACGGCGGCGACAACACAACGGCCCAGGTGATCCGCGTGCGCGGCGTTGAGCAGGTTGGAATGTACCGGGGCAGGCCTTATCGGCTGCCTTCGTAATTCCCGCGCTGCGAATATTCAGCCGGAACTTACGGAATCCTTAGTTTGGGTCCGCGCTTCCCCGGTAGAGTAAGAAAAATTGACTGAACGGAGTGTTCGCTTCATGGGGTATCACGACGGCTTCGAAGCCGGTTCCACGCTCGACTCCTATCGTATCGAAGCCCCAGTCGCCCGCAGCGGCATGGCATCGATCTACCGCGCCGTCGACACCCGCGACAATCGCACAGTTGCCATCAAGATTCCTCACCCCGATCTCGAAGCCGATCCTGTTCTCTTCGACCGTTTCAAGCGTGAAGCCGGCATTGGCGAAAAGCTGGACCATCCCAAGGTCATGCGCGTCTTTGCGGGCGAGCAGCGTTCACGAATATACATGGTGATGGAGTGGGTCGACGGCCGACTGCTGCGCCAAATTCTGGATGAGGGCCGCATTCCGCAGGAGCGCGCCATCCGCATCGCCTCTGGCGTGCTTGACGCCCTCGAATACATCCACGCCAACGGCGTTGTCCATCGCGACCTGAAGCCGGAAAACATCATGGTGGATGCGGACGACAACATCAAGCTCATCGATTTCGGCATCGCCGGCGACGCCTCGGCCAAGCGCCTCACCTATGCCAATTTCACCGCCGCCATCGGCACGCCCAACTATATTTCTCCCGAGCAGGTGAAGGGCAAACGCGGCGACGGCCGGTCGGACATCTACTCCATGGGCGTGATTCTCTACGAGATGCTTACCGGAAAGCTGCCCTTTACCGGCCCCAATCCCATGGCCGCCATGAACGAGCGATTGCTCAACCACCCCATGCCGCCCTCGGTCGCGGACCCGTCGGTCTCCCCGCAATTGCAGGAGATTTTGTATCGCGCGCTCGAACGGGACCCGAAGAATCGCTACGCCAATGCCCGCGAATTCAAGCGCGACCTCGAGCATATCGACCAGGTCGGCGTGGAAGACCGGCCGGAATTGCGCGACTGGCAAAAGCGCAAGTCCCAGCTATGGCGCAAGATATTTTACTTCGGCGGTCTGGCCATGATTCCCGTGGTCATCCTGCTGCTGATGTTCCTCGTCGCCCACCATCGCTAACTCCATAAAAATCTGCAATCGGTCTTCCAAATCTTAACGAGTTCCTTATGTCCAAAGCCCTACGATTTGCTTGCATATCCATCCCTTTTCCTGCCTGAGGAGAACCATGACAAAGTACAAACTCGAATACATCTGGCTCGACGGCAAAAAGCCCGTCCCTGAGCTTCGCGGCAAAAGCCTACTCAAGGCGTTTGAGCAGCCACCCACACTTGCCGATCTTCCTCTCTGGGGATTTGACGGCAGCTCCACCATGCAGGCCGAGGGCAGCAAGTCTGACTGCGTGCTAAAGCCTGTGGCTTTGTATCCCGATCCAAGCCGCAACAACGCATATCTCGTTCTCAGCGAAGTCATGCACCCCGATGGCACCCCGCATTCCACCAACATGCGCGCTACCATCGAGGACGATCCTGACTTGTGGGTGGGTCTTGAGCAGGAATATTTCCTTTATAAGGACGGCGCTCCAGTCGGCTGGCCGAAAAACGGCTATCCTACCGTCCCTCAGGGCCCATATTACTGCGGGGTGGGCTACAAATATATGGGCAGCCTGGCCCGCACCATCGTAGAAGAACACTGGGAAGCCTGTCTTGCCGCCGGCATCAATCATGAAGGCATCAACGCTGAAGTTGCCAAAGGCCAGTGGGAGTTCCAGATCTTCGCCAAAGGCTCCGCAAAAGCCGCGGATGACACCTGGATGGCTCGCTACCTGATGATGCGTCTTTGCGAGAAGTACGAGGTGGATGTCGTATTGCACTGCAAGCCGATCAAGGGTGACTGGAATGGATCGGGCATGCACTGCAACTTCTCCACCAAGTATCTGCGCGAGGTGGGTGGCAAGGAATATCTTGAAGCTCTCATGAAGGCCTTCTCGGAGAATGTCGCCGCGCACATTGCCGTGTACGGCCCAGATAACCATCTGCGCCTGACGGGGCTGCACGAAACCCAGGCCATTGACAAGTTCAGCTACGGGCTCTCCGATCGCGGCGCTTCTGTCCGCCTGCCTGTCAACTTCATCAAGAACGGCTACAAGGGGTATCTGGAAGATCGCCGCCCGAACTCCGAAGGCGACCCGTACCAGATCGTCTCGCGGATTCTGCATACCATCAACAGCGTACCCAAGCCTGAGCTGGTCACAGCCTAAGGCACCTAGGCCGCAGCCGCAGATTGTGAATTCCGCTGTGTTCCGAGGGATTTCCCCAAGGGATACAGCGGAATCTGCTTGGTTTGCAGACCCTGCAAGAGTCGGCGCGACTGACCCAGCGGGCAGTTTGCTCTCTTGAACCGAAGGGGTGCATGGTGTAGCCTGTTCTGTTCAAGTGATGATTCAGTCCCAAAAACGGGCGTGCAGGAGAGGAAAGCTGGATGTGCTTTCCTCTCCTGCGCGCCCGTTTTGATTTTCTCCGCGGCGCTTCCCGAGGCCGGCGGCCGGAGCTCTGTCCAACACCTGTATGTCTTTCCACATAAAGGAGATCCATGTCCACCGAGTATCGCAATTTCCTTGCTCTTTCGTATGAAGAGTTGGAAGAGAGAAACCTCGAAGCCAAAGCAGACCGCGCCAACCGCGTAGCCTCGGATGAAGTCCGCGAGAAGCGCATCAAGTACCTAAAGGACGAGAAGCGCATCAAGGCGGTCACCGTGCTGTTCAGCGACCTGGAAGGCCGTCTGCATCTGCTCGATTACGACAAGAAGTTTCTGCTCGGCGCTTACGAAAACCTGACCTTTGACGGCTCTTCCATCCGTGGGTTTACCGCACAGAAGGAAAGCGATCTGCGCCTGGGCATCGATTGGAGCGCCTTCTACTGGGTCCCTGCCGACGTGTTCGGAAACGGCAAGGTGCTGGTTTTCGGCACTGTGATCGACAAGGACGGTACTCCCTATTCCGGCGACCTGCGCGGAGTGCTCAAGCATTACGCCGACAACCTCTACGCGGGGAAGCAGTACACCCTCAACGCCGCCAACGAGATTGAGGGCTTCCTGTTCGCCGGACGAGACGCCGAGCAGCATTTCCACGAGACGGGCAAGTTCGAATTCATCAACACCGGCGGCTACTATCACGTGCTACCCCTCGATCCGCTGCGCCAGTTCATTGACACCTCCGCGGAGGTTCAACGGGCTATGGGGTTCCAGAATGAGAAGGACCACCCCGAAGTTGCGCCCAGCCAGTTTGAGATCAACTACAGCTACGGCGAAGTGGTAGCAGCGGCTGACCAGATTCAGCTTTACAAGCTGCTCACGCGACAAATTGCCAGCAACATGGGATACACTGCCTGCTTCCTGCCCAAGCCGGTCGTCGGCGTGAACGGCAGCGGCATGCACACCAACGTCTCCATATCCGAGGGCAAGACCAACCTGTTCTGGGACCCCGACGGCCAGGAGAAGCTCTCTGCATTTGGGTGGGATTTCATCGATCGCATTCTCACCTACGCCCTGGACACCTGCCTCATCCTCAACCCCAGCGTGAACTCGTACCGCCGTCTGGACCCGCACTTCGAAGCGCCCAACCAGATCAAGGCTTCGGCCACGGATCGCGGCTCGATGGTGCGCGTGCCCATCGGCAATTCGCGGTCCATGCGCGTTGAGGTTCGCTCTGTGGCCCCGGACGCCAATCCCTACCTGACCCTCTACGCCATCTTCAAGACCGGCATAGACGGCACCAAGGCAGAGATCGACAACCTGCGCCAGGCGCAGCGCTACCTGCCCGACAACATCCAGTCGGCGATCGAAGACTTCAAGAGCTCGGAGTGGATCTCGGAGATTCTGGGAGCGGATGTGCAGGGCCGTTTTGCGGATCTCAAACAGGCCGCCGCCAATCGCTCGCCGCGTGAGTTGGGAACGTTCGTGAAGGGCTCTGAAGTCCAATACCACCACGAAGTCTACAACCAGTCTCTCTGGAACCTGTTCTAGAGCAAATGCGCAGCCAGAATCGATGTGCGCAAGCAAAACAAGGCCGCCGTTTCAATCGACGGCGGCCTCGAATTATTTCTGCTAATTGTTAGTTCATCCCTGGTCGGGATGAATGGTGCGATAGCTTGCGTTCCCCTTCGACCAAACCAGCAGAAGAATGTCCTTGCCATCCTGGTTCTGGTGCACCTCATTTGCAAACTGGCTCGCCGATTCGGCCGGCTTGCGGTTGACTTCGAGAATAATGTCTCCCGGCTGGATGCCGGCTTCGTCGGCGGGGCTGGCTGGACGAACACTCTGCACAACTACGCCCTTGATCTGATCGGGAGCGTTGATCTGCTGGCGTGCATCCGCGGTCAGGTTGCTCACCGCGAGGCCGAGCTTGCCGGTCTTCGCAGATCCCGAATCGTCCTGGCTGTCGTTGCTTGCCACTTCGGTGTTGCCGTGGAATTCGCCGACCGTCAAACTGAGCGTCTCCGGCTTTCCGTTGCGAATCACGCCCAGCGTGATCTTCGCACCCGGCGCCATCTCGCTCACCACTACTTGCAGCGTGCTTCCGTTGATGACCTGGGTGTCATTCACGCGCGTGATCACGTCGCCAGTCTGCAAACCACCGCGGCTTGCAGGCGAGTCCGGTGTTACCTGCGCAACGATCGCGCCCTCGGCATTCTGCAGATTGAAGAAATGCGCATTCTCCGGCGTCACGTCGTTCATGCTGATGCCGAGATAGCCGTGCTCGACCTTGCCGTTCTTGATCAACTGCTCGGCGGTGGCGCGCACAATCTGCGAGGGAATCGCAAATCCCGCGCCGGCGAACGAACCGCTGTTGGTGATGATAAAGGTGTTGATGCCCACCAACTCCCCGTGGGCGTTGACCAGTGCGCCGCCGGAGTTGCCGGGATTGATGGCCGCGTCGGTCTGGATGAAGTTGCCCGGCTTGCGCGGGTCATCCGAATAGGGGTTGGGCCGGTTGACCGCGCTTACGATTCCACGCGTGACCGAGAATTGGAAGTAGCCGAAGGGACTGCCGAAGGCAAGCACCGTCTGACCCGGCTGCAGCTTGGCGGAGTCGCCCCAGGCAATCGCGGGCAGGTCGCTGGCGCTGACCTTGATCACTGCCAGGTCGTTCAGCTTGTCTACGCCGACCACTTTGGCGTTCAGGATGCGGCGGTCATGGAGCGTAACCTTGATGTTGGTTGCGCCGTCCACCACGTGATCGTTGGTCACAATGTAGCCGTCCGGCGAGATGATGATGCCGCTACCCACGCCGTGCTCGATCTGCGGCTGCTGCGGCCTCATTTGCCCGAAGGGCGACTGGCCGAAGAACTGCTGCAGGCCGGGAGGCAAGCCCTGCATCTGGCCTTGCTGCTGGCCGTCGGAGGCGTCCATCTCGCCATTGCCGCGTGAGGTTACTGCAACGTTAACCACGGCTGGAGTGACGCGCGCCGCCACTGCTTCCATGGCGCGGTCGAGCGCTGTTAGGGCCTCGACACTGTTGTCGTCAATCGGCATGGCCGCTGTTCCGCTGGCGGCGTGCACGTTGCCGTGGCCAACGAAGAGAACCGCGCCGAGCGCGAATGCGCCCACTATGGCTGCTGGCATTGCCAGTTTCTTCGCGCGCTCTACTAATTGATTAGTTACTTGTTTCATGGTCTATCTTCTCCTGTTTGACGATGATGGGTTGCTGGTTACGGTTTCATACTTGGGGAATGCAGCGGGTGTGCCCGCCGCCGTTCATGCCTAAATCTCAATGATCAGCCAGCCATTCCCAAACGGCACGGCGGCATACGAGACACGATTGATTCTGACCTGTCTTTGTGCACTCTGATTCCGCGGACCTTGTTTCTCCTGCGCGCGCGGTGACTGTTGTGTCCGGTCGCCCTGTATCTGGCTCGTTTGCGCCACGGTGAGAACCATCCGAGCGCCGGTCTCATTCTCGGTCCATGTGGTCATCATTACCCAGGTTTGCCGGCTTGGAGAAGGAGGCCGCCGGACGGTGCGCAACGTTGCGCTCCTCTGCAAGGGCTTAGCAATCGTAGCGGGTTGAATTTGCGGTAACGGCATGACCGCTTTCACCATCTCGGCATGGGTGGAGAATCCGGATTGTTTCTGGCCGAAATCTTCGCCATTCGCAGCGCGGCCACCGATGGTCGGCGCCGCGAGCCGAGCCTGTTGAAATTGCGCAAACGGCACAAAGCTGACCATTTGCGGACTGCGGGACAGGCCAAGAGCACAGACCAGCACTGCCGCGCTCAGGCTACCTGTCAATGCCCAGCTCTGCTTGCGGCTCATCGATTCAACGGGCCGGCGCAGAATGCGATGAACACGCCGCACCAGTTCCGACTGACGTTCCCACGCTCCAAGCGCCAGCGAGAGACTTCGGCGCAGCATGGAATATTCCGCCAGATGGGTGAGGCAGATGGCGTAGGCCTTGCGACCGCAACTGGAGCGCAGAACGCTGTCATCACAGGCAAGCTCCCGTTCTGTGCATAGCCGGCGCTCTACCCATAGCAACGCCGGGTTCAGCGGAAAGAGAACCAGCGCGATCTTCTGCAGTAGATTTGTCCAGTCGTCGGCGCGGCGCAGATGCTCCATTTCGTGGATCACCACCTGCTGCAATTCCGCAGGCGTAAGGCGTTCAAGGAGCGCCGGAGGAATCAAAATGCGCGGTTGGAAGAAGCCAAAAACGCTGGGGCGTTCGACCTCGGCCGAGGAACGAAGCACGGCGGAGCGGCGCAGTCTTCCTGTATCCATCCGGATTTCGAGCAGGGCTTGCAGAGCTGGGTCCGTCGAAACGGGTGTAGCGCGATTTACCAATCCACGCAGGCGAATGGCGCTCGCAACGAGCTGCATCGCTCTCCAAACAGAGAGCAGCAGCCAAATCACGGCAATAACAAAACTCCAAACGAAACTCAGTTGCAAGGGCGTGGGATGGCCCAGGATGTTGGCGCTGGCATGCACTTGCGTGAAAGGCAGAATGTGCAGCAGCAGGAGCAGAAGGAAGACATTCATCCATACAAACGATCGGGCCGCGGCGCTTAAGCCGGGAAAGAGGCGCAGACAGAGAACCATGCACAGGGCAAGAGCGGCTCCTTCCCAAATGGCGGAAAATAGATTGCCTACAGCCGAGGCAGCTAACGATGAGGCAAGCGGAAAGAAGGCATCCATCTAATTCACCTCCTGCGCATCGTCCGGCGCCAGAGCAATCGCTTCTTTCAGACGTTTCAACTCGTCGGGGCTGATCTCATCGTCGCCCAGAAGCGAGAGCAGTAGCCGCTCGCGCGAGTTGCCGAAGAACCGCTGCAGCACATGCCGAACCTCAGACCGGCTTGCTTCGACTTCGCCGATGCTTGAGGCATAGAGAAATGCTCTGCCCTCTTGCCTGTGGCTGACATAGCCCTTGGTTTCGAGAATCCGGATGATGGTGAGGACGGACGTATAGGCCAGTTCCCCGTCAGAGGAAGTCGCGGTCACCATGTCGGCAACCGTCGATTCTCCTCGGTCCCAGAGCACCTTCATGAGCCTGAGCTCGGCCTGGGTCAGCGTGATGGATCTCTTGGGAGGCATCGAAAAATGAGAACTCCGAAAGCCTTTCGGTTCGGCTTTCCTGTCCTATACAGACGTTGAACTAATCATTTAGTTGCTAGTATAGCGGGAGTTTTCTTGCGGCGGGCGGAGGGAATTGCGCAGAGCGATATGATTCAAATGCAAGTCTATGAATGTAAATAGTTTAACGAAGATGCGGATTGGACGGCGCCCGCGGGGAACTTGTTAGGCGGAGAATCTTCGAGACCGCATTCTAGATTCTTCTGGCGCCGCCAAGCCCGGCCAGGCGCAGCGTAAGGATCATCGCCGGCAACAGGAATGCGAGCGATCCGAGGACCCACATGATGACCGCGCCGAGCACCTGGTCGTCAAGCAGCGAAACCTGGAACGGGTTGGCGTGAATGAGGTAATACGTGTAGACCGGCCGGCCGCAGAAGGCGAGAAAGGCCGAGAGCATGGTGTTTACAATGTCCGCCGAGACGAGATAAAGCAGAATCCCCCAACCCAGCGTGTGTTTCTTCGCCGGCCACGGCTGAACGATGCAATTCCAGAACAGGATGGATGAAAACAGGAAGCAGAGATGCTCGACTGCATGCCAGTTCTCGTGTTCGAGAGCGAAATCGTACGCCGCGGGGACGTGCCAGCCGAGAAAAGCCCCGTTCATCGCGATCCACGCGACGATGGGCGTTGAAAGCCAGTGAGCGAACCGGCGCAGCCAGGATGCGCGAAGCAAGGGAGCAAATGCGGATTGTCGGAGCGCGATCGGTAATCCGCGCAGCAGCGGCACAACCGGCAAGCCCCACAGCAATAGCGGCGGCACCACCGACATCAGCAGCAGATGCTCGACCATGTGGGCACTGAGCAGCGCGTCGGCGAAGCCATCCATCGGTGAGCCGATCGCCAGCCACAGAACTGCGAGGCCTGCGAAGAAGGAAGCAATACGCGAGCCGCTGAACTGCGCCGGCCGCGTTTTTCGGATGGCAAGAAAGCCGCGCAGATAAATTGCCGCGGTGACAAGAATGGAGACCGTGAGCCGGATGGGAAGCGACCAATCGGCAAGAATGTCGTGCACGGCGTCGGACATACGTTAGTGGGAGTTCTTCATGCCGGATTGGTTCGGCCTCTTCGGCATGTAGAGCGCACCTGAGGCGCTCAGCTTCCGCGAAGCGTCGATGGCCGGCTCAAGGCCGTTGCCGCGCAGCGTCATGAGGAAGCGCACCAACGCCTTGGTCTCAGATGGGTTGAGCGCGTTTCCGTAGGCGGGCATATTTCCACCGCCCTGCAACACCTGCCGGATCATCTGATCTTCAGTCATGCGCGAAGCGATGTCGTCGAGCGCTGGACCGCGCAGGCCGCCCGCTCCATTGAGCGAGTGGCAATTGCGGCATTGCTTGTCCTGCAGCACCAGCGCGCCCTGGCGCTCGAGCGGGGTGCGGTCGTGAAGGTATTTCACCGGAATTGCTTCGCTGGTCCATGCCTCCATGATTGGGCTCCACGGCGTGTAGGTGCCGAGCCGCGTAAAGACTCCGAGCGAGAGCGCGATTACCGAGACCATGAGCACGGCAATGGGCCGCCGCGCCCAGTGCCGCTCCCCTTCGCCTGCGACGAGAGGAAGAACCAGCATGCCCGCGATCACCAGCACGGGCACGATCAGCATGAATGGTGTTTCAATCGACGGCGGAAGAAAGGCCAGTACCGCATAGATCCACAGGAAAAAGAAATCGGGCTTCGGAGCGGTCTGAATGATGGTCGGATCGGGCTGACCGCTGGGCCCGAAGGGACCAAAGAAAAACGCGCATGCCATGACGGAAAAAAGAATTGCGGCGGCAAAGACCGCGTCCTTCCAGGCTGCGTCCGGCACAAAGGGAATGCCCGTCTTCTCGGTCAGTTCGTGGTATTCCTGCTCGTAGGTGGCCTTGCTCACTATGCGGCCGGGCATAGGCCAGTCGCTCACTCCGTGAAGCAGGGTCATCCAGATATGAACGCCGACCCCGGCCAGCAGCAATCCGGGAATGACGAAGACGTGCAGCGTGAAGAAGCGCGCGAGCGTAGCTGCGCCGATGATGGGACCGCCAAGGATGAGATGCACCAGCGGCGCGCCGACCCACGGAACGCGGCTGGCGATGGATGCGCCGATGCCCAGGCCCCAGTAGGCGTCCTGATCGAAGCGCATTACCTGGCCGGTAAACGCCATTCCCAGCGTGAGCAGCAGAAGAATTACGCCGATCATCCACGTCAATTCGCGCGGAAATTTGTAAGCGCCAAAGAGAAACACCTGCACCATGTGGATGAGCACAATGGCGACCATGAAGTCCGATCCCCAGCCGTGCAGCGCGCGCAGATACCAGCCCAGCGCAATGTTGTGGTTCAACACTTGCAGGCTTCCCCACGCTTCATTCGCGGATGGACTGTAGACCAGGGCGAGCAGAATGCCGGTGACCACCTGCAGGATAAGAAGAACCGTGGCTGCGCTGCCGAAGACGTACATCCAGCTTGCATTGTTGGCGGGCGTTGGGTGCGCGGCTGCTTTGCCGATGGGCTTGATGAGGCCGAGCCGGCTCTCCAGCCATTCATAGCTCTTCACTGCCGATGCAATCACGCGCTGCTTCAGGCCGGCCATGACGAAGACCTCTTTTTCGTAGCAGCTTCGATCTGCACGAGAGGCTTGCCGCCGCAGGAGGCTTGCGTAGCAAGCGTGGGCATGTCTCCTGCATGAATGAGCAACGAGGCGCCGGAAATCTTGTACTTGTACTCGAAGAGCCCGCGTTCCGGCGGACCCGAGGCTCTGCTGCCGTCCTCGTAGTAAGCGCCGCCGTGGCAAGGGCACATGAAAAGTTTCGATTGCGCGAACCACCGCACCGGGCAGCCGAGATGCGCGCAGTTGATGGCGAACACCTGGAATTGCTGTGCGGAAACTCGTCGCACCCAGCAAGCCACCTTGGCGGCCGGGCCATCGCCAAGCCGGGATACCGGGCTCTCGAAATCGACCAGCCGCGTTTGTCCGACGGGAAATTCTTCGACGGATCCGATTGCGATCCATGAACCTGTGTTCTTGCTCATCGCGGGCCCGAGCAAATAACCGATCAGGGGCACGGCGAGCACAGTGCCGACGGCCGTGTTCAACAACACCGACAGCTTGAACAGAAAGGTACGCCGCGAGTGTGCCGCGAGTTTGGCTTCCGGCGTTAGGCCGTCGTTGCCAGACTCACCGGGATGCTTGAGGAACTCCGTCATATTTTTGCCTCCTGTCGCTGCGGATTCCGGTCAAGGTTGCGGCCGATAAACCTGCCCTGGCGTTGCGGTGCGATGCGTGGCGATCCACGCGACGATGTCGGTGATCTCGCGATCGGTCAACGCATGGTCTCCGCCGGCAGACTGGTGCGAACGCCAATCGGGCATGCCCTGCTCAGGCTGGCCGGCGATGATGAAGCTGCGCAGGCCCTGATCGCTGATGAGGGACAGATACGATGGATCGACCAACGAACCGGTGCGCAGATTTGCGGATTGAGCGCCAGTTGCATCGGCGCCGTGGCAACGCGCGCAGAACGCCTTGAATGCCGCTTGTCCCTTAGCCGCGTCGCCCGCCGAGCTACTCGCATACGCGGGCGGCGTTTGACCTGCGAGTGCACTGGGATTTGACCACGCTGCAATCATGCCTTCGGTGAGAGCGGCGATTTGCTTGTCGGTCAACATGCCGCCCGCGCTTCTGGCGAATCCCGGCATCATGGTTCCGTTCACTCCCTCAGAGGTTATGCGTTGAATATTAGCAGCGCCCGCGGCTGCCAGATACACCGGGTTCGCCAGCGAGATCGCAGCGCCGTTCATCCCGTTCTCGCCGTGACATGCGACGCAGTTCTGTCCATAAAGCGTGGCAAAATCGAGCACCTCCTCCGGACGCGAAACTTCGGGTCCATTGACCGGCCTTCCCGGCGCGCGCTCGCAGCCTGTGGCGCCAAGAAGGAGCGCACAGACCGTCACAGAAACAGCGAACAGAAAAGCTTTCATCGCGGCGCGTCTTCCTCTTTTGAAGCATCTTCGTGCTCGCCCGTTAATGCGACCATGTCGCCATGAAGGCCTGCGCGCACCGCAAACGGCAGCGCCTGAAATTGCGGCGTACGGACCTTGGCCTGGAGGTTTACAACATACCCGCACACCAGTCCGAAAAATATCTGTGAAATCACGAACCAGAACCAATCAATGCGCTGATCGAGAATCGGACTCACGACGCCAATCGCCGAGTACAAAATCCCCGTGAAGATGAATGGAACCATCAGGCCGGCGGTGAAGATGGGGTAGCGGGGAAACATTTGCAGCATGGCTCCGTAGAGCAGCCCGACAAGCAACGACGTGACCCCGTGGATGAAGAGCGCGGCAACCGCGCCCTGCCAGTGAAACGCGCCCAGAAATGCGTCGCTTGCCCCGGCCCAACTGACAAAACCGCCTGCCGCAAGCAGATTTGTCGCGTACCAGAAGCTGTGATATTTAAGCACGCTGAAGATTCCCGCCGGAACCGTCATCGCGATTCCGCCGGCGATGCCGCCCTTGATTCCCGTGGTGATGTGAAAGGTCTCGACGGGAAGAATCTTGCGGCGCGTCTGCTCTGTTTGCGGAATCCGGATGAGCGTTCTGCGGCTGGAGATTTGCACAACATCGGCGCGCACGGCGATGGACTCGTGCGCTTCTTCGGGCAGCACTTGCAAAAACCAGCCCACGGCGCCCATCAATGCAAGCACGGCGCCCACAATGCCGACGGCAATGTTCGTCACCATGCCAGCGATTACCAGGGAAATCCCGAGGGCCAGCACCAAGGGCCAGGCCGTCGGCGACGGAAGCTGGACCGCGTTCGCGCCGTTGTGAGGATCGTCGCTGTGCATCGTCGTTCCTTTCCCGCCCAGGTGTTCTTACTTTCCAAAAACATAGACCACAAGAAACACAACCACCCACACTGCATCGACAAAGTGCCAGTAGAGAGAAAGCACTTCAAGCCGCTCGGTGTGCCTGCTGGTCAATTGCCCGCGCACAGAAAAAAGCAGCGCCAGCGACAACATGACCAGCCCGATGAGAACGTGCGACGCGTGAAGTCCCACGAGTGAGTAGAACGTGGTGCCGAAGAGATTGGTCTTGATAGTCAGCCCCTCGCGATAAATCAGCTCGTGCCACTCGCGCGCGGTGCCGGCAATAAAAATTCCGCCCAGCAAGACTGTCAATGTGAGCCAGACCGTGCACGCGCGCCGCTTGCCGTGTTCGAGGGCAGAGACCGCTCGATGCACCGTGTAGCTGCTCGAAAAAAGGCAAATGGAGATGAAGATAGGAAGATGGAGTACGTCGCGCGGCGTGGGCCCGGTGAGGCTCTTGCCTAAATAGAAAACATACGCGACCACAAAGATGATGAAGATGGCCGACTCGGCGACGATGAGGCACGCCATCCCGACCATGCCGCGCGAAGGCAGTGTCCAGGATTCAGCCTGGCTGTGGGGAATGACGGCGGTTGTGCTCATCGATTGCGCTCCTCACATCTCATAGTTGCTGTCCGGGTCTTCTGGATGCTTCAGATCCCAGAGGGGACGGCGGCTGCCCACAGTTGGAATGACGGCGAAGTTATACGGGGGCGGCGGGGAGGTTGTCGACCACTCCAGCGACCACGCATCCCATGGATCGGCTCCGGCGATCGCGCCTTTGAAGTACGAATAAACAAGATTCGAAACGAACAGCAAGCTTGCGACGGCCTGGAAGATGGCGCCGCTTGAAACCAGCATGTTCAAGATCGCCCAGCCGCGGTCGGCCTCGTATGTGTAGACCCGGCGCGGCATTCCCAGTAGGCCGGGAACGTGCATGAGATCGAAGGTGAGATGGAAGCCGATGAGGAAGAGCCAGAAGTGCCATTTGCCAATCTTCTCGCTCAACATGCGGCCGGTCATTTTTGGATACCAATAATAGAAGGCAGAGAAAATCATGAAGAGAATTGCGCCCACCAGCACATAGTGGAAGTGGGCAACGACGAAGTAGGAGTTGCCCAGTTGCCAGTCAAAAGGCGCGACGGAAAGCATGATGCCCGTGAGACCCGCGATGAGGAACTGAAAAAGAAATCCAACTGCGAACATCATGGAAACCGTGAAGTGAATTCTGCCACCCCACAGGGTTGCGAGCCAGTTGAAGATCTTGATGCCGGTGGGCACGGAGATGACCATGGTGGCAAACGTAAAGAATGTGTTGGCCCATGCGCCCATGCCCACCGTGAACATGTGGTGAGCCCAGACGCTGAGACTGATGAAGCCGATGCCGACGGTTGCGGCCACCATTGCCGGATAACCGAAGATTGCCTTGCGCGAGAAGACGGGAATGATTTCGTTGGCGAAGGCAAAGGCGGGCAGCACCAGGATATACACCTCGGGATGGCCGAAGATCCAGAAGAAGTGCATCCACAGCACCGCGGAGCCGCCGGCCTGCGTGTCGAAGAAGTGCGAGCCCGCGTAGCGATCGAGCATAAGCATGATCTGCGCCGCCGTCAAAGGACTGACGACGACAAACGCCATGAGCGAAACAACCAGGTAAAGCCACACCAGCAGCGGCATGCGGTTGAGCTTCATGCCGGGGCAGCGCATGGAGATTGTGGTGGCCACAATGTTGAGCGCCGTGCCGATGGAGCCGATGCCGGAGAGCAGGATCGAGAGCGTCCAGTAGTCGGTGCTATGGCCGGGGGAAAAAACGCGCTCAGTGAGCGGCGCATAGGCGAACCAACCGACATCCGGCGCGCCGCCCATCCCGTAGAGGCCATCGCCGCCGAGATAACTGAAGTAGAGCAACAAGCCCCCGAAGGCGGAAATCCAGAAGCTGAATGCGTTTAGGCGCGGAAACGCCATGTCCCGCGCGCCAATCATAAGCGGAACAAGATAGTTTCCAAATCCAAACAGAATCGGCATGCCGACAAAGAAGACCATCGTGGTTCCGTGCATGGTGAAGAGCCGATTGAAGGTCTGCGGGGAGACGAAGGTGTTGTTGGGAATGGCCAACTGGATGCGCATCAGCAATGCTTCAAAGCCGGCGACGACGAGAAAGATCAACGCATAGCAGATATACATGATGCCGATCTTCTTGTGATCGACCGTCGTGACCCAGTCCTGCACCGTCTCCAGCCACAAGGGTCTTTGACCTTGCGCGCTCGCCTGGTCAAGCACAGCGGTCGTCGGAGTTTGCGTGGCCATGCGGTTTGGCTCCTTCGCTTCCCTGTCTACTTCAGAGTCATCAGATACGCGGTGACAGCATCGAGATCGTGTTCGTTCAAATGCATCGGCGGCATGAGCGCGCCGGGCTTGAAATGCGCGGGGTTATCGACAAATGCGCGAATATTTGCGGCCGTGTTGATCACAGATCCTGACGCAATGGTGTCGCGGCTGGCCACGTGCGTCAGGTCCGGGCCAAATCTTCCCGCGGCCACCGTTCCTGCGACCGTGTGGCAACTGATGCAGGCATTCTGCTGAAATATTCCCCGCCCCAGCGCCGCGTTCGCGTCTTCAACAGGCGGCTGCTTCTGGTGCACTGCCCACGCGGCAAAATCCGCGGGTGTGTCAACGTACACACGAAGCAGCATCTTGGCGTGCTGCGTGCCGCAATATTGCGCGCATTGGCCGAGGTAGAGGCCCGGTGCTTGCGACTCAAGCGACATGACGTTGACCTTGTTAGGGATCAGATCCATCTTGCCGGCAAGGCGCGGCACCCAGAAGCTATGGTCCGTATCGGCAGACGACATGGTCAGGTAAGTTGGCGTGGGATGACCCGAATCGCTGACCGGAATATGCAACTCATTAGCCGTGACAATTCCAAGCTTTGGATAGCGATATTCCCACCAGAACTGGTGGCCGATCACGATCACGTCGAGTGCGCCTGGCGGCTCATGCGGCTGTTCCGAGGAGAGGATAACGCGGGCAGTGGCAAGAAAGAGGATCACCACGATGAGGACCGGAATCACAGTCCAGGAAAGCTCGATCTGGGTGCTACCGTAGATCTGCGCCGGCTCCTGCTCAGCCTCAGGGCTGGAAGCGCGATGGCGATAGCGCAGAAGTACGTAGAGAAGGAGGCTCGCCACCACGAGGAAGATGCAGAGCGTGATGGTGAGCACCAGCATCGACAATCCGAAGATGGAATGCGCAGAGGTGCCTGCCGGCCGGAAGATGCTGGTCTTGCCGCCGTCGGGTATGAACAGCAACCGGCTTGCGAAATGCTCCCCGTATCGAATTGCCTGCATGGCTCTCCGGAAAACCGCTCAACTGAATCCCGTGAAGTTCAGGAGGAATGGAGCCCGGGTGTTCTGAATTGCGAGTGAATGGTGATAGGGATTCCAGCCGGTGCTTTGGATGCAGCCTGTGCGCGTTCGGCTTCAACCCAAATGTGAGATCGTGAAGAAGGAAGCGATTCCGGCGGTCGACCTACCGGCCGGAATGATCGTGCGAACTTGATTCTACTACCAAAGTCGTAAGGGATGATCGCTCTTCAGGCGGTCGCGCGGCGAAATGGTCCAGCGCGTTTCCCATTTCGAAAAGAAGCGTGTCCGCCATATCCTGCGTAAAGCCGTGGCGGATGAGGATGCGCTGGATGACCAGGTCTTCGCGGTTGGGCGGCATTGAATAGGCGGGAACTAGCCAGCCTCGATCGCGGAGTCGGTCGGCAAACTCGTAAAGTGTGAAGCTCGACGATGCAGGGTCTTTCAGCTCCCAGCAGAGGCCCGGGATTCCGCCCTGGCCGTCGTAAATGATTTTAAACGGGCCAAGCACGGCGATTTTTTTCGCGAGATAGCAGCCCAAAGCAGCGCATCCGGTTTGGATTTCGCGATAGCCTTCTTTGCCGAGGCGCAGAAAATTGTAATACTGGCAAACGATTTCGCCGCCCGGCCGGGAGAAGTTGAGCGCAAAGGTGGGCATGTTGCCGCCCAGGTAATTAACGTCGAAGATCAGTTCCTCGGGAAGGTCGTGTTTTTCCCGCCAGAGAGCCCAACCCACGCCGAGCGGGGCAAGTCCAAATTTGTGCCCGGACGCATTGATCGACTTGACGCGGGGCAAGCGGAAGTCCCAAAGCAGGTCCGGCAGGAGGAAGGGCGCAAGAAAGGCCCCGCTGGCTCCGTCCACGTGAATGGGAATGTCGAGGCCGGTCTCGGCTTGCAGTTTGTCGAGCGCCAGGCTGATCTCGTGCACCGGCTCAAACTGCAGTGTAAACGTCACTCCCAGGGTAACGATGACCCCGATTGTGTTCTCGTCGCATCGTTTGACGACTTCCTCAGGCGTGAGCAGCAGGCGGTCGCCTTCCATGGGCACTTCGCGGATTTCGACGTCGAAGTAGCGGCAGAACTTGTGCCAGCAAACCTGAACTGGACCCATGATCAAGTTCGGTGACTCCGTGGATTTGCCCTGCGCGCGCCGGCGTTTGCGCCAGTTCCACTTGAGGGCAAGCCCGCCCAGCATGGCTGCTTCGCTTGAGCCCGTGGTTGAGCAGCCGATAGTGCTCGCGGCTTCCGGGGAGTTCCACAGATCGGCGAGCATGTGCACGCAGCGCTCTTCAATGGACGCGGTCTGCGGGTACTCGTCCTTGTCGATCATGTTCTTGTCGGCGGACTCGTCCATGATCTTCTGCACTTCCGGCTCGATCCACGTGGTGCAGAAGGTGGCCAGATTCTGCTGCGAATTCCCGTCTAGAACGAGTTGATCGTGGATGGTCTGGTAGACGGCCTGCGGGTCGAGTTTCGCTTTCGGGAACACGTAGCTTGCGGTTTCGTGGTTCAGAACGCCGGACTCGATCTGGTTTGTGGGGGCCGCCTTGAGTTCCTGGGTGTTGTGCAGGGCCATGCGTTCTCCTGTGTGCCTGAGACTCGAAGTATAGAGTCTGCCGGCGGAAGGAGGGGAAAAAATACAGTGAATTGGGAAGGAATCCGGGAGCGATGGAAGCCGGGTGGCCGCTGCGTCCGCGAATGTGCAAGGTACTTCCTGATTACACTCCGCGTTTCTTCTGCCGGCCCAACCTGCCTGTTCGCGCTGATCCGACGGAGCGCCCTTTACCGGAGGCTCCTGAGTGGGTTCCAGATTGATTTGCCGATGCTCGCCCGGCGCGCCGTTGCATAACAGCCGGCCGAAGCATTGCTCCAACACGCTGTTCGGCGACTCCTGGCCCTTCCACATACTTCGGATCGAGCATGGCGATCACTGCAACGGCGCGTGCGCGATAGAGCCTGGCCCATTGGCTCTGTACGAGAGATTGCTGCACTGTCTTCCAATAATCCACGTTGGCGGAGAAGTCGCTTCGGACAAGGGACACCGCACCGGCCTCACCGGCGGCAACGCGGTTGTTGATCAGATCGAGAAACTGGTTGAAATGCCGTAGGTTCACACCCATCTGGTAGACCATCTGGCTCAGCGCCATCTGTTGCGAAGCAGACAACCGATCGAAGTCCCGGCAGTAGCCCCGGGCGTTATAGATCGCCTGGATTGCGGCAACGCGAAGCAGCAGCATCGCTTCATCGTCAGTGATTTCCGGCGTCAGCGTCATGATTTTCTTGCGAAAGCCCCGTTTCGACCACGTCGCCATCCGCTTTTTGTATTGAGCGAGGATAGACTGTAGCCGATTCGGATCCAACCCGGCGGCCTGCCAAAGCTCAGCCGACGATGGTTCAAGGAAAGGATGAGGATTAAGCAGGTCGGTTTGGGGATGATCGCGTTCCGGCAAGTTGAGACTGAATCCAGCGCCAACCAGCGGAAGGGCGGTCTTGGGATCTGGATACGCTGCCAAAACCCAACCCTCGTGGCGGCGATCGCGCAGGATTTCCATCAGATCGCGCAGACGGAACTTCACGTCGGAGTCCTTGAAACCAAGCAACTGCTCAACTGCAGTATTTCCAGGCGCGGGCGTAACCTGCGCGAACGCAGGACCACGCTGCGGCGCTGCGACCGTTGCCGGAGGCTGCAATGGGTCCGGGACGTTCGCGGTCGAAGCCGGAGCATCCTGGCCGGCTGCTGAAACTGCCATCGCCGATGAAAGAACGGCGATGGCTACGCGTTGGGTTGTGTTTCTCACGAATCGAGAGGCTCCCGCAAGGTCGGTTTCATTCCACATTGACGGAAATATCGGCGCGGGGCAAGAAGAGAATAGGTACGCGTATGCAAAGAGTAATCGGTAGAGACTTACTTTTTGGGCGGTGCATGCGTCGGGAAAATGAGTTGCTCAGCCTTTTTGGCCTCCGGTATACGCATCGTGCGCGCGAGTTGAAGCAGTTTCAAGCGGGCCGCACCCGGAGCCGCATCTTTTCTGCGAACTCAACCCATACATCGCGCAGCCCAAAAACAAAATACGATTCCGTCGTCAACGCCAACACGCCTGCAACCGCGACTGTCACAACCATGCCCAGCGAATCTTGCCGGGCAAGATGCACCAGTCCCATGCAAGCAGGCAGCGAGACCAGCATCACGCAAACAAGCTTCAACACGGGAGAAAATGTGATGGATGGATCGTTGTCAAAGAGCTTTCGATTTTCAAGATAGATGAGCGCCATCTGCGACACCTCCGAAGCCAGCCAAACATACAGGAATCCATATAATCCGAATTTGTAGATCAGAGGGACGCTCAACCCCACCATAATCAGATTCGCAAAGAATACAATGAGGGAAAGCCGCTTGTGGGTGTTGGTAGAGAATTGAAAGAACTGTTTGTGATCGCGCATGCTGATTGCCGCCGACACCAGTGCCATCAGTCCATAAGTATACGGATCGAAGAGTTCCGGGCGGTGCAGCCAGACACGCACAATGATCGGCGCAAACAGGTACGCTCCCAGGTTGGCGATCGGAATCCCCGCAAACACAATTTTCTCAGAATGATGGAAGATATAAAGCATCCTCTTCATGTCTCGATTCGCATAACTGAAGGTTATCTCCGGTGCGATGGCATTGGTAATGGGCGATAACACCTGGCGGGCGCTCGAAAGGACGGTCCGGCTGGTATTGAACAACACCACAACCGATGGCCCAAGGATCCATTGCAGGATATTTACCGGCACCTGGTAAGTCAGTACCTGCTGGGCAAAGATCATGGCAAACAACCCGCTCGGTTTCAGCGTCCCCATTGCGGTCTTCCAATTGGCCCCTTGCAGTCCCAGCGGCAACTCCGCCAGCCTCTGTTTGAGGTCGATAATCGACAGAAGCGTCACCACGAGCACCGCGACAAACTGGCCAAGTGCCAGATACCGAAAATCGACCCTGAACATGGTGAGGCTAAAGCAGACAATCGTCGCTCCGAAGGCCCGCGCAATCGCCCAGGAAAGGCCTCGATGCGTCTGTTCCACAACCATGAACAAGTTGTTGTAATAGCCCGCAAGGATATTCACCAACATTTGCAGGCCCAGAAAAAATGCGGCGAAGGTCACGTCCCGTGGCGCAATTGCCGACAAATGAAGCAGCTTTCCGAGCGGCACAAAGAATACCATAGACACGACCGCCAGCCCGACACACACCATGAACAGGAGAAGCGCCAACGTACTCCCCTGAAGCTTGCGATAACTTTCCAAGTCGTGCCGCCTGCGAAGCATTGTCAGTTCGTTGCTCGCATAAGTGGTGATTCCAAAGTTGAGTGTCGAAAGATAACTCAACGTCCCTGATAGTACGATCCACTCACCGTACTTGGTTACGCCGTAATAATGTAGAAATGCCGGCGGCAAAAGAAGTTGCGTGACCACCGTCAGAAAGGTGCTGGTACCCAGCGCGCCGAGCATCTTGAGAATTCGCTGAATCATCGTCCTCTAATCGCCACAACGGTGGAATTTTAACGGTGCTCTGCCTGATGGGCCACGTGTTCAGCAATGTCCAGCGCTCTCTGGGCGGTTACATCGTAATTGAACAATTCATCGAAACACTGCTTGCTGGAAAGCCGCACGGCCGCAGTCTCCTCGGTACTCATTGATTGCCATCGGCTGAGGCTGGCCTTAATTCCGTCCAATGTATCTTCGCAAACCAACCCCGCCCGGTACCTTTCCACCTCTCGCCAGATGTTAACCTTGTTTGAAACAATCACTGGCAGGCTGCATGCCATCGCCTCCGCTACAACAATTCCGAAATTCTCCTGGTGCGAAGGGAGGACGAACACCTCAGAGGCCGCAAGCGCGCCCCACTTCATCGCTCCAGTCAGCATTCCGGTCCAGGTGATTCGATCCGCAATACCCAGTCGCGCAGCCAAACTCTCAAGGCTCTTCCTGAAGCCTATTTGGTCTGGTCCTGCAATCACCAGGTGCCACAACAGGTCGTTGGCCATTGTTGCCGCAAATGCCTCGATCAGAATGTCCGTTCCCTTCTTCGGATGAATTCTGCCGATCGACGTCACTAGCCGTTTACCGCGTAGAACGGGCCAGTGAGTTAGAAACTCCTCACCGGCACCAATCAGGTCCCAATTCGGACCGAATATGCCGTAAGGCACGACCGTCTCCCGCACCTGATATCCAGGGAACGATTGCCGGGCAAGAATCTTCTCTTCTTCGCAAGTGAACAAAACTGTAGTTGCTCCAGAGAGGATCTTGCGCAGGAATAAGTGCCAGTAGATCAACTTTTTGATGTGCTTTAACGGAAATCGCCGCTGAAAATAGGGATCAAGCATGCCATGAGTAAACACCGCATATGGTGTTGCGGTTCCAACCAGCGCTCGATAAGCTGCCAGCGTGTTGTATTGCCAGATGCAGTTAATAAATACAACATCGTAACGCGCGAGACTCTCCCGAAACCACCTGGCGGCACGCGGCGCATACCCGTATACCCCCCAGCCCGGTCCCAGAGCAAACACCCGCGCCGGGAAGTTATATCGTGCAATCAACTTAGGTGAATCGAGTGATGCAACATCTACCTGGTGCCCCCCACTATGATAGACATGACAAAGTTGTCTCAGCCCCTCAGCAGGACCACCCGTGGCCGGATTTACAGATGGAATAACATGAAGTATCTTCATCAAGGTTTCCGCACGCCACGGCCCATTGACCCGCTTATAAAGTAGCAGAGTAGCCGATTCTGCTACTTCCACAGACAGCTTCATCCCGGATGAGTATACAGACGAAGTAAATGACCCATTGCAGCGTTATGTCCCCTGAATTGGTCTCGCGTGCAGAACCTTCACAGGATTCCCTGCACATACCATTCCCGCCGGAACATCGGCGAGAACAACACTGCAAGCTCCCACCACTGCGCCTCTCCCCACCGTCACTCCTGGCCCGACAAACACATACGCCGCAATCCATGCCTCTGACTCTATGTGGATAGCCTTCGCGTATAGATCAAATGTCGGCCGCGCGTAGTCATGCGAGGCCGAGCAAAGATACGAATGCTGCGAGACCACGGCATTATCTCCGATCGCAATTTCCCCAAGCGTGTAGAGCGTCACGTTGTCACCCACCCAACTCCAGTCACCAATAGTTAACTTCCATGGATAGGTCACGCTGGCCGATGGTCTGATACGAACGCCCCTGCCGATTCTGGCGCCAAAGCTGCGCAGAAGAAAACGACGCCAGCCATACAGGACCTGCGGCGAGGTGTGAAATAGAACGCCCTGTACGATCCACCAGAGCTGCACAAACCATGCGGGCCGTCCGCGGAAACCCGGCGGTACTTTTGCTCTCGAAAGATCTTGAATGTTGCCCGCCATGTTCCACCTTCGTAACCGCAGCCATTCCGCGGAACGTTTCCCGGACATCAATCGTGCAACTGAATCCCGTGCCTCATGGCCAGTGTCTTATACACGTCGACTACTCGTTCTCCGTATCGATCCCAACCCCCAAGGGTCTTCACCCGTGCGAGGGAGGCCGCCGCCATTTCATTGCGCAGTTCCCTGTTGTCAATCATCCACTCGATCTTTTCCCTGATTGCTTCGGGACTGCGTATGGGAAGGATAAAGCCCTCAACTCCGTCGGTAAACAAGTCTTCCGCACCCGTATTTGTTGTCGCGATCACAGGCACGCCGCAAGCCATCGCCTGCGCCTGGACCAACGCGAGCCCTTCCTCGACGGACGCCAGCACCAGGACCGATGCTTGCGAATACAATTGCCAAAGTTCCAGTCGAGAATATACTCCCTTGTATTCAAAAGTCCCCGAATAATTATCCAGAAGGCCTCGCACCGCAGCGTCTATCTCGCCCACCAGCCATAGCTCGCACTTCCGCTTTTTTACCAGCGGCTCCAGGGCGCGCAGAAGGTGCCCAATCCCCTTTCTAACATTGATCTGTCCGACGTGAACGACGCGGAAAACATCGTCTCTCTTAACTCCTGGCTTGAATTCCGAAAGATCAACCCCGTAAGGACACACAAACACCCGTTCTGGCGGAATGCCACGCTGCACAAACGATCTCGCGGCAAACTGCGATGGGACTGTAATCGCATGCGATTCTTCGTATTCAGCCACGCAACGCTCAAGCCGGTGCGCCGAGAACCTGGGCGGCGCCACGTGCCAATCATCGTGCTCTTTCACAAGCAAGTCTCTCTGCGTAAGAATATGCGAAGAACCTCGATCGCATATCCAGAGCTTTCCGCCTTCTCTCACACGCCGGCCGGCTTTCGGCCCGGTGCCATCCAGCCCGTGGAAAACATCCGTCCACTCAACATCCAATGAACGTTCCAACCAGTTAGCCAGATCCTTCAGTAATGCTTCGTCGAGCCAATATAAATGCGAAGCAAATCCGAGCCGGCCGCCAACTGCGTATGGGATGCGAAGGAGTGGATGGGTCTTCGTGAATGGGAGTAACTCCCGGTCCACCCTTCTTCGCGGGTTGCTTGTGAATAGAGAAAGCCGGTGTCGAAGCCGGAGTAACTGGCGTCCAAGGTCGAAATGGTGAAATCTTCCTATCGTGAAAACGGAGACGTTCATTGCTCGCGACCCTCGCATACAGCTTCTAATGCCCGCATTAATTCGGGTGACGTTCGCGATTTGGCTGCGGCGCGGGCTCGTGGCGCAACACAGCACATCTCTCCGAATCCTTCGGTCATCGTTTCCCGGCCACCTCGATCCAGGATCGCTCTAATTGTTGAGCGATAACACCGTGCCCGATGGCATTCAAATGAATCCCGTTGTCCAGCGTGATTTCTTTTGCGGTGTAGGGTGCTTCCGCCGCAGTGAGGTCGAATAAACCAACATCGCGAGTGCCGCACCACACCTTCAGCGCGGATGCAGCAAATTGACTCGGTTCAGGAATATCCCGTCGAAAAGGGATGTAAACAATGATCAATTGCGCCCCCTGCCTGTTGACTAACTCATGAACACTGTCAAGATGCTCCAGGTTTAATCGAGTAACATCGTCGCTATTTGCGGCAACTCTATCTCCGGAGTCGCTTCGCCCGAGATAATGGCCGATGCGCGGCTTTATATATCTTGTAATCAACTCGCCGATCGCTGTTGAAGGGCGTTTCTGAGGCAAATCTTCGCCGACGGCAGCGATTGTATTCCTTGGCTGAGTCAGATCGCCGTCATTCAAGACAAGCAGAACAATGTCGGACTGAAAGATGCCTCTTGACCGGATAAAGGAGAGTTCGTTATCCGGCGCCCATGCGCTCGCTGAAGCATTCAATACCTCCACGGGACGATGCACGATAGCCGGAAGGTCGCGGTGGATCAACTCCGTAAAGAGCTGATCCTGATCTACGCGGGTGGTCCCGTAAGTGATCGAATCACCCACGAACATCAATCGAAGCACGCCCGCTTTGTGCACACTCGGAATCTCATCCGACCGCATGCCGAAATGATTTGTATGTGTCCGCGCAAAGAATCTTCGAACGTCCTGATCGGGTTTGAGAATGTAGGAGCAGGCAGTATCCGGGGTAATCAGCACCGGGTTTCCCAGGCCAAGCCCGAAGCGCAATACCGCTTCGAGAACACCCGCGAGAAGGACGAGGATGATCACCGCGTTTAAAATGGCGCGTGCGATGCGGTGCTTTCTTTGCTCGGTTCCCGCAACGGCGCTTTTCATTCTGCCGGCGCCCGATCCAGAGTGAACCATTCATCTCCCTTGATGGGTATCATTCTGACAATCAATCCAACAAAATAGGAAACCGCCAAAATGGCGAGGGGCGCGCGCAAGGTCAAAGCAATCAATCCGCTCATACTGATCTGGGTGAACTGATAGAAGAACCCGCCGGCTGCCACAATCCCCCAGGGTTTCTTGATGTCAAACATACTTTCATACAGGATGAATGCCATGGGAAAGCCAAAAAGCGAAGTGACAACCACTCCTAACCATCCAAATGCTCCAAAGCTATCACTTATGACTGTGATCAGGAATTCGCCGTTCTCAACCTGGTCGGAGTTTATCCCGGTTACTCGCCCGGTGTAGGCCGCTCCATCTGTGTCCGGCTTGTTTTGGTAAAGGAAGCGCGGCAAACTGCGTAACAGGTCGATCTTGAGAGCGGTAAAGCCATACCGAAAGCCGCCTGCGCAGGCACTGATCATGTTGCTATCCGCGCGAATCGCAGACAACCTGCTTAAAACGAAGGTACCGGGCCGTTCGTAATACTCCTCTCTCGACCCGGATTCTACTCCGGAATTACTCGATTCATTTACCGTTGACCAGTCGGGCAAGGTGAGGGCAAGATGTACACCCTCGTAAAGCCGGTCGCGAAACTCCAACTGTCTCATGGGACCCCTGGAATAAATCTCAAACGGAGATATGACCACGACAAATACGGCCGCACCGAGGATTGCGGCAAGGTAGTGCTTTCTTCTGAACCTGTACCCGCTCACAACGCACGTAAACGCATAGACGAGAGTGGGTAGAAGCATATGCCCGCGCGATGTCTCAATGAATCCGAAGAAGACTGTCGCGATCCAGGGAACAAAAACCTTCACCCCAAAGCTGTGCCTGCCGTTGCTGCTTTCTATGCAGCTCTGCACTGCAAGGACAATTGAAAAGAGCAAGAGCGTTGAAAATGCGAGACCAATGCTGTGAGCCTGCGACGCCCTTTGGGCAGAATTCGACGATGTCTCATAGATCTCATAAACAAGGCTTGCTGCAAGGCCTACGGAAACGGATATCCCGTATTGGATGTTGGCCTGCGCAACGGTCTTCGGTTCCAAAGGCTTGGGCACTCGCACGCGAAGACGCCCGTAGACGAAGCAGCCGATCATGGCACACAAATAAAAGACGAAGTAAACCTTGATGGTAAGTTCGGGAGACTCCAAAGTCTTATCCGCCGCCTCCATAAGGATGACTTTGGCGAATTGGGAGATTACGATGGTGCAGGATGCGAAGCCCGCGAAGGCGATTCCGCTGATGGTGCTTATACCGCCGAGGATGTTATAGGTAATTCCGATGCAGATCAGCGTTGCGGCCATGCACGCCACAAAGAATAGCTGGGTGCCGGTAGCGATCTCTCCCACCGCAAGAAGCGCGACTGTGCCGCAAAGCACTGACGCCGGAATCCTGAACGGGTTGAGCATGCATGCTCCTTGTCGCGAGATCGGCCGCCCCGTTCCTTCTCGCCGACTACTTGAAGATCGTGGCCGTATCCGCCGCGCCAAACAGGAGCGATGCGGCTACTCCCGCTCCGCCTGCCGCCATTCCTGCCTTGAATGCGTCGCCGGGCACGAGGAGAATGTCATTCGACGCGAGAACGACATCCTGCTGTTGGCCAAACATAATCTTCTTCAGATCCAGCCGGATTTCTAAGCGCTGATTATCGGACGTTGTCCGGATGATCCTTGCCTTCGAAAGACCGGCGCCATAGTTCACTCCACCGGCCATGGCGAGAGCGCGCAAGACAGTAATCGGCGCGTTGTTGGCCAGCGGGATCGCCGCGGGAGTTTTCACGTATCCGAGCACGAACACACTCCCGACCTTGGAAACGATGACTGTATCTCCAGGCATCAAAGGAACGTCGCTCGCGCTTGCAGCTTTGGCATCCGTTCCTAACTCGATTAAGATAGGATCAGCGTCGCCAACCCGGCGAATTGTAATGCTGTGGCTGGCAAGCGCGGTAAATCCGCCGCACGCGGAGATTGCATCGAGCAACCGAATCTGTCCGAACGCAGGAATCGGCGAGGGCTTCACAACTTCACCGATGACTGTGATGGCTCGGGTGGGAGAATCGACCAGTTGCACGCTGACTTGCGGATCGACGAGGAATCCTCCTTGCTTCAGTGCATGTTTGAGATAAGCCGCAGCCTCTGCTGCCGTGAGGCCGGCAACCCTGACGGAGCCGAGATAGGGCAAGGCGATCTCGCCGCTTGAATCGACTTTGACACCCTGCAATGCTGCGGGGCTCGCGCCAATTACGATGTTGCCGGACGAGGTTTGAGAGGTTGTTGTAAGTTCAGGGGCGCCATAAGTGGCGATCGAAATAACATCGCCAGGAGCGATTTTTATCTCACTGTATGGGGAGTTTTCCGTTGACGCGTGCGCACTGGCCGGAGCGGGTGGCGACGTGACGGATGGACCCATAAACTGGGCGGCCGTGGTCACGCTGGATAAGCCCAGTATTCCTGTTCCCATGAGAAGACAACGAATCTCGACGCTCGACCTACGTTTCATAGACTCCCCTCAATGCGAGCTTCCCGGTAACTATTTCTTGTAATCATAGGAATAGTAGCCGAGATAGCCATAGTATTCCGGAAGACTGGCGTCAACACCGTTCAGTACAAAGCCGTATACCTTCACGCCCACGTCGCGGAAAATCTCCCCAGCGCGCGCGAGCATGCCGCGCGTGCAGTAGCCCTGGCGAATCACGAGCACCAGCCCATCCGCCAGCGATGCGACGATGAGCGGGTCGGTAACCGATAACGCAGGCGGCGAGTCGAAGATCACATAGTCATAGCGCTCGCGCAGAAGCAGGACAAATTCCTTCATCTGATCGGACGCCAGGAGGTCCGCCGGAAGGGGCGGACAAACCCCGGATGGAATTACATCCATGGTCGTAAGTGTCTTATGTGTTTGAATTACAGCATCCAGCGGTTCGAGCCCAGTAAGAAACTCGGAGAGTCCCTTCTTTTCATTCAGTCCAAGCCGCCAGTACACGCTCGGACGCCGCATATCCGTGTCGACCAGGACTACTTTCTTTCCTCCCTGGGCAAGAGCGGCGGCCAGGTTCATTGACAGGGTTGACTTACCTTCTCCCGGCTGGCAGCTTGTAATTGCAATCACCCTTGACTCGCGCGATGTGCTTGACAACTGTATGGAGGTCCGGAAGACGCGCATGGACTCGGCGAAGGGCGCCCTGGCATCCCACAGAATTTCCGGGCCAGCGGCGGCATCCGGCTCCGGCCCTTTGCCTTTCCAATTTGTCTGCGGGACGATGGCGATTGCGGGCACGCCCAAAAGCTCCTGGATCTGCCTGGAATCCCGCATACGCGTGTCCATTCGTTCAAGCAGCAGAGCCAACGCCAGTCCGCCGAACAGTCCAAAGACAAATCCCAACTCGGCCATGGTCACCCGCGACATGCTGGACGGTTGGATAGGCAGCGAAGCCAGATCCACGACACTGATGTCGGCGGAGTCAAGTCCCGCATCCACGGCTGCCTCACGCAGGCGGGCGAGGATGCTTTCGTACATATGCCGGTTCGATTCGTATTCTTCCGACAATAACTCGTACTTCACAATGTCATCGCGCTGCCCGTATAACTCATGAACGCGGTTTGCCAGTACGTCTTTCGCTTGAGCCTCAGCCGCGTGAGCAATCCCGTAGGCATCCTTTGCCTTGTTGACCACGGATGCTTCTTCATCCGCAATCTCGCGGTCCAGTGCTTTCAGCTGGCCGTTCAGCTTTTTGATCTCCGGGTAATTTGGCCCGTAATAAGTCTGCTCGTGCGCTAACTGCCCACTTACCGTCGCGCGCTGCGCACGCAGACTTTCCAGCAGGCCCTGTGTTCCTTCCATGCTGATAGGCGTGGGCCCATCCTGGATGCGGTCGGGCGGCAGCGATTGAAGAATATGATAGCGAGCCTCAACCAGAACGCGCTGCTCGGTTGCGTCGGACGCGCCTTTTTCGAGGTTAGTAATCTCCTGAACGATGGTGCTGTGGCTTGGATCAAGCGCGGAGATGCCAAGCTTCTTCTGCAAATCGACCATGCGGTCTTGAGAGTCCTGCACAATCGAGCGCAGATCGTCTATCTGTCCCGTCAGCCAATTTGTGACTTGCTGCGTGCTGCTGTAGTGGGCGATGAAGTTATTCTTGATGAATTCGCTTTCCAGTGCGTTCACAATGTCAGCCGAGAGTTGCGGATCTTGGCTGACATAAGCGATAGTGATCATTTGCGTGCGGGGCACGCGGGCAATGGTCAGGTGTCGGCGTAGATTGGTCAGTGTTGCGCTGCGCACATACGGGTCGTCAAGATTGCCATGCAGCAGCGGCACCTTCTTGCCGCCAAAGAGTTCCGTCTTCACCTGAGCGTGGCCGCCAACAAAGCTTGGATTGTCCTCGAGCTTTAGGGTCTTGGCGACGGTAGTCAGCAGTTTTTCGCTGGTCAGAATCCGGCTGTCGCTTTCAATGATTACGTCGAGGGTGTTTCCTGTTCCGAAAACCGACCCGATCGACTGCTTCAACTCAGACGCAGAGCCGGGCTGTATCTGCATCTCGCCAACAGCCGTGTAGTTTTTTCCACGGTACGCACCCGCCGCAAATGCGAGCAGCGCCAGGGCGATCGCCGTCCCTGCCAAAAGCCAGCGCCGCTTGCGGACGATGAGCCACAGATCCGTCAGGACCAGGTCTTCCTTGGCGGGACCCAATGCTACGTTCGTGGCGCGAATTGGCGGCTGCAATCAAACCTCTCATGGGACAAATCTGCCGGATGAAGGTGCAACAGGGAGTCCTTGGCGCGACTTGCCGGGCGCATAAAAAAGTTGCGAACCACTGTTGCGCACCGGATCACGTTCGAGTCCGACCACCCCAGTACGAAAACCAGGCACAGACAACAAAACGAACTGCGCCGAAACTACCTCGGGCCGCGTTCGGAGCGAGCTTGAAGTCATGTTAGGGACGCACGTTCCTTCTTAGTCCCTGAATGCAGCCTTGGCGAGCAAGTACCTGATCCTGATGATAAACGCTGGCTTTCGGCTCTCACCGCGCGGGCGAATATTTACATACCGGACTCACAAGTGGCGCGCGAGATCAAGCATGCCTGATGGCAGGCGAATTGTGTGCGAATGAAAATGTCTTTCATTCCTGGCAAAACCATCCGCTTGCACTTTCGCAGATGGCGTCCGCATTTTTCGTGTATCCGTGGAGCCTCGGCACCTCCCGCTTTCTCATGCGAACTCAAGGTAACTCATAGAATTCATTGCCGGATGGGGAATGCGCAATACACCATTCGCGGCGGGGGAGATACGATGCCCGAACCACCCGCGCATGCAGCGGGTTTGTTCTCCGGTATGCGTTCCAATTACCCTCGATATAGCTGACCGCGGACCGGTAAATGGGTATTTTTCAAGAAGTCCAATTCCGGCCTCCCTTATCCACAAACGCCCGCCTTTCTCACGTTGACCCGGCCAGCCGTCTCCGTAGAGTCTGTAATCGGGAAGCAAACATTTTTCCCCAGCTGAGCAGCCTGGAAGCCGGCCACCGTTTCCTCTTTCCAGAACCGCCAGCAACCCCAGGGACCCGGAGTTAAAGTGCTGAAACTAAAGAAAATCCATATCCTCGGTTTCAAGAGCTTCTGCGATCGCACGGAGTTGAGCGTCCCAGGAGCCGGCATCGCCGTGGTGGTGGGGCCAAACGGGTGCGGCAAGTCCAACATCCTCGACGGGGTGAGCTGGGTGCTCGGCGAGCAAAGCGCCAAGTCGTTGCGCGGCACGCACATGCAGGACGTCATCTTCTCTGGAACACGCGAGCGAAAGGCGCTGGGCATGGCCGAGGTTACCCTCACCATGGTTGATCCCGAGGCCTATGAAGGCCCGGTTCCGGTACAGCCGGAAGTGATGGTCGACCACGACGGCCCAACTGACTGGGACGAGGACGAGGTGCGGCGGCAGCGTGCAGTGGAGGCAGAGGAGATTATTGCCGCCGAGCAGCCTGGCCAAACATTGGAAGACGACGCGCCGGACCTGCCCATGCAAGCGGCGGCGTCGAGCGAGGGGCCGCAGGCGGTGGTGCTTAAAATCCGACGGCGCAAGTTTCAGCGCACGCCGCAAAAGGGCGAAATCGTCATTACGCGGCGGCTGTTTCGGACGGGTGAAAGCGAATACTTGCTGAATGGGAAGCTCTGCCGCCTGCGCGATATTCAAGACATCTTCATGGGCACGGGCCTGGGACCTGAGAGCTACGCCATCATCGGCCAGGAGCGTATTGGGCAGTTGCTCAGCTCCAAGCCGCACGATCGGCGGGCCATTATCGAAGAAGCAGCGGGTATTACGCGCTTCAAGACCAAGAAGCGCCTGGCCGAGTTGCGCCTCGAAAGCGCCAAGCAAAATCTGGCCCGCGTGGACGACATTTTCGAAGAAGTCACTCGGCAGATGAACAGCCTGAAGCGGCAGGCGGCCAAGGCGGAGCGGTTTGCCGCAGTGCGCGATGAACTGCGGGAACGGCTGCGCGTGGTGCTGTCGAGCCGCATGGCGCAGATGGACGCCGAGCAGGCGGGGCTGGAGCGGGAGATCGCTGCGCTGTCGGAGCGCATCAACGGCTCGGCTGCGGAAATAGGACAGCTGGAAGCCAACCAGCACGGGCTAACCGAACGCGGCTACGAGCTGGACGGGCGGACGCAGGAGGTCCAGAACCGGGCCAACGGGGCGGCGGTTGAGTTGGAACGCGCCACGGCTCGGGAGCGCGCCAACACCGAGCGTGTGAGCGAGCTTGAGGCGAGAATCGCCGCGGCTGCGGGAGAACTGGAAGTTACGCGCGACCAGTTGAGTGGAATCGCGGAAGAGCGCGCACAGCAGCACGCATTCCTGGAGACCGCGGCGGGCGAGGCCCGCGCGTTTCGGCAAAAGGTAGAGGCCAGCCAGCAGGAAGCGCGGGCGGCCGCAGAGGAAGTATTTACGGCTGAGCGGCAGCTTGAGTCGACGCGCCGCCACGCCATGCATTTGCTTACATTGGCCGGCAATGCTCGGAACCACACGGCACAGGCAGAGGAGAGCCTGGCCGCTCTTGAACGCGAAGCGGAGCGGCTGAATGCCGAGATGAACCAAGCGCGCAACGAACAGGAGAACCTGGGCGTCGAACGCGGACAGGTGAAGCTGCGCTTTGAATCCGCGGCCGATGCGCTGAAGCGGTTGGAGGGCGAGATAACCACGCTACGCGAATCGTTGCATTCCAAGCGCACGGAGGAAAACGCCCAGCGCGGGCGGGCGAACCAGTTGCGCGGAGAGCAGGCCACGATTGCCGGGCGGCGCGACTCGCTGCAGTCGCTGATTCGCAATCATAGCTACTCGACGGACACGGTTCGGCGTCTTCTGAAGCCCGGCGCGCTGGGCCAGGGCATGGCGCCGGTGGGCACGCTGGCCGACTTCCTCGAGGTGAGCGGCGAGCATGAAGCGGTGGTCGACGAGTTTCTGCGCGAAGAGCTGAACTATGTGGTGGTGGAGAGCTGGGTGGCCGCAGAGGAAGGCGTGCGGCTGCTGAAATCCGGCGTCGACGGCCGCGCCACTTTTCTTATTCATCCGGCGGAGCAGGGCGCGCTCTTCAAGGAAGATTCGTACGCCATCAGCGGGCCGGGGATTACGCCGCTGAAGGATGCGATTCGCGTGCTGAACGGGTTTGGCCGGTCGCTGGAGTCGATCTTGCCCAAGCTCCAGCACGGCTACCTCGTTGAAGATTCCGCTGAGGCCCAGCGGCTGGCCTCGCAGCACCCAATGGCATTCTTCCTTACCGCGGGAGGCGAGTGCTTCCACAACGCGACTGTGACCGGCGGCAAACCGGCAACAGAAGGGCCGCTGGCTTTGAAGCGCGAGTTGCGCGTGGCTGAGAGCAAGCTGGGAAATCTTGAGATCGCGCTGGCTCAGGCGGAGATGGAAGCTGCCGCGCTGACGCGGAATATTGAAGAACTGACTGCGCAGTTGGAATCGAGCAGCACCGAGCGGCGACAGGCAGAGACGGATGCTGCCAATCAGGGCGCGGCATTGAAGCAGATGGAGTCTGAAGTTCAGCGGGTTGAGCGCAGGCTGCAGGAGTGGACTCTGCAGGCCGCACGGAACAAGGACGCGCGCGAGGCCAAGCGCACTTCGATCGAGCAGAAGCGCGAGGAGTTGGCGCGCCTCGAAGGCGAGCACGCGCAGGCTGAGGCATCTCTCGACTCGTTGCAGGCGCAACTGGCTGTTTGCCGCGAGAAGCGCGAAGGCCTGCAGCAGGAAGCTGCTCAGGTGACGGCCGAACTTGCAGGCCTGGAAGAGCGCAGACGCGGCGCGGAGGCTGCGTTCCAGCGCATCGACCGGCTGCACGCCGACCTTGAGAGGCGGGTGCTGTCGATCGAGCAGCAGCGGACAGCGGCAGACACGGAGCGCGAACAACGCATTGGCGAGAGCGCCGCGTTGGCCGTCCGTCAAAAGGAATTGACGGAGATGCGCGCCGAAGCGCTGACGCTGGCGCAATCTCTGGCTGCCCAATCGCTGGCGCTGCGGCAGCAGCTTGCCGCAATTGAAACGCAATTGAAAACGGATCGGGCGGCGCTGGATCAGTTGCGCGAAGACCGTGCCCATCGCTCCAACCTTGTGGCCAAGCTGCGCTCCGATCTTGAGCATCTCGAAGCCTCCTGCCTGGCCGAGATCAATGTCGAGGCGCAGGTGCTGCGCGGCGACGAAACGATCGTGCGGCTTGCCGACGAGCCGCTGGCTGCCGAAGAAGAAGTTTGCCGCACATTGCGGCAAAGAATCGAGCAGATGGGCCCGGTGAACATGATGGCTCTCGACGAATACAGAGAGACGGCGGAGCGCCACGCTTTCCTGGAAACTCAGCGCAGGGATCTGATCGAGTCCATCGAGAACACCGAGGAGACCATCAAGGAGATCGATCAGATTTCGCGCACCAAGTTCGACGAAGCCTTCGCCCGCATCAACGAAAACTTTGCCCAGGTCTTCTCTCGGCTGTTCCAGGGCGGGCAGGCGTTTTTGCGGTTGACGGACGTGGAGAATCAGGCCGAAAGCGGGCTTGAAATCGTTGCCTCGCCGCCGGGCAAGAAGCTGCAAAACGTGCTGCTGCTTTCAGGCGGAGAAAAGGCGCTCACCGCCCTCGCGCTGCTGGTGGGCATCTTCCAGTTCCAGCCCAGCCCGTTTTGCGTGCTGGATGAAGTGGATGCGCCCTTGGACGAGACGAACGTGGGCCGACTCGCCGATCTGCTGCACACGCTCAGCGCGGATACGCAATTTCTCCTCGTAACGCACTCCAAGCGCATGATGCAATCCGCCGACATGATCTACGGCGTGACCATGCAGGAGCCGGGCGTATCGAAGGTGGTCAGCGTGCGCCTGGGCGGCCACGAACAGCAACGCGCCACGGCGTAACCCGGAACGTAAGTCCTTTGTTTTGGAAAAGCACGCCAATGCGGGAAGCGTGTAAGCCCTTTCTTTCGATAGGTAGAATTGGCTATTTTCCATGTAACATGCCTGGTTTCATGGGGTTGGAGCAAAAAGCAGGGGAGGGGTGGGGTATTCGGTGGGTGATACCGAATTCGCCATCAAGTCGACGGGTTCGTCTTCGGTGAGCCAGCGCATAGGATCATTGTGCGCCTGTTCCCTATTAATATATGCAAAAAGAAGCCGGAATTCTTTTACCTCGATTTGTTTCTCAAGGTCGAGACATGGGGCACCGGCCCCAG
>Ga0302319_10000902_pt1 | contig 66759 bp, 45 predicted proteins | sample Bog_T0_2_FD_203319 | JGI IMG/M metagenome (GOLD analysis project Ga0302319, IMG submission 203319) | Peat permafrost microbial communities from Stordalen Mire near Abisko, Sweden - Bog_T0_2 | ecosystem: Environmental > Terrestrial > Soil > Wetlands > Peat | place: Sweden: Abisko, Stordalen Mire...
GCCGAACCAGCATTCAACGAATACAAGTTGGTGCGCGATCCGGATACCATCTCCGTTTACGACAAGACGCCCATCCCCGCCAGCCGCGCCGCGCGCTTCGGCTGCGCTTCTATCTTGGCGGCTAAGTAACGCCCATGCAAACCGAACACATTGCCGTCGAATCACCAGTCTCGCCGCTCGACGCGCGCGATATTCCTTTGTGCGTGGATTTAGACGGCACGCTCTTGCATTCCGATCTGCTTTGGGAATCCGTCGCCATTCTGCTGCGCGAGAAGCCCTGGCTGGCCTTCGCTCTACCTTTCTGGCTGCTGCAAGGGAAAGCCGCGCTCAAGCGCCGTATCCTCGAGCACATTCATCTCCCCGTGGAGTCCCTCCCTTACAATCGCGAACTGATCGATTGGCTCAAAGCCGAAAAAGCTCAGGGCCGCGTATTGGTGCTCGCGACCGCGTCAGATCGCATCGTCGTTGAAAAAGTCGCCGCGCATTTAGATCTGTTCGACCTGGTGCTGAGTTCAGACGGCGAGCGCAACTTAAAAGGCTCGGCTAAACTCGCGGAGCTCAAAAGCCGCTTTGGCGGCCAGTTCGATTATGTAGGCGATGCCGCTGTGGATCTCGCGATCTGGCGCGAATGCCGGCACGCCATTTTGGTGGACGCTTCACCGGGCGTCGCCGCTGCCGCGCGCCAAACCGCGCAAGTGGAGCGTACTTTTACTTCGCGCCGGCCGCTGCTGCCGCTCATCATCCGCCAGATGCGCCCGCATCAATGGATGAAAAACCTGCTGGTATTTGTTCCTCTCATCACCTCGCATCAATTCACTCATCCGCCGCTGCTGATCAAAGCCGCTATCGCGTTTCTCTCATTCGGCTTGATTGCCTCGAGCGTCTATGTTCTGAACGACCTGTTGGATCTGCAAAGCGACCGGCTGCATCATCGCAAGCGTTCACGGCCCTTCGCCAGCGGTCAACTGTCTCTGCCTTGGGCTTTTTGTCTGGTGCCCGCGCTGCTTGCTTCCGGTTTTGGCTTGGTGGCGTGGCTGATCCCTTCCGCTCTCGGCGTGCTGCTCATTTATTACGTTTTGACTTGCCTTTACTCCTACTGGCTCAAGGGCAAACTGCTGCTCGACGTATTTGCCTTGGGCGGCTTGTATACCATCCGCATTGTCATGGGCAGCGCCGCTTATCATGTGGATCTATCGGTATGGCTCTTGTCCTTCTCCATGTTCCTGTTCTTGAGTCTCGGTTTTGCCAAACGCTCGGCCGAACTGTATAACGTCGCTAGCGTTGGCGGCGAAGCCAACAGCCGCCGAGCCTACAAGCCCAGCGATTTACCGGTGGTGAATATTTTCGGCATTGCGGCCGGCTTCTCTTCGAGCCTCGTTCTCACGCTCTACATGAACAGCGAGAACGTGCGCGTTCTGTACTCGAATCCCGACGTGCTCTGGTTATTATTCCCGCTGGTGCTGTATTGGTTGAGCCGCATCTGGATCATCGCTTCGCGCGGCGAGATGGATGAAGATCCCGTGCTGTTCGCCGCCAAAGACCGCACCACCATTCTGGTGGTACTGGCCGGCGCTTTCGTGATGTGGCTGGCCACTCACAACTGGGTGCATCTCGTTTGACGCTCACCACTCCCACCGCTATGCCGATTGCCCCGAAAGAGCAAAAGCACCAGACGTTCAAGACTCTGCAGGCGGGCCGGGGCTTCGCCGCCGTGCTGGTTGTGCTCGTGCATTTGAGCGTGCCCTTGTTCCTGAAGTTTTTTGGCCACAAGTTTTGGCAGGGGTTCGCCTTCGGCCACGCCGGCGTCGAGTACTTTTTCGTGATCAGCGGTTTTATCATCGCTTATCTTCACTGGCAGGATGTCGATTGGCCCGGACACCTGCGGGCGGGTAAAGACCGTCTTCGTCCGTTTCTGCGCAAACGTTTTCTGCGCATCTATCCGGTCTACTGGCTCGTTCTGCTGTTTGTTCTGCCGATCTATTTCACCGGTCCGCATTTCGTCGGCTTCCATGGCAGCCGCATCCTTAGTCTTCTTGATGATTTAACCTTGCTGCCAACCAGCCATCTGCCCGATTTGGCGGTCGCTTGGACGCTGAAGCACGAGATTCTGTTTTACGCCGTCTTCGCGCTGATGATTTTCAATCGCCGGCTTGGTTTCCTGCTGGCAGCCGTGGCGGCAATTGGCAGCCTCGCTGTCTTAATAGTCGGATCGATCTGGCCCCAGGCCGTTTTCGATGCCGAGGTTTTATCGCATGAGAATTGGTCTTTGCCGCTGCAATCGGTGCCGTTTATTCTCTTCAATCCGCTACATCTGCTCTTTATTTACGGCGCAGCCATCGTGTGGGTGGTAAAGCGCGGTCCGATTCCCCGCCCTGCCTTGCTCGCCGCGCTCGGCGTTGCCCTTTTTCTTGGAACCGGAGCCTACGAGTGTTTCATCGGTGGCGCTCGTTATGAAATGTTGCGCAGCCAATGTTATGGACTGGGCGCGGCTATCGGCATGACCGGCTTCATCGAACTGGAACGCTCACGCTCGCTAAAAGTTCCCCAGTTCTTATGCTTAGTGGGCGATGCCTCTTACTCGTTATACTTGACGCATTTCGCTCTCTTATCCGGTTTGGCTAAGCTCGCCGCCAACGGCCAGCACAAGTTGGCTCTCCGCTCGATTGCCTTGCCGGACGCCGTTATTTTCTGGGCCCTGCTCACCATAGCGGTCACGTTCGGCATTGTTTTTCACGTCTACGTCGAGAAGCCGTTACTGAAGCGCCTGAGTAAGAAGCCCGAAAATCAAGGGAGCGGCACGCGAGTCGCCGGTTTTTGGCGAAGCTTTGCGAGCGCTCCAACACCTCCCGCCGATATCGCCGCCGCCAGGAACATGAAATGAATTCACAGAACCGGCTTGGAACTTTAGATGGCTTAAGAGGCTCCATGTCGTTATGGGTGCTCTTGGGCCACACTTGCTCGCTCACCGGCATGCATTTCATTCCCGTCGTTCGATCAACCCATTATGCCGTGGATGGCTTCATGATTCTGTCCGGATTTCTCATGGCGTATCACTACATGCTGCGCGCCGCCAAAGAGCCCTGGACCACGCCGAGCACCTGGAAATCGTTCTACATCCGCCGCTATTTCCGTTTGAGTCCGGTTTACTATTTGCTGCTCATTCCGGCCTTCTTTCTGAGACCCCAGTATGACCACTGGATGGGAACCGTGCACAATCTCGTAGATGCCGCGCAGCGTATTCCGGCCAATCCCCCCGTCTCCTGGCAGAACGTCGCGCTTCACCTGAGTTATCTGTTCGGGCTCTCGCCCACCTATCATGCCTCGCTCATTCTGCCCGACTGGAGCCTCAGTCTGGAGGTGCAGTTCTATCTGGTTTTCCCGTTCCTCATGCTCTTCATCCTGCGCTTTGGCTGGATCGCTTTCTCGCTCACCGGCGCGGCGATTTGGCTCGTCGCCACTTCCAACGCGCTCGGTTTGGCCCAACAATTCGTGCAACCCGCCCCGCTGGTCCTGAGCCTGATGTGGTTTGTCATCGGCATGCTTTGGGCCTCCGCTCATCTCGAAACCGACGCCGCCGCTTCGCGCCAGAAAGTGCTGCTCGCCTGCGGCCTCTCGCTGCTCTCGCGCGACCTGCATGACATCATCCTGGTATTCGTCTTCGCCTGGGTCATTTTTGCGGCGGGCCCGCTCTCTTTTGGCGGCACGCTTCCCTATGTGCGCCGCGCTTTATCCAACCGCTTCAGCAGCTTTCTGGCGGATGCCAGCTATAGCGTCTATCTGCTGCACCTGCTCATTCTTACACCGATTGCTTACCTGCTGTGCACGCACACGCACCTGGGTGCTGTCCCGCGCTTTATCGTGGCCGCCGCTCTCACCATCGCCATCGCCTATGGTCTGGCGCGCCCGCTCGAAGTCCTCGAAAATGCCGGCATCAAGCTCGGCAAGCAATTCAGCGGCCGGCCGGCGCGCGTAGTAAACGCCGGCGCTCCGACCCCGGTTCCGTCAGCGTAAAGCAATTTACTTCTGCTGCCAGACCCGCACCCAATCCACCGTCAAATTCATACTGGTCGCCGTCACACCGCTTAAATCGCCCGATTTCCAGTGCGACGCCTCCTGCATGCTGATGACCATGTAGTAATCCTGCTGATCGAAAATTGGTGCGGCGTTTTCCGAATGCACCTCTTTGCCGTCGAAGTACCACACCAGTTTCCCCGGCGTCCATAACAGCCCATAGGTGTGGAACTGCCCTAGATCCGCATCCCCCGGCAGCTTCACCACGTTGTTCCGATTCGCCGAGTCCTTGCCGTTCACCCAGTCGTGAACCGTCGTGTAGATGTTGTGCGGATGGTCACCCTGGCCTTCCAGGATATCCACCTCGCCCGACTCCCGCACGCCGTTATACAGGTCCGTGCGGTTGGCATCCTGCACCGGAATCAACCAGAACGCCGGCCATGCCCCGTTCACCTGATCCCATTTCATGCGGGCCTCGAAGTAGCCATATTTCCACGCGCGGAAGTTTTTTGTGTCGTGCGAAAGCGTGGTAATGCTGGTATCCACCTGATCCTGGCCGCGATTCCAGGTGAGCGTCAGCATCCCTCCGGACGCCGAGATACTCGATAGCGGAACATGATGCTTGTTGAACCAGACCCCTTCGTACCACACATGCTTCCCGTGGCTGTCCGGGCTTAGGTCCAAGTTATCGAAATCGTCGTGGAAGACAAGCTGATAGCCTCCCAACTTGGCCAGCGGCTTGGGCACATCCTGGGCAAAGGCCCCGCCGGCGCTCTGCGCCAACAGGCAAATGATGAAACTTGGCAAAATCTTCCGGTTTGACATAGTTGATGTTTAATTTTCTCGCGCACCGCGATTGTTCTCCTCAGCTTAAATGATCCGTTCCAAAACAGCAATCGTATTAGGTCGTGTACTCGCTTAGTACCGTTTGGGGCACTTCGGCTAAGTGAACGCTTTTAGACATTCAATCGTGCAGACTTTCAGTTTTACTTCCGATAATTCAGAAAGACAAGCTGACTTTTCCATTCCTCGGTCTTCGACAAATACTATGAAAATTCATTCTTTAGCTGTAGTTCGGCTCACCTTCTTGGCCGCTCTGCTGCTAAACAGCGCCTTCGGCCAGGTTAACGTTCTGACTAACCGCTACAACCAAGCGCGCACTTCAGCCAATACCAACGAGACTCAGCTTACACAAGCCAATGTCAACACCAGCACCTTTGGTAAATTAGGCCGCTATTCGGTGGATGGCGTGATCTATGCCCAGCCACTCTACGTGCAGAGCGTGGCGGTCAGCGGAAGCGTGCACAACGTTTTGTACGTGGCCACCATGCATGACGTGCTCTACGCTTTCGATGCCGATAACGTTGGCTCCATTCCTCTCTGGACACTCGATTTTCGCAATCTGGCAGCGGGCATTTCGGCCGCCCCGATTCACATCGGTGTGGGCGACCAGACTGACCCTTCGGTGGCGGATACCTTCGGTATCTTCGGCACCCCGGTGATTGATCTGCCCAATAACCGCATCTTCTTTGTGACCCACACGCTCGAGAACGGCACCGAGTGCTTCCGTTTGCGGGATGTCGATATTCGCACGGGAACCTTGCTTAACTCGACGCTCATAACCGGTTCCGTCGCCGCCACGGCTTTCGCCGGCTCAGCCACCTTCATTCCCGCTAAATACGGCCAGCGGCCGGCCCTCGAACTGGCCGACGGCCAAGTGTGGGTCGCGTTCGGCTCGCGGCCGACCGGCGATTACACCAACCCGTGGCAGGGCTGGATGATGACCTACAATCCCAACACCCTGGTGCCAACCGGTGTATTCGCCACGTCCCGCACCAATGGCAACAGTATTTGGCAGAGCGGCGCGGGCCCCGCCGTTGACGCCAATGGCAATGTCTATTACTTGACCGGTAACGGCAGCGAGTACGACGGCGCTACGGAGTTTCCCATGACTCTGTTGCAGATGAACTACTCGAGCAGTCTCAACCTGATCAATTGGTATACGCCCGACAGCGGCACTGGAACCGAATATTGGGTTACCCTCGATACCTGGGATTTGGATCTCAGTTGCAACGGGCCGATGTTGATCCCCGGCACCGATCTCGTTACGTTCGGCAGCAAGACCGCCGACGTTTATCTCCTGCATACCGGCAACCTCGGACAACTCACGCCCAACGATACCCAGTTAGCTCAATTCTTTCATGTGGGCGCGCCTACCGATTACACGCAAACCGATAGCGACCGCATTGTCGGCATGGCCTATTGGCAGGGTCCGGCCGGTGGCACTTTATATGTCTGGCCTGGCCTGGATACATTGCATGCCTACACCTTGAATACCTCAACTTCTACCTTCAGCCAGTCCTTCGCGGGAACGGCTCCTCTATACGGCCAGCCCGCCACCGCTCTGGCGATTTCCGCTAACGGCAGTACCAGCGGCACCGGCATCCTGTGGGCGCCGGTCATGAATGCCGCCTTCGAGGAAAACACCGTCGGATTTCCCGGCGTGCTGCACGCCTTCAATGCCGAGAATCCGGCGCAGGAATTGTGGAATAGCTCGCTCGTTTCCTCCGATAGCATGGGCACTCTGCCAAAGTTTGTCCCGCCCGTGGTCGCGAACGGCAAAGTCTATATGGCGAACTCGGCCTTGCTCGGCAACTACGGCTTCGGTTCCGTCACGGTCTACGGCTTAAAGACCGATCTCTCCAACCACGTCAATCCCTACATCACCCTGACTTCACCCACCGACGCCACCACCTTCGTTGCCGGCTCGAATATCACCTTGACCGCGAGCGCCTACCCGGGCGGCAGTCCCATCAGCAGCGTGTCTTTCATGGACGGTCCAACCGTTCTGGCCACCCTCAACCAAGCGCCTTATTCCTACACATACACCGCTGCGGCGATCGGCAGCCACACCTTAACCGCTCGCGTCATCGATACCACCGGCGCAGTCACCACTGCCGTGCCCGCTACCATCAACGTTGTCGGCACGCCGACTTACACGTTATCTTCTTCACCAAGTTCGATTGTCTTGCCGCCGGGAGGTTCCACCACCGCCACGATTACCTTCAATCCATTGAACGGATACACGAGTGGCTCCAACTCCATCTATGCCAGCGGACTGCCCTCCGGCGTCAGCGACAGCTGGGCGCAAAGCGCCGACGGTAATAGTTTCACGTTGACCTTAAGCGCCGCCGCCAACGCGCCCACTGGGACATCGGTGATGGTCCTGGTTTCCGGGTCGGGCGGCGAACCGGGCAGCTTATTCCTGCCCGTGACGATCTCCCCGTCGGCTCTTCTTGCCGGTGCCAACACCGTAACATTCAATGTGCCGAGCGGTACCGCTGCCCTTGGCACACCCATCGTATTCACTGAAGGGGTTCCGAGCAGTTCGCTCGCCAACCCCGATTTTGCGCTGGTTTCAAGCGGCACCACCTGCAGCGGCGCGCTCACCGGCGCTTGTGTCGTCAATGTTCAGTTCAATCCTCAATACGCCGGTTTGCGGCGCGGCGCGGTCAAGCTTGTCGACGTCAACAATAACGTCGTTGCCACGTCCTATATCTTTGGCGTTGGCGCGGGTTCACTCGCGCCGCTGACAGCGAATCAAAACACGCTCTACAACAGCGGGTCTCCCAGAGGCATCACCGTGGACGCCGCCGGCAATGTCTTTGTGCTGGCTTCCGCCGCCGGCCAAGTATTTAAAGTGGCGCCGGGGGGTTCGCCCGTTCCCGTTCCGCTGGGCGTTACCTTGAATTCGCCTTATGGTCTGGCTCTCGATGCGGCCGGCAACCTCTATATCGCCGATGCCGGCAACAATCGCGTTCTTGAGTTACTTTACGGCGGCACCGTCGCCACGCCGTTGAGCGTAAGCGGGCTGAATTTCCCCGAGGGCGTGGCCGTGGATGGCGCAGGCAACATCTACATCGCCAATACCCATGGCGCCGCCACTAGCGGCAAGGGCTCTGTCATCAAGCTGTCGGCTGGTGTCCAAACTACTTTGCTAAACAGCGGCTTAAGTTCTCCCTCCGGCGTCGCTCTCGATGCCGCCGGCGATGTTTTTGTCGCCGATTCCGGCAATAACCGCGTGTTGGAGATACCGCTGAGCAGCAAGCCGCAGGTCTCTATCGGAAGCAACCTCGCCAACGCCTCGGCCGTGGCGGTGGATGCCCTCGGTGATGTCTTCATCGCCGATGAAAATCATAACCAGGTGGTCGAGATTCCCGGAGCGTCCAACGGGCCCGGCACCGGCACGCAAGTGACGATAGCCACCGGCTTATCTCTTCCATATGGCTTGGCGATCGATGGGCAAGGCGATGTTTTTGTTGCGAACGTAGGAACCGGCAGCAGCGCGGGCAGCGCCGTCGAGATCCCCACGCAGCTTTCGCAAACCATAAACTTTCCCGCCATCCCGACCCAGACCGCCGGCATTCCCCTAACGCTCGTGGCGTCGGCCACCTCTGGTTTGGCGGTGGCGTTTACTTCCTCAACACCGGGCGTGTGCGCGGTTTCGGGCTCGGTGGCCGCCTTTGTCGGCACTGGAGTCTGTACTATCGTGGCTTCGCAATCGGGCAACGCCGCCTACGCGGCAGCTACCTCCGTCTCGCAATCCTTTAATGTAGTAGCGCAAGCGCAGGCCATCACCTTCGCTTCCATTGCCACTCAAACGCAAGGCGTCTCATTGGCGCTAACCGGTTCCGCCACCTCCGGCTTGCCGCTGGTCTATACATCGTCCACGCCTGCTGTTTGCAGCGTCACCGGTACTCAGGCGACCCTCGCCGCGTCCGGCCTCTGCACCATCGTTGCCTCGCAGCCCGGTAGCGCCATCTATGCCCCGGCCACACCGGTCGCGCAATCGTTCAACGTCGTCGGATCCGGCCAAACCATCGCCGCGCCGTTCACCTTCACCGTTCCCAACGGAGTTACTCTCGGAACGCCCGTCGTCTTCACCGAGGGTGTGCCGAGCAGTTCCCTTTCTAACCCCGATTTCACCCTCGCCCCCAGCGGCAATACCTGCACCGGCCAGGTGAACGGCGCGTGTTCGGTAAATGTCCGCTTCACTCCCCAGCAGGCGGGCTTACGCCGTGGCGCGGTCAAATTGGTGGATACCAACAACAACGTTCTCGCCACTTCTTACATCTCGGGCATTGGCTCGAATCCGCAAACTCCCTGGACGGCAGGCGTATCGAAGACCATTGTCAACGGCGGTTATCCACGCGGTGTCACGGTCGATGGCGCGGGCAATATTTTCATCGTTGACTCGGGCTCGAACCTCATCACCAAAATAACGTCCGCCGGCGTCTCCAGCACGCTCGGCATCGGCGCTACCCTCAATTCACCATTTGGCCTGGCCCTCGATGCCGCCGGCAACCTCTACATCGCCGATTCAGGCAACAACCGCGTGCTCGAATTGCCCTATGGCAGCAACACCGCGAGCGCGCTCAACATCACCGGGCTGAATTTCCCGGAAGGCATCGCGGTGGATGGCGCGGGTAATCTCTTCATTGCCAACACGCGCGCCGTCACCAGCACGGGCGCGGGAAATGTCATCGAACTGGCCGCTGGCGCGGGCGGCCAAAGCACCGTGATCGCGAGTGGCCTCAGTTATCCGTCCAGCGTCGCGGTTGACGCGGCGGGCGATGTTTTCGTCGCCGACTGGGGTAACGATCGCGTTCTCGAACAATCCATCGGCGGCGCAACCGTCTCAATCGGCGCAGGCATCGGCAATGCGTCCGCCGTCGCGGTTGATGCCTCGGGCGATGTCTTCATTACCGATCAGACTCACAATCAACTGGTCGAGGTCCCGGGCACCGCGAACGGGCCCGGAACAGGCAACCAGGTTACCGTGGCCAGCGGTCTAGTGACGCCCTACGCTTTAGCGCTCGACGGTCAGGGCGATATCTTTGTCGTCAACGTGGGCAGCGGAGCCATTCAAGGCAGCGTATTGGAATTGCCGCGCGCCATTCAACTCACATTCACGGTGCCCGCCGGCGTCACTTTAGGCACTCCCGTGGTGTTTACCGAAGGCGTGCCAAGCAGCACTCTGCCGAACCCCGATTTCACCCTCGTCGCCGCGCAAAATACTTGTACCGGCGCGGTCACCGGCACGTGTACCCTAGCCGTACAATTCATGCCTCAACGAGCCGGTCTGCGCCGCGGCGCGGTGAAGCTCGTCGATAACAAAAACAACGTGCTGGCAACTTCGTTCATCTCCGGCTTCGGGCCGAACATACTGCCAGCCTGGACGCCGGGTGCTACCAAGAGCGTCTATGCGCCCACCAAAAGTTTCCCGCGCGGCGTCACCGTGGACGGCGCGGGCAATGTGTTCGTGGTGGACACTTATAACAACCAGATCTATAAAATCGCCCCAGGTGGCGCACCGCTCCCTGTCGCGCTCGGCGTCACGCTCAATTCGCCTTACGGCTTGGCGCTTGATGCGGCCGGCGATCTCTTCATCGCCGACGCGGGCAACAACCGTGTGCTCGAACTTCCCTTTGGCGGCACTACAGCCGCCGCGCTGAACCTGACCGGCCTCAATTCGCCGGAAGCCTTGGCGGTTGATGGCGCTGGCAATCTTTTCATCGCCAACTCACGTGTCGCGCTGGCGAGCGGCACCGGCAATATCCTGAAGCTCACGCCCACCGGCGCCCAAAACACCATCTTGGGCAGCGGCTTGAACATTCCCACCGGCGTGGCCCTCGATGCGGCGGGCGACATCTTCATCGCCGACAAGAACAACAATCGCGTCCTGGAAATTCCCGTGAACGGCACGCCGGTGTCGCTTGGCAGCAACCTCTCCGTCGCCACGGCCGTCGCGGTAGATGGCGCGGGCGATGTTTTCATCGCCGACGAAAATCACAGTCAACTGGTCGAGCTTCCGGCCACCGCCGCAGGACCCGGCACCGGAACACAAACAACGGTTGCCACCGGCTTGCTGGTGCCCTACGCGCTCGCGCTCGATGGCCAGGGCGACGTCTTCGTCGCCAATGTGGGCGCGGGCAGCACGTCCGGCAGCGTACTCGAGGTGCTGCGCGCCGGAGCCGCTGTCGCGCAAGCCCAAACCATCAGCTTTAACGCCATTGCCGCGCAAGCGTTGGGTGCTTCGCCCGCGCTCACGGCTACCGCAAGTTCCGCCTTGCCGGTATCGTTTGCTTCGAATACGCCGGCGGTCTGCACCATCTCCGGCAGCACGGCCACATTACGGGCCACCGGCATTTGCACCGTTGTGGCTTCGCAATCCGGCAGCAGCACTTATCTCGCCGCCACGCCCGTCGAGCAAAGCTTCACCGTCTTAGGTCCTGGCCAAACGCTCTCGGCCACGTTCACTATTCCTAATGGCGTCACTCTCGGCACGCCCATCGTGTTTACCGAAGGCGTGCCCAGCAGCGGGCTCACGAATCCCGATTTCACTCTTTCCACCAGCGGCACTACCTGCCTCGCTGGCGCGGCCGGTGCCTGTACCGTCAACGTACAGTTCACTCCGCAATTTGCCGGTCTGCGCCGCGGCGCGGTCAAGCTGGTGGACAACAACAAGAACGTGCTCTCCACGTCCTACATCTCCGGCATCGGCGCAAACACGCTGCCTGCCTGGAACGCGGGCGCTGCTAAGACCGTCTACGGCCCAGTCAAAGGCTTTCCGCGCGGCGTCGCGGTCGATGGCGCAGGCAATGTCTTCGTCGTCGAAACCTATTCGAACCAGGTCCTAAAGATAGCGCCCGGTGGCGCACCTGTTGTCGTCAATCTCGGCACTGCTCTGAATTCGCCCTATGGCTTGGCGCTCGATGCTGCGGGCAATCTGTATATCGCCGACGCCGCCAATAACCGTGTCCTCGAATTGCCCTATGGCGGCAGTACCGCCGTCGCGCTCAACATAGCCGGACTGACATACCCGGAAGCCGTCGCCGTCGATGGCGCAGGCAATCTGTTTATCGCCAATACGCGCGCGGCCGTCTCGAGCGGCAACGGCAATGTGCTGAAAGTCGCGGCGGGCACCGCTGTGCTCACCACCATTGCCAATAGCGGTTTGGGCTATCCTTCGGGCGTAGCTCTGGATGCGTCCGGCGACGTCTTCATTGCCGACAAATACAACAATCGCGTATTAGAGATACCTGCCAGTGGCGCACCTATTGCCATCGGCGGCAATCTCAACGGCGCTTCCGCCGTGGCGGTCGACGCCGCCGGTGATGTGTTCATCGCCGATCAAGGCAACAATCGGCTCGTGGAAGTGACGGCCAGCGGTACGCAAACCACCATCGCTACCGGCTTGTTAACGCCCTACGCTTTGGCCCTCGATGGCATCGGCGATGTCTTCATCGCCAATGTCGGCAGCGGCAGCACTTCCGGCAACATATTAGAGGTCACCCGCGCCGGCGTGGTCGTCGCGCAACCGCAAACGATCGCCTTTAGCGTCATCGCCTCACAAACCGTCGGCGCTCCGCTCTCGCTTACGGCCACCGCCAGTTCCGGCTTAACCGTTTCCTACGCTTCCAACACGCCGGCCATCTGCACCGTGTCCGGCGGCACGGCGTCTTTGCTTACCTCCGGCACGTGCAGCATCGTCGCCTCCCAGGCTGGCAGCAGCGCCTGGCTCGCGGCGTCTCCGGTTACCGAGAGCTTCGCGGTCGTTGGCTCGGCACAAACCACCGTCACCTTCACTGTTCCGAGCGCTGTTACCCTCGGCGCTCCCATCGTCTTCACCGAAGGCGTACCCAGCGCTTCGCTCGCCAATCCCGATTTCACTCTCGCCTCCACCACGTGCACCGGCGCGGCAACCGGAACATGCACCGTCACCGTCCAAGTTACCCCGCAATTCCCCGGTTTGCGCCGCGGCGCGGTGAAACTGGTCGATAACAATCACAACCTGCTCGCTACTGCTTACGTCTCCGGTATCGGCGCAACTTCGCCAACGCCTTGGACGCCCGGCACCCCCGCCCGGCTCTACTTCCACGGCGCGCCGCGCGGTATCGCGGTCGATGGCGCGGGCGACGTTTTCTTCGTTGATAGCTCTTCGAACACAGCGTATGAAATCACCCCCGGCGGCACGCCCACCCCGCTCACCCTCGGCACAACTCTTAATTCGCCCTTCGGTATGGCCATCGATGGCGCGGGCAATCTTTACATCGCCGATGCCGGCAACAACCGCGTTCTCGAACTTCCCTATGGCGGCACTACCGCCACGGCCGTTGCCGCCACCGGCTTAGCCGGCCCGCACGCCGTGGCCATCGATGGCGCGGGCAATCTGTTCATCGCCAACACGCTCGCCGCAGCCGTCAGCGGCGCCGGCAATGTCGTTGAACTCGCCGTTTCCGGCCTTCAAACCACCGTCTGGAGCAGCGGCCTCGCTTACCCTTCGGGCATAGCGGTCGATGGCTCGGGTAACATTTTCATCGGTGATTGGGGCAACTATCGCGTGCTCGAAGTTTCGCCGAACGGCGCAACTGCCTCCATCGGCAGCAATCTGTCTTACTCGACCGGCGTCGCCGTCGATGCCGCCGGCGATGTCTTCATCGCCGACCAAGTCCACGGCCAAATCGTTGAAGTCCCCGGCACCGCCAACGGTCCCGGCACCGGCACGCAAGTCGCTGTCGCCACCGGCTTGCCCGCGCCTTACGGCCTAGCCCTCGACGGTGCCGGCGATATCTTTGTGGCCAGCGTGGGCAACATCTCCAGCATCGGCAGCGTCGTCAAAGTCCCCTAGTCCGTAGTGGATTCTTTTTTAGTGGATTCTTTTTTTTCGCAGCGTTTGGTACTACCCAGTACCGGCCGCTTAGCGTAAGTCTTGTCCCCAGTCGTCCCGCATGCAAACAATAGTATTCAGCCCAAATCTCTATGCACTCTAATTGTCTTCGTTCTAGCTGTGTCTCTTTCTTGCTCGCCTGCGCCAGCCTCGTTTCCGCGCAAACCGTCCCGACCAATGTGCTCACCCAGCACAACGATATCGGCCGCACCGGCCAGAACACCACCGAATCCATCCTTACGCAATCGAACGTCAACACCGCTAGTTTCGGCAAACTCTTCAACCTGCCCGTGGACGGCAACGTTTATACCCAGCCGCTGTATTTGTCCAGTGTCACCATCGGCGGCACGTCTCACCGCGTGGTCTTCGTTGCCACCGAGCACGATAGCGTCTACGCCTTCGATGCCTCCACCGGAACTCAGCTATGGATGGCCACCCTGCTCGATGTCGCACATGGCGCGGCCCCCGGAGCCATCCCGGAACCGGCATCCGACATGGGCTGTTACGACATCAGCGAACTGGGCGGAACCCCCGAGTACGGCATCACCGGCACCGGCGTCATCGACTCGGCTACCGGCACTCTGTACGTCGTCTCCAAGACCTTCGAAGGCACCTATCCCGTACAGCGCTTGCACGCCCTCGATGTCACCAGCGGTGCCGAAAAATTCGGCGCCCCCACCATCATTTCGGCAACCGCCGCCGGCACCGGCGTTGGCAGTTCCAACGGCCAGGTCAACTTTGATCCACGCGGCGAAAACCAGCGCACCGGCTTGCTCGAGTTGAACGGCAACATCTACATCGGCTTCGGCTCTCACTGCGATAACTCTCCTTGGCATGGCTGGATGATCGGCTATAACGCCACCACGCTCGCGCAAACCAGCGCCTTCATCACCACTCCCAACGGCACTGCCTCCGGTATCTGGTTGAGCGGCGCGGGCCTGGCCGCCGACGTGGAAAATGGCGTCTCGCGCATCTTCCCCGTCACCGGCAACGGCACCTATGATGCCACCACGCCCTACGCCACCAACACCATGGATTATGGCGACGACATTCTGCGCATGAACGTTTCGAGCACTGGCGTGGTCACCGTGGTCGATGCCTTCACTCCCGCGCAACAAGCCGTCTATGCCGCGGGCGACACCGACGTAGGCTCCGCCGGCGCAGTGATTCTGCCCGACCAGCCCGGCCCTTACCCGCATCTGCTGGCGCAACTCGGCAAATCGGGAATGTTCTATCTCCTCAATCGCGAAAACCTCGGCGGCTACAATCCAGCCGGCGATACTGTTCTCCAGGAATTTCCCTCCACCGGCGGCTTGTGGGGTTCCATCGCTTATTGGAACAGCAACATCTATGCCTGGGCCGCCAACGGCAGCCTCGGGCGTTATCCCCTCACCAACGGCGTCATCGCCACTAAGCCCAGCGAGAGTGCCTCCCAAACCCAGGTCGTCTCGCCCAACATCAACTACGATTTCGGCGTCACTCCCTCCATCTCCGCCAATGGCAACCAGCCGGGCACCGGCATCGTTTGGTCTATCGACTTCACGCCCAACCCGCAAGTTCTCTACGCCCACAACGCCAACAACGTCTCTCAAATGCTCTGGAGCAGCGCGCAGAACCCCGCTCGCGATAGCTTTACCGGCGGCGTAAAATTTGCCGTTCCCACCATCGCCGACGGCAACGTCTTCGCCGGCTCGCGCAACCAGCTCCTGATCTTCGGGCTGCTCCCGCCCGCGCAAAGCATCAACTTCGGCTCCATTCCCAACCAGACCGTCGATACCTCGCTCACGCTAAACGCCTCCGCCACCTCCAGCCTGCCGGTATCGTTCTCTTCGAGCACACCCAATATTTGCTCCGTGTCCGGCAACATTGCGAATTTCCTTGCGCCCGGCACTTGCATCATCACCGCCGCGCAGTCCGGCAGCAGCGCCTTCGCGCCCGCCACGCCGGTAACGCAGACCTTCACCGTCTCGCCGAACATCGTCACCGTAGGCCAGACGCAACCTCTTTCCATCACGCTCACCGCTCCCGGCGGCGTAACTCTCGGTGCACCCGTCGTCTTCACCGAAGGCGTACCCAGTAGCTCCCTCACGAATCCCGATTTCACCTTGGGCAGCAGCGGCACCACTTGCACCGGCGTCGTTGCCGGTGCTTGTACCGTCAGCGTGCAGTTCTCGCCGCAGCACGCCGGTCTGCGCCGCGGCGCCGTGAAGCTCTTCGATAGCAACAACAACCTGCTCGCCACCACCTTCATCTCCGGCATTGGCTCCATCGCCCAGCCGGCCTGGACCCCGGGCACTCCCAAAACCATCTACAACCAGGGCGTTCCGCGCGCCGTTACGCTCGACGGCGCAGGCGATATTTTCCTGGTCGATAGCGCCCAGAACCAGTTATTCAAGATTGCTCCCGGTGGCCTGCCTGTTGCCGTCCCGCTCGGCGTCACCCTTAACGCGCCCCGCGGCGTCGCGCTCGATGGCGCGGGCAACATCTATATCGCCGACACCGGCAACGACCGCATCCTTGAACTCCCCTACGGCAGCAGCAGCGCCGCCCCCATCGAAATAGTCCAGCTAAATTCGCCGCATTCCATCGCCGTCGATGGCGCCGGCAACCTTTTCATCGCCAACACCAATGCCGTGACCGCCACCGGCTATGGCAACATCCTCGAAATCGCTGGCGCGACCGGCGTCGAAACCACCGTGGTCACCAGCGGTCTCGGCTTCCCTGCGGGCGTGGCGGTCGACGGCGTCGGTGATCTCTTCGTCGCCGACTGGCTCAACAATCGCGTGCTCGAGGTTTCCGTCAACGGCACGCAAACCTCCCTCGGCAGCAATCTCGCCTATGCCTCCGCCGTCGCGGTCGATGCCGCTGGCGATGTCTTCATTTCAGACCAGGGCCACAATCAAGTGGTCGAGCTCCCCGCCACCGCCAACGGTCCCGGCACCGGCACGCAGATTACCGTTGCCTCCGGCTTGCCCACTCCCTACGCCGGCCTGGCCATCGACGCGCTCGGCAACGTCTTTGTCTCCAATGCCGGCAACAGCACCGGCGCGCCCAGCGTGATTGAGATTCCTAACGCCAGCATCGTTAGCGCCCAATCGCAAACCATCGTCTTCAGCGCCATCGCCTCGCAAACCGTGGGTAGCTCACTCGCGCTCTCCGCTACCGCCAGTTCCGGCTTGCCCGTCTCATTCACATCCAGCACCCCAACCGTCTGCACCGTTTCAGCCAACACCGCCTCGCTCATCGCCTCCGGCACCTGCACCATCGTCGCCTCGCAAGCCGGCAACGCCGCTTATCTCGCCGCATCGCCGGTTTCCCAAAGCTTTGCCGTCGTGGGGTCCGGACAAACCGTCACCACCTTCACCGTTCCCTCCGGCGTCACCCTCGGCGCTCCCATCGTCTTCACCGAAGGCGTACCCAGCAGTTCTCTCGCCAGCCCCGATTTCACCCTCGTCTCCACCGGCACCACCTGCACTGCCGCCGCTACTGGTACCTGCAGCGTCGCCGTCCAGTTCACCCCGCAATTCGCCGGTCTGCGGCGCGGCGCGGTCAAGCTCGTCGATAGCAATAACAATCTTCTCTCCACGTCTTACATCTCCGGCATCGGCGCGAGTTCCCTGCCCGCGCAACCCACCGCAGCCGCCAAAAAGTTCTACAACCAAGGCGCACCGCGCGGCGTCGCCATCGATGGCGCGGGCGATGTGTTCTTCGTCGATAGCTCCTCTCTGCAAGTTTTCAAGGTTGTTCCCGGCGGCACGCCCGTCGCACTCTCCCTCGGCGCAACTCTGAATTCGCCTTACGGCTTGGCGCTCGATGGTGCGGGCAATCTCTACATTTCCGACGCCGGCAACAATCGCATTCTCGAATTGCCTTACGGCGGCAGCACCGCCACTGCCGTTCCCTCCACTGGCTTGGTTTCCCCGCACGCCGTCGCGCTGGACGGCGCGGGCAATCTCTTCATCGCCAATACTCACGGAGCCGCTACCAGCGGCGCCGGTAATATCGTCGAAATCGCTGCCTCCAAAACCCAGACCATCCTGCTCGCAGCCGGTTTAGCTTACCCCTCCGGCATCGCTGTGGATGGCTCGGGCAACGTGTACATCGCCGACTGGGGCAACAATCGCGTCGTCATTCGCTCCGCCAGTGGCGCGCAAACTTCCATCGGCAGCAACCTCTCCTATGCCTCCGGCGTCGCCGTCGATGCCTCAGGCGACGTCTTCATCGCCGACCAGCTCCACAATCAACTCGTCGAAGTCCCCGGCACGGCTAACGGGCCTGGCACCGGCACTCAATTCACCGTCGCCACCGGTCTCCCGGGAGCCTTTGGCCTGGCGCTCGATGGCCAAGGCGATGTCTTCGTCGCTAGCGTCGGCAACAGCTCGAGCGCCGGCATCGTGCAGGAGATCCCGCGCGCCATCGGCTTGACCTTCGCCGTTCCCAGCGGCATCACCTTAGGGGCGCCCGTCGTCTTCACCGAAGGCGTTCCCAGCACTTCGCTCAGCAGTCCCGATTTTTCGCTCACCGCCCAGAACACCTGCACCGGCGCTACCACCGGCGCCTGCACCATCGGCGTCCAGTTCACGCCCCAGCAAGCCGGCCTGCGCCGCGGCGCGGTCAAATTTTTTGATAGCAACAACAACCTGTTGCTCACCTCCTACATTTCCGGCCTCGGCACCAATTCGTCGTTCGCCTGGACGCCCGGCGTCACCAAGACCGTCTACGCCCCGGCCAAATCGTACCCGCGCGGCGTCACCGTCGATGGCGCGGGCAATGTCTTTCTCGTCGATACCTATTCGAATCAGGTCGTAAAGGTTTCGCCCACCGGCGTCCAAACCATCCTCTCGCTGGGTACAACTCTGAATACCCCGTTCGGCCTGGCGCTCGATGCCGCCGGCAATCTGTACGTCGCCGATGCCGGCAACAATCGCGTACTCGAACTGCCTTATGGCGGCAGCACCGCCGCCGCATTGAACGTCACCGGTTTGAACTTCCCCGAAGGTTTGGCGGTCGATGGCGCAGGCAATGTCTTCATCGCCAACACGCGTGGCAACGCCGCCTCCGGCTACGGCAACGTCATCAAAGTACCCGCCGGTTCTGCCGCGCAAAGCACCGTCGTCAACAACGGTTTGAGTTATCCATCCGGCGTGGCCCTCGATGCCGTCGGCGACATCTTCGTCGCCGATTGGGGCAACAACCGCGTCCTCGAAATGCCCGTCTCCGGCTCGCCCGTATCCATCGGCGGCAACCTCGCTAATGCCACGGCCGTAGCCATCGATGCCATTGGCGACGTCTTCATTACCGACCAGGGCCACGGCCTGCTCGTCGAAGTCCCCGCAACCACCGCCGGTCCTGGCACTGGCGTCCAAACTACCATCGCCAGCGGTTTCGTAAAGCCCTACGCCGTGGCCCTCGATAGCCAGGGCAATGCCTTCGTCGCCAGTGTCGGCGCGGGCATGACGTCCGGCAACGTGATTGAGGTTCCGCGCGCCGGCGCGGTTGTGCCCCAAACCCAAACCATCACCTTCACCGCGATCGCCACCCAAACGCTCGGCACATCTCCGGCGCTCTCGGCTACGGCAACGTCCGGCTTGCCCGTCACCTTCGCGTCCATCACGCCCGCGGTCTGCACCGTTTCCGGCAGCACCGCCACTTTGCTCACCAGTGGCATTTGCACCATCGCCGGTTCGCAATCCGGCAGCAGCGCCTATCTCGCCGCCAATCCCGTCGAGCAAAGCTTCACCGTTCTCGGTGCCGGCCAAACCGTCTCTACCACCTTCACCATTCCCAGCGGCGTTACGTTGGGCACGCCCATCGTCTTTACCGAAGGCGTGCCCAGTTCTTCACTCGCGACACCCGATTTCAAACTCTCCTCGAGCGGCACCACCTGCGCCCCCGGGGCGAGCGGAACCTGCACCGTCAGCGTACAGTTCACCCCGCAATTCGCCGGTCTCCGCCGTGGCGCGGTCAAACTCGTCGACAACAACAACAACGTCCTGTCCACTGCTTACATCTCCGCCATCGGCCCCAACACTCTCCCCGCCTGGACCGCCGGCGCATCCAGCACCGTATTCAGCATCGGCTATCCGCGCGGCGTCACCGTCGATGGCGCGGGCAACGTTTTCGTCGTCGAGAGCGGCTCAAGCCAGGTCTTCAAAATCGCTCCCGGCGGCTCACCCACCGTTGTGTCTCTCGGAACCACCCTCAACTCGCCCTTCGGCCTCGCCCTCGACGCCGCTGGCAATCTCTACATCGCCGACGCCGGCAATAACCGCATCGTCGAATTGCCCTACGCCAGCAGCACCGCCATTGTGCCCAACATCAGCGGCCTCACTTTCCCCGAAGCCGTGGCCGTCGATGGCTCAGGCAATCTCTTCATCGCCAACACGCGCGCCGCCGTCTCCACCGGCAACGGCAATGTCCTCAAAGTCGCGCCCGGTTCCACTCTGCCCATCACCATCGCCGCCAGCGGCTTGGGTTTCCCCTCCGGCGTCGCGGTCGACGCTTCCGGCAATGTCTTCATCGCCGACAAGTACAACAACCGCGTCCTCGAAGTACCACTCAGCGGCGCGCCGCTCTCCATCGGCAGCGGCCTCAACGGCGCTTCGGCCGTCGCCGTCGACGCCGCCGGCGACGTCTTCATCACCGACCAAGGCAACAACCGCCTCGTCGAAGTAGCCGGCGCCTCCAGCGGCCCAGCTACCGGCGCGCAAACCACTGTCGCTAGCGGATTGCTCACTCCTTACGCCGTGGCGCTCGACGGTGTGGGCGACGTCTTTATCGCCAATGTAGGCGCGGGCTCGACTACCGGCAGCCTCCTCGAGGTGCTGCGCGCCGGCGTCGTAGTCGCCAAAACGCAGACCATCGCGTTCAGCTCCATCGCTTCCCAGAACGCGGGCACATCCTTGCCCTTGACCGCCACCGCCACTTCCGGCTTAACGGTCTCCTTCGCGTCCAGCACTCCCAACATCTGCACCGTTTCCGGCATCACCGCTTCATTACTGACTTCCGGCACTTGCACCATCGTCGCTTCGCAATCCGGCAATAGCGCCTATCTCGCGGCACCCTCTATTACCCAAAGCTTCGCGGTCGTCGGCGCGGGAAAAACCACCGTGACCTTTACCGTTCCCAGCGGCGTCACCCTCGGCACGCCCATCCTCTTCACCGAAGGCGTGCCCAGCAGTTCACTCGCCAGCCCCGATTTTACCCTCGCCTCCACCACCTGCACCGCCGCGGCAACCGGAACTTGCAGTGTCACGGTCCAAGTCACCCCGCAATTCCCCGGCCTCCGCCGCGGCGCGGTGAAGCTGGTCGATAACAACAACAACCTGCTCGCCACGTCTTACGTATCCGGCATCGGCGCGGCATCGCAAATCGCGTGGACTCCTGGCGCCGCCTCGATACTTTACTTCCACGGCGCGCCGCGCGGTATCGCGGTCGATGGCGCGGGCGACGTCTTCTTCGTCGATAGCTCTTCGAGCACCGTCTACGAAATCACTCCCGGCGGCTCGCCCGTCGCCCTCACCCTCGGCACAACGCTCAACACGCCCTATGGTTTGGCCCTCGATGGCGCGGGCAACCTCTACATCGCCGATGCCGGCAACAACCGCGTCCTCGAACTGCCCTACGGCAGCGTCACTGCTACGGCCATCTCAGCCGCCGGCTTGCTCGGTCCGCATGCCATCGCCGTTGATGGCGCGGGCGATCTCTTCATCGCCAACACCCACGGCGCGGCCGTCAGCGGCGCGGGCAATGTCGTCGAACTGACGCCTGCCGGCGCCCAAACTACACTCTTCGCCAGCGGCCTCGCCTATCCATCGGGCATCGCCGTCGATAGCGCCGGCAACGTCTTCGTCGCCGACTGGGGCAATAACCGCGTCCTCGAAGTTTCTCCCAACGGCAGCACCGCATCCATCGGCAGCAATCTCTCTTACGCCTCCGGCGTCGCCGTCGATGCCGCGGGCGATGTCTTCATCGCCGATCAGCTAAACAACCGCCTCGTGGAAGTTCCCGGCACCACCTCCGGCCCCGGCACCGGCACGCAAATCACCGCCGCCACCGCCCTGCCCGGTCCCTACGGCCTCGCCCTCGACGGCTCAGGCGACGTCTTCGTCGCCAGCGTCGGCAACAGCACCAGCGCCGGCAACGTCGTCAAGATCCCCTAGCGCCGTTCGCCTTTGGGTAGGCGGTTAGGCAGACTGGCTCCTACCTCATACTTACGGAATTCCTCATCCGCGCTAATTTCCAACGACCTCGCAACTTCGCCACGGGCACGCCCCGATTCGAAATCACAATCTCTTCTCCAAGCTGAACGCGGCCCAACAACCGCGACAGATTCGTCTTCGCCTCGTGAATATTAACCGTCTCCATTTCAGATCGCGTAAACCTAGTCCACAAATCTGGACTTGGAAGCCCCACGCAATCCTAAAGGAAAATGCGGCGAAAATCGCCGTCAGTGCTTCACCGTCTGCGGCTGCCAAAGCTCAATCTTATTTCCATCCGCGTCATAGATCCACGCAAAGCGCCCGTAGGATTCATCCATCCGCTTGGCGTCAATCTTGACTCCTTCTTGCTTTAACCGCTCGAGCAAAGCATCTAGGTCGTCCACAATGTAGTTGATCATCAACGGTTGCGTCGCCGGCACATAGTCAGTGCTCGCCGGGAAAATAGTCCAAACCGTCGCGTGCTCCTTTTGCGGGTCGTCCTTTTCGCGCCACGGCAGCATCACGCCGTAGCCTTTGTCCACGAGTCCAAGATGCTTCGCATACCACTCGCGCATCTGATCGCGATTCGCGGATTTGAAAAACACACCGCCAATTCCAATAATCCGCCCCCGCTGCTCCACCTTTGCCGGCGTCTTTGATTTTTCAGCTTGCGGCGCTGCCACCTCCTGTCCTCCTATCGCAAAGACCGGGCTGAACAACAGCGCACCGGCCACAATTAAGCTCCACGGCATTCTTTGCATTCACGGATTATACAAGTTATCAGCCATCAATCCTCCCGTAACGCCGCCGCCTTGCGCGCCCGCGGATAAGTCCTGCCAAAGCGCACCCCTACACACTGACTGGGAGGGTTCCGGGAAATGTCCTTGTGGCAGCGACTTAGGCGCGCTGGGGCCACCCCGCAAGCCCCTGAATGTCATACCGTGCTCCTTGCCGCGCCGGACTGGCGAGAGGAAGCCGCCACGGGTAGCTTGCTGCGGGTATGGCGTGATTCTCAGGGTGACGTGTTGTCGCTCTCAGTTCAGCCATCTCTGGGCTTGCCTGAGCTCTCGAACCAGGGCGCAATACAGAGTTACGGTCGAGACATAACAGAAAGTCGACAAGCTGGACTGATTGAGGTACGCGTCGTCACCTCAACAATCGGCGTCAGTGTCGGTGTAATCTTCAAGAGACTCCAAAATCCGGCCTATATCTTTACCGGCATGCTCCTCGTGCCCAGGCAACAGGGCTCCCAGGTCTGGACCGTGGTAGCGGAATTGCCTGCTTGGATTGTCGAGTCCCGTCCGTTGAACTGAGCGGTGGGCCCACCGCCTATCTCCGCACCGCCTCGCCGAACACCCGCAGAAAATTCCCCCCGCCGATCTTTCCAATCTCCTCCGGCGTAAAGCCTGTCTTCAACATCGCATCCACCACCACGTTAGTAGAAACCCGCCGTCTCGTCCTGCCATGCCTGATTCGTGCGTTCCCCAACGCGCGCATGCTGTGGCCCACCCGCAGGCGGCCCACCGGGCGGCGGTCCACCCGGAGCAGGCCCACCCGGCCCATCCCGTCGCGCGCTGGGCTGCGTTAGCTTGGTATCCGTGCCGATGCACACATGCTCGACTCCGATCACCTCCACCAGCGCCCGCACATTTTGCGCATAGTCTAATGGCGTATCGGCCAAATGCGTCCACACGCCCACTAGCCCACCCGCCTGAGCCACCGTCTTGGCCTGCTCTTGGCTGATCAGTCGGGCGCGCATCATCTGCGCCATTCTCGGGTCGCTCCCCAACCGCGTGTCCAGGCCGGTATGCGAAACAATCACCGGCCGCGTCGTGATCTTCAGCGCCGCTTCCGTCGTTTGCATATTGGCGTGCGCCAGATCCACCAGCATCCCCAGCCGGTTACATTCCTTAACCACGTCCTTCCCGAAATCCGTCAACCCCCCATAACGCGGCGGGTTGGTATAAACGTCGCCCAACGGCACCGTGGCGTCGCTATCATGCAGCAGCCCCAACTGCCGCAACCCCCGTCTATAGGCTTCTTCCACCCGCTCCACATGCCCTTGGAGGAAATGACCTCCCTCAACCGCCTGCACAACTGTCGGCTGCCCATTCTTATGCGCGCTTCCGATGTCCGCCGGCGTCAGAGAACGCTTCATGCCGTTTCGTTCCAACTGCCGGTCCATCGCCGCCAGCCCTTTCAGAAAGCGCTCATACGCATCCCCCGCTTGGTAATCGGTCGCAAACGTCATGCAGATCGCCGCCAAGCCCGACCGCCTCATCTCCCCGGCCAAGTCGATATCCGGTCCAGGCATTTCGCCCTCCGTCAGCGTAACGTCGATGTGATTATGCGTGTCGATCCCGATGGTCTTCGCCACGATTCCGCTCACCCGCGGATCCATCACCTCCGCCGCCCTTCCCAAACCCGCGCTTGCCGCTGTAGCAACGGCAGCTAAAAATTGCCGCCTCGTATTCCCCGCCTGAAATTCCCTCAAACATTCTCCTTGCGTGCTCGTACACATTCCGATTTTCGCCCGAACCTTCATATAAGCACGTGCCTATAAGCACGTGGCGCGGACACTCGTGTCTGCCGTCTCGACACTCCTGTCGAGACCTTTCGAGCCACCCTCACCCCCTATCGCAAGGCCGCGATCCACTCCTTCAGCCCATCCTGACTCCGTACGTATGCCTTCCGCCCGCTCCACAGAATCAGCGCCGAAAGAAGATTCGCTGTCGTCGCCACCACCAGAATCGCTGAACCCACCCGGCCATCGCTGTGGAACACATGATCGGTAACCAGCGCCACCGCCGTCGGACCCGCGCCCAGCCCGATCAAATTAATGGTAAACAGATAAACCGCGCTCACCTGCCCGCGCATCTGGCTCGGCGTAACTTGCATCAGCGCCGCGGGAGCTATGCCGAGTGGCACCGCGGTCAGAAATGACAGCGGAGCCAGCAGCACGATGGCAAGATGCGAATTGGAAACCAACAAGTACGGAATCCCTGCCGGCACCGCTAGCGCCATCGCCATCATCGCTACCCGCATATAAGCATCGGCGTGGCCGCGCGCCGCCAGCCGGTCCGCGAACCAACCCCCTGAGACAACGCCCAGCGACCCCGCCAGCGCCGTGACAATGCCAAAACCTTTCCCCGCTTCCGCCGCTGTCCAGTGGTGGTGCCGGATCAGGAAAGTCGGCACCCACGCCGCCACGCCATAAGCCGCCAGCGCCAGAAACGCGATGCCGAGGTTATGACAGAGGAACGTTCTTCGATTGTTCTTAACATAAGCAATCACCTCTCCGAAAGGAACACTCTTCGCCTCCGTCCTGCCGCCTCGCCGCACTGGTTCCGCGAACGTGTACATGAACAACGCGAGCAGCAAGCCCGGAAGCCCCACCGCGAAAAAAACGATTTGCCACGAATGGGCCCAGCCGATCACCAATCCTCCCAACATCGACGCAACGCCCGTGCCAATGTAAATCCCCATGCCATAGATACTCATGGCGGTAGCGCGCCGCCGCGGCGGAAAATAGTCCGTAAGCAGCGAGTAAGCGCAGGGCGAAAGCACCGCCTCGCCAACTCCCACTCCCATCCGAAGCAGCAGCATCTGTCCAAAGCTTTTTGCCAGGCCGCACCCAGCCGAGAATAGGCTCCAGGTCGCAATGCCGCCCGCGATCAATTGCCGCCGGCTGCGTGAGTCCGCCATCCGTCCGAGCGGCAGCCCAAAAAACGTGTAGAAGACGGCAAAGCTGAACCCCATCAGCAGACTCACCTGCGTGTCACTGATGTGCAGATCGCGCCGTATCGGGCCGACTAGTAATCCTAATATCGTGCGATCCAGAAACGAGAACACATACACCAACGTCAGCACGCCCAGTACATACCACCCGCGAGCCGGCCTCGGATACGGCGTTCCCTCATCCGGCTGAGGCACGCGCTTCATTTCAGGTTTAGTGCTCACCGTTTGAACCCTCCATCCTCGTGGCGCAAACACTCGTGTTTGCCGTCTCGACACTCATGACGGGACCTTGCGCTTGTACATCCCCACCAACACTAAACCCCCAGCATCGCCAAACTCGAAGCCTCCGGCGCGCCCGTTCCGCCAACAGCCGGACTGAAAACGAGTGTATATTGGCGCATACCCGAACGTCGGGTCGATCTCGATCATCGGATCGACCGAAGCCGCACACGTGCCCGTCGTTTCCAGGTTACAAGCGATCGTCATCGTCACATCCGACAGTGAATTCGGCGCGAGGCTGAACGGCAATGCCGACGAAAAGGCCGATGGCTGCGGCACGTTCGAGCACGTTGAGGCATAGGAACCGGTCGCCGAGCACGCATTGAGGCCGCCTCCGGGCGAGACGACTTCCACCTGACCGTACGCTTGGCCGCCGGTTACCGACGTTGTGCCAGTGGCGCTAAAAATAAGCGGAACCGGAGCGTTGCCGGGGCCCGTGACATAGAAGAAAAACTCCGCGCTTCCGCCCGCTATAGCGAGGGCGTTCGGTCCGCCGACGGTTGATGCGGTGGTGGACATGGTCACATCGCCGGGTGCGTAGGCGATTGTGAAGCTGGCCGTTCCGCAATCTCCTGGGAATGCCGGGCAACCGGTGTTGGTTATCGTACCGGGCCCCGACAAAGTGGGTGTGGGACCAGAATCTTGTGACCCGGCGGCGCTACCGCTGAACGTCGCTGGCAGGATCGTAATGGGACCGGCGTGTGCCGTGGCGCATAAAGCGGCGGCGAAAATGAACAATGCCGACCGATGTCGGGAAAAACTCGAAATTGTTCTTTAAATCGGAAGCCCTTACTGCGCCGCGCGCGTGAGCAAGCGGTAACGATACGCCGATTCACGCCGGTTTCTTGCTGTTGTTAGTGCTCTTTGCCCTGAGGGCGTTTCAGCTAATCCGCGAAAACAATCAAACTTGCTGCGCCTGCGCCTGTTCCATTTCCCGCAACGCGCGCCGCTGAATCTTCCCAACTGCATTCTTTGGTAACTCCGAGTGGAAAACTACGGCCTCCGGCGTCTTGTAATCCGCGATCCGCTCTCGTGCAAACGCGATCAGATCCGGCTCGTCCAACACCTGCCCTTGCCGCAGCACAATGTGAGCCACCACCACTTCTCCCCAAACCGCATCGGGCCGCGGAACCAGTAGTAACCACCGGCATCGCAACGCGCTAAAGTTTGGAACCAGCCATTCTGGATCGAGGTAGCGGTCGCATACGGATCTTGGGCGGTGCCTTCCCACCGATAGCGGCTTCGACAGTCCCCAATAGCCCCGTCGTCAAAGCCCGCCCACAACTTCATCCGCAAGCGCCTTCACTATCCACGATCGATACGCTCTCCCCCTTCGCCAGGCGGTCCACGAAAATGTCAAGACAAAAGCCCTTTGGGTTAACCGCGCTCGGCGCGACCAACGCGGAAAAGCCGCAGGCAAGACAGCGGGCCTTCCCCAAGATCTGAGTTGGCGTCAATTCTCCACGGGCGTTCAAGATATGCCTGGAAGGAATCAGCGACACAACTTCCTCGCCGCCGCTTCCCACAGCCTCCTGCACCTCTGGCATTCTCAAATCCACTAAGCTTGGCGGTTTTTTCAATGTTCCGCCGCAGCTGTTTATCGGGTGGAAACCTTCTTAACATCGCGAACATGGCGCGCAACAGGCGGCGGCCATGGCAAACGACCCAGCGCGCGGCCTCATTGCGGACTTCAGTGCGCGTCGCAGCGGATCGGCGTCGAGGCAAGAATTAAGAAATCCTCAAGAGAAGATTAAGCCCTCAGGTGTGCTTTCGTCCGAATCGTTCTCACGGTTAAATCAGCGCTTCACGGCGGCACTGGACGTCATCTCGCGCCGCAGAATGTCATTGATGCGGGTGAGATAGCCATCGCCCTGCGACTTCAGCCAGGCGAGAACATCGTTGTCAATACGAACCGAGACGGGCGTCTTGAGCGGCCGGTAGTGCTTGCCGATTACGCCCTTCTCCCAAAACTCAATGGGAAGCATGGCGCTATCGGCATCTTGGGCACCGGCTTTCTCTAACGCCAGGCGGCGCTTTTCGTAGCGAGTGCGCAACGCAGAACTGATCTTAACTGATTTGCTCTTCATAGATTGCTTCCTCGACGGACTCGCCCTTCCGGGCGGAAATGATGTGAATGACTTCGACTTCGGCGTTACTCCGGTCAACGAAAACGACTAACAAAAGAACGAGGCTTCGGGTCAGACCGATCACTTGAAACCGTTGCTCCCGTCTTTGAAATAAGTTCGCCGTCTCGATGTGGTACGGATCGGCGAAAACTTCTTTCGCGATTTCAAACGAGACGCCGTGCTTCTTGAGATTCCTTAGCGCCTTTTCGGGGTCCCAGGTGAATCTCGTTTTCATCCACCTCCAGCGTATATACATTTCTGTATCGCGTCAAGTTCTCGCGCGTAAATTTTGATGGAAAGGCAGGCGAGTGGCCGGAATCGGCGTCCACTTTGAAGTTGGGTCCACGTGCCCTGCCCGTCTGAGCCTCACCACGCCATACCCGGAACGGATCCTCGTGCGTCATCGCAGTGTCGCAACCTTAGCCAGCAGGGGCCCGGGGTCAGCGATGAACTGGGGAGCGAGTTTAGGCGCTTGGGCCAGGGAAAAACCAAGCAAGAGAGCGCAACAAGGGGGGCTTGAAATCCATGAAAGCTCCGGCGGCCTCCATATAGAGTTTCATTTCGTGGGACCTTTCGCGCGACGCTTTGCTAGCAGCCAAGTTCGCGGTCCCGGTCGATCCCGGTCTGCAAACTGGCCCCGCGGGCGCGCTCCGCCACCACATTCACTTTGCACCTGAGCAGACCGGACAGGCGTTTTCCTAGCCGCGATTACCATGGCCCTCGGGCACTCCCGAGGCCAGAAGATTATTTCGAAGCGCACCCCAATAATAGAGTCTGACGTCTCAGACGCCGGGGTTCCGATACCATCACGTTTCCGCCGCTCAAGCTGGGCGACCTGACCCAACGAATCTTAAGAGCGCTTTGCGAAGGAGCAGCGGCATCTGGCCATCCCTTTCCTCGAGCAATCTGCGGCTATCCGTGCCCTCTTTTCTCTTCGCCTTTCCTTCAGTTCCAATCAGTTCAAATCTCGAAAAAATATTTTTTTGATTGTTTTCAATAGTTTACAGAGAAAATTATATTCGTCCCGCACGCCCAGGATTCAGAATGGTCACGAGAAAGGCAGACCTATGCATAAACTTACAATTTTCAAATCCGCGCGCCCGGCCGCCGTGTCCCCGCCGCCCAAACCCCCTCCTCCACCCACCCAAAATATCGAGCCATTCCCGCGCCGCCCATACTATTTTTTTATAGGCGGGAACCAATACCCCAAAAACGCGCCATCCGCCTCGCAAAAAAACCCCTTGCCAGCACCTCGAAAATGTGTAATTATTCAGATGAGTGTATAAACATTCACACGAGGCTCGCCATGGCTGCTTTTGCTAACCAACCGTTTCCCACCCCCGTCCGCGTGGCCAATTTCCGCCATGATCTCGACCTCTCCACCGAACAGCTCAACGCGGTCCTCGACCTCGCCAAAGACGTCAAGCTGTCCCGCACCCGCTACTCCTCCGCTCTCAAGAACCGCTATGCCGCCCTGCTTTTCGAAAAGCCCTCCCTGCGCACCCGCATGACGTTCGAACTCGCCATGAAGCAGCTCGGCGGCGATGTCGTCACCCAAATCGGCATGATCGGCGACCGCGAACCGCTCAAAGACGTCGCCCGCAACCTCGGCCGCTGGACCGACGTCATCGTCGCCCGCACCTTCGCCCAGCAAACCGTCGACGAACTCGCCAAGTGGTCCGGCCTGCCCGTCGTCAACGCGCTCACTGATCTGTACCACCCCTGCCAGGCGCTCGCCGATATGCTCACGCTCAAGGAAAAGTTCGGCCGCCTGCGTGGCTTGAAACTCGCCTATGTCGGTGATGGCAACAACGTCGCCCATTCCCTCATGCTTTGCGCCGCCCGTCTCGGCATGAACATGTCGGTCGCCACGCCGCGCGGCTACGCGCCCAGAACCGCCGTCATCGCACAGGCCATCGAGCTATCACGCCTCTCCGGCGCACGCATCGAAGTCATGGCCGACCCCGCCGACGCCGTGCAAAACGCCCACGCCGTCTACACCGACACCTGGACCAGCATGGGTCAGGAATCCGAAGCCGAGCAGCGCGCCAAGACCTTCGCGCCTTACCAGGTCAACGAAATTCTTCTCGCCCTCGCCCGCCCCGACACGCTCTTCATGCATTGCCTGCCCGCCAAACGTGGCCAGGAGGTCACCGACGAGGTCATGGAATCCCCCCAGTCCGTCGCCTTCGACCAGGCCGAAAACCGCCTCCACGTCCAGAAAGCCGTCCTGCTCATGCTGCTCCAATAGCCGCCAAACGCCGCCCCTTGTTCAGAAGCTAGCAGAGCCGCGCGCGCAAGCAAGCGGACCATATCAATTTTTTTAAAAGGAACTATGACTCAAATCATTGCGAAGAAAGTTGCGCTCGCCTATTCCGGCGGCCTCGATACATCCATCATCATTCCCTGGCTCAAGGAGCACTATAACTGCGAAATCGTCGCCGTCTGCGGCGACATCGGTCAAGGCGGCGAAGAACTCGACGGCCTAAAGGAAAAGGCTCTCAAAACCGGCGCGTCCGAAGTGTACGTCGAAGACATGCGCGAAGAATTCGTCACCGATTATCTCTGGAAGCTCGTCCGCTCTGGCGCTGTCTACGAGCACAAATATCTGCTCGGCACCTCCATCGCGCGCCCGCTCCTCGCCAAACGCCAGGCCGAAGTCGCCCTCAAAACCGGTTGCGACGCTCTCGCCCACGGCTGCACCGGTAAAGGAAACGATCAGGTCCGCTTCGAGCTTACCTACAAAGCCATCGCCCCACATCTCAACGTCATCGCGCCTTGGCGCGAATGGGACATCATCTCGCGCGAAGACGCCATTGAATACGCCGCCAAAAACCACGTCCCCATCGCCCAATCCACCACCAAAATCTATAGCCGCGATCGCAACATCTGGCACATCTCCCACGAAGGCGGCGAACTCGAAGATCCCGCCAACGCCGCGCCCGATCACATCTGGATGCTCTCGAAAAGCCCCGCCGACGCACCCAACAAACCCGTTGACGTTACCATCGGCTTCGAACACGGCGTTCCCGTTTCCTTGAACGGCCAGCAGCAGCTAACCGGCGTCGGGCTGCTCGAACAACTCAATCAAATCGGCGGCGAACACGGCATCGGCCGCATCGATCTTGTCGAAAATCGCTTCGTCGGCATGAAATCGCGCGGCTGTTACGAAACTCCCGGCGGCGCAATCCTCATGGCCGCCATCCGCGAGCTCGAAGCCCTCACGCTCGACCGTTCCACTCTTCACTACAAACAAAAACTCGCGCTCGATTACGCCGAAATGGTCTATAACGGCCTCTGGTTCACTCCGTTGCGCGAATCGCTCGACGCGTTCTTCGCCAAAGTCTCCGAACCCGTCACCGGCGACATCACTCTCCGCCTCTTCAAAGGCAACATCGAACCCGTTAGCCGCAAAAGCCCCAACTCTCTCTACAATCTCGATATCGCCAGCTTCACCATGGGCGCTAGCTACGATCAGAAAGACGCTCTCGGCTTCATCAACCTCATCGGGCTGCCTATCAAGGTGCAGGCGCTCTTAAAGAAGTAACGCTATGAAACTCTGGGGTGGGCGCTTCGAATCCGGACCTTCCGAGGTCTTCGAACAATTCTCGGGATCGCTGCATTTCGATGGCAAACTTATCTTTGCCGATGTGCAGGGTTCGCAGGCCTTCGCCCGCGCTCTCGAACGCGCCGGGATCTTGACCACCGCCGAATGCGACCAAATTGTCGCGGCTTTTGATGTAATCGGCCACGAAGCGCTCTCGCCCGAGTATCTCCGCAACGCAACCGACGAAGACGTCCACACTTTCGTCATCCGCCAACTTCAATCGAAAATCGGCGCTTTAGCCGCAAAGATTCACACCGGCCGCAGCCGCAACGAACAGGTTTCGCTAGATGTTCGCCTCTACCTGCGAGCCTCTACCGAGACCCTCCTCGACCTATTAATCCAACTCATGCAGAGCCTCCTCGCTCTCGCCGCCAAATATCCGCAAGCCGTCATTCCTGGCTATACGCATCTGCGCCGCGCCCAAGCCGTCCTTTGGCCGCATTACCTGCTCGCTTATTTCGAAATGTTCGCGCGCGATTTCGAACGTCTCGAACAAACGCTCGCCCGCATCAATGTCCTGCCTCTCGGCTCCGGCGCGCTCGCCGGCAGCGGCTTTCCCTTCGACCGCCAAGCCATCGCCAACGATCTCAGCTTTCCCGCCATCACTCGCAATTCCATGGACGTCTCCGGCGACCGCGATTTCGCTCTCGACTTCCTCTACTCCTCCAGCATGATCATGTTGCATCTTAGCCGACTCTCGGAGGACTGGATTCTCTATTCAAGTGAGGAGTTCGAATGGATGTCTCTCGGCGATGGAGTTACCAGCGGTTCGAGTCTCATGCCGCAAAAGAAAAACCCCGACTCACTCGAACTCATCCGCGGTAAGTCAGGCCGAGTCTTCGGAGACCTCACATCTCTCTTTGTGACCATGAAGGGTCTCCCCATGACCTACAATCGAGACATGCAAGAGGATAAAGAGCCGCTCTTCGACGCCTTCCACCAAACCTCCGGCTCTCTCGCCATGGCCAAGGTAGTCGCCGACTCAGTCGTCTTGAATCCAGCCAAGCCCGCTACAGCCGCCGACAACAGCTGGGTCGTAGCCACTGACTTGGCCGAGGAACTCTCGCGCAATGGCGTTCCCTTCCATCGCGCCCACCAACTCGTAGGTCAGCTGGTTCTCGAAAGCGTCAAGTCCGGCAAGAACCCCTCCCAATGGACGGCTGAGTCGCTCACCGCCTTCGCGCCGGAGTTCAAACCCGAGATGGCTCGCCTCCTCAATCCCATCGAAGGCATGAAAAGCCGCGCGCTTCCCGGTGGAACCGCTCCCACCGCCGTCGCCTCGGCGTTGGCTGAAGCCAAGACCCGCCTGGAGCTACTTCGCGAAAGGATCGCTTGATTATGAATAAGAGCTTTCGCCAAGGCCAAATCCTCCGTATCATCCGCAAGAAGGAGATATACACGCAAGAGGAACTGGGTCAGGAGTTAAGCTCAGTGGGGATTCAAACCACCCAAGTGACTCTCTCCCGAGACATCCGAGATCTCGGCTTGGTTAAAACTCCCGAAGGCTACCGTCATCTCACGGCAGAAGAGAGCGGCCCTAAACTCGCCGACGTCATCGACGAATACATGCAGGATATTCGCGTCGCGCAGAACATCGTTGTTGTCCGCACATCTCCCGGCAGCGCCAACTCTCTCGCTGTCGCCATCGATAAAGAGGAACTGGAAGAAGTCGTCGGCACGGTTGCTGGCGACGACACCATCATCGTGGTCACCCCTGACTCAAATACCGCCGCCCAACTCCGCCAAAAGCTATTAGAACTGATCTCTTAATGATGGTGGTGATGCCCGTGATCATGACTATGCTCATGCGCATGTTCATGCACGTGATCCGCGCCCATCTTGCAGCCGTTGTCCGACATCACGCACGGCACATGTTCAAACTGAATGGTCGTGTGATGAATCCCGAGCGTGCAGCAGACCTCCGCCAGCCGCTTCAATATCGCCTCGCTCTCCGAGTGCGGCATATCTTCAATCAGCACGTGTGAGCATAGCGCGTGTGTTTCGGAACCCAGTGTCCAAATGTGCAAATCATGCACGTCCAACACGCCCGGAACCTCACCCATCGCCTTTGTGACTTTCTCTAACTCGATTCCCTGCGGCAAACCTTCGAGCAGGATATTGAGTGACTCACGCACAATATCCCAAGCCGTATAAACGATCAGTCCACCCAAAGCCAGCGACAGAATCGGATCAACATAAGTCCAACCCGTATAGTGAATTGCAACGGCGCCCAGAATGATCGCACCCGCGCCGATGGCATCGCCCAGCATGTGGACAAATGCCGCGCGCACATTCAGATCGCCCTTCTGACTGCGATTCAAGGCGAGCATAATGCCCCCGTTCATCACCAGCGCCAGCACCGCCACCCAGAACATTGTCGTGTCATCCACCGCTTGCGGATGCATGAGCCGGCTGATTGCTTCCCAGAAGATATAAAGCGAAATCACAATCAACGTGACCGCGTTCACAAACGCCGCAATCACGCCCGCCCGCTGATAGCCGAACGTCTTGATCTGATCCGCCGGTTTTCCCTGGAAGTAAACGCCGATGGCAGCCAGCAGCAGCGCTATCGCATCGGTAAAGTTATGCCCTGCGTCGGACAGCAGCGCCAGACTGCCGGCGCGAATGCCTTCAAAAACTTCAAACCCGGTGAATGCAAGAGTAACGACAAGCGAAGCGTAGAGAATCCGCCCCGTCCCCGTGTGATGGTGATGGTGGCCCACTACTCCAATGTACGCTATTGTGGCTGGGTTGCGGGTTTCTCGCCGGGCCTGTACAACGAAGGAATCTTCTTCTTTTGCTCGTCCGGATTCTGCGCGTCCGCGTCCTTCTTGCGTTCCCTCACTTCGTTCGAAGGCATCATTGCGTCGCGCTCCTTCTTCGCCTTCTCGTCGGTGTTGGCAAGTTCGCCCGCGCGCTTGTTCGAATCTTCCAGGTTCATCTCGCGGCTATCAGTGGTCGTGTCGATCGCCTCCGTGAGAACAAATTTATAGCGGTCCAGGTCTTTCGGATTATCGTCCTGAATCTTATTCAGCTTCTCGATAAAATCCTTTTCCGCGTTCAAAACCAACAGCAATCCTTTATCGATCTCTTTGTGTCGCCGCAACGCGTCATCGGATACCGTGTCAATCGCCTCAATAATGTGGCTATAGTCTTCTAAGGTGTTGTGGATGAAAATGCTGCGCCCGGGCTTTTCCTTCGCCAGATAGTTCTCGACCATATCTATCCGCTGCGTGGCAAAATGCGCGTAAAGCGCCAGTCGCTCATTCGGATCCTGCGCCTCGCGAATTTGCTCGACTTCATCCGGCGTTAGAAAATCGCGATCCTGCGCCACGCACACTGCGGCTGTGCAAACTAGCGCCACTGCCGCCGCAGCCAGCGGCCATTTCATTTACGCATCACCCCGTCGAGCAATTTTTCATGGATTTCTTCCATGCGCCGGGCCGTTTGCTCCGCCCAACCGCGTTCGGTAACGCTCAGATCTTCCATGAGGCCCGCCAAACGCCGTTGTAGCATGGCGACCTTCATTTCAGCCTTCTTATAAAACTTGGCCTTATTCGCCGCCGCCACGGATTCCGCGCAGGCGTTCAACGCGCTGGTCATATTGTCCAGCGCCACGTCGCCTTGGTGAATCTCGCCTTTGTGATAATTCGTTTTCGCCGAATCAAACGATTCGTCAGCAAAGGATAGCGCCATATCCGCGCGTCTGCCGGGATCGCGCTCCAACTTCAACTCCGCCAAAAACGATTGGGCCGAAGCACATACCGCAAACGCCGCGACCAACCCTAGTTGCGTCGCGACTACCATCGTGAAGGAAATTCTCATCGATTTGCCTCCCTTTCAAGTATCCTGCTGCGCTGTCGAGCGATAAACTCCTGATCCGGGTTTTTGCCTTGGCTCATCTCCAGAAACCGCTGGTAACTGGCCAGCGCCGGTTTCACTTGGTGAAGCTTATCAAAAATGATCGCCCGGTAGTAAAAGTCTCCCGCTGTGTCCGCATTTAAATTATGCACCTTATCGAGGCAAGCCAGCGCCTGTGGGTACTGATTAGCCAGTACTAGAACCGACGCGGCTTCGTTCCAAGCCTCCACTGAATCGGGCTTCAGCTTGGCTGCCACTAGAAATTGGTCGGCGGCGGGCCCTAATTCTCTCTTGTCACGGTGAATACGTCCCACCACCATATGCAAATCATAATCGTCGGGGGCAGCCGCCAGCGCGCGCTCCAAAAAAGGCCGGGCTGCATCGTCCTGCTTATTTCGAATCAAGGCAGTTGCCAGCGCCAGCTCGTTCGCCGCCGTGGGCGAAAGCTTGACCGCTGCCTGAAATTGCTCAACCGCTTCGGCTGGCTTGTTATCGGCCAGATAAACCCGCCCCAATTGCTCCCGCGCGCCAGCATCCTCTGGAAATTGCTGAAGGAATTCGATCGCTTGATCGCGCGCGCCTGCCTGCAGTAGAGCGGAGGCAATTTCGAGCTGGTAACTCTTCAAATTCGGATCGAGAACCGCGGCCTGCCGGTAGTGCGGTGCCGCTTCAGCGAGTTGCTTCTGCTGGAGGAGCGCTTGCCCGAGACCCAATTCCGCGCCGGCCAGCTTGGGATCGGACGTTAACGCTGCGCGATACGCTTCGGCAGCGCCCACTGGATCGTTCGACGCCAGCAGCGTGTCGCCCAGGTAGCGTTGCGTACGCGCCACCGAGGGTTTCTGCTTGACCGCGTCTCGCAGCAACGGCAGAGCCTCCGCCGCATTATGATCGCGCAATTCCAAAACGCCGAGATTCAATTCGGCCTCATACAAGCCCGGCTTCAGGGCAAGTACCTGCTTAAAGTGTTCGGCAGCCTGCTCGTCGCGCTTCAGCCCGATTTCAGCTAGCGCCAGATTGAAAAAGGCGGAATAGTCTTTCGGGTCGGCCGCGCTCAGTTTGGCGAAAATCTCTTGCGCTTGTTGGTAATTCTGCTGATCGAGCGCTTTCAAGCCGTCGTCCTGCAGGTCAAACGGCAAACCTACCGTGAGCAGCAAGCCGAGATATATCACCGAGCGCATGCGTCTACCCTTTTGACTTTATTTTAGGCGACTTGTTTCCGCTCTTTCGCGGCGCTGGTGGCTTCGCGATGCAGATGGCTCATGTTAATTCCTTCCATGGTCACTGCGACGAAACCGATCACTATTAACGGGATGGTGACACCCGCCCAGAGAATGATGGAGAAACGCCGAGCGAGTTGGCCGTCCAGGCCGAATAGCAGCATCGCGCGCGTGGCCACAGCCTGAAACGATCCGAGATTGCCGGGTGCTTGCGGCACGATGGCGCTCATGCGGAGCAGCACCATGGCCACGAAACTGGCTGTCCAAGGAACGTTCAAATTGTAAGCGCGAACCAGCCCGTAAATGGGCAGCATCTGCGCGGCAAGATACAAGCCGCTCACCAGAAACGCGAAGTAAAGATAACGGGAATGGCCGATCAAGTGAAGATCGTCAATTAAGTTATTGAACCAGCGCGGCCACGATAAGCCAAACACCAGATCGAGCGATTGCTTGCGCGCGTACATGGCATAGCCCAAGACCAGCGCCAGAACGACGATCACAACCGTCAACAGATAGCCCGCAAAAATCCACGCGCCCGACAAGCGGTGGATTCGAAGACAAATGAGGAAGAAGGAAAGCAGCCACACGCCATCGAAAATCCGCTCGATCACAGCCGAAGCGAAAGTGACACTGAGCGCCACATCGGAAGACTTCGACAGCAAAAAACAGCGGATCAATTCCCCGGCCCGTAACGGGAACACTTCGTTGGTGAACAGGCCGACATAAATCGCCTCAATCGTCTGCAAGTACGAAACTTGGGCCACGGGCCGAAGCGTCAACTTCCAACGCCAGCCATGCAGCAGGTACACCATCACGTCGCAAACAACCGCCAGGCAGACCCAACTCCACTTCATGTGGCGAATCTCGCCGCCTATGCGATGGAGGCCGGCGTTCTTCAGGACCCAGACCAAGCAAACCAGCGACAACAGATTGGCGAGCGCGATAATCGCCCAGGATCTGAACCTGTTTGTACTCTCAACGGGCCTCAGTTTAGTGGGCTGAGTGCTCAATGCATTCCCATGATAGCGCCCCTAGACGTACAGCCCCATGGCGTTCTTCACTTTGCGAATGGTATCTTCCACGATAGGCAAAACGTGTTCGCGCCCACGCGCGAGAATTTGATCGATGTACTCCGGGTCGGCTGTAACTTCGCGATAGCGCTGTTGAATAGGCTCTAAACGTGAGATCACCGCTTCGGCCACGCGTTTCTTGAAATCGCCATAGCGCATGCCATTTACCGCGTCTCTTTCAATGGAATTGTCACAAGCTTGCGCGATGGTGAGTAAGTTCGAAATTCCGGCGCCCATGTTTGCTACATCGACAGCTGGCTGCGAATCCGTAGTCGCGCGCGAAATTTTCTTTTGAATGGTTTTCGGGTCGTCTAACAGCGCAATGGCGTGACCCGACCCGGTGGCCGATTTACTCATCTTCTGCGTAGGATCGTCCAAACCCATGACGCGCGCACCGACAATCGGAAGATGGGTCGCGGGCACCACGAAGGTTTCGCCATAGAGCGAATTGAAGCGCTGGGCAATATCGCGCGTCAACTCCAAATGCTGCGATTGATCTTCGCCCACGGGCACAATACTTGCCTGATAGAGCAGGATATCCGCCGCCATCAGCACGGGATATTGCAACAATCCATCGCCAATGGTCTCCTGTTTTTCGGCCTTGGCTTTGAACTGCGTCATGCGCTGCAGCCAGCCCAACGGCGTGACGCAGGTGAGCATCCAGGCCAATTCGGCGTGTGCGGCAACACTCGATTGCACGATCACCGAAGATTGCTCGGGATCAATACCGGCCGCTAGAAACAGGGCGGCTGTTTCGCGAATCTTCGCCGCCAGTTCCTTCGGCTCCTGATACACGGTTACCGCGTGCAGATCGACAATACAGAAGATGCTCTCGTAGCCGCCTTGAATCTCCGCCCAGTTTTTGAGCGCGCCTAAATAATTGCCGATGTGGAGCTGGCCGCTGGGCTGGACACCCGAAAATACTCTTGCTTTCATTTCCATAGGAAGCGAATCTCTATGCTAAAGGATGGCTTCTACAAAAGAAAACCCACCGGTCGAGATTGAAATCGAAAAACTGGTCTACGGGGGCGATGGCCTCGCCCGCCTGGACGGGCAAGTTGTACTCATGCCTTTTGTGTTGCCCGGCGAAAAGGTTTCCTTCCGGCCGCAGCGAATGAAGGCCGGCTTACTGAAAGGGACGCAAGTGAACATCCTGCAGGCTTCCGCCCACAGGATAGAGCCGCGCTGCGAATATTTCAAGTTGTGCGGCGGCTGCCAGTTGCAACATTGCTCTTATGAATATCAACTCGCGCAGAAACAGAGCATATTGCGCGAAACGCTGCGGCGCATTGGGGGCCTGGAGTACACGGATGAGATCGCGATCATCAGCGGTGAACCTTGGGGCTACCGCAACCGCGTGCAACTGCACTTCAAAGCTGGAACGTGCGGCTTTCACAAAGCGGAATCGCACGCGATTCAAGGGGTGAGTCATTGCGATATCTCCGCTCCGCTGTTGAATGAAGCCCTCCGCAAGATTGGCCCAGCAGTGAAGAAGCAGGAATGGCCGGATTTTCTGCGGTCGCTTGAACTGTTTACTAACGGCCAGGAGATTCAAGTGAACGTGCTCGAATCCAACCGGCCCGTGGCGGCGCGCTTCTTCACCTGGCTCAAAGGAATGTTGCCTGCGATTGCCGATGGCGCCATCGAATATGATGCCGCGGGCGAGCGCTTCCGCATCAGCGGTGGATCTTTTTTCCAGACGAACCGTTTTCTGATTGATGCGCTGGTGAATGAGGTCTTAGGCGACGAGAGTGGCGAAGAAGCGCTGGATCTATATGCCGGTGTGGGCTTGTTTACTCTGCCGATGGCGCGGAAGTTTAAGCGCATAAAAGCCGTGGAACGGGGCGCAACGGCGCTGCGCGATCTGGAGTTCAATGCCAAAAGGGCCGGCCTTGCCAATATCAACGCGCAGCGGGCTTCGGCTGAAGATTTTCTGCGCGAGATGCAAAGCGCTCCCGAATGGATAGTGGCCGATCCGCCGCGCACGGGTCTCGGCCAGGAAGCAACCGTTGAATTACTGCGCCTCAAGCCCCAGCGTCTCACGATCGTAAGTTGTGATCCAACAACGCTCGCGCGCGATCTAAAGGTTCTTATAAATGGCGGTTACTGGGTAGCGCGCATGGCCTTGGTGGATTTATTTCCGCAAACCTATCATTTTGAATCCATCGCTAAGCTAGCGATAGAATCCAGTAGCTCATAGAGGAGCTACTTTCCATGACGAAAACACTTACGCGCCGCGGCTTCGGTTCTATCGCCGCAGCCAGCTTACTATCCTTAACCGGGCGTGCAGCCGGCAAGGCTCAGACTATTTACGATTCGCCGGGCCTTTGCTCGCTGTTTGGCGAATTGACTGAGGCTTTCCAGGCTTCGCTCACCAGCGCTTTCAGTTTCTTGGACACGATGTCCGACGCTTATGCTGCCGGCAACACCGTGAGGCTGGCGCAAAGTTATTCCGACCAGCTTTTTGCACCCTTTCCTCAGGTCGCCTTCACCTATGACAATGCAGTGGTGATTCAGGCCTATTTGGCGCGCGGCACTTCCGCGGACGTTGAGCGCGCCGCGGTTTTGGGAAATGGTTTGGTGCATGCGCAAGCCACCAATTTTCCGGTTGCCGATGGCCGCTTCGCGCAGGGATATTACGTGAACGTGCCTGACTCCAGCGGCGCGTATATCACGCCCGCCGCCAATCCGTTCTACTTTTACGGCAGTTCCGTGGGCGATCAGTCCTGGGCAGGCATGGCGCTGGCACAGCTTTACCACAAGACCGGCACCGCCGCTTTCCTCAAGGCGGCGCTCAGCGTAGGCAACTGGATTGTCAGCAATGCATACAGCACGCTCGGCGCGGGCGGGTATAGTTTCGGCACGACGATCAATCCTTCGAATCAATCGGTGCCGTCGACCAACGGCAAGTCGACCGAGCACAACATTGACACATATGCGTTTTTCACCATGCTCGATACGTTGACGCGCGGCGGCAAAGCCGCGAATGGGTCATCGTGGTCCAGTCTTGCGCAACACGCTTTGACTTTCGTTCAGGCCATGTTCAATGTTGCCGGAGGATTTTTCTATACCGGAACGAACGCGGATCAGATTACGATCAGCACCAGCATTATTCCGGAAGACGTACAGACGTGGTCTTATCTGGCGCTGCAAAGCAAGGCATATGGAGTCAGTCTTGATTGGGTGAAGACGAACTTAGTAACTATCGATACACCGTCTTCGCCGTTTAGCGCGCTCAAGGGTTTGGGCAATTTGCGCGTGGAAGGCGAAACGTACGATACCGCCAGCTTGGCAACATCGGGCAACGACCCGGAAGCGGTTTGGTTGGAAGGCACGGCACATACGGCCGCGGCGCTACTTTCGCGCCAGCTGCCGCCCGACAAGGACATTCCGTTCTTTGACGGGGATCTGAATACCGCTCGCAAATTGCTAAATAACATCCGCTTTGCGCAATCACAACTGGGAACCGGCCAAAAAGTGAACGGCACTGCCATTCCTGCCGGGAAAGGAATTACGGCGTCCACCGGGCAATTGGACACCGGGTTTGGCTTCGATTACTTCCCGGATCTGCACGTTGGGGCAACGGGGTGGTATGCCATCGCGTTGCTGGCGGCGAACCCATTCCAGTTGGGATACAGAAGCGGTCGATGGTAGCAGCTTAGGCTCCTTCACGAACCCGTCTGACGCTGGGAGTCTAAGTTGTGTGACGATAGCGGGCCACCAGATCACGGGCAGCCTCCGGCCAGTCGGGGAAGAGGAAATCAAAACCCGCGTCGAGCAGGCGGGTAGGGATAACACGGCGGCTTTTGAGGACAAGTTCGGATTCGGTGCGGAGCAGGAATGCGCCGATTTCGAGGAGCCACGTGGGAGTGGGCAAGCCGATGGGGACGAGCCAGGCGGCGCGGAGAGCGCGCAAGAAGTCGCGATTGGGGAGTGGGTTGGGCGAGGCGAGGTTGACGACGCCGGTGAACTCTTCGTGCGAGATGAGGAAGTCGATGGCGTGGATGAAATCGGCGTCGTGAATCCAGGAGACGAATTGGGTGCCTGGACCCTGAGCGCCTCCGAGTCCGAGGCGTAGGAGCTTGGAGAACACATCGAAGACGCCGCCTGAGTCGGGGCTGAAGGTCATGGCGCTGCGGATGGCGATTTTGCGAGTATTCGGGAGGTTCAGCGAGAAGAACTCTTCCTCCCAGCCTTTCGCGACGGAAATGGAGAAGTTCCAGGTGTCGGGAGCGCCAGGTTCGTTGCCGCCTAGTTCGCCGGTGGCTTCATCCATGGGGCGGTCGAGAGAGTGGCGATAGATGGTGGCAGTGCTCGCGTTGATCCAGAGGCGGGGCGGGCGAATGCCAGAGGAGAAGACTTCGTTCAGTAAGCGAGTGCTCTGGATGCGGGAGTCGAAGATCTCGTGGCGGTTCTTCGAATGATAGCGGCAATTGACGCTGCGGCCGGTTAGGTTAATGCAAATGTCGTATGGGTCAACCCAGCGGTCAAGGCAGGAGATCCAGTCCCCGGCGTTGACGGCGTCCCAAGTAACGATGGGCCAAGGGGCGACTTGCGGGTAGCGGCTGAGGACGGTGACGGCGTGGCCCTGCGAGTGGAAGTGGCGGGCCAGGATGCGTCCGACTTGGCCCGTGCCGCCGGGGATGAGGATGTTCATGGCAGGACGCCGCCGGATTCGGCGATTGCTTTCAGGGCGGCGTTTCTTTCGTAAAGGAGGGCTCGCATATAGCGCCGCAGGATCAGCCTTTCGGCGATTAGACCGAGCACGGGAAGAGGGGCGGCAAAGACAAAGATGTCTTTCATCTCGGTGACACCGGATGGGAGCGATCGAAAGTAATGATCGTGAATCATGGACTTGAAAGCACCGCGTAGCATGACGTCCTGGAAATAGATGGGTGGTTCGAGCAAAGTGATTTTGCTGGTTAGTTCCTGCCAAACGCCGAAGTGCTTAGCACGCCAAGTGACTTGCTGCCCGAGGCCGATCAGGCCGGTGGTAACGCCGCCGGTGGCGACGGTCTGTTCACCGCAATGCACGTTGCCGGCGAGGTGCACCTCAACGTTACGGGCGAGGTCAAAACAACGTTGGATGGGCGCTTGGATGATGGTGAGTTCTTCGAGGCGAATCATCTGACCTCGCTGGCGGAGTATTGACGAGCACCGAAAAGAATCAGGCGGAAGGCCGCACCAGCGCATACGCCAGCGGCGGTAAAGGGAGCCACAATTCTCGGATGTATGCCGGGACGCAGCAGGACTAGGCAAGTGATGGTGGCGCAAAGTCCGCCGCCGACCGCGAAGGAGAGGAAACTGGTCCAACCACGCCAGCGATAAAAGACAAGTAGGGGCGTGCCAAGGACGACCATGGCGGCGAGGGTAAAGATGATGGCGTTGAAGGCGATGAAGCCCTGCCAATCGCCAAGTGGCTTGGGCGTCACGACACTGGTTATGGCGAGCAACGCAAGGGTACCGATGAGCGGGGCTAGGCAATAGCTCAGCAAAAGGCGCGGAAGGAAGGTTCGGTTCATCGGATTTGAGAAAACACGCGCGCTAAATTGCCCTTGAACTTCCAGAGTTGGCGGAGGGTGCCGCCGGGGAGACGGCGGAACTCTTCGTAAACCGAGGTCGCTTGTTCGAAAAAGGCAAGGAGATCGCCGATGCGCTGGCGGGTTTGCTGGTCGGCGGGGTTGGCTTGAGCGATTTCGGCGGCGCATTCGCGCAGGACCGCGATGGTGGGGTCGATTTCGCGCCGCTTGCGCTCTTCGATGACGACGGTGAACATGTCCCAGACGTCGTGGATGGTTTCGAAATGGTCGCGGCGGTCACCCATCACGTGAACGACGCGGACTAACCCCCAGCCTTGCAGTTCGCGCAAGCTGGTGCTGACATTGGAGCGGGCGACCGACAAAAGGGACGCGATTTCTTCGGCGGGAATGGGCGCTGGCGCGAGGTAAAGAAGAGCGTGGATTTGAGCGACAGAACGGTTGAGCCCCCAACGAGTACCAAGTTCACCCCAGTGAAGAATGAACTTAGTCTGCGAGCTCGTTATTTCTGTCATTTCTGTCTATTCAGAAATAACAGGATTGTCGTAGGTTGTCAAGGGGCAGAGTTAGCTCATGAGGGTAGCCGGACCGATATCGCCATAGTGACGGCGCATGCGGTTACGGAGTTCAGCGCGGGCGCGGAGGAGTCGGCTTTTAGCGGCGGCGACGGAAATACCCAGTTTTTGGGCAACTTCGGGCATCGGACGATTCTCGACATCGCGCAGCAGGAAGACGTTGCGAAGGAGGGGCGGAGTTCGCTTGATCTCGAGATCGAGCACGGCGGCAACTTCGGTCACGCCCAAGAGATTTTCGGGAGACGGGCGGACATCTCTGAGGTCCTTGGCGGCTACGTCTTCACCTTCGGTGTCGTCAATATAGGCAAAACGGGCGCGGCGCACTTGCCGGAGGCGCATCAGGCACTGGTTGACGACGATGCGGGTGAGCCAGGTGGAGAATTTGGCGTCGCGTTGGAACTGGTTGATGTGCTCGTAGGCCTTCCAAAAAGCGTTTTGGACTTCGTCTTCTGCATCCTGGCGGTCGCGGACTATAGAAACAGCCACTTTCATGGCGGATAGTTGGTGACGCCGCATTAATTCATTGAATGCGGCTTGGTCGCCTTGCTGGCATAAACTGACTAAGGCATCATCCGCCAAATCGCGGTAAGGTGTCCGGTTTTGCATCTGACTTCCCTTGAGCGAATCCATTTCAATTAAGCTCCTATGAACGACTTTATGCCTGATCGAACAATAACGCCAGACTTCGATGAAACTCGGTTCAGTCCTACACAAAATGAGGGACAAAAAGTAAACCTAGATAAAGAAACTTTGAGGCAAACTGAAAACAATGGCGAAGAGACGATCCGCCACATGCTGGCAACCTACGATTTAGGCGCCAAATTGAGACAGTTGCGGCTGCGGAAAAAGATTGCGCTGGTGGACCTTGGAAAGCACACCGGCCTTTCCGCCTCCATGCTTTCGCAACTGGAAAACGGCAAATTAGTGCCTACCCTACCGACGTTGGCGCGCATTGCCATGGTTTTCGATGTAGGGTTGGAGCACTTTTTCGCGGATAAGCGCAGCCGCAGGATGTTTTCTATCGTGCGCGCCGGTGAGCGTTTGCGGTTCCCGGATCGGCCTGATAGCCCCACACCAGGCTATTTTTTCGAAGTTTTGACGTTTGGCGCGACGGAAAAGTCGATGTCGGCCTATTTGGCGGAGTTTCCGGTGCAGGATGGGAAGGAAGCACGCCCACATTTTCACAGTGGGGCGGAATTTATCCACGTGCTGAGCGGCGAGCTGGCGATTAACTACCAAGGCGAGGATCACCTGCTCGAGGCGGGAGATAGCGTTTACTTCGATGCATCGGAGCCGCACGCTTATTCTGGGCGGTCGGAAAATGGGACGCGAGCCATCGTGGTGACGTCGCAGCCGAGGCTTTAAGGTTCCAGGGCGCTGGCCGGGTCACTGATCGGCCAGCGCCTCCCGTTGAGGCTGCGAACAAAAACAACACGACCACGCAGGTGGAAACCAGATTAAATTGCTCCGAGACTGACGCTTCTGCTTACTATGGACGGATCTTCGGCGCTAATCAAGTCTTAACGACGTTAACGCGCGGCTCTTAACATGTTAATTTGATGCTTTTCTGGGCTTTGCATAAGCGGCGACACCGTAAGGCAGCTCATGCTGGTTTAATGTAGCTGGTTCAATGCAAAAGCGAAAAGCGAATCGCCCGCCGCCACAAGAATCTGCTGTTTGCCGTCCACCAGATAGGTGATGGGACCGGCACTGGGGATACCCGTCAAGCCCGCGTGCCACAGGATCTTGCCGCTGGACGGTTCGAAGGCGACGAGATAATTCAGATTGCTGGTAAAAAGAAGGTTTCCGGCCGTCGACAAGTTGGATACCACCCCTCCGCCGCTGGGCCAATCGTGGCGCCAGACGGTTTTGCCGGTTTTGTAATCGAGGGCAAGCAAAGCGCCGCCATCCCCGCCCACCATGCTGTCGAGGCCGCCCCAGCCTTCCGGTCGTTCGTCCGTATCAGTGAGATAGAACATGCTGAACGTGCGGCTGGAGCCGACATAGAGCAGCCCGGTTTGCGGATTGAAACTGGGCGCGGGCCAGTTGGTGGCGCCGTTAGAAGATGGCGAGACCAGCACGCCGTCGACGGCTGGATATTTCGCCGGATCGGGAATCGGCTGACCGTTGGCATTCAAGCCTTTCGCCCAGTTCAAGGTATCCACAAAGGGCGTAGTCACCAGATGCCGGCCATTGGTGCGGTCGAGCAGAAAATAATAGCCGTTGCGGCTGGCTTGCGCGAGCAGCTTTCGCGGCTGTCCAGCAATAACGCCGTCGATCAACACCGGCGTTTCGGCCGCGTCCCAATCGTGCACATCATGCGGCGAAACCTGGTAATACCAGACAAGCTTGCCGGTATCGGGGTTGAGGGCGATGATCGAACAGGTGTAGAGGTTGTCACCTTTGCGGCTCTTCTCGGCCATCACTGGATTCGGATTGCCGGTTCCCACGTAATAGAGGTTGAGATCGGGATCGTAAGTACCGGGCATCCATGCCTGGCCCGTGCCATGGGCAGATGCGTATTCATCGGGCCAAGTCTCAATGCCCGGTTCACCCTTGCGGGGCGTGGTGAAAAACTTCCATTGCAGCGCGCCGGTTTCCGGATCGCGCGACTGCACGAAGCCGGGGTTGTCGAGATGATCGCCGCCGATGCCGAGAATGACGTGATTACGAATAATCACCGGCGCTACGGTGGACGTGTAATCCAGCTTCGGGTCGGCGATTTCCACTTTCCAGCGTTCCTTGCCGGTGCGCGCATCCAGGCTGACCAGGTGGCTGTCCGGCGTCTCAAAGAACAGCCAGTTTTCATAAATGCCTACGCCGCGGTTGCCGATGGTGCTGCCTGTATTGGGCGGATAGGTGTAATGCCAGAGTTCGCGGCCGCTGCGGACGTCGGCGGCCCACACGTTGTTGGGCGCGGTGAAATACAGAACGTCATTTACCAGCAGAGGCGTGGACTTGATGGTGATGCCGTTGGCACTGGTGCTGGTAAAGCGCGCGGCCCAGGCGAGCGACAGATTTTGAACGTTGGACGAATCGATCTGCTTCAAAGGACTGAAGCGGCGGCCCGAGTAATCGCCGTTATAGGTGGGCCAGGCGTTCGGCGGCTGCTGGAGCAAGGCCGCGGGATCGAGACCTTGCGCATGGCTAACAGCGGGAAGCGCAGCGAGGAAAACAAAAGCGAGGCGTGAAGTCATTTGAGCGTGACCAGGTAGGCAGTGATGTTGTGAATATCGGCGTCGGTGTACTGGCGTAGCAGATCGGTGTGCGCTTTCAACGGATCGTGGACTTCGACTTTGGGCGTGCCGGAGTCGCGGGCGCCGGAGTTACGGGAGAAGGAATGGAACTGGCCCGCGGAATCGCGCAGCGCGACGGTGAAATCGTCGATATGATCGAGAGTGCCCTCGAATGATTCTCCGCTGGGCAGAGTGACTGTGACGGTTGGCAAAGCTTTGGCACTGGCAGCCGAACTCGAACGCCTAGCGCCACCGCGCGGTTGAAGCCAGCGCGCTTGCAGGGAGAAGGGATCGTATTTTTTGCCAATGCTCGCCAGATCGCCAGTGGGAGAGTGGCAGGTGCTGCACGTGCCCGCGCCATTGAAGTACGCCTCGCCTTGGCGGGCGTCGCCAGTGACAATATTGCCGTAAGTGTAGGTGCCGCGATGGCCCGCCGAATAGGTGCGGACGTGGAGCCAAGCGACGACATCGGCGATTTGCGCTTCGCTCAGCGGTAACTTGGGCATGCCTTTGTCGGGGCGGCCTTCGCGAATGACGGGCGCGATCAGGATGCCTTTTTCATCGTCAAGCACCAGCACCGAGCGAATGAGATCCGGCGCGCCAGGTCCGCCTTTGCCGGCTGTGCCATGGCAACCTGCGCAGTAAGCGGCGAAAACCCTACCGCCGCGCTCAAAGGCGGCCGGATCTTGACCGGAACCGAGTATGGCTGCTGCGCTCACGCCGTTGCTGGCGGTTGGAGGGGGGGAACTCAGTTTGCCGCGGGGCTCTTGGCACCAGAGGCAGGCCGCCGTCCAGGCGATAGCGGCGGCCAAGGAAATTATCTTGAAATGATGCATCTCTCTCGCGCGAAGGCGCGAATCTTCAGTTTATAGCCTTTGCCGACGCCAGTCGTGGGCGCCCATCTTCACGCCAACTCTACGCCGGACGTCGACAGCGCCTCGTCAATCTCGAGAAAGAGATCGGCTTGAATGCGGTAGAACTCATTTATATCCGCCGTCAGAGCGTAGGCGAAGATCTCCAAGGTAAAAGACGCCGCCGTGAGAGTGTTTAAGCGGATAGGAGACGGGCCCGTTTCGATTCTGTTATTGCGCTTGAGCATGTCCTCCAGCGATTGCATCAATTGGCGCATTTTTGCCTGCGGCGTGCCCCGTTTAATTTGCAGCGTGGGGTTGAAAAGAATCTTGTCGCGCGATGTGTAATTTTCCAGGTTCATGCCGGCAAAGGAGGAATTCGGAATGCTCATGAGAGTGCGGTTGAGCGTGCGGACACGGGTAGAGCGCATGCCGATGTCTTCCACCGTTCCCATAATTCCCCCAAAGTTGCCGAAATCACCCAGCATGACCGGCCGGTCTCCAATCACCGACACGCCGCCAAACACGTTCGCGATGGTGCTTTGCGCCGCCAGGGCAATCGCGATTCCCCCCACTCCGAGGCCCGCGATCATGGTTGTCATGTTATAGCCCCAATTGTCGAGCACAACGATCGTCGCTATCACAAAAACCGCGAACTTAGCGAGTCTTCTGCTGAGGTAAATCCAGGAGTGAGAGGCCAGCCTCTGCCTTGGATCAAGCAACGAATCAATACGCGCAAGGGACAAGTCGATCAGATTCAGCAGGCACCAGGAAAACGCCCAGACCACAACCAAGAGCAGGCCGCGCGCAATGTATAGGCGGCTGAGCGCGGAGGGATCGATGAATTGCTCGCCTAAACCGAACACGATCGCCGAGAGAAAAACGAGGCCCGGTTCAATGAAGGAATCAATCCAGCGCCAGCGGTTTGAGGATGTTAATTTCGGGGCGAGCTTACCGGCGAGGGCTAACAATAAACTCCCCGCCAGACGCAAGATCAAGATTACGAGAAACGCCAGCGCAGCCAGCAGGACCCATTTCCATAAGGGGGTTTCCAACAGCGTAATAGCTTGCAAAAAGTGTGGCAGGCGTTCCACAATTCTCGATTGCGAAAGTGAAGGTGCGAGCGATGGAATGAGCGCTACGGTCTCCGGAGAAAAAAGCCACATCTGGTTTCCACCGGGGTCCAAAGCGACTCTCTCGAGGTCAATCGAGAACGTTCTGGCATCACGGGTAATCGCGGTAACGTGCTCGATAGCCACTGTTCCATCGACCGCCAGGCCGCCGTCCGCCGCTTGGCTGAGTCGGAGAACGCTAAACTGACTCGCTGAGTTTAAGATCGACTCAAGCTGTTCGGCAAGCTTGGGGCCTTCTTCGGCGCGGAATCTCTGGGGAAGCTGCCGCAAGTCGAGATAGTCCGCGGCGCGCGAGTAATCTCGGCCCTGGCAGGCTTCAAGGAAAGCGGTGACCGCCGAGCGCGGATTACCGCGGTTCAACGGATCAGTGCTTGCCTTTGGAGCTGCGGCTTGCGGCCAAAGCCGTACTGGAAAAACTGCCAGGGCCCAGAAAAGGACTGCCAAATAGCACTTCATCTATCTAGTTAGACAGTTGCGAAAAAGGGAAGCGTTCAAAGAAACTTGTCTCTGCGACAGGAACGGGGCGGGCCAAAGTGAAACAAATACTGATGCTCTGAAGTCGGACGAAGAGTAGGCTGGACTCAAAAGCCTTCGATCACTGAGTCAGTGTGGCGCGCAGGCGGCTTTCCCGACGCGGGCAAAGTGAAGAAAAATGTGCTGCCTTCGCCAATAGTAGATTCAGCCCATATGCGCCCTTTATGGTTTTCCACAATCCGTCTGCAAATCGCCAACCCGACACCCGTTCCTTCATATTGATCTCTGCTATGCAACCGTTTGAAAGGGACAAAAATCTCGCGCGCATATTTCGAATCAAAACCGATGCCATTGTCTTCCACGGCGATGACCCACTCGGAGTCCAGTTGTTTGGCCGAGACATGTATATGTGGCGGAACATCCGGTTTTCGATATTTCATGGCATTCCCCAATAAATTCTGAAACAACCGAACCATCTGCCCCTGATCTCTCTCGGTCTCCGGCAGCGGATCGTGAGTAATCACTGCTTCGCTTTCATCAATCGCCGTTTTCAGGAGAGATAAGGCCGTTTCGAAAGTTTGATCCAATGAGTCGGAGGAGGGCCGATCCACTTCGGTTTGTACCCGAGCATAAGTCAGCAAGTCCTGCACCAGCGCACTCATTCGTTGGGCGCCCTTATTTATGTGGTCAAGAAAACGTTGCGCCTCGGAGTCGAGCTTTGCCCCATAGCGTCGCAGCAGAATCTGGGCATAAGTACCCATCGTCCTAAGCGGCTCTTGCAGATCGTGGCTGGCTATGTAGGCAAACTGCTCCAGCGCCGCATTTGATTCCGTCAAGGAGTCTTGCAGTTGCTTATTCTTCGTTTCATCGGAAAAAATCTTGAAGTAACCGGTTACTTCGCCGGCGGAGTTGCGCAGAGCGGTCATGTATCCTTGGCCGAAGAGTTCACTCCCGTCTTTGCGCACGTGCCAGCGGACATCGGAAGAAGAACCTTTCTCGGCCGCGTTCTTCATTTCCGCGGAACAGATATCTTGGCTGTTGTCGGCGTTGGTGAAAATGATGGAAGCATGCTTTCCAAGCCACTCTTCCTCCGTATAACCAAGAATGTGTTGAACGCCAGCATTCCATGTCAGAATAACGCCGGCGACATCAAAGAGGAACATCGCGTATTGCGTTAATTCCCGTACCTGAATTCGATATAGCTCGCTTTCAGACGCCCATTCCGGCGTAAGAAACGGTGCAGCTTTACGTTCGCTTCTAAGGGAATGAGGTGTCTCCTGCAAGTTCTCCCAGTTTATCCAATACTCATCCGCGATTCGTATGAAACGATCGCCAATGGCGATCAGTCTATCGTTCAGCGAAATCGATTCAGCGGAATGAAAGGCAAACTATGGCGGCAAAAGCATCGAATTCGAAAGGCAAGAAAAAAGTCGGCAAAGTTATGGATGAGTTTAAGCACGGTAGCTTGAAATCCAGCAGCGGTCAAAAAGTAACGAATCGAAAGCAAGCCGTGGCCATAGCGCTTAGTGAAGCTCGCAGTGCTGGCGCGAAGATCCCACCCAAGAAGGGCTAGCAGCCGGGAAATCTTTTGCCGGTATACTTCTCTACGGCATCGAAGTTGAGTGAAACGCCGAGGCCTGCGCCAGTTGGTATGGGTAGATAGCCATTAGTATCCAACTTCCATTTGGCCGCCACAATCTCGTCTATAAACGGCGACCCCATCAAATATTCAACTAGATCAGTGTGTTTGGCAGCGGATGCCAACTGCAAGTCCGCGGCTAATCCCAGCGCGGTATTCCATCCATGTGGAATAAAGCGCACGCCATGATCTTCGGCAAGCCACGCAATCTTACGTTCCTCCGAGATACCGCCCACCTTTGTGACATCCGGCTGTACAATATCGAGCGCGCCCGCTTCGAGCCAGGGAGTGAAAGACTGTCGTCTGGTCAAAACCTCGCCGCCTGCGATGGGAACTTTTGAGTTGTCCCGGAGGAGCACATAATCCCGTAAGTTGTCCGGCGCGAGTGGCTCTTCAAACCAGTGAACCGCGTATTCATTCAGCATATCTGCCGTCCGCAGCGCCCACTTGTATCCCTGCTGCCAATAGGCATCGCTGCCTCCCGCATCCACCATCAGCAAGGAATCTGATCCCACGGCTTCGCGTGCGGCCTCGACGATTTCTTGGTCAATTTTATGACTCTCACGCCCAAACGGCCCCCAGCCGATCTTGAAGGCCTTAAATCCCCGCTCTTTGATTTCGCGCAAGTGTTCCGACAAAGGCCCTGGTGCGCGCATTAACAGCGACGCATACGGACGAACACGCTCGCAGTATCTTCCGCCCAATAACCGGCCAACCGGCTGGCCGACGGTCTTTCCGAGAATATCCCATAGAGCGATGTCGATGCCACTGATGGCGTGAGTGAGTGTGCCGCCCCGCCCGAGCCAGAACGTATTAGCGTGGAGTTTCTCACCCACTCGCTCCGGCTCAAGCGGGTTCTCTCCGACATATAGAGGTTCGAGGACCGCCAGCGCGGCTTGCACCAGGGCGTCGTTCGAGAACACCGACCCCCAACCGGTCACTCCTTCATCAGTAAAAACGGCGATCAGCGTGTGAACGCAGTCGCTCGGCTTGATCTCATTTGCCCACCCACCTTCGGGAGTCGCTCCCCGCAAACCTGCCGCTTCAATTCTAATAATTTTCATCCGGAGATCACTTCTGATTAAACCCGCCGCTGATCCGAAAAGCCTCCACCGGGCGGCCGTCCTTGATCGTGGCTTCCTTGCGCAAGTTATCCTTCTCCCGTTTTAAGTCCGCCGGATCCCAATCCGGCCGGTATTTTGTGATCGAAGGATCGAATTGACTCACATGCGCCAACGCCGCGTCTAACTTCATTTCCACAGCCGAACTGATATCCACCCAATAGTTGGCGTCCTGCGGGGTAACGTAATAATATACCTCCAACGGCACATGCCATGGCTGAAGATGATCGTGCAGCAACTGATTGGGAAAGTACAAATGCCACTCAGCCGCGCGGACGGCATCGATGGTGTTGTTTGCCGCCATCCTATGGTCCGTTTTGTGCCAGCGAACATACTCAGATCCTGGATCGATAGACATCACCACGTCCGGACGGTAGGTACGGATTACTTTGGTCACCTCCTCGACTAAATCGAAGGTGTTGGCATACTCCAGCATCCCGTCATGGAATTGCAGCCAGTGGATATTCGCCGTGGGTATACCGATGATCTTGCAGGCATTTTCCTCTTCCATGCTTCGAATCTGCGCCAAACGTTGACTGCTCATGTCAGGATCGTAGGAACCCTTATCGTCATTCGTGTAGAGAAAAATGTGAATGTTGTTTTGTTTGGCGAGGAGAGCCAGCGTGCCGGCACAACAAAATGTATCGTCGTCCGGGTGCGGCGTAAATAGGAGAATGGTCTTGCCCTGCAGCTTTTCGAGCGCCAGCGGAGCAGTTTGCGCGCTCATAATTCCAATCACTAGCGTGGCAAAAACAACAATGGCACCAATGCGATTGAAAATGCGGATCAGTCTTGAATTCATATTCTCCAGATTATAGTCCCGACGCGGAATTTTCGCCGGGCAAACCAAAGTACCTAGCCAAACGGCGCCGCAAAGACTTATACTGATTCAACTAGTCTTCGTTGATCTCGCTCGCTTCGTCGCAGCGGCCCAAACTTTCACAAGCAAAGGATAAAGTAATGCGAAAAGCCGTCATCAGAGTTCTAACCTGCTGCCTGATCGTTTCTGTCTTTGAGGGAATTTTACCCTCCCAATCGACTACAGGCTCCATTCTCGGTACCGTTACCGACACAAGCGGCGCAGTCATTCCCGGTGCCACGGTGACTGTCACGAACATGGATACGAATATAAGCAGCACTATCACTACCAACGCCAGCGGCAGCTATGTCGCCCCGCTTCTCAACATTGGCCGCTATTCGGTGTCCGTCGAATTGAAGGGCTTCAAGAAAGATGTCCACTCCGATATTCAGGTAAACGTGCAAGACCGCCTGCGCGTCGACTTCACTCTGCAGGTGGGTAACATTATCGATACAGTCGAAGTGCAATCCGCTGCGCCCCTGCTGCAAACCGATTCGTCGAATCTCGGTCAAGTAGTCGAAAGCAAGCGCATTGAGGATCTGCCGTTGAATGGCCGATTCTTCTCGCGGTTGGCCGTGCTGACCGCCGGGACCGTTCCTACACCCACCGGCGCGCGCGACGAAGCCACCGGTGGTTTCAGCGCGAACGGCGTCCGTCCCTACCAGAACACTTACATTTTGGACGGCATGGATAACAATAGCTTGTCCGAGGACTTGGTCAGTCAAGCCAGCTATGTCGTGGGTCCGCCCCCCGATGCCATCGCTGAGTTTCGCGTGCAAACCAACTCGATGAGCGCCGAATTCGGCCGTTCGGGTGGCGCCGTTCTCAACGTCAACATCAAAGCCGGTACCAACGATCTGCATGGCACTGTTTACGAGTTCCTGCGCAACAGCGCCATGGATGCCAAGAACTATTACGATTCGCCGACCGCGCCCATACCCCCCTTCAAGCAGAATCAGTTCGGCTTCAGCGCCGGCGGTCCCATCGTCAAAAACAAAACATTCATTTTCGGTGACTATCAGGGCACGCGCATCCGCACCAGTCAAACGAGTTTAGCGAGTGTGCCCGCGTCCGCCTGGCGAACTGGCGATTTTAGTGGCTTCCAACAGATTTTCGATCCAAAAAGCACCGTTACTAATCCCGACGGTACCACCTCGCGTCAACCTTTTGCTAACAACCAAATACCAACTTATCGCTTTGATCCGGCAGCCGCTCAACTCATCAATCTCTTTCCGGAACCTAACGTAGCAGGGAGTGTTGCAACCTCGGGCGTGTCGAACAACTTTTTCTCAAACCCCGGGTCACCCAACAATACTGATCAGTACGACATTCGAGTGGATCACAAAATCTCCGACAAAGACTCACTCTTTGGGCGATTCAGCTTCTCGGACCAGACTCTAACTCCGCAAGGGCCGATCCCGCCCCCTCTCGACGGGGCCTCGTTCTCTTCTGGAGACTTCCTCAATAATGCCCGCAGCGTCGCTTTGGCGGAAACCCACATTTTCACGCCCGCCATCGTGAATGAACTGAGGCTCGGCTACAACCGCAACCGCTCCCAACGCTTGCAATTCGATTCGAGCGAAGATCTCTCCGCGAAATATGGAATTCCCGGCATCCCATTTTCCACCAACAACGGTGGTCTGCCGCAATTCAACATCGAAGACTTGACCGCCTTTGGAAGTTCTGAATATCAGCCTACGGTGGAAGTTCAGAATGTCTATCAGATCATCGATAGCTTGTCGTGGGTCAAAGGCCGTCACACCATTAAATTCGGAACCGAGTTGAAACCGAAGGTGGACTTCTCAATTCTCCAGCCACCGGTTCCGCGTGGAGCGTTTAATTTTAATGGGAACGCGACTCGCGATCCCAATAACGTCTCCAACACCGGCCTAGGCACCGCGGATTTTCTGCTGGGCGCTATCTCCGACTCCGCTCAAATCAGTTCCTTTATCAACGATCAATTTGAGCAGCCTGGTTATTTCTTCTATGTGCAGGACGATTTCAAAGTGTCAAGCAAGCTAACCCTCAACTTAGGATTGCGCTATGAGTTTGTCACTCACGTCATGGAGCGCTACAACGCACTTGCGAACTTCAATATCGCCACCGGCGAGCTCGATATCGTCAAGGGCAGGAATGATGCTTTACCGCCCAGTTTCTATCCCGAGATTCCCGTGAATCGCAACGCGCCGCGCCAGTTGGTCCCCAATCAGAAAGATGAATTCGCTCCGCGCTTTGGCTTTGCATATAGTTTGTTCCCCAAAACGGTGGTGCGCGGCGGCTACGGGATATTTTATTCCTCCTATGAAGCCGGACCGCTCAGCATTCCGAATCCAGGCAACAATCCGCCGTTTTTTGAGCAATCAAACTACAATTCGTCAAGCATTACGGCTCTTAATCCCATCGTGAATCAGCTCTCGCAAGGCTTTCCCGCCGACGCGCTCACTAATCCCAGCGCGCCCGGCCTCTTTTCGCTCGATCCTAATTTCAAAAATCCCTACGTTCAGCAATGGAATTTCAGTGTGCAGCAGGATTTAGGATGGAATTCACTCTTAGACATCGCTTACGCGGGGTCGAAGGGCACTCGGTTGTATGAGTTCCGCAACATCAATCAGCCCACGCCGTCCACCGACCCGAATAGCGACGTCAATGCCCGTCGGCCCTATCCTTTCATCCAAACGGACCTGTCCCTTTGGTGCTCGTGCAGCAGTTCCACCTATCACTCACTGCAGGCCAAAGTGGAAAAGCGGTTTTCCACGGGGCTTAGTTTTCTGGCCGCCTACACGTTCTCGAAAGCTATTGACGAGCAATCGAACGCCTCACTCGGCTTCAACAACGGCGGCGGTTTCCGGGACGTTCGCTATCCCAGCGAAGAAAAGGGGCTTGCGGACTTCGACGTTCGTGACCGCTTTGTCTTAAGCGCCACCTACGAGCTTCCTTTCGGCAAAGGTAAGCACTTCTTGAGCGCGATGAACGGCGTTGGCAACGCCGCTTTGGGAGGTTGGGAATTTCAAACCGTGACCATTGCCCAGACGGGCACGCCGCGAACCGTCATTGCGAATATTGGCGTATCAAACTCCGATGGCGAGAACCGGCCCGATGTGGTTCCCGGCGTTTCTTGGATTCCACAAAATCAAGGACCCAACAATTGGATCAATCCTAACGCCTTCCAGACGGCTGTTATTGGCACCTTTGGCGACACAGGCAGAAATACCATCGAGACAGCAAAACAAACAAACGTGGATTTCTCTCTCTTCAAGGATTTCCAAATTCGCGAAAAGTTCAAGCTCCAGTTCCGGTCCGAGTTCTTTAATCTCGCGAACCATCCGAACTTCCGAGGTACAAGTCTCAACACAACCTGGGGCCAGGCGAGCTTTGGGCAGTACTCAGCCGCCCAGCCCTCGCGTCAAATCCAGTTGGCGTTAAAGCTGATCTTCTGATTCAGGCAATCGCTTCCTGAATAACCTTGCCGCCGAAATCGGTGAGCTTTTCATTGCGGCCATTGTGCAGGAACCATAGGCGATTTTGATCCATGCCTAGCAACTGCAGAATGGTCGCATGAAAATCTCGCATGTGGTAACGGGTGCCTTCGCCCTTTAAGCCGAGTTCATCCGTTTGTCCAATAGACGTTCCGGGCTTGACTCCGCCACCCGCCATCCACATCGTGAATCCATGTGGATTGTGGTCGCGCCCGTTTCCCCCTTGTGACATGGGAAGGCGTCCGAATTCACTGCCCCAAATTACCAGCGTTGAATCGAGCAAGCCGCGCTGCTTCAGATCCCGCAGCAATCCCGCCACCGGCAAGTCGGTCATGCCGCACATTTTCTCGTGATTAGCCACCAGGTTACTGTGTGCATCCCATTGCACGGAGACGGGACCTCCGCCCGAATAAATCTGTACGAACCGCACCCCCCGCTCTACCAGCCTTCGCGCCAGCAAACAGCGCGTTCCGAACTCCGCCGTATGTTTCTGATCAAGCCCGTACAATGTTTTGGTGGCATCGGTCTCTTTCGTCAGGTCCACCGCATCCGGCGCGTGGCTCTGCATGCGAAACGCCAGTTCATACGAGCTGATTCGCGCCGCCATCTCCGTATCGGAATCGAGCGTGTCCATCTCATTCATGCTCTGCAGAAAATCAAGCGTTCGTCGCTGCCGCTCAGCCGTCATTGCTGGCGGAGGGTTCAGGTTGACAATAGGTCGTGGCCCCGGCCGGAACACCGTGCCTTGATAGACAGCAGGTAGAAACCCCGCGCCCCACATCGGTGTGCCCCCTTCCGGCGTTCCTTCCGGTTGCGGCATCACAACATAGGCCGGCAAATTATCGCTCTCGCTGCCCAGCCCATAGGTGATCCAAGATCCCATGCTCGGATAACCCATCAAAATACGGCCCGTATTCACTTGATACATTGCCGGCGCATGTACGGTGCTTTCCGTATAGAACGACTTCACAAAGCACATGTCATCCACGCATTGCGCCATGTGCGGGAACAAAGTCGATACTTCACGCCCGCATTGCCCATATTTATTGAAAGTCCAAGGACTCTTCAGCAGCGGCGTATCGCCCTTGGTGAACTGGCTCACGATCGTTCCATAGCTTGGCGGCAGCGGCTGACCGTTGTATTTCTCCAACGCCGGTTTCGGATCAAAAGTATCTATATGACTCGGACCTCCTACCATGTAAAGAAAGATCACTGACTTAGCCTTAGCCGGAAAATTCGGCGGCTTGGCTGCCATGGGATTCACCCTCTGTGCCGCGGCACGCGCCGGCACATTCAGTAGCGATGCCAGCGCAATTGAACCGAAGCCATGTGCCGCGCGCACCAGCACGTCGCGCCGTGTTACGGCCGAACAAATGTGTTTCTCAAAATCAATGGACATAAACAAACTCGTTTCTGTTTAATAGGGCAAGACACATATCCGTCAAAGAACCGCCTTTCGCGAAAAAACCCTGCGCCAGCTTCGTCTCTGCCGTGTTCGGAGGTCTCGATAAACCTAGCTTCCAGGCAGTCCGCACTTCGCAGTTCCGCGCGCCTTTACATTCTCGTTGCAACCGGTCGGCAAAAGCCCGCGATTGTTCCTGCATGAAATCGCTGTTCATCAGCGAAAGCGCCTGTAGCGCGTGCGTACTGGTTCCGCGCACCGGGCAAGACGTGATATCGTCCGGCTGATCGTAAGCCGAGAGCAACGGCAGGCGCACGCTTCTCTTGTTATACAGATAGATGCTCCTTCGGTTCTGTACCGTCTTGTCTGGATTAACCGGCCACAAGCCATCGCGTTCGTGCTCGGTGAAAATCAAATCATAGACTTCCGGCTCAATCGGAATTCGCACCGGCCGGCCGCCAATCTTAGGATTTAAACTGCCCGTCACCGCGAGAATCTCATCCCGCAGTATTTCGCCTTCCATGCGCTTGCGATTCATCCGCCACAACAGCCGGTTATCAGGATCTGCGGCAACTCCTACTGGATTGGGAGTAGACATTTGCCGGTAGGTGTTCGACATCACAACCAGCCGGTCCATCGTTTTCACACTCCAGCCGCTCTTCACAAATTCCGCCGCCAGCCAATCCAACAATGCTTTATTTGAGGGCCGATCACCCATCAAGCCAAAATCATTGGGAGTGCGTATGATGCCATTCCCCATCCTAAATTGCCAGATTCGATTCACCATCACACGCGCTGTCAGTGGATTATCCGGCGACGCCAGCCACTTAGCCAGCGCCGTTCGCCTACCAACCGGCTCTTTCGGAATCTGATAATTCGCCTGCACCACGCGCGGCACGCCCGGCTCCACTGGATCAAGCTGATTCTTCGGATCGCCCAAACGCAAAATATAGCTCTGCGGCGCAGCCTCGCCGCTCGTCACATAAGTGTAGGCTTGCGGCAACGGATCTGGCTCCGTCTGTTCAATCTCATGCAGTTTCACCCGCAATTGTGCGCGCTTTTCTCTATCGTCCGGACTCATCGCCGCCACCACTACATCCCAAGTGGGCTTAATCTGGTCGGAGGCATTACTCGCCAGCTTCTCCTGCTCCGGCGTCCGTTTATCTTTGGGAATATTGTAGGCGTCTCTCAACTGCGGCTCGATCTGCGCCAAACGCTTCTCTTCTATCTGCTTCTCGTAAGGCCCGGCCAGTTGTGTCAGTGCATCTTTAATAGGTTTGAGCCGCGCCTGATACGCATCATCCGCAACCTTCCAGGCAGCCTTCTCGTCGGGCGTGGCGATTTCCACCTCTTTACCTTTCCCCGCCGCAAAAATCGCTTGCATCCGATAGAAATCCGCCTGCAGAATGGGGTCAAACTTGTGGTTATGGCAGCGCGCGCAATTGATCGTCATGCCGAGAAAAGTTTGCCCTACCGAGGTGGCAATCTCAGTCAACACTTCCTGCCGGCTCACATCCGGATCGATGTTCCCCGAAACCACATGCTCCGACCCCGCACGCGCATAGCCGGCCGCAATCAAGGCTTTTTTGTCGCCGGGAAACATTTCGTCGCCGGCAATCTGCTCTTCTATGAAGCGATCATAGGGCTTGTCTTGATTGAATGACTCGATCACATAATCGCGATAACGCCACGCGTGAGGCCGGTCTTGATCGAGTTCAAAACCGTTGGTGTCCGCGTAGCGAACTACATCCAGCCACTTCAATCCCCATCTCTCGCCGTAGTGAGGCGATTCGAGCAATCGGTCCACCACTTTTTCATAGGCTTGCGGTGTGTGATCCGCGAGAAATGCGTCCAACTCCGCCGGCGTCGGGGGCAGACCAATAAGATCAAGTGTGAGACGCCGTAAAAGACTCGCCTTATCCAATTCAGGCGAGGGCTTTAACTGCTTGCTTTGCAAACCTTCGAGAACAAATGAGTCAATCGGATTGCGCACCCAACTATCCGAAACCGCGGGTACCGGGGGCTCGTTCACTTTCTGAAACGCCCAATAAGAACCCCGGTTCCCAATAAACGCGGCGTCCTTGTCAACGAAACCGAAGCTCAGTGTCGCTGCAATCATGAACATCCCAGCGCGAGCTATTCTCAGCTGCTTCATTCCGAATGCCATCCTAGAGAGTATTAGACTCGACTTGGAGCACACTGCGTCTGAGCTTTTGAGTTTATCAGATTTTCGCGCCCTAAAACATGTCAAACACCATCGCACTCTATTTCCTCGCCGCCTCTCTTGCTGTCGGTGCGTTCCGTGCGCCGAACATCTCTGCCCAGACGAGCACGCTGCCTCCTCCTTACCTCGACGCGAAGCAACCCATCGAGGTACGAATCGACGACCTCATGCGCCGCATGACACTTAAGGAGAAGGTGGGACAGCTCAATTTGCCTTGTGTCTACGTGAATGAGTTAGGTAAAGACATTCCCTCGAAGATGGCCGCCTGCCGGAAATTCGCCGCCGGAACGTACACTCAGGAGATCGGTCCGGGATGCGGATTCTTCACCCTGGCGAATGAGATCCTTCATCAGGGCACCCGCCAACAGGCCGAATACTTCAATGAACTTCAGAAAATTGCTCTCAGTCAAACGCGTTTGAAGATTCCCCTTCTCGAAGATGAAGAGGGCACGCACGGCGCCATGTTTCCCGGCGCCACCATCTTCCCGGAGGGCTTGGCTATTGGCAGCAGCTTCGATGTAGATTTGGTCAAATCCGTCTACTCGGCTGCGGCCGCCGAAGCTAGATCCGTTGGCATCCACATGCTTTCCACTCTCGTGCTGGAGCTGGATCGCGATCCGCGCATGGGCCGCAATGAGGAAGCCTACACCGAAGATCCGTACCTCTACTCACGCATCGCCGAAGGCATCGTACAAGGAACGCAGGGTAGCAACATCGCCGCCGGCGACAAGGTGATTGCCGTCCTCACTGACTTCCCAACTCAAAGCGAACCCGCCAGTGGCCTTGAAAGAGGAGCGATTGAGTTATCGGAGCGCGCCTTGCGTGAAAACTTTCTCCTTCCTTGGGTCGCTGGGATAACGAAGAATGGTGCACTCGGCGTGATGGCCGGCTATCCGGAGATTGAAGACGTACCCGCGCACGCTTCGGAGAAATGGATGAATAACATCCTCCGCCAGGAGTTAGGCTTCAAGGGAGTAGTGGAGAGTGAAGGCGGCGGCTTCGGCACTCTGATTTATGAACACATTGTCAAAACTCAAAAGGAGGCCGGTGCACTCGCCTTGAAGGCCGGCGTTGACCTCGACATCACTTATGAACCCGCCTACATGGGCCCTTTGATCGAAAACGTAGAGGAAGGACAAGTGCCCATCGCGCTGGTCGATCGCGCTGTACGGCGCGTTCTGGAGCTGAAATTTCGCCTCGGACTCTTCGAAAACCCATACGTCGACGTCGACCACGCCATCAGCACGGTTCACTCACAAGCTAATCAGGATCTCGCTCTTCGCGCTGGCCGCGAAGGAATCGTCCTGCTCAAAAACGACAAAAGCCTATTGCCGCTGCCGAAGAATCTCCACTCGATTGCCGTCATTGGCCCCGACGCGGAGAATCTCATGAACCAACTGGGAGATTATTCGCCCCACAAAATCCTGCAAAATGTAGTCGGCATTCTACAGGGGATTAAATCGAAAGTGGGCCCTGAAACGAAGGTTGTGGCCGCCAGGGGCTGCAGCGTTCTGGGCAATGACAAGAGTGGCTTCGCCGCCGCTATCAGCGCTGCCAAGACTGCCGACGTCGCCATCGTCGTTGTCGGCGAAAACCAAGGCCAAAACGAGATAGATGAGCAGAAAGATCCACCCACCGATGGCGAAGCTCATGATATTGCCAGCCTTGACTTGACTGGAGTTCAGGAAGAACTGGTGGAGACGGTCTACCGGACTGGTACCCCGACCGTCGTCATACTTGTGAATGGCCGGCCTCTCTCAACCCGCTGGATTGCCGAGCATGTTCCAGCGATCTTAGAAGCTTGGCGACCTGGTGAACGCGGCGGCGAAGCAGTTGCCGACGTTCTGTTCGGCGATTTCAATCCCAGTGGCCGACTGGCCATCACCATTCCCCGCCATGTAGGTCAACTTCCCGTTTACTACAACTACAAACCTTCCAAAGCCTACTGGATTCAGGATGAGAAACGCGGCTATGCAGATATGCCCGCAACACCCCTCTACCCATTTGGTTATGGCCTGAGTTACACACAGTTTGCTTATGGTGACCTCCGTATTGACCCATCGCCAATGCATCCGGAGGGAATTGCACGCGTGAGTCTCAATGTGACGAACGCCGGCGATCGCACCGGGATCGAAACCGTGCAGCTCTACATTCACGAGAAGGAAGCTCCCATTGCCATACCCGTGAAGCAACTCCGTGGCTTCGAGCGCCTAGATCTGAAACCGGGAGAAACGAAGAACGTCACCTTTACCCTTCCACCCGAAGACCTGCAATTACTCGACCAGGATATGCATTGGCGCGTGGTTCCCGGTGATTTCGAGATCATGGTCGGCTCGTCGTCCCAGAATCTGCCGCTCAGTGGCACTTTAAAAATCGCCCCATAGCTTCCTCGTGCTATTTTTTCGAGAAATCTTTCTTGACAAGGCCCTAGTAGATCAGCGTAAGATTAACAACAAGGCTAACGGGCTTCGGGATTCTAGGGCGCTCGCAGGAAACATTTCTCACCCCTCCAGAGACCATGCCCCGGCCAGACTTTAGCGAGGAGCTGAGATCCGCATGTCACATCTACCAAGGGACCGCAAGTACCCGTCGACATTTTTCGCGGCAGCCCTGTTTGCGCTTTTCGCGTCAACGGCACTCGCCCAAATCGGCACCGGCACCATCACGGGCCTGGTTGTCGACCCCCAGGGTGCAGCAGTACCGGATGCCGAAGTGATTGTTACCAACGTGGATCGCAACACTCCGCACGCCACACACACTACCAACACTGGCGATTACACCGTCAGCGCATTGGAGCCTGGGCGCTATTCGGTCTCTGTAAAACACCCGAGCTTTCGAACATCCTCCGTGCCACCCTTCGAGCTACAGGTCGATCAAAAAGCGCGCGTGGACGTCCAACTCGAACTTGGACGCGTCTCCGAAACCGTCACAACCACTGCCGAAGCGCCTCTACTCGATGCCGAATCGAGCACAGTCGGCCAGGTCATTGACAATCAACGAGTGGTAGACCTGCCCTTGAACGGACGCAGCTTCCTCGATTTAGCAACCCTCGGACCGGGCGTAACATACACCAAGGACGGCAATACTAGCTTTCAAGACGCCCGCAACATCGGGCGTCGCTCGAATGATCAGTACTCCTTGGGAGGCGCGCGCGCTCAGGACACGAATTATTTGCTCGATGGTTCCACCAATACCTCCCCTGATTCAAACACTATCGCCGCCATCCCCTCCATCGATGAGATTCAGGAATTCAAGGTGCAGAGCAATTCATACACCGCCGAGTTCGGCCGCGGCGCGGCACAAGTCAATGCTGTTACCAAAGGCGGCACTAACGACTTTCACGGCACTGCCTACGATTTCTTGCGGAATGACGCTCTCGACGCCAAGGATTACTTCAACGACATCAACAGCTATCCTGGCGCTCCCAAGCCTCCGTTCAAGCAAAATCAATTCGGCGCTAGCGCCGGCGGCAAAATCCGCCGTGATAAGCTCTTCTTCTTCGCGAACTATGAGGGCCTTCGCGATCGCACCAGCGGCGCGCAGGAAACCACCGTTCCCACGGCGGGCGTCAAGAACGGCGATTTCTCCGCTTACGGCACGGCCATCTATATCCCCCAAATTACCAATTCCGACGGCTCGTCTAAGTTTTTTGCCGGCAATTCACTCCCAGCCGGGTGCTTCAACGCCAATCCCAATCTCAGTGTGCCTTGGCCGAATATGCAGATTCCGACCCAATGCTGGGATCCCGCCATTACTAAGTTCCTGGGTTCCGAGTACGTGCCCGCGCCGAATCGGCCCGGCCTGCGCGATAACTATGTCGGAGTAACTAGCAGTCCCACGAATTGGGACCAGGGCGCTGCCCGTATCGATTACGTCATGTCCTCGAACATGAACCTGTGGGGCCGCTATTCTCAAGGCCGGGAAGACTCCGCCACTCAGGGACTATTACCGGATACCAACATCACCAACGCCGTCACTAGCGATACCGCTAGTCTCCACCACGCCTGGACCATTGGCGGCAATATGGTCAACGAATTCAAAGCGAGTTTCATTCGCGCCAACGCCAGCAGTTTGGGCCAATTGTCCGGCACTCAGAACATCGCCGGCAGCACCCTTGCAATTCCCGGCCTATCCGGCGAGCCTATCGATTACGGCTTGCCTTCCTTTAGCGGATCTGGCGACAATTTTCTAAGTCTCGGCGAGAACGCGTTCGGGCATCCTCTCCAAAAAATTCAAAACACTTGGGAATACGGCGATGATTGGTCGGTGAACAAAGGCCGCAACACCATCAAGGCCGGCATTAATTTCCGCCATGAATATTTGAATATTCTCTCCCACAATCTTTCGCGTGGTTCGTTCACATCTCCAGCCGATGCCACCGCCGCCCTCGACGGTACCGGTGGGCTCTCTGTGGCTTCGTTCCTCCTCGGCATCAGCAACGATTCCGAGGTCGCCACCGGCGATGCGCACGATCACCTCTTTCGCTGGACCCAGGCCTACTATGTACAAGACGATTGGAAAATCTCCCGCAATCTCACTATGAATTTTGGCCTCCGCTATGAGTTATCTCCGTATTGGTACGACAATCGCGACAGCATCACCAATGTCGATATCATCAATGGTGTTCCAACCATCATTCGCCCTGGCAGCGGCGATCCTTACGCAGGTCTCTCACCGGCCCGCTTCGACAGCAATCCATCCTCGCCCACCTACCTCCCCTTTATCCGCAGCAACATGCTCGGTCGTAGTTTGGTAGCCACTGACTACAGCAATTGGTCGCCCCGCATGGGCCTTGCCTGGTCCCCCGGTTCTGGCAGCAAAACGGTCATACGCGCCGGGGCCGGAATCTTTTACTCACCCATGAACGCCGATCCATGGTTCGATTTCGCCCGCAGCGCCCCGGTTTCAGCTAAGCTGATCCGCAAAGGAACGTACTCCATCGTCGATCAGATCTTCGACAATACTGGTCAAACGATCATCGCTCCGTCGCAATTCACTATAGATCCCCACCTAAAAACCCCACGCATCCAACAGTGGAGCTTCGGCATTCAAAGAGAATTAGCCCAGAATCTACTCCTCGAAGCTTCCTATGTCGCATCCGCCTCCACTCACCTGCCCCATCTCACCGACGTCAATCAAGCACTGCCCGTGTTCAACGGCTTACAAGTTGCTCAGCCGGTGGTCTATAACGCTCCGCAATATGCGTCCCTATCGTCTTACTACAACGAAATCCAAAGCGTAACTTCAGCAAACTATAATTCACTGCAAACCAAAGTCGAACAGCGCTTCTCACATGGTCTGTCCTTCCTCAGTTCTTTCACCTGGAGCAAATCGCTTGATACCGCATCCGCTACCAGAGACGGCGGCAACGGCCCTTCCACTCCGCACGTTTGGGATTACAAACTTGACTACGGCCCGTCCGCTTTCGACGCGACACTCAACTGGGTCAACAGCGCGCTCTATCAACTCCCCTTCGGCAGAGGCCAACACTTCGGCGCGAACTGGGCAGCTCCCCTTAACGGCATTTTAGGCGGCTGGCAAATTGGTGGAATCAGCGTAATTCGCTCCGGGTTTGCTCAATCTTGTCTGAACTTCAGCGATGCCGCTGTCAACAATGTGAACTTCGAGCAAGACAACTGCGATATTATTGGCCCCGCCAATAACGGCCCGAAACAGATTCTCGATTATTGGAACCTTTCCGCTTTTGCCACTCCCACCTCCACCGAAGTTTTTGGCAATGGCGGTCGCGGCGTCCTGCGTGGTCCAGATTTCGTAAACGTTGATTTCACCGCTCAAAAGATCATCCCCATCACCGAGAAAATGAAGCTCCAATTTCGCTTTGAAGCATTCAATGTCTTAAATCACGCTATCTTCTCCATGCCAAATCCAGGAGAAGATACTTATCCCACTTATGACGCGTCCGGACATCCAATAGGTCCAGTCACTCTCGGCCAGATCGGATCGTTCAATACGATCAGTAGCACCGCTGCCTCGAACCGGCAGCTTCAATTCGCCTTGAAACTTATCTTTTGAATATCGTCGTGTCCGGGTGATAATTCCGCCAATCAAACCAGTAGTCCTTTAACGCATGGACGGGGGTGAGGCAAGCTCCCACCCTCTTCCCCGAAACCGCACACCCTTCAAAGTTCCACTCACTGCCCGTCTCGGAATCTATAAAGACCTCCGAGGTCTTGTAGTACTCCGGCGCAATTTGCTGTCCCGAGTTTCGCCCTTGAAAAACTCGGATCGACTTACCGTCCGGTCCAACCACCAGCAAAATTGGTTCGCTGCCTATGCGGTCCTCAATCAATTTCGCCTCCAGAATCCGCGCGACAGGATACGCCCGGCTCGCCCCAAAAGCGCTCACTCCCATCACCAGATCGCGCGCCTTT
>Ga0302319_10000904_pt1 | contig 66722 bp, 48 predicted proteins | sample Bog_T0_2_FD_203319 | JGI IMG/M metagenome (GOLD analysis project Ga0302319, IMG submission 203319) | Peat permafrost microbial communities from Stordalen Mire near Abisko, Sweden - Bog_T0_2 | ecosystem: Environmental > Terrestrial > Soil > Wetlands > Peat | place: Sweden: Abisko, Stordalen Mire...
AGGGGGCCGCATTCATGAAACCACCCCCGGCGGCAGATGGAAGATCCTCACCATTCTGGGCGCCATCGGCACCCGCGGTATGGTCGCCACCATGACCGTCGAGCCAGCCGCGGACCGGGAGATATTGCTGGCCTATCTCGATGAGGTCTTGGGCCCGAAACCGAGGCTCGGCGACGTGCTGGTGATGGACAATCGAAGTTCGCACAAGGTAAGCGGAGTGCGAGAAAAGAAAAACCAGACCGAGAAATGCCTTTAGAATTTTCATGAGCTAGACCTCCTTGAATTGACTGGAGCGCGAGAGCGGGATCGGACCGGCGAAATTCAGCTGGCCGGCACCCCAATTCTCGCTTCTGAGTTGTGGGATCGCAACCCACTGAATCAAGCCCTTTTCGCGCGCCCCTTCTGCTTTCCGCCGAATTGCGAAGCCACCAGCACCACCGGCTCCTGGTCCGGAAACGTTGCAATCATGGTCAGGTGCCCGCCCATCGCCGCCACGGTGCGCGCCATCGTGGACAGGCGCGGGTCCTTCCGCTTCTCCAGCCGCGAAATCTGCATCTGGCCGATTCCCAGAGCCTCGGCGACCGTCGCCTGGCTGATCTTGCGCCCCTTGCGCAGCTCGGCCAGGGTCATGCGTCGCTCCACCTTGGCCACCAACTCTGCGCCCCTCTTCGCAATTGCCTCCTGACGCATCTTAGGCATCGCGGCAATCACTTCTTCTAGTGGAATAGGTCTGTACATCGCAGCTACTCCTTTGACTCAATCTGTTCGAGATGTTCCTTGTACCGCTTGTCGGCCTTCTCAATCAGCCGCCGATAGAACTTGGGTTCGCTCACGCCCGATTTGTCTCCGGCGACGAGCAAGATAGCATGGCGCCGAGGATCGAACGCGAAGACGACCCGCCACACGCCGCCGTCGGCCCGGAAACGAAGCTCCTTCATATTTGCTTAGCGCGACTCGTTCAAGGTGTCGACATCGGGCCGGCCCAAAGATGGTCCAAGCTTCCGCAACGGCACGAGAATGGCGACAAGTTCGTCCTGCACCGCCTCAGGCAGCTCGTCGAACTCTGCATTGAACTTCGGAGGGAAGTCGATGGATCAACTCATGGAATGATTATGCCACAAAGAGCATTATGCGCAATAGGGCATGATCTTTACGTCTGAAGAAATTGCCCCAAAGCACTCAATTGAGCAACTTCTACTTCCCGTCCACTCTCCCCGTCAGCACGGTAATCGAGGCCTTCGGCAGCAGCACCTTTTGCCCGCTCTTCCACTGAACCTCGCTCCGCTTCGGCGGGCCATCCGGGTCCGCGTGACTCGTCTTGCCCGACTCGCGCCACACATACTCCGCCGCGCCAAAGGTGACCATCTTCACCGGCCCCGTAAACTGCATCGCGGTTGCCTGGCCGCCTTCTTCGAAGGCGATATTCACATCGTGGGCGTTGCTTGGGTCCTTGTTCAGGATCAGCAGCGACCACGCGCCATCCGGCCGCTTGACGGCATAGGCGGTGATCAGGTTATGGTGCGCCTCGTCCTGCAAGTCGCCCGCGGCTGGATGTAACTCATGCACCCCGGCGCCGTGCTTCACCCAATCCAGATTCAACAGCTGGCCGGCGAAGTACTCCGCCGTGTACCCGCTCACCTCCATGTTCTCGTTCGCCACAAAGCTGCCGAACGTGCCCCAGCTCTGGCATCCTTTCTGCAGCGGCTCCGGGTTCACAAAAAACTGGTAGTACTCGGCGCCCTGCCCCGCGTTGGTCAGGAACGAGCCCACACTGTCGGCCAGCCACAGCCCAGCAAACACATCCTGCATGGGGTCGGTCAGCGACCAAGAAACATTGCTCTCCGTGTTATAGAGCGGCACATTGGCCGGCACGCCGTCTTCGCGCCACGCGTCCAGCGTTCCCTTCCACAGTTGCGGCTCGCGGTATAAATCCGACCAGTTGATGTTGCAGGGATCAAGCGGGTAATGCTCGAAAGAGACAAACGACAAGTCGCTTATTCTGCCATGCTCTTTCAAATAATCCAGAAACCGGCCCAACCACGAGGTGCGCCCCTGCGCGTCCGGCCACACCTTGATATCTTCGTTTTCCCCTGTAAAGACGGGCCCTCCCAGCTTCAGCCTGGGATCGACCTTGTGCAGCGCCGTGGCCCACTGCAGATAAAGCTCAGCGTAATCCTCCGGCATCATCTGATTCCCATCCGGCTCTTCGCTCATCTCCACGCCCGCAATCGGATAGCCCTGCCTCTCGATGTAGGCAATCTCCGCCGCCGCATCCTCCGGCGTGGTATAAAACATCGCCACCGGAATCAGCGCAGGCAAATGGTTTGTATATCCGCTGGTAAAGAACAGGTCGAAGCCGGTTTGAATCCGCGAGGAAACAATCCCTGCATCCGTATGCCACGGGTCAACAGAAGAAACCTGCGTCATGGTCTGCGCCTGTCCCGGCACATGCTTCACCAGGTCGATATACTGGCCCAGCGAGGTGAAGTTCCCTGCGCCGATTTCGGCAATAGCATAACCCACGCAGTTACGCGGGTCCTGGCTGCCATGCGTGTCGCAGGTGTTCGATGACGCGGACATCAGGATGCGCAGAAACCGCGCGGCCACCGGCTGGTCGGCCAGGCGCAGCACGGCGCTGCCGCCCTGCCCAGCTGTGACTTCGCCATGCGGAAACTGAACCCACTTGCCCGAGGTCGGCTTGTCCAGCGCGTCCGGCGGCCCGGCCCAATACTCCACCGTATACGCGGTTGCATACGGGTTGGCCCAGACAATCTGGATCGCATCGATCTCCTGCGTCTGCGCGAAATCGACAAGCACCCACTGCGGATGCGTCGAGTCCGGCGCGCCCGTAAACCGGCTGGTGAGGTACGGGTTGCTCTTCCAATACGTGGCCGCATCGCCGTCCGTCATGCGTGAGTACTCGTCCTGGCCGGAGTCGCTGCGCGTGGTTCCGCGGTGGGCGACGCGGTAGCCGTACGACTCGCGCAGAAAGCCGCTTGGCTCCGCGCTGCCCACAAAGTAGCCGCTCTTGTGCTCCGTGTCGCTCCACCTCCCGTTGGGATTCCAGTGCCAGGCGTCGTAGGTCAGCTCGGTGTTCTGCCGGTAGGTGATCGGCCCCCATCCCGCGGACAGGCTGGCTTTCATCACCGCCGGCGTGAACACCGTGTTGAACTCCTTCGCGCCCAGAATATCCATCGAAGTGCCCATCGACTTGTCCGGGTCAAAGGAGATGTCCTTGCCTGGGCTAATGTCCACATGCACGGTTTGCGCCGTGGCTGCGATGCCGCCGGAACCGAGCGCGTAAGTGAAGAGGAAGGCGGGAAAGGCAAGGGCTCGCAGAGAAGAAAGGCTCATAGGCAACCTCGAATGAGGCTATTGTAACGATTGAATAGCCAGTTTCAGTGATTTTTGACGGGCTCCGCACCAATCACGGACGATCAGGCGCTATTCGCGATGAGCCGCTCGCGCCCTGGCAACAAACTCCCGAAGCTTCTCCGGGTGCTTGCGACCAGGCGAGGCTTCCACGCCTGAGACCACATCCACGCCCCAGGGCCGCAGCGTGACAATGGCCGCGGCTACATTCGCAGGGTTGAGCCCACCCGCGGCTATGACCTTCCCCTCTGTGCCACTCTCGCGCAGGGCCCTGGCTGCGGAATGCCAGTCGAAAGCCATGCCGGTTCCACCCACGGCCGCTCTCGTGCGCGAGTCCACCAGCACCGCATCCACATGCGGATCCCGGCTGTGCTCCACAATTTGCTTCACGGCATTCTCTGCGGCGCCGTCTTCAAAATGCACCACGCGCAGAATCCGCAGCGACGGCCCCAGCCGCTGCCGCAGTTTGGCGGGCAGCTCAGTCGGGGCATCAAAATGCAGCTGCACGCCGGTCAGTCCGGCGGCCCGCACCGTCGCGTAGACCTCTCCGAGCGGCGCGTCCACAAACACGCCGATCTTCCCTATCTCCGGAGAGAGCTGGCGCACAATGGCCGCAGCCTCGGCCGCCGTAACCTGCCGCGGGCTGGGCGCAAACACAAAGCCCACCGCATCGGCGCCGGCCTCGACGGCCAGTTGCGCATCGTTGAGCGAAGTGTTGCCGCAGATCTTGATCCAGAGGCTCATTGCATTGCCGCCGCTCCCGCCAGCAGTTCTGCCAGCGCTGTGCCCGGGTCGGTTTGCCGCATCAGGCTCTCGCCAATCAGAAACGCGTCAAAGCCAGCCGCGCGCAGCCGCGCCAGGTCGTCCGCGGAGGCAATGCCGCTCTCCGCCACGTGCACCACGCCAGCCGGAATCCGCTCGACAAGTTCCAGTGAAGTATCGAGCTTCACGGCGAAGGTCTTCAGATCGCGGTTGTTCACGCCGACGGCGTCCGCGCCAGTCTCACCCAGCGCATCCAGTACGCGGTCCAGTTCCTCGCCGGTGTGCACCTCGACCAGCACGTCCAGTTTCAGGCCGTGTGCCAATTTGGAAAACCGCTGCATCTCGGCGTTCGTGAGCGCCGCGGCAATCAGCAGGATGGCATCCGCGCGGTGCGCCCGCGCCTCGACAATCTGGTATTCATCTACCATGAAGTCCTTGCGCAGGCAGGGCAATTTCACCGCCTTTGACGCCGGCTCCAGGTTGCGCAGGCTGCCCTGAAAGAAGGGCTCATCGGTCAGCACTGACAGCGCCGCGGCGCCGCCGGCCTGGTAGCGGCGGGCCAGCCATTCCACGTCGAAGTCTTTGCGAATCAACCCCTTGGACGGCGATGCCTTCTTGATCTCCGCAATCACGGCCGGCCCCGTGGCAGCCCGCCGCCGGAGGGCCGCCGCCCAGCCGCGCGGCTGGTGCGCCGCGGCACGCCGCTCCAGTTCGGCCTCGGGAACAAGCGCCTTTGCGGCCTCCACAGCAGACCGTGTCTTGGCAATGATTGTGTCCAGATGTGTGGCCATACGCTCCCCTTGAGTATACGAGCGTTCGCCCGGATCCAGTGCGAGCTCGCACTCTCCGGAGGCCGGCTCAGGGAGGCAAATGCTCGTCACACCCGGATGTAATACCCGTCACAGACCGTGCTCTCGGCGTGGGAATAACTTGACTTTTTCCAGATGAATTTGGATAAAACCGGTCCAAAAGCTCGGCGCAAAAATCGGGCGCGCTGGGAGGGCAGTTCGAAACTACGGGCGGCGGCTCGATCCCACTTGGCACGGTGCGCGGAAGGAACCATGGAACTGACCTGGATCGCCATCGCGGCCAGCTTGTTGATGGGTCTGGGAGCCCTGCTGATCTTCATCTGGAGCGTCCGCAGCCATCAGTTCAAGAGTTTTGAAGACGTGAAATACCAGGTGTTCTGGTCGGACCCGCAGCAGCCGGCAAGCACACAACAAAAGGAGCGGCAGCATGGGAGCAGCACCCAAGACAAATGAGCCGTGCGATGCGCAGATTCCCCGCCGAAGCTTCCTGGCGTGGCTGAGTGGCGCGGGCATTGTGGGCTCGCTGATGGCCGGCGTCTTTTCCACTTTCGTGTTCATGAAGCCGCGCGTCACCTACGGCCAGCCTAACCGCTTCCTCATCGGCCGGCCTGAGGAGTTTCCTTCCGGTGCCCGGGTAGCCATTGACACCAAGCGCGTCTGCATTGTGCGCGAGGGCAACAAGGTTGCAGCCATCTCGACCACCTGCACCCACCTGGGCTGCATCATCGCCCCTTCGCAGACCGGCTTCCAGTGCCCCTGCCACGGCTCGCAGTTCGACGTGGACGGCAACGTGACCGGCGGTCCGGCGCCCAAGGGTCTGGCCTGGTTCCAGGTATCGCTCACTCCCAGCGGCGAGCTGGAAGTGGACAAGGACAACGAAATTCAGACGGGAACCTACCTGAGCGTATGAGCAAACCTGAGCTTATGAGCAAAGAAGCCGAGTCCAAAGGGTCGAGCGTCGTGGATCTTCCCGGCAACGTGTGGAAGTCCATCTTCCGCAACCCTCTGCCGTCGAGCGACCGCGGCCGGGCTGCCACCAGCTTTACCAACTTCTTCCTGCATGTGCAGCCGGTCCGGGTGAGCCGGCGGGCGCTCAGGCCCACTTACACCATGGGCTTGGGGCTGATCAGCTTTTTCCTGTTCTGCATCCTCACCGTTACCGGCATCCTGCTCATGTTCTATTACGTGCCGTCGACCACCCAGGCCTACGACCGCATGCTCGATCTGCGCAGCTCGGTGGCGTTCGGCGCGATCCTCAGAAACATGCACCGCTGGTCGGCTCATGCCATGGTGGCCGTGGTCTTCCTGCACATGTGCAGGGTCTTCTTCACCGGCTCCTACAAGCCGCCGCGCGAGTTCAACTGGGTCATCGGCGTCACGCTGTTTCTGCTCACCCTGCTCTCCAGCTTCACCGGTTACCTGCTGCCCTGGGATCAGCTGGCCTTCTGGGCCATCACCGTGGGCACTTCGATTGCCGGCTACGCGCCGTTTGTGGGCAAGACCATCAAGTTCATGCTGCTGGGCGACGCCACCGTGGGCCAGGAAGCGCTATTGCGCTTTTACGTGCTTCATGTGGTGGTGCTGCCGGCTGTGCTCACCATCTTTGTAGCCGTGCACTTCTGGCGCATCCGCAAAGACGGCGGCCTGGCCAAGCCGGAAGAAGCCGAAGCCGCTCCCAAACCAGCCGTGCGGGTTGAAGTGCTGGAACCCGCGCCGGTGCTGGCGTTTGCCTCCAGCAGCCCTGCAGCCACGCTAGCTCCGACCCGCACGTTCAGCATTCAGGGCTTGGTGCACGGACCCTTCGTCAAGGTCGGCCAGCTCGAAGAAGACACCGTCTTCAGTTGGCCCAACCTGCTTATCGCCGAGCTGTTCGTCCTGCTGCTCACCCTTGCCGGCGTGCTCATTGTCAGTTGGCTCTTCAACGCGCCGCTGGAGCAGCCGGTCAACATCATGCATCCGCCCAACCCGGCCAAGGCGCCCTGGTACTTCCTGGGTTTGCAGGAGCAGGTAAGCTATTCGGCCTTCTGGGGCGGCATCGGCGTGCCCGGCATCGAGCTGTTGCTGTTGCTCGCGATTCCGTATATCGATCGCGGCAAGGCCGGTGTGGGCCGCTGGTTTGCGCGGCAACGCATCCTGGCCAACTCCATCTTCCTGCTGTTTGTGATCGTCAACGTGATTCTCATCGTCATCGGCACCTTCTTCCGCGGCGCGAACTGGCAGTTCGTCAGCCCATTCTGACCGGTCAGGTCCTGAGGAGTTTCTGTTATGCGCGTGGCGTTAGCCGTAGTCAGCCTGCTGGTGTTGATCGGTGGTGGCGTGGTCGTCTACGACCAGTTTGAGAGCCGCTGGCAAGACCATCAGACGGCCTACTTTCATCAGGCGCTGGCCCAGGCAAAGACCGTTGCGGAGCGCGCGTCGCTCGAAGGCCGCGAGCCCAAAATCGAGCAGACCATCGTGACGGCCTTCGGCGCACCGAGAATCGACCGCTGTGAAAGCTGCCACATCGCCGTCGACGACCCCCGCTTCACCGCTTCCAAACAGCCGCTGGCCACGCATCCTTACTCCGAGGCCATGGGCGACATCTTCCGCAACGGCCGCTGGGAGCGCCGCCACAAATTCACCGACTTTGGCTGCACTGCGTGCCACGACGGCCAGGGCCGCGGCCTTGACGTTGCCGACGCGCATGGCGAAGGTGAGTTCTGGCCCACACCCCTGCTCGGGTCGACAGTGCAGACTGGATGGGACAAGGAGATCGCCTCGCACCTGCACGGCAAGGAATTTCTCCAGGTCAACTGCGCCCAGTGCCACACCGCCAAGGACTTCGCCGGAACGCCACAGGTTGCGCGCGGCCGCGAGTTGTTCTTCAAGACCGGCTGCTTCGGCTGCCACCGCATGGAAGGCCTGTCGACCGGCACGCTCGGCCCCGATCTGACCGAAGTGGGCAAGGAGCGCAAGCTCGATTATCTATGGGGTCACCTGGTCAATCCCCGCGCCTACACGCCTACTTCCATCATGCCGCAGTTCAAACTCTCCGACGACGACAAGAAGGCGCTGGTGATCTTCCTCAAGAGCCGCCGCAGCAGCAACCTGGCCGAATCGCCGGCGGAAGCCTTCAGGCTCAACGCGGCCGTCACCTCGCCTGTTCCGGAGAGCGTGGCTGCCGCTGAATCCGGTGCGTCCGGCGCGCCCACCTCGGCCGCGCGCGGAGAAAACCTCATCCAGCAGTACGCCTGCCTCTCCTGCCACAAGCTCGACGGCAAAGACGGCGGCATCTCGCCCGATCTCTCTTACGAAGGACTGCTTCACGACGGCCCTTGGCTCATGGATCATTTCCAAAATCCGCGCTCGCGCGTGCCCGACTCCAACATGCCGGCCTTCGGCCTGCCCAAGGATGACTTCCAGTCCATGACGGCTTACCTGCTCACGCGCGTCACACCGCCGTCTGCCACCACGCCGGCGGAGACCTACAAGGCGCTCTGCGCGCGCTGCCACGGCGACAAGGGCGATGGCCGCGGCATCAACGCCATCTATATCGATCCTGCCCCGCGCGACCTGACCAAGGCGGAGTTCATGACCAGCAAGCCGCAGGCGCGTTTGCTGGCTTCCATCACGCTGGGTGTGCCCGGCACCTCCATGCCCGCGTGGGGCAAGGCCCTGACCGGCGACCAGATCAAGGGCATCGTCGACTACGTATTTGCGGCTTACGTCAAGGAGCCGGCCCGCCAGATGAAGCAGCGCAAGGTGCCGGATCAGAATCCGATGCCCATGTCGGCCGCATCGGCCGCGCGCGGCGAAGCCATCTTCCTTCAGCGCTGCACCGGCTGCCACGGACGAAAGGCCGACGGCCGCGGACCCAACTCGCTGGACATTTCGCCACGCCCGCGCAACCTGAGAAACTCTGCTTTCATCAACAACGCTCCAGACCGGCGGCTCTTCGAGTCGATCAACTACGGCGTCGAGGGTACGGCAATGCCCTCCTGGATGGATTACGGCCTATCGCAGAACGACGTCGGCGACATCGTCAACTACATTCGCAGTCTGAACGATTCAGCGAAGAACCAACCGGGAATGAATGAAGCAGGAAAGTGAGAGTCCAAGAAACTCTCTGGAGGCTCCAATGGCAACAAATGCAATGGGTGAATCCATGGCCGCTCCGGCTGCGGCAGCCCCGCCTGAAATCCATAGCGACACCACGGTGAAGTGGTTTGTACTGGGCGCGGTAGGATACTTCTTCGTCGTCGGCATCATTGCGCTCATCATCGCGGCCAAATTCGTCTGGCCCAGTTTCCTCGGCACCATTCCCTACTTCACCTATGGCCGGATGCGGCCGCTACACGTGAATGGCATGCTGTTTGGCTGGCTGCTGGCGGCTGACATAGGCCTCGCCTACTACATTGTTCCGCGCCTTTGCGGCGTCAAGCTGTGGAGCGAGAAACTCGGCGTGGCCACATCCATCCTGTGGAACATCATCATCGTCAGCGCCATCTTCAGCCTGCTCGGCGGCTATCAGAAGGGCCTTGAATACGCCGATCTGCCCACGCCTGTCGCGGTTCTCGTGGTCATAGCCTGGGTCATGTTCGGCATCAACATCTTCGCCACGATCGCCAGGCGCAAGTACAACCAGATGTATGTGTCTACCTGGTACTTGATGGGCACCATCCTGTGGACGGCCTTTGTCTACCTCACCGGCAACTTTGCCACGCTGCTGCCTGGCGTGACCGGCGTCAACCAGGCCAACCTCACCTGGATGTACACGCACAATGCCGTGGGCCTCATCTTCACGCCGGCCGGCCTTGCCATTGCCTACTACTTCATTCCCCGCGCCTCCAACACGCCGCTCTACAGCCATAAACTCTCCATGATCGGGTTCTGGTCCTTGGCCTTCGTCTATGTGTGGACAGGCGCGCACCACATGCTCCATGGGCCCATCTCGCAGTGGCTCCAGACCATCGCCATCGTCTTCTCTGTCATGCTGTTGATTCCGGTGTGGGCCGTGGTCTACAACTTCATCGCCACCATGAAGGGCCAGTGGCACCAGCTCAACGACAACGTCTCGCTCAAGTTCCTCATGTCCGGCACCATCTTCTACCTGCTCACCTGCTTCCAGGGCCCCATGCACAGCCTGCGCTCGGTCAACGCCATTGTCTCCAAGACCGACTGGATTCCCGGACACGCGCACATGGCTGTACTCGGCACCTTCTCATTCATAACCATGGCCGGCGTCTACTACGTCATTCCGCGGGTCTTCAACACCACGCTGCACTCCGAGTCGATCGCCAACTGGAGCTTCTGGCTGTTCATGATCGGCGGCCTAGGCATGTTCACCTCGTTGTGGCTGGGCGGCTTCTGGCAGGGCTGGCAGTGGAACAATCCCTCCATCCCGTTCATCGACACAGTGGTCGCGCTCAAGCCGGTTTGGATGGTGCGCTTCCTCTCCGGAATTCTCATCTTCTCTGGAATCGTACTGTTCCTCTACAACATTCTGTCCACAGCGATTGCAGGCGGACAGGCCAAAGCCGAGCTGGCGCGCTCGTAAGCGAAGGGAGACTTCATGCTGCACAAGACCGACTCCAATGCAATCCTCTTTGTGGGCGCGGCTCTGGGACTGTTCTTCATCGGCGGCCTGCTCACCACCGTGGCGCCGCCCTTGATCGACAAGAGCTGGAACAAACCCTTCGAGAACCACGATCCGTCGAAGGGGCCGACCGGCAAGCTGGTGGAATACACCGACCAAGAGATGCGCGGTTACAAAATCTACATCCGCGAAGGTTGCAAGTATTGCCACACGCAGCAGACGCGCACCCTGGCCTCGGACGTGGCCCGCTCCGGATGGAAGGGTGTGCCCTCACCCGTCTCCACGCCCGACGAATTCGTCTACGACTATCGCCAGACCTTCGGCACCAAGCGCACCGGGCCGGACCTTTCGCGCATTGGCGGCAAGTACAACAAGGAATGGCATCGGGCCCACTTCCGCAATCCGCGCGACCTGGTGCCAGGCTCGATCATGCCGCCCTTTCCGTGGATCGCGGAAAATCCCCAGGAGCTCGATGACCTGGTGGCGTATCTGCAAACCCGCGGACGCGCCAAGGACTGGCGTCCGGACAACGACTATGAAAAGTGAGGCGCAGTCATGACCGATTCCACATACCAGAGCGTGTTCTTTGCGTACCTTCTTTTCGGGGTCTTCGCCGCCGGCGCGGTCTACTTCTTCGTTCGCTCCGTCAAAGATGGCTACCTGGGTCCCAACAGCGAAGAGCCCAAGTACCGCATGCTCGAGGACGACCCGCTCTTCGACGAACAGAAAGCAAACAGCAACTGCACGCCGCGGAGGCCATGATGACACCTGAAACTCCCAAGTCTGAACTGCATGAATATGCTGGCGGATGGATCACCGAGCGCAAGGGAACCCGCATTCCCGGCTTCCTCAAGCTCGCCTTTCCGATCATCGGCGTTGCCATGATCGCCTACCTCGTTCTCTTCAGGAACGGCGAAATCGACCACGCAACCCGCGGTGCGCTGGTGCAGCAGCTCAACGCCGTCACCGGCAACGCCAACGGCTTCATGTGCATGGTTGGAGCCCTGATCGCGGTGTACCTGGTCATTCTCCTGGCCTTCCTGTTCAAAAAGTCCGGACACGAGGAATAAGACACTCATCATGGCGCAGCAAAACGGGCAAGGCGGACAATTCGACGTGATCGGCGGGGCGGGCTACTGGATGAAGATGGTCAAGTGCCAGGACGCCTGCCCTGTGCATACCGATGCCTGCGGGTATGTGAACGCAATCGCGGAAGGGCGCGACCAGGATGCCTATCGCATCGCCCGCGCCACCAATCCCTTTGCTTCTATCTGTGGCCGCGTCTGCGGCGCTCCGTGCGAGGCCAACTGCCGCCGCGGGTCGCTCGACTCGCCGGTTTCTATCCGCGCCCTCAAACGTTTCGCCACCAGCCAGTTCGGACCGGAGACGGGCGACTATCGCCTCTACCGCGAAGGCTGCAACCAGCAGATGCTGCCGCCGGATCGCGGCGACTATGAACCTGTTGCCGTGGTCGGCGCGGGCGTCGCCGGCCTCACCGTGGCTCACGATCTTACCTGGCTCGGCTACAAGGTCACCGTCTTTGAAGCCTACTCCACACCGGGCGGCATGTTGACCGCCGGCGTCCCCGTTTTTCGCCTGCCGCGCGAGCTGGTCATGGAGGAGATCAATGCCGTTCTCTCCCTCGGCGTCGAGCTCAAATGCAACCAGCGGCTGGGCCGCGACTTCACCATTCAGAGCCTCCGCGAGCGGGGCTTCAAGGCTATCTTCCTCGGTGTCGGCTTGCCCAAGGGCCGCAAGCTCGATCTGCCCGGCGCCAATCTGACCGGCGTCTACGACGGCATGGATTTCCTCCGCGCCTTCAATGAGGGCAACCCGCTGCCCGTGGGCAAGAAGATCATCGTCATCGGCGGCGGCAACGTGGCCTATGACGTAGCGCGCTCGGCGGTTCGTCCTGCCAACGTCACGGAACCGGACCGGTTCGCTCCCAGCGCGCCCATTTCCGATGTCCATAGCAGTGAAGCCACGGCCCTCGATGTTGCCCGCTCCGCCGTCCGCATGAGCGGCGAAAAAGAGGTCCACGTTGTCTGCCTCGAAAGCCGCGAGCAGATGCCGGCCGACGAGATCGAAGTCAGCGAAGGCGCGGAAGAAGGCCTGGTGCTGCACAACTCGCGCGGCCCGCGCTCCATCCTCGACAAGGACGGCAAAGTCGCCGGCCTGCGCACTGTTGAGTGCACGGCAGTCTTCGATGCGACTGGCCGCTTCAACCCCAGCTTCGACGAAGACCACGTCGAAGAGATCGCAGCCGACACCATCATCTTCTCCATCGGCCAATCGTCGGATCTGTCTTTTCTTCAGCGCGGTGACGGCGTCGAATCCAATCGCGGCCTCATCAAGGTCGATCCGGAAACCTACCAGACTACCGCGCCCGATGTGTTTGCCTGCGGCGACATCGCGCACGGCCCGCGCCTGTTCATCAACGCCATCCGATCCGCGCAAATCGCCGCGCGCTCCATGCACGACTACCTGCGCGGTACGCAAACTCAAGAGACGGTCCGCTCTTCGTGGTCGCCCGCTCATTACACCATGCGCGAAGGCTGGGACCAGATTCGCCGCGCTCATCCGCCCGTGGCCGCTGCCGCAACACGCGCTGCTTCGCTCCAAATCGTCGAAGACACATTTCCTGAAGATACGGCCCGCTCTCAGGCCGCGCGCTGCCTGCGCTGCAACGTCAACACCGTCTTTGACACCGGCATCTGCGTCGCCTGCACCGGCTGCGTTGACGTTTGCCCGGAGAATCTCATACGCCTCACGGGTCTGGCGGAACTTTGCCGCAATCCGCAAAGCCGTGACTGGCTTGCCGGCGCTCTTGCAATCACTCCCGCCGAACTCGACACCTACAGCAAGGCGCAGCTCGACGCGATGGGCGGCGTCATGCTCAAGGACGAGAGCACCTGCATACGTTGCGGCCTCTGTGCCTCGCGCTGCCCATCCCAGGCCATCACTATGCAGCGCTTCGATTTTCATCGCATGTGCGTTAGCACCGCGGGCAACAATCCGAAATTGAATTACGGCGCCAACGCGCCGCGGGAGGGGAACGGCCAAGCCAGCTCGCAGAGCCCGGCCCCGCAGCGGCCATGACCCCCAGCGACTTCTTTCTCGTTCTGGCATTCGGATTCGTCAGCAGCCTGCACTGCGTGCAGATGTGCGGCCCCATCGCGCTCACCTACAGCGTGGCCGCCAACACCGGCCCCAACGCCCGCTCCGCCCGGCGCTCCCTGCTCGGCCTGCATCTGGCCTATAACTTCGGCCGCACCCTCACCTACATGCTGCTCGGCGCCATTGCCGGCCTGGCCGGAGGCACCATGGGCTTCGTCGGCCGCCTCGCCGGGGTCGAAAACATTGCGGCCATCGTGGCCGGAACCGCCATGGTCCTCGCCGCCCTCGCACTCTTTGGCCTCTCGCCATTTTTCAAATCCTGGCGCGGCTTCGCGCTGCCCGCGCGCCTGCTTCGTCCGGCCGGAAAGCTGATCTCCTCCCGCTCCGCCGGCAGCAAGTTCGCATTGGGCCTGCTCATGGGCTTTCTGCCCTGTGGCCTGGTCTACGCGGCGCTCATCAAGGCCGTCGGCGCAGCCACTCCTCTGGGCGGCGCGCTTACCCTGTTCGCCTTCGGCACGGGCACCAGCGTTGCGCTCATCGCCGTCGGCCTTGGCTCATCCGCGGCCACGCAAAGACTCGCCCGCTGGGGCACCACCGTTTCGGCCATCACGATGCTGATCATGGGCGCTCTACTCATCGTACGCGGCGCCATGGCCGGCTCCGTGCATTGCAGCGCGCACCATATGAGTTCGATGTAAGAGACCGGGAATCATGGAAACGCAGCAGAAAATCTCGAAGAACGCCGCTCCCCGGGTCACTCTTCCCGGAACAAAGTTTCATCGCGTACGCAAAACCATTCAATCCATCTGCGTCACCATCTTCATTTTGCTGCCGCTCTTTGACATCATGCGCGTCGACCTGGTCCGCCAGCGCTTTTACTTCTTCGGCGCAGAGCTGTGGATCAGCGAGTTCTCCATCGTTTTCTTCACCATGATGTTCATGTGGATCCTGATCGCCGCCATGGCCATGATCTACGGCCGCTTCTACTGCGGCTATCTCTGCCCACAGATGATCTTCAGCGAAGCCGCCAACGCCATCGAGAAGAGCATCGCGCGCATGGTCAACCGCAAGTTCACCAGTCTCGGCTCTGGCGCTCGCCGCTTGCTCATGCTCGCCCTCCTCTACCTCATTCTTCTCCCCGCTTCCGTCTTCTTCTCTTTCGTCTTTGTCTCGTTTTTCATTCCGCCTGCCGATCTGATCCACCGTCTCACGTCGTTCGACATCCGTACCGCCGGGAGCCTGTTCGGCGTCAGCGTCACGCTGCTCACCTTTCTTGATTTCGCCTTCCTGCGTCAGGGCTTCTGCACCGCAATCTGCCCCTACGGCTATCTGCAGAACATGCTGGCCGACAGCCACACGCTGCAGGTGTTCTTCCAGGATGAAAACGGCCAATGCATCCACTGCGAGAAGTGCGTGCGCGCCTGCCCCATGGGCATCGACATTCGCAAATCGTCGCACCAGCTCGAGTGCACCCATTGCGCCGAATGCATTGATGCATGTTCGGGCGTTCTGGGCCGCATGGGCCGTCAGACCTTGATCCACTACGCCTGGGGCGACGCCGGACGAAACCAGGCCGAGGAGCGCCGCTGGTATCGCCGCATCGGCTTCCGGGACGGCAAGCGCATCGCCGTGCTGGTTCTGCTCCTGCTTTACGCGACTGGAATCGCCGTCGTCATCAACATGCGCCAGCCGGTGCTGGTGCGTATCATGCCAGACCGCATCACGCTCTACACCAAGGCGCCTGACGGCGCCATCCACAACACCTTCCGACTGATCGCCTCCAATCGGGGCAAAGCAGACGCCAGGGTGACGCTCTCGCTCGCCGATCTTCCCGCCGCGCATATTGTTGGCGTGGGGGCCGGCATCCCGCTCAAACCGGGCGACACATTGCAGCGTGAGTTCGACGTGGCAGCCTCGGCCAGCGCCGTCGCTCCGGGAGTCAACCACCTGCGGATCCTGGTTCATGTCGATCCCGGACAGAAAGATCAGTCGCTGGACGAAACATTCATCGCACCCATGGAATCAGCGTTGCCCGCGGGCCAGCCAAGCCCGCAGAAATGAGGGAATCGTGCAACTTGAAGGAGCACTGAAAAACAAGATGAAACCCCTGGCCGAGCCCTCGATCCGCAAGCGGGTTGCACCGCTCACCGTGCTGTTGGGGGTGGTGTTTGTGGTGTTCTGCGGCATTCTTGTGTTCGTCTACGTCGCCACCAAGCGTATCAACCCAGCGATGCTCGATCAGCAAGGCAAGCCGCTCGATCAGAGCTCCGCGCCAGCGGCCTCCGGAGCGCATTGAGTTGATGACTCGCGCCATCCCTTGTGGCCTGTGCGATCTGCCCTGCGGCAGATTGCCTGTGGTGCACACTTATAGCAGCGCGGAAATCGCCTTCTGCTGCATGGGATGCGCCAACGTATACGCCATCCTGCTCGAAAGCGGCGTCATTGCCGCGGGAGAGAATATTCGCGAGACGGAAGTCTTTCGCCGCAGCCTCGAACTGGGGCTGATCTCCAACCCCGGCGCAGGGCCCGCAATCGAAATCGATCCGCAGGCGGCGACTGCTGAGATGATGCTCCAGGTCAACGGCATGTGGTGCTCGGCTTGCGCGTGGCTCATCGAGCATGCGCTGCGCGCGCTGCCTGGCGTGGTTGCGGCGGAGGTTTTCTTCGTCTCCGACCTGGCCAAGGTAAAGTACTGCCCGCAGGTTCTGCCGCCCGACTCCATCTCCGCGCGCATCGCCATGCTCGGTTACCAGGCCGCTGAATACGGCGCGGAAGACACCGGGAAAAAATCCGAGGCTCACGACTTGCTGCTGCGCTTGGGCGTGGCCGCATTCCTGTGGGCCAACATCGTGGCTTTCAGCACCATCCTCTACGTAGGCTACTTCGAGCTGATCGCCCTGAGCGCCAGCCGCGCCCTGCCCTTTGTGCTTTGGGCGCTGGCCACGCCGCTGGTCTTCTACTGTGCGTGGCCCATCCTGCGCACAGCGGCCATCGGTCTCGCCAACCGCCAGGTCCGCATGGAGACGCTGCTCGCCCTGGGCATTCTTTCCGCTTATCTGCTCAGCGCCGCACAAGCTCTGCGCGGCCAGACTCACGTCTACTTCGACACCGCGGCCGCCATCGTCACGCTGGTCCTGGCCGGCAAGCTCATCGAGCGCGCCGCCAAGGATCGAGCTGCCCGCTCCATCGGCCAGCTCTATCGGCTCATGCCCAGGAAGGTTCGCATCCTCTCCTCGGCTGGTGAGCGCTTCGTCTCCATCGATGCGCTCGAGCCCGGCCAGGTCTTCGTAGTCAAGGCCGGCGAACGCATCCCCGCAGACGGCATCGTCTCTGAAGGCGAAACCCACACCGACGAGTCGCTGCTCAGCGGAGAGGCCCGGCCCGTCGCCAAGCGCCCCGGAAGCGCGGTCGTCTCCGGCAGCCTGAACGCCGGCGGCGTGATTCAGGTGCGCGCAACCAAGACCAGCGGCGAAAGCGCCCTGGCGCAGATCATCCGCCTGGTCGAGCGCGCCCTGAGCACCCGCGCGCCCATCGAGCGCACCGTCGATCGAGTGGCCCGCGTCTTCGTGCCTGCCGTAGTCCTGCTTGCCGTGGCCGAGTTCGCGGCTCTTGTCGCCCTGCATGGCAACATAGCTGCTGCCATGCTGCGCGCCACCACGATTCTGGTCATCGCCTGCCCCTGCGCGCTGGGCCTGGCCACGCCGCTGGCCATCACCGCGGCCGTCGGCGCCGCCTCGCAGGCCGGACTGCTCATCAGCGACAGCCGCATCCTCGACACCATGGGCAAGGTCGATGTGGTGGTCCTCGACAAAACCGGCACTGTCACGCGCGGCGACTTTCGCCTCACCGAGTTTGCCGTGCTCGAAGCCCAGGTGGAAGCGCACGCCATGGCCGCATGCAGCTCCTTTTCCTCGTATCGCGCCGCCACAATCGGTGCACAAGACTCGTTCCTGGCCGATTGCCTGCCGTTGCTGGCCGGAGTCGAAATGCACTCCGAACACCTGCTCGGCCGCGCCGTGGTTCAGTATGCCCGCGAGCATCGCGTCGATCCCGCCCAGGCGACGGCCGTCCGGATTCACAAGGGTGAAGGAATCAGCGGAATTGTTGGCGGCAGGCATATCTTTATCGGCAACAGCCAGCTGATGACCTCTGCCGATTGCGACCTCGAAGCCGAGATCGCCGGGCGCGCCGAGCAGGCTCAGCAGGCAGGCCAGACCATTGCATTCTTCGCGTGGGACGGCTTAGTAGGCGGATGGCTCGCCTTTGGCGATGAGATCAAGCCCGGCGCCGCGGAGATGGTCCAGCGCCTGCGCAATCGCGGCATCGCGGTACAACTCGTCTCCGGCGATTCATGGCCCACCACTGCCGTCGTGGCGCGTCAGATCGGCGTGGACGATTTCACCGCTGAAGCGGCGCCGGCCACCAAGGCCCTCATCGTCGAGCAACTGCAACAGGCCGGCAAGCGCGTGGCCCTCATCGGCGATGGTGTCAACGACGCGCCCGCGCTGGCCCAGGCCGATCTCGGCATTGCTCTGGGCACTGGCGCCGACATCGCCGCCGGAGCCGCTTCCGTGGTGCTCATGAGCGCATCCTTGTCCCGCGTCGAAGACGCCTTCCGCCTGGCCGCAAAGACCCGGCGCATCGTCCGGCAGAACCTCTTCTGGGCCTTCTTCTACAACACAGCCGGCATCACGCTCGCGCTCACCGGCCTGCTCACCCCCATCTTCGCTGCCGCCGCCATGTTCCTGTCCAGCGCCTCCGTGGTGGCCAACTCCATGCGCCTGACGCGCCAGCTTGAAAGGTAGGCAGAGACGATGGCCAAATCGAACGCATCCATGCAACTGACGCGCGCCGCCGACTATGCCGTGCGCGTGATGATCCATCTGGCTTCTCTGCCTGAAGGGACGCGCGTCTTGCTTCCCACGCTGGCCCAGGCCACGGGCGCTCCCGCCAGCTTTCTCTCCAAGGTTCTGCAACACCTCACCCGTGCCGGCCTCATCGCTTCGCGCCGCGGCCAGCTGGGCGGATTTGCGATTCTGCGGCGCGGTCGCCTGGCCTCCATCCGCGGGGTCGTTGAAGCCATCGACGGCCCCATCTGCCTCAATGTCTGCCTGCAGCACGGCAAGTCGTGCAGCCGCAAATCCTGGTGCCCCGCCCATCGGGTTTGGGCCCATGCACAGGCAGCCATGCTCCAGGTTCTTACCAAGGCCGTCATCGCCGACCTGGCAAATCCGCCGTTGCCGGTCGCATCGGCAACCATCGCACTCCAGCACCCACCTTCCCGGAGCGCCAACTGATCTCTCCCGGTTGACGCCGTACTCCGGGGCGCGCCGGCCACATCCAGGTCGCAAGGGCAGGCCCAGCTTCTCAAGCGTGAAACCAACGCTTTATCCATTCAGTTCAATGCCTCAGGGAACAATTCCCTTGTAACTTTGGTAGATTTCCGACAAAATCAAAGGCACTTCATCGCATGGCGCTCTGCCCTCACTGCGTCTTTGCTTAATTTGAATCATTGTGCCCCACTCATTCGCTTCCCCTGGCAGTCCCGACTCCTGCCGAGCAGGGCGCTCCGTTGCAATGCGAGACCCTCAGCGAGCCCACGAGGTTCGCAACTCCGCATTCCGTGCCGGGCCACAACATCAGTACACACATAACCCAGCCAGACCCAATTGGAGGAGCAGCCATGAAAAGATCCCTTTCGGGTTCGATGCTTTGTTGCATCCTTTCCTTTGCCGCCCTTGCCTCCGGCCAGACCGCGACCACCTCGCTGCGCGGCGTCGTCAAGGACTCCAGCGGCGCCCTGGTTCCCGGAGCCGCCGTCGCGCTCAAGGACCAGGCCAATGACAACTCCTATCACGCTGTCTCCAGCTCTGCCGGCTTCTATATCTTTCCGGTCATCGCTCCCGCGCACTATCTCATCACCATCGCTTCCAACGGCTTTGCCACGCAAACCCGCACCGCCGAGCTGCTCGTCAATCAGCCGGCCACTATCGACTTCGCCCTCAGCATCAAGTCCGACACCGTTACCGTCGATGTAAGCTCCGCCGCGGAGACGCTCAACTTTACCGACGCCACCATCGGCAACGCGGTGGGCAGCACCACCATCGAGTCCATCCCCATGGAAGGCCGCGACCCCATCTCGCTGCTCAGCCTACAGCCCGGCGTGCTTTACATCGGCCAGCCCACCGGCAGCGCCGACAGCCGCCAGGGCGCGGTGGCCGGGGGCCGCTCCGATCAGGGCAACATCACCCTCGACGGGCTTGACGACAACGACCAGATCGGCGGCGCCGCATTCACCGGCGTCCTGCGCTCCACCCTCGACTCCACTGAAGAGTTTCGCGTCACCACCTCCAATGGCACAGCCGAGGCCGGCCGATCCTCCGGCGCCCAGGTCAACCTGGTCACCAAGAGCGGCACCAACAGGTATCACGGCACGGCCTATGAGTATTACCGCCCCACCAACACCGTGGCCAACGACTACTTCAACAAAAACAATGAGCTCTCTTCCGGCGAACCCAACATTCCGCAGAAGTACGTGCAGAATGTCTTTGGCGGCAGCATCGGCGCGCCCATCAAAAAAGACAAGCTCTTTTACTTCTTCAACTACGAGGGCCTGCGCCGCGCCATTGACCAGGTGGTAGGCGCAACCGTACCCACTGCCAGCTTCATGGCCGGCGCGCTGGGCTACGTGGACGGCAACGGCAATAACGACGTCGTCACGGCGGGCCAGGTGGCACAGCTGGACGCAGCCTGCGCAAGCAACAGCTACAACAGTGCACCGGTCTGCCCCTGGGGCGCAGGCGCAGATCCCAACATCCTCAGCTACTATGCCGGCGTGCCCACCGCCACCGGCGCAGCATCCGGCGACGGCCTCAACAGCGGCTCGCTGTTCTTTCCTTCACCGGCGCCCTTCACGCAGAACACCAGTATTCTCAAGCTGGACTACAACATCAACAGCGCCAATCGCATCTTTGTGCGCGGCAACCTGCAGAAGGACACCAGCGCCGGCGCCGAAAATCTGCCTGGGCAATCTCCCGCCAGCTTTACCGATGACAACACCAAGGGCATTGGTGCCGGGTACACCTGGACGCCCACCGCCAACATCGTCAACGACCTGCGCTACGGCTATACTCGCCAGGGCTATCAGACCAGCGGCGTGGCCTCCGGCGATTACGTCGTGATCCTGGACCTCACCCAGCCTGTCGCGCAGACCCGCAACAACCGGCTTCATGTCCCGGTCAACAACATCACCGATACCCTTGACTGGACCAAGGGCGCCCACACCTTCGCCGTGGGCGGCAACTGGTGCGCCATCACCAACCAGCACGGCACTGACGCCAACTCCTTTAACAACGCTCTCACGAACGCCTACTACACCAACGCCTCCACCCTCCCCGATCCCAGCGCCATCGGCCTCCCGCCGGTCTACAATACCGGCTTCGCCGCCTCCTGGATGGTGGCTTACGGCGACCTGGTGGGCATTGTGCCGCAGCTCAATGACGTGTACAACTTCAAGATCAACAACGCCACCACGGCAACCGCCCTGCCCGATGGCACCTTCGTCAATCGCAGCTTCCACACCAACGAGTTCGAATATTTCCTCCAGGACAGCTGGCACGTCCGGTCCAACCTGAACATCAGCTTCGGACTCCGCCACACCCTCCTGCACACGCCCTATGAGACCAGCGGCCAGCAGGTCACACCCACCATCGACACCGACGCCTGGTACAAGAAACGCGAGTCCGCAGCGCAGCAAAGCCAGGTCTACGAGCCGCTGCTCGAGTTCGCTCCCGCCGGCAAGGGCAACCATCTGCCTGGCTATTGGCCCAAGCAGAAGACCAACATCGCACCGCGCCTCGGCATCGTCTTCTCCCCTGACTCGAAGACCTCCATCCGCGCCAGCGCCGGCATGTACTTCGACCACTTCGGTGAGGCGCTGGTGAACTCATTTGACCAGGAAGGCTCCTTCGGCGTCAGCGCCACGCTCAGCAACCAGTCGCAGGTGCTGGGCTTTGAGAACTCGCCGCGCTTCACTGGCCCGCACGACCTGCCCAACATCCCCATGCCGGCCGTGCAAAATCCCCAAACCTTCCCCTTCCAGCTTCCGCAATACGGCTTCGGCCTTTACTGGGGCCTGGACAACAAAATGAAGACCCCCTACGCCGAGTCCTTCGACCTCTCTTTCCAGCACCAGCTTCCCGGCGGCTTTTCGTTTGAAGAAGCCTATGTAGGCCGTCTCGGCCGCCATCTGCTCCAACAGCTCGACCTCGCCGAGCCGGTCGACTACGTTGACCCCGGAGGCGGCGGTGACTACTTCACCGCCGCAAAGAAGCTGTCCGCCATCGTCGACGCCCATGCCGCCGGTCCCGCCGTCGTCTCCAGCATCCCCTACTTCGAAGATGTCTTCCCCTACATGAGGGGTTTTGACGGCCCAGGCGAGAGCGCAACCCAGGCCATCTACAACAACGAGTGGGCACCCTACCGTTACACCAACGGCGAAACCACATCCTTGGCCGATCTCGACTTCTTCTGCTTCAACAACCAGCGGCAGGTGGCTTACAACTGTCCCGCCCAATCCCGCTTCTGGAACAGCGAATTCTCAACCCTCTACGCCTGGGATTCGATCGGCACCAGCTCCTATAACGCCCTCCAGTTCACCCTCCGCCATCCCCCGTCGCACGGTTTGACCACCGACGTCAGCTACACCTTCTCCAAGTCGCTTGACCTGGGCTCGGAGACCGAGCGCGCCAGCGTCTGGGGCCTGGCCGACAACTACTACACCAACTTCGCCATCCAGAACACCTGGAGCCCGAAACTCAACAGAGGCCCATCCGACTTCGACACCCATAGCCTGTTCACCGCCGACTGGGTCTACGCGCTCCCCGTGGGCCGCGGCAAATCCCTGCTCGGCGATACCAATCGCGTGGCCGATGCCCTCATCGGCGGATGGCAATGGGCCGGGCTCGGCCGCTGGACCAGCGGTCTGCCCTTCACCCTGCTGTCGCCCGCATTCCCCACCAACTGGGATCTGCAAGCCTATGGCGTCGAAACCGGCGCCGTCAAGCTGCGCAAGCACCTGGTCAACGGCATCCCCCAGATCTTTGACAACCCCAGCGCCATCAGCAACGGCATCTACACCGGCAACCCCGTCCGCCTGGCCTACCCCGGCGAAGCCGGCCAGCGCAACAACTATCGCGGAGACGGCTACTTCGACCTCGATTCCTCGCTCACCAAGAGCTGGAACCTGGGCGACTGGGCCCGCCTCAAATTCGCCGCTGAAGCCTACAACCTCACCAACTCCGCCCGCTTCGACGTCAGCCCGGTCGGCCTCAACGGCCAAACCGCCAGCGGAACACTCGGCTCTTACGGAGCCACCCTCTCCACCTACCGCCGCATGCAGTTCAGCCTGAGGATGGATTTCTAAGCCGGTATCCCTCACTCAGCGCCAAGGCGCGGTAGCCAGCCCAAGGTCTGCCGCGCCCTTTTGTACGCACCGATTCCCAATCCGCAAGAAGCCCGTCGAAGGTTGAGCCAGCTTCTCCGGGGCAGGAATGGCCGCGAAGCGGCGTCTGCCCCACTGCAGGTGGTAGGTGGTAGGCTGGCATGGCTGTTCCAAGGAGCCGGATTCCAGATGCATTCCAACTCGCCTGTGCACTTCAATCTTGTCGCCGCCGCCCACGCTTCCATGCTCGAACACGGCTTCCAGCCGGAGTTTCCCGCTGCCGCCGCGGCCCAGCTCGCTTCCATTCAGACCCATCCTGAGCCGCCCGCCGCACCCGGCGCGCAGGATTTGCGCAAGCTCCTCTGGTCGTCGATCGATAATGACACCTCCAAGGACCTGGACCAGATCGAGTGGGCTGAGCAGCTCGCCGACGGCCGCATCCGCGTGCTGGTCGGCGTGGCCGACGTGGACGCCCGCGTGACTCTCGGCACGGTGCTCGATGCACACGCCAAAAGCGAGACCACCTCCGTCTATACCGGCGTCAAAGTTTTCCCCATGCTCCCAGCCGAGCTGTCGGAAGGCATTACCTCGCTCAACGAGAACCAGGACCGCGTGGCCGTGGTGGTTGAATTCAGCGTCGACAAGGACGGCGCCGCGTCGGATGGCAAAGCCTACCGCGCCTTGGTGCGCAACCAGGCGCAGCTTGCCTACAACGGCGTAGGCGCCTGGCTTGAGGGCACTGGCCCTGCTCCCGCCAAGGTGGCCGCCAGTGCTGACTTGGCCGCCCAGCTCAAGCTCCAGGACGCAGCGGCGCAGCGCATGGTGGGTGGCCGCTTCCAGCACGGCGCGCTCGATCTGGAGACGCTCGAGACCCGTCCCATCATGCTCGCCGGCCAGGCCGTCGCCATCGTGCGCCAGAACAAGAACCGCGCCACCTCGCTCATCGAGGAGTTCATGGTCGCGGCCAACGGCGTCATCGCCCGCACCTTCGAGCAGGCCGGGGTCGCCTCCATCCGCCGCATCGTCCGCGTGCCCAAGCGCTGGGATCGCATTGTCGAGGTCGCCCAGGCTCTGGGCACAACCCTCCCCGCCCAGCCCGACTCCAAGTCCCTCAACGACTTCCTGCTAGCGCAGAAGCAGACAGACCCCGTGCATTTCCCCGATCTTTCGCTCACCGTCATCAAGCTCATGGGCCCCGGGGAGTATGTGCTGGTCAAGCCCAACGAGCCCTCGCCCGGCCACTTCGGCCTGGCCGTGCAGGACTACACCCACTCCACCGCTCCCAACCGCCGCTTCCCTGACGTGGTCACGCAGCGGCTGCTCAAGGCCTTCCTGGCCAAGGCCAGCCAGCCCTACTCCGCCGACGACCTCAACGCCATCGCCGTCCATTGCACGCTGATGGAAGACAACGCCCGCAAGGTGGAGCGCGACATGCAGAAACGCATCGCCGCCGTCGTGCTTCAGCCCCGCATCGGCCAGAGCTTCCCGGCCATCGTGACCGGCGTCAACAAATACGGCACCTTCGTCCGCACCCTCGACCCGCATGTCGAAGGCATGCTGGTCCAGGGCGGCAAGGGCCCCGGCAAATCATTGGACGTGGGCGACCGGGTCACCGTCAAACTCATCTCCACCGACCCGCAGCGCGGGTTCATCGACTTTGCGGCGTGAGAACGCTGAACAGGAAACCGGCCAACAGCGATTTCTGTGTCCGCGGGCCAGCCAAATACGTCTAACGGATAGGCGTTATGGAATAGGCTGATACACGGCCTCATCTCGCACTGAACGAGAAACTTCAGGGCGGAGTGGTTTACCCTTAAGGCTGCTCCCATGGATTTGAAACCGGTCCCGGACCGGCCCAAATCAGCTTTCTCTGTCTTCATTCTGGCGGACTGGCAACGCGGGCATCGACTCCACGACTGGTGAAGAATGCACTTAGGTTTTCGTCGATCTTTTGTACTGTCTTTCTCGTCCATCGCTTTTCTGGCGATGCCATGGGCGCTCGATGCCCAGCAGGAACCCTCGAAAGCAGAAGTTACAGCATCGGCAGATCTGCCTGAGGCGCCGCATCCGCAGACTCAAACGGGGTCAGATCTATCACAAGACCAACAAACGCCAGCCCAGGTACCTGCCGCCCAGGCCAGCTCGAGTTCTCAGACCAGTTCTCAAACTTCTGCCCAGCCTTCGGATGCGGAAAAGACCGAGCGCGAAAAGGCAGCAGAACAGCTCAAGGCCCAGGAGAAGCAGCGGGTCATGGGCGTAATGGCCACCTTCAACACCACCACCGACAAGAACGCGCTCCCGCTTTCCTCCGGACAGAAATTCCAGCTCTTCTTCAAGAGCGAAACCGACCCATGGCCTTTCTTTCTGGCTGCCGTGGTCAGCGGTATCGGCCAGGCAAACAACAGTTACCCCGAATGGGGCCAGGGGCTCCAGGGTTACGCCAAGCGCTTCGGCGGCGCCTACTCCGATGCATTTATCGGCAACTTCTTCGGGAATGCTGTGCTGACCAGCCTGTTGCACGAGGATCCGCGCTACTTCCAGAAAGGATCGGGCTCTGCCGTCCGCCGCATTCTGTGGGCCGCGTCAAGCACCGTGTGGTGCAGGCGCGACAACGGTAAATGGGGACCGAACTACGCCAACGTGGGTGGAAATTTGATTGGCTCGGCGATTGCCCGCTCCTACTATCCCGCCACAGAGCGCAATGTCGGCGACACCATCAGCGACGGATTGACGGTGTCCGCGGAAGGCATCGTGGGCTCTGAAGTCATCGAGTTCTGGCCCGATCTGGTGCGCCACCACAAGCGCAAGCAAGCCGAAAAGCTAGCCCGCCAGGCCGCTCAGGCCGATGCGGCAGCCAAAACGAACGACGCTCCCAAACCGTAGCCGGGGCTCCCCCGGGCTTCGGCGCGCCAAAGGCCCTCAGCGGAATAGGCTGAACACCTTTCTCTTTTCCCCGGCCGCAGGCAGTCCGCAGGCTGCCCTGGCCATCTGCCTGGCCGCCTTGGTAATCGGTGCGTCTTCATCGGCCAGCCGGGCCCCAGCGTGCGCAGCTTCCCCGCCGGTCCGGCACTCGTCCGGAATCTTCCAGTCGACCGGCCTGGTTAGTACTTTGGCCACATGCGAAGCGTCAAATCCCAAAGCGTGCGGCGCATAGCGGTTGAGCACAATCTGCAGCCTGGGGCAGCGCTGGCCGAAGGGCTGCATAATGAGCCGGTTGGCGTTTCTCAGCTCCGAGATGCCTACCTGCGCCACCAGGTATTGGCAGGCCGACTCGTCAAACAACACAGAATCCTTCAAGTCCATCCGTGTGCCGATATCCACCACCACATACTGAAAGCTGTCGCGCGCTACGGCCAGCAGCCGGTCGTAGGCTTCCATGGGCGCCTGGGTCCGGGGAAACTCTCCCGGAGCCGCAAGGATGTGCAGTCCGGACCGATGCTCGGCAAGCAGGGACTTGAGAAAGCTCCCATCCAGCCGCAGCCAATCCTCAAGCGCGTTCACCGTTGAATAGTCGCACGCCATGCCCAGATGGATAGCCGCATCGCCCAGGGGAAGGCCAAGGTCGATCAGCAGCGTGCTTTGCCCGGACTCCTGCGCCAGCGCGACCGCAAAGCCGCTGGCGATCGTGGTGACTCCGCAGCCGCCCTTGGCGCCCAGAAATACGAAGAACTTTTTGCCGATGCCCTTGGCGCGGCGCATGGCAGAGTCGTGGACGGACAGGCGGGCCAGTGCGCCGGACATATCGCCGGGAGCGAACGGCAGGTTCAGAAACTCGCGCGCCCCGGCCCGCATGCACCGGATCACCAGGTTCCGGTCGGACTGCGCCGAAAACACCATCACGGTAGCCGAGTTGCTTCGGCTCAGACTTTCCACCACATCCAGCGCATATTCCGTATCGCTGTCCAGGTCGACAAACACCACGTCGAATCGCTCTTCCAGAATTTTTGGCGCGTTGTGCAACTCAAACGGATAGGAACCGAACTCTTCAACCGCCAGCCCCCCGGCCGATAGCCCCGTCATCCGGCCACCGCCCGCATCGCTCTCTGCCAGAGCGCGCACCACGTCCTTGCGCCGCTCCTCGTCCGGCCCAACCACCGCCACGGACAGCGGGTTGACGCCGGCGGCGCAAGAATATTGGGTTGAACTCACCATGCCGGAACTCCTGTCCCAAACTGCCCTGCCGGCCTTCGCTTGCGGCCGTTCTCAGGCTGTTGCACAGCCTTTGCGGGCCCTTTCTGGTCACGGTCATACCAAAATGGATAGGGCTTCTCCCTTGAGTAATCGGCAAAGGAGCGCGCGAAGGTTAATGAATGAGAAGAATCTAATCCCCATGCTGCGAAAGCGACGAACGCTGTGCGATCTGGGCAAACGAAATCGCACATTCCCATTCAAACGGGCCCGTGCTTGAATCCTCGGCGCAGCGGCTTTTCCAACGTCGGTTCAGCCCTCATCCACGGCGGCCAAAATCGTGATGTGCATCACTGCGACCCGGCGCGCCGAAGCCTACCCTAATTCGGGCCTTGGGTGAATTTTTCGCCCGTGCCGGGATCGGCAATTTTGCAGGGCCGAAGCACAGCCCGGCATCCCGCGGCAGAGGGGAAACAATGGCAGTCTTGGAAAGTTGCAAACTCCCCTGCGGAGGCGACACAGCATGAACTGGCGGCAGGACTATTTGAGGAAATGTGTGGATGCCCGGCAGGCGCTCGAGACGGTGCGCTCGGGAGACCGGGTCTGGATTCAGTCCGGCTGCGGCACTCCCTCGGTGCTGGTGAATGCCCTGGTGGCGCGCGCCCCTGACGTGATCGATGTCGAGATCGTCCACATGAAGACGCTGGGCAGCGCCGACTATACACGCGCGGAATACGCCGAAAATTTTCGCCATCGCGGCCTGTTCCTGGGTGAAAATGTCCGCGAAGCAATCGCCCAGGGCCGCGCCGACTACACGCCCATCTTCCTCAGCGAAATTGAGCGCCTATTCGAGGATGGCTCCATGCCTCTCGATGTGGTGCTGATGCAGGTTTCGCCGCCCGATGAGCACGGCTTTGTGAGCCTGGGAACCACCGTCGACTGCACCCTGACCGCAGCCCGCTTCGCGCGGCGCGTGATCGCCGAAGTCAACAGCCAGATGCCGCGCACCCATGGCGAAACCACCCTCCACGTCAGCCACATCTCCTCCGTCGTAGAGACCTCGCGGGCGCTGCTTGAATTACACACCGAGCCCTGCACCCCATTGCAGCGGCGCGTGGGTGAACATGTGGCCTCGCTCATTCCCGACGGCGCCACGCTGCAAACCGGAATCGGCGGAATCCCCGATGCTGTGCTGGCCTGCCTTGAAGACAAGCGCGACCTGGGAATCCACACAGAGATGTGCTCGGACGCCGTGATCGACCTGATGGATTCGGGTGTGATCAATGGCGCGCGCAAGTCGCTGCATCGCGGCAAAGCGGTGCTGTCGTTCGTGCTGGGCTCGCGGCGGCTGTTCGAGTTCATCCGCGAAAATCCCAGCTTCGAATTCCGTTCCATCAGCTATACCAACGACCCGTTTGTCGTGGCCCAGAACGACCGGATGGTCGCCGTCAACTCCGCAATTCAGGTTGATCTTACCGGCCAGGTCTGCGCCGACTCGATGGGCACCAAGCCCTACAGCGGCTTTGGCGGTCAGCTGGATTTCATCCGCGGAGCAGCGCGATCGCGGGGTGGAGTGCCCATCATCGCATTGCCCTCGACTGCGGTGCATGGCGCTGTCTCCCGCATTGTGCCGGTGCTCGAGCCTGGCGCTGGAGTCGTCACCTCGCGCGCCGATGTGCATTACGTGGTTACCGAGCACGGCATCGCTTACCTGCATGGCAAGTCCCTGCGCGAGCGGGCCGAGGCGCTCATCGCCATCGCCGATCCGCAGTTTCAGGCGGAGCTTGAAGACTTCGCCCTGCGCGCGCACTATCTGGAACGCAGGACGCCGACAGCGGTTCTTGTTTAGAGAGGCAGACAAATGAACGAGTTCGAAAAGGCAGGCGGGGCGGCCAAGCGGGATCGGGGCCTGCTTCGCGTCAACGAGGACGAGTGCAAGGGGTGCGGCCTGTGCGTCGAGGCCTGCCCGCCCAGGGTCATCGCGCTGAGCGAGCGGCTCAATCACCACGGCTATCGCACGGCCATCTATGCCGGCGCGGGCTGCACAGGCTGCGCCGTCTGCTTCATGGCGTGCCCTGAGCCCGGAGCGGTTACGGTGCTGCGGGCTGTGAATCCGATGGCCGGGGCTGCACGCGGTGCTCATGGAAGCATTGCGGGGGCCAGCCATGCGTAAGCAGCTCATGAAAGGCAATGAGGCCATCGTGCGTAGCGCCATCCTCGCCGGCTGCCGCGCCTTCTATGGCTATCCCATCACCCCGGCCAGCGAGATCACCGAGGCCGCGGCGCTCTACATGCCGCAAACCGGAGGCGTGTTTCTGCAGGCCGAGAGCGAGGTCGCTGCCATCAACATGCTCTACGGCGCTTCGTCCGCGGGCGTGCGCTGCATGACGGCCTCCAGCGGCCCCGGCATCAGTCTGATGCAGGAAGGCATCAGCTACATGGCCGGTGCGGAGCTGCCCTGCGTCATCGCCGACATTACCCGCGGCGGCCCTGGCCTGGGCAACCTGGGCGCGGAGCAGAGCGACTATCACCAGGTGGTGAAAGGCGGCGGTAATGGCAGCTATCGCACCATCGTGCTGGCGCCCCACTCCGCGCAGGAGATGGCCGACCTGACCGCGCTGGCATTTGAACTCGCGGACCGCTATCGCAATCCCGTCGTGGTGCTGGCCGATGGGTTCGTGGGCCAGATGATGGAGCCGGTCGAGTTTCCAACTCTGGCCGTAGCCCCGCGCCTGCCCGCATGGGCGGTGGCCGGCACGGCGGCCTCGCGCGGCAGCATGATTACCTCGCTGCACATGGAAGCCAACGATCTGGAGGCCCACCTGCGCAAGCTGGAGGCGAAATATCACGAAGCCGAGCGCAACGAGACGCGCGCCGAAGAGTGGTTCACTGAAGACGCGGAGATTGTGCTGGTGGGCTACGGAATCGTCGGGCGCATTCTCAAAGCCGTCACCGCGGAGGCCCGCGCCAGCGGCATCAACGTGGGCCTGCTGCGGCCCATCACGCTTTTCCCCTTCCCCACGGCGCACTTCCAGAGGCTGGCCCGCTGGGCCCGCGTCTTTGCGGTGGTCGAGATGAGCAACGGCCAGCTGGTCGAAGATGTGCGCCTCGCGCTCAATGGAGCGCGCCCCGTCGAGTTTCTCAACCGCATGGGCGGCAATGTCCCCACGCACGACGAGGTGCTCGCCCTGGTGCGCACGCTCGCGCTCGAAACTGTGCCGATGACGAGATCGGAAAAGGAGCAGATGGCCCATGTCTAGCGAAGTGATTTCCGCATATGAAATTTCGCACTCCCGGCCAAACGCCTTCTATGCCTGCTATGACCGCAAGGACGATTTGAAACAGCAGACGCACTATTGCCCCGGCTGCGGCCACGGCAACGTGCACAAGATGCTGGCCCGCGCCATCGACGAGCTCGGCATTCAGAACAGGACAATCCTCATCAGCCCCGTGGGCTGCTCGGTGTTCGCCTACTACTACTTCGATGTGGGCAATGTGCAGGCCGCGCATGGCCGCGCGCCCGCCGTGGCCACCGCCGTCAAGCGCAGTCACCCGGAAAGCATCGTGGTCAGCTACCAGGGCGACGGCGACCTGGCCGCCATCGGCCTGGCGGAGATTGTGCACGCGGCCAATCGCGGCGAAAACATTACTGTGATCTTCGTCAACAACGCCATCTATTCCATGACCGGCGGACAGGTCGCCCCCACCACGCTCATCGGGCAAAAGAGCTCGACGACTCCCGGAGGGCGCAGCGTGGCCAACGAAGGCTATCCTCTGCACATCAGTGAAATGCTGGCCACGCTTGAGGCTCCGGTCTACATCGAGCGCGTGGCGCTGGGAGACAACAGGCAGATCGCGCAGGCCACGCGCGCCATTCGCCGCGCGGTCGAGAATCAAGTCCGCGGGCTTGGCTTTTCGCTGATCGAAGTGCTCTCGCCCTGCCCCACCATCTGGAAAATGCCTCCCGTGGAAGCGCAGCGCTGGGTGCGCGATGTGATGGAGAAGACCTATCCGCTGGGTGTCTTTTGCGATCGCACCAAAGAAGCGCATCCGCGGCCGCAGCCTGGGCCAGCGCCGGCGCTCGAAGACATTCCGCGCATCCTCGGCTTCGTTGACGATGCCGAACCCGGCGAAGCGTCCGAAGCAATCACGCGACCGGAAGAAGTCGATCTCCATGTGCGTGTGGCAGGATTCGGCGGACAGGGCGTTCTGCTGCTCGGTGAGGTTCTGGCCGAAGCCGGCCTCGATGCGGGTCTTGAAGTCTCCTGGCTGCCGTCCTACGGCCCGGAGATGCGCTCCGGCACATCGAACTGCCATGTTCGTGTATCCAGCATGCCCATCGATTCGCCGCTCGTCGCGCTGCCCGATGTGCTCATTGCCATGAATGAGCCCTCGCTGCGCAAGTTCGACTCGAGCGTGCGTCCTGGCGGATGGGTCATCTACAACGGCGACACTTTTCCGGCCGATTGCGAGCGGCAGGATGTGCATGTGCTGGCTCTTCCGTTCACGCGCCTGGCCGACGAGTTGGGCGACGCGCGCGCCTCCAACATGATCATGCTCGGCGCGCTGCTTGAAATCGCTACAGTGCTGCCGCAACCCAGCATCGATGCTGCTTTGCGCAAGCTGGTCAAGCACGCAAAGTGGGTTGAACTGGACGAGCGCGCACTTGCGCGAGGAAGGGAACTCTTTCTGAATTCGTCCAGAGAAGCATGCGTCGAGGTATAACTCGCAGGCCGAGCGCGATCCTCTGCATGACGCATTCACGCGCTCTGAGAACGCCGTCCGCCGCGTCCAGTATGATTGCCGAATGCTGAATGAACTCCTTCCGCAAATAACGGAAATGCGATGACCATACCGGCGCTCCCTTCACGCGATGAGCCATCCCAGCTGCGCAAGACCATGGGCTTCTGGGATGTGCTGCTGTTCAACATCGCCACGGTGCTTGGGCCGCGCTGGATTGCCGCCGCCGGACACAACGGCACCTCCTCCATCAGCCTGTGGGTCATCGCCGCGGTCTTCTTCTTTGTTCCCGGCGCGCTGGTCATCAATGAACTGTCCTCTCGCTTCCCCCAGGAGGGCGGGCTCTACGTCTGGTCGCGCGAGGCCTTTGGTCCCTTTCACGGCTTTGTCGCCGGATGGACCTATTGGATCTACACTGTCTTCTACTTTCCCGGCCTGCTGCTGGCCAGCGCCTCCATGAGCGCGTACATCATCGGCGGCCGCGGCGCAGAGCTGACACAAAACCGTACGTTTCTGGTTGCTGTGTCGCTCGGCCTGCTCCTGGTCTCCGTCGTTCTCAACATCATCGGCCTCAACATCGGCAAGTGGTTGCAGAATGCCGGCGGCGTGGGCACCTATCTGCCGCTGCTCATGCTGGTCGGCATCGCCGGCGTTGTCTGCTGGCGCTATGGCTCCGCGACTCACTTCACCGTCCATAACATGATGCCCGCATGGAACTGGGACACGGTCAACTTCTGGTCGCAGATTGCCTTCGCCTTCACCGGCCTGGAACTGGTCTCTGCCATGAGCGAAGAGGTGCGCAATCCCCGCCGCACCTTGCCGCGCGCCGTTTTCGGCGCGGGCGCGCTCATCGCCCTCATGTACATCGCGGGCACCCTCGCCATCCTCTCGCTGGTGCCGGCCGCCGACCTCGATCCGCAGAGCGGCGTCTTCCACGCCATCACCATCGGATCGGTCGCGTTGCGCGTCGGCTTCCTCGGCATCCTTGCCGCCATCCTGGTCACCGTGGGCAATGCCGGCGGCGTGGGCAGCACCGTGGCCGGCATCGCGCGCGTCCCTTTTGTCGTCGGCATCGACCGCTATCTGCCCGCGGCCTTCGGCAAAATTCATCCTCGCTGGAAGACCCCGTATATTTCCATCCTGGTGCAGGCCATCGTCTCCGGCGCCATCCTGCTTGGCAGCCAGATCAACGAGACCACACGCGGCGCCTATCAGTTCCTCATCGACGCCGCCATCATTCTCTACTTCATCCCATTTCTCTACATGTTCGCGGCCGTCATCAAGCTGGCGCGCCGCAAAGATCGCCATGAGAATGAGCAAGCCATCCTGGTTCCCGGTGGAATTCCCGGCGTCTGGATCGCCGGCGGCCTCGGCTTTGTTGTCGTCCTCATCGGGATCGTTGTTTCGCTGGTCCCGCCGGGCGATTCGGAGAATAAACTCGGCTTCTTTCTCAAGCTGGTTGCGGGTACGGCAGCTTCAATCTTCCTCGGCCTGATCCTCTATTGGCGCGGTTCTAGAGACAATTCCAGGGCCAAGCAGAGCGAGTGACCATTCTGGGCCGGCCCGGCGCACGCAGCCAGTGCTGTCAATGGACTCTCCGCCTCCGGTTTGTGGCAATCGTCTCCCATAGTATTGTTGGATACAAAACGATCCTGGCCTCGGCCAATTGTAGAAGAGGAAATCTGAATCGATGAACCTGTTTCGAGGCTTACGACCGCCGCAACGCGCCGGCGCCGTGCGCGACATACTGGCCGGCGTGGTGCTGGCTGCCATGGATATTCCCCAGGTGCTGGGCTATGCCAGGATCGCCGGAATGCCGGTGGTGACTGGGCTTTACAGCCTGCTGCTGCCTCTCGTAGCGTTCGCCGCTTTCGGCTCGTCGCGCTACCTGATGGTGGCGGCGGACTCGGCCACTGCGGCCATCTTCGCGGGCGGCATGGCGAGCATGGCCACGCCGGCCGGGGCGCACTATGTGGCGCTGGCGGCGGTTGTGGCGCTCATGACGGCGGGCATCCTGCTGCTGGCGCGACTGCTGCGGCTGGGCTTTATTGCGGATTTTCTCTCCCGCACGGTGCTGGTCGGCTTTCTGGCCGGCGTGGGTCTCCAGGTGGGCATCTCGGTGTTGAGCCAGATGCTGGGCGTGCCGGTGGATTCGCGCCGCCCGGTGGTGGAGCTTTGGGAGGTGCTGCGCGGGCTGCCCCAGGCGCATCTGCCCACGGTGGCCTTGTCTGCCCTGGTACTGGGGTTTGTGCTGGTGCTGCGCCGCTTCGTTCCCAAACTTCCGGCAGCGCTGGTGGCCGTTGTGGCGGCCATTGCGGCCAGCGCCGCACTCGATTTCGAAGGCCGCGGCATTGCCACGATTGGTCCGGTGACCGGCGGATTGCCACATCTTGGATTGATGGGACTGATCAGCCTGCGCGCCATGAGTTGGAAGGATCTGGACACCCTGGTCACGGTGTCGGCCTCGTGTGCGGTCATGATTCTCACCCAGAGTGCGGCCACGGCGCGCATCTATGCGGCCAAGCACTACCAGGAGGTGAATGAGAACATCGACCTCTTCGGGCTTTCGGCTGCCAATGCCGCCGCGGCGCTGAGCGGCGGCTTCGTGGTCAATGGAAGCCCCACGCAGACGGCGATGATGCAGGATGCCGGCGGCCAAAGCCAGTTGGCGCAGGTATCCACAGCCGGGGTGGTTGCGCTGGTGCTCCTGTTTCTTACCGGGCCGTTGCAGTATCTGCCTACCGGTGTGCTGGGCGTGTTGGTATTTCTGGTTGCGCTTCGTCTGATCGATCTGAAAGCCCTGCGCGACATCCGCTCGGAGACCCCGCAGGAGTATGGGCTGGCGGTCATGACAGCCGCGGTGGTGCTGCTGGTGGGCGTGGAGCAGGGCATCGTGCTGGCCATGGTGGTGTCGCTCTTGCGCGTGGTCCAGCATAGTTATCATCCCCATAGCGGCGTGCTCATCGCGGATGAAAACGGCGCGTGGAAGCTGGCGCCGGTAGGGCCGCATGTGGTCACCGAGCCTGGACTGGCGCTCTACCGCTTTGGAGCGGCGCTGTTCTACGCCAATGCCGGGCGGTTTTTTGAGGAGGTGTCGAGCATCCTGCAGCCCATGCCGACGGCGGTGCGCTGGGTGGTGGTGGACGCCGAGGCCATGACCCATGTGGACTACTCCGCTGCGCGGGTGGTCTTGGCGCTCAAGAAGAATCTGACTGAGGCTGGAGTGGAGCTGGCGTTTGCGCGCGTGCCCTGGGATCTGCGCGCAGACTTCGATCGTCACCATCTCACCGAGGCGATCGGGCCGGCGCGCCTCTACACTCGGCTGCACGATGCGATCGCCGCGTTCGAACAGTCGGAGAAGGCCCCGGATTCGACCCCGGCCGCGTAACGGAGCCAACGATTCACAACAATCCGGTTGAAAATCCAAGCCGCATCGCTTAGCCTCAGGCTAACCTCGCTGTCAGTGCCATGGATACGGATTCGCCATGCCCAAAGCTTCCCGCCTGCTGAAAATCGTTCGTCCCTTCACGCGCAAGGGATGGGGCCATTGGCTGCGCTTCGCCCTGTTGCTCTGCATCGCCGGCTATTGCGGCCACCTGCTCAGCACCGGAAGATGGCTTACCGGGTTCCGTTACACCATCTACCATCGCCAGCTGCTGATGCGCCATGACGCCGCGCATTATCCGCAGCGCACCGCGCTGGTGCTGCTCAACGATGACGACTACTGGAGCGACGCATTCCAGGCGCGCACGCCGCTCAAGCGCAATGAGCTGGGCGCAATCCTGGACAGGCTGCGCGAGGCCGGCGTGAACACGGTCGCGCTCGATGTGGACCTGCGCTCGCCGATTCCGCAGAAGCCGGCGTTCGAGTTTCCCGACTACAAGGCGGAAGACGAGGCGCTGGTTGCGGCAATCGGCCGCTGGTGCGATGCCGGCCGCCACGTGGTGCTCTCGTCCTCGGTCCGCTTCGGCGACGGCGGATACGAGCAAATGCCTTCCATCTATACCGGCGCGATGAACAAGATGCCCTGCGTGAAGACCGGCTACATTCAGCTGCCGTTTGACATGCGCAGAATGCCGGGAGCACTCGAGTTGACGGACAGCTCATTGCTCGAATCGCTCTCGCTTGCGGTTACCGGCATTGCCGATCCCGCGGCCCACGACCAGGCAGCCGCAAAGTCAGACAGGGGCTTCCGGTTCTCGGAGTACTTGACCGCCGCCAACTTCGCTGCGCCGAACGGTCGCCAGTTCATCTTCAGCGGCCAGCAGCTGAAGACCATGAGCGCGGCAGCCCTGCGTAATCAGCTGGCGGACAAGCTGGTGTTTGTGGGCGCCGCGTGGCACGCATTCGCCTACGGAACGGGCCCGCAGGTGGACACCTACAACTCGCCTGGCGGCATGGAGCCGGGCGTGATGCTGCACGCCAATTATGTGGAGGCAATGCTGAATCGCACAGGCACCTTCACGCCGGTCTCCGACTCCGTGGCCGAGCTGATTGAGATCGCTCTGGCGCTGGCGCTGGCCATGATCGGCGTGCTCGAGATTCACACCGCGTGGAAGTGGGCGGCGTTTGCCATCGGCATCGTTCTCAGCATTCTGTTCACCTATAGCCTCCTGCAGAATCTTGGCTTGTTTCTTGATTTTCTGATTCCGATGCTGATGATCATCGTGCATACCATCGTTGAAGAGATCCTGAAGATGTGGCACGAATCCCACCCCGTGAAGCACAAAGCAGCCCGCCAGCCGAAGCACGCCGCAGCGGGAGGGCATGAATGAAGACGCATCGCGCACGAGCCTCGATTTTGTTCGTTGCATTGGCGGCGATGCAGGCCTGCTTGCAGTTGCCTGCAATAGCTGTGACCGGAACACAGACCGGCGCTGGCAGCAGCGTGCAATCGAGCACGCAAACGAGCCCGCCGGCCACGCCGAAGAAGAAGCCCGAGGAGCCGATCGATCCGGATACCACTGCGGGCGTGCGCGGCTCGGGCGCAATGCACACGGTGCGCGTGCTGCTCAGGGGCAAGCCAGCTGAAGGCGCGCATGTGGTGGTGAAAAACACCAATGGAAGCCTGGCCGCCTCATGCGACACAAGCGAGGCGGGAGTGTGCCGGGTTGAAATCGGATCGGATCACTACACGATTACAGCGACAGGCAGCGGGCACGCCGGAGCGGTCTCCATGCAGGTGAACGACGCAACGGGACCGATCGTGATCCGGCTGAAGAAGCCGAAGACCGAGAACAGCCCGCACCACCCGTAGGTCGCGTTCGTTTGGACGGGAGACAATCGGTGACTGGCGATTTGCGAGGCACGACGAGCGATTTGAGAAAGGCAGCCTAAAGGAGAAATTCATTTCCTTCACGCCAGCGTGTATGGTATTTTGGTTTCCTCCCCATCCAACAAGGCGGTTTTTCCATGTTTCAGCTCAGGCATGACCGGATAGGCGTTCGCGTGAGCCTGCTTGCGATCTGCGTTTTCCTCTGCGTCGCGGGCATGGCAATCCAGTCGCAGGCTGAGCCCCGGCCCACCAGTCACGCGCTGCTGATCGGCGTCGCGCATTACGCGCCGCCAAGCGGAAGTGCGCTTCCGGTTGCCGCATCCGGCCACTCCGTTGACAGCCGCTTTGCGCCGGGCGCAAGCTGGCACAGCCTGCAAGGGCCGCTCACCGATGTGGCAGCCATGCATGTGCTGCTCCAGGAGACCTACGGCTTCACCGACATCCGCGAGTTGAAGGACGAGCAGGCTACGCGCCAGGGCATTCTCGACGCCATCAATCAGCTCATCGCCGACACACAAAAAGGCGACCGCGTGGTCATCTATTACTCCGGCCACGGCTCGCAGCGGCTCGACAGCAAGTCGTCCAAGGACCAGCGCGATCAGACCATCGTTCCCATCGACGCGTGGAAGGGCGTGAAGGACATTCGCGACAAGGAGCTCGCGCAGCTCTTCGACAAGATCGTCTTCGACAAGCAGGCGCGGCTCACTGCGATTTATGACAGCTGCAACAGCGGCACCATGGCGCGCGGCATTACCGAGAGCGTGGAGCGGACGCTGCCCTATGACGACGACGACGTGGCGAAAGAGCAGGGTGCAGTGCTCGAGTCGGACCTGAAGCGGATTCCGCAGCAGGGCGACGCCATCATTCTCGCCGCCGCGGGCCCAACGCAATCCGCCGTTGAAGCGCGTTATCCCGAGGATGGCCAGGTGCATGGCGCTTTCACACGCGCGCTCATTCGCGTGCTGCGCCAGAACTCGCAGGCGCTGAGCGCGGAAGACGTGGTCTCCGCCGTCTCCAGCATGTTGCACGCCGATCCGCTGGACTTCCAACAGCCCTCCGTCGAAGGCCGCGTGCAGGAGAGTCTCTTCGGCGATCCGGTCGCGTCGCATGAGCTCCACGTGCGAGTCGCCAAGGTCAGCTCGGGCAAGATCACACTCGACATGGGCAGCGCCGCCGGCTTCGACGCAGGCACGGAGTTTACCGGCCTCAAGCCCGGCGACGATGGAACCAGGACCGTTCTCACCGTCGCCAGCATTGACGGTCCAACGGCCTCGACAGCGACCGTGAAGAGCGGCGACACACAAGTGACTGCGGGCGAAATCTTTGCAGCCTCCAGCATGGTCTATCCGCAAGCCGCGCGCCTGGTCGTGTTCTTGCCCAAGCCGGGTTCTGTTCCCACGGCCGCCGCAATCGCTCGCACCAAGTCTCTCTTCCCCTCGCTTACCTGGGTCGACGATCCTGCTGTGAATGCAGTCAACTATCTTGTCGCGGAGGGTGCTGGCGGCTGGATCGCGTTCGGGCAGGATGGTCATGCCGCCAAGCCTGGCGCGGGTCCAAAGGGGTCTGCATTTCTGCTGCTCGGTCCTCCGCCATCGATGGTCGATCGCATTCGCCGCACGGAGCCGTTCAAGCGCAATGCCTTTCAGTTCACAGACACGCCCGCAGCCGCCAATTACTTTCTCACCATGCGCCTCCGCGCGGATGGCGCACCGGAATACACTCTCTTCGATCCCCGCGTTCTGGCAGCGCACAAAGTGGATGAGTACGTTGTCAGCAAGGAGAACGACCCCACCGAGGCCGATTTGAATGGAGGAAAGAATCCCGAGGTCATATGCCGCAACGATCTGTCTTTTCCGGTGCGCACCGCCTGGCTGCACGACGCAACCGCCAACGCCACCGAAGACAGCATCGCTCCCGTCCTCGCCCGCAGAATTCTGCGCCTAGGCAAGCTGCGCGTCTGGCAGCAGATTCCGTCTATGACCTCCGGCGCGACCGACTGGCCTTATCACCTCGCCATCGCGCGCAGCAACGCAACGGCGACCGACCCGCTCCATCTCAACGAAGCCTACGACGTGCGCCTGGTCACAACCGCCGACGCGCTTTCCAAGCGAGCCGTCTCACCCAAGTACATTTACCTGTTTGGGTTCGATTGCGCGGCGAATCCGTATCAGGTCTATCCCACGGACGAAACCAACGGCGTCGCGCAGGGGCCTCCACTGTCCGCCGCCGGCTCCTATCCGGTCACCTATACGCTCATGTCAGAGAGCGTGACCGAGCCCCTCGGCGCTGACACGCTGTTTCTGCTGGCCACAAGGGAAAAAATCAACAACCTGAGCTTGCTTACGTATGATGGTGTGATCGAGAGCCAGAGCCGCGGCTCCGGCCTCGATGAGCTCATGGTCAACCTTAACGATGCCGGCAGCCGCGGAGCCTCGCCGGTTGTGACCACCTGGCAGGTGCAGCAAGTGGTTGTTCCCAGCCGACCCTAGGGCCAGCAGTTCCCAGCCGGAAATATCTTGCGAGCAGCAGAGCACCGGCACAGCCATTCAATTGGACAAGGAGAAGAGTATGGATCGTAGAAGCTTTTTCTCAAACATGATGGCAGCGGCTGCCGCTTCCGGAGTGCTTTACGAGGTCATTTCTCCCAAAGAACTTTTGGCAGCTGTTGAAGAAGCAGCCGATACGCCCCAGGGAGCGCACCAGCAGTTCTGGAATGGGTTCTTCGACGACGTGGACCCCACCAAGATTCACGCCACCGGCGCTCGCGGCCCCGGTGGCGAGCCAATCGCCCAGCCGCTGCCGACGCATATCGAAGACTCCAAGCTTCCCCGCTTCTTCCACTACGATGACTCCAATGGTCTGCGCTTTGCCGAAAAGATCGACCGCGGCGAACTCCCCAAGATGGACGGCGCCGCAGTGGTCAGCATGAGCGTCAGCGGCTTTCGCCCCAGTGACACCGATGCGAAGAAAATTGGCGACTCTACTTCGGCCCAGCTGCAGTTGCATGCCACGCAGACCACGCCCATGGCCCAGTACATTGCGCCGCTTGCCTGGGCCTCGCTGGCATCCGTGTTTCACAGTCAGGCCAACAAACTGCCCACCGTTGAGCAGCTCAACTTTGTTGGCGAAGACGGATCGACAGGCACCTCCGGCAACAATCGCATTCTGCTCCCAGGCGCGGAGGGCAAACTGGCGCTCAACCTCACCCTGCCCGACAAGCACTCGCTGCTCCACAAGGTGATCTCGTATGGCCTCCAGGGCTTGACCGCAGCTGCCCCGCTGGTCTCGCTGCCGGCAATCAGCGTTCCGGCCATAAAGGCCTTCACCAGCTTCTACAACATCCTGGTGCAGAATGCAGGCTTCATCATCAACAGCCCGCTTAAGGATGCGGTCGCCTCTTACGATGCGGTGGACTCCGGCAACATGCACGCCGACGCGCTCAAGCTCGTCACCGGCCAATACCTGATTGCGCCCGCAAGTTCGATTGAAGCAATCAGCGCACAGATGGACAACCTGAAGATGCTTAACGGATACCTGGTGCCGAAGACGATTGCCAACAATGCCGACCCCATGACCGTGGCCCAGAGCGCGCTTCCCAATGTCACCTACGCAACCTTGAAGGTGAGTGTGCAGCCGGCCGCCGACGTCGCCTTGCCGGCCACGCCCAAGCGTCCCGCGCCTGCTCCCAGCAGTCCACCGCCTTCTCCGGCAGCCAAGTCAACCGCCAAGAAGACTGCCTGATTAGGAACCGGCTAGTCCGGAATCGGCCAATCAAGAAATCGACATCTGCGATCCCGTGCAACGTCGTCAAGCTGCATCGAAGTGCAACCGAGAGGAGGAGCCCTGAGCAGCAACGATCCGTCACTCTCGAATCGCGACCTCGCCCCCACCACGCCTGCCCAGCGCACCTGGGGCACCTACAACTACATCGCGCTGTGGTTTTCCATGTCCATGGAGATCACCACCTATCAGCTTGCTTCCTCGCTCATCGCCAAGGGCATGGACTGGAAACAGGCCGTCGGCACCGTGCTCTTGGGCAACCTCATTGTGCTCGTTCCCATGCTGCTCAACGCCCACGCCGGCGCAAAATATGGCATCCCTTTCCCCGTCTTCATTCGCGCGCCGTTCGGGGTGCGCGGCGCCAACTTGCCCGCCATTCTCCGGGCCATCGTCGCCTGCGGCTGGTTCGGCATTCAATCCTGGATCGGCGGCACAGCCATCCACTCCATGCTCGCCGTCATCTGGCCCTCGGTCGCCGCCCGCAACGGCGCGGTGTGGGCCTGCTTCCTCGGCTTCTGGCTGCTCAACATGCTGGTGGTCTGGCGCGGCGTCGAGTCCATCCGTCACCTTCAGGCCTTCGGCGCGCCCTTCATGTTCATCATGGCCGCGGCATTGCTCATCTGGGTACGCATCAAGGCAGGCAGCTTCGGGTCGATGCTCTCGACCCCGAGCCAGTTCCACTCCACTGGAGCGTTTCTCGCCGTCTTCTTTCCCTCGCTCACCGCCATGGTCGGTTACTGGGCCACGCTCGCGCTCAACATCCCCGACTTCACACGCTATTCCAAATCGCAAACCGCGCAAGCCTGGGGTCAGGCTTTTGGATTGCCCGTCGCCATGACCCTCTACACCTTCGTCGGCATCTCCGTCACATCGGCTTCAGCAGTCCTTTTCGGCCATCCCATCTGGAACCCCATCCTGCTCATCGGCGCATTCCATCAGCCGGTCGTGGCCTTTGTCGCGCTCATCGCCATTCTCATCGCCACGCTCAACGTCAACATCGGCGCCAACGTCGTCTCACCATCCAACGATTTTTCCAATCTCTATCCGCGCCTCATCAGCTTCCGCACCGGCGGCCTCATCACCGGCTTTCTCGGCCTCGCAATGTGCCCTTGGAAGCTGCTGGCCACGCCCGACGCCTACATCTTCGGCTGGCTGGTGGGCTACTCGGGCCTGCTCGGCCCCGTAGCCGGCATCATGATCGGCGATTACTTTTTCATCCGCAAGACCCAGCTCGACGTGAACTCGCTTTATCATCGCGAGGGCGCCTATCACTATAGCCGGGGCATCAATCCCCGCGCAGTTGTGGCGCTGGTGCTGGGCGTGGCGCTAGCGCTCGTAGGCAACGCATACGCGCCGCTCCATTTTCTCTATGACTACGCCTGGTTCGTCGGCTTCTTCACATCCGGCATCCTCTACCTGGCGCTCATGAAGCTGCTCCCGCCGACTGCCGCGGTCGCCACACCCTAGCCATGCGGCAAGAAGCGCTCCGCCAACGCAGAGGCCACTTCTTCTTTCCGATCTCGCCTCTCAGTAAACGCCGGATCGAATAGTTATGCCCCTGGCGGAGGGATGACGCCGAGTTGCATCATCAGGCCGAGCGTGTCCATCAGGATGCGGGTATCTTTGATCCTGCCTTTCTCAAAACGGTCAATGACCATGCCCCAAACCCTCACTGGCCGTCCGGTAGCGGGAACGCCGAGGAAGTCGCCACGATGCGTGCCGGTCCACTCGAAGCGGGTGACCACTTTTTCTGCTTGCACAATCTGCTCTTCGACCCCCCAGTGCATATCGGGAAACGCAGCCCGCAGCCCGCGCAGCACATCTTTGAGCCCTTCAACCCCGGGACCTTGACCGGGGAACGGAACCTGCTCGGTCATATCTTCCCAGAAGTACTGGGCGGCCGTGTCGATCTGCCCCTGATTGATGGTTTCTTCAAGAAACTGGCGAACGATGGCGCTGTTTTCTGGCAAGGCTGGGGTGCTCCTCTCTGGAATTTGCTCGCCCCAATCTACACCGCTGCCGTATGGACGAGCAACAACGGGGATTCTTAGGTGAGTCGCAACCGGAATTGGACATCCATGGGCAGCCCAGTGACGAGCGACTCACCTTGCAAAGGAGTTGTCAGAACAGCCTTGCGGAAGGGCAACTAGAGCCTGTTAGCTGGCCTAGTCCAGCCGCGTGAGAAACGCTTCCGCCTCGACCTCGCTCGGCCGCAAGTGCCGCGCAATCGATTCGGCCTGCTCGCGATTGTCGCCCTGCGGACGAATGCGCACCCAGTAGCTGTCTTCGCCGGGAAATTCGATCACGTTCGAGCCTGGATACCGGCGAAGCAACTCGCTCTTCAGCTTCTCCGCCTTGCGTTCGGACTTGAACGCGCCAATTTGTACGCACCAGCGCCCGCCCCGCTCAATCGGCTTCGGCGTCTGGAACACATCCAGCCGCACCTCGGCCGTTCCCACGCGGTAGATGCCCGTGGCCTTGGCCGAAGCGATGGTCAGATCCAGCATTCTTCCGTCCACAAACGGCCCGCGGTCGGTGATGCGCATGGCCGCCGACTGCCCCGTCTTGAGATTGGTCACCGTGATCAGCGAGCCCATGGGCAGCGTCCGGTGCGCCGCCGTCAGCGCGCTGTCGCTGAACACCTGCCCGTTGGCAGCCTTGCGGCCCTTGTAGGGCGCCGTGTACCACGTTGCCAGCCCCACTTCGCTCATCACCGGCCGGTGCGTATTCACAAAGTCCAGATCCGCGTCGCTCACGCCGCCCGGAGGCACTGGGGTGATGGGAATCCGCGCCGGCGGCCGGCCCGGCCGCTCTTCGTCATAGGGCTGAGTCTGCCGCGCGGTAGGTGGAGGCGGTGCAGTCTGCTGCGCGGTGACCTGCACTTTATGGTGGTGATGACCGCAACCGGTGGCGGCGATCAGCGCAAGCGAACCCAGGGCCGGCAGCCAAAGCAGCCGTGGCCGGCTTGCCTTGCGCGAGGCATCGCCCGGTCGGTTGGTTTCGCTCATTAGAGTTACGCTCATCGGGGTCGCGGGTCCTTTACTTGGTCAGGGCGTGCTTGATCGGGGGGTGCTTGACCGGGGGGCGGATTCGGTGGCGGCGGATGTTGCTGCCTGTCCAGCTTGTCGGCAAAATTGCGCAGCGCGTTACCCACGTTGCGCAGCGCAATGATCGATTCCGACCGCACCTGCGGAATCACTGCATCGTTTACATAGGCCGCAGCGTGGCGCAGTTCCATCTCGATCAGCTCAATAGCCTCTTCAATCCGTCTTCCCACGCCGCCGGGGCCTGGAGCACCCGGCCCTGGAGGAGGATACGTGCTCATGATAAGCGACCTCCGAAACACAATTCGCAGGAAACCCATATTCAGCATGGAGCGAGCAGGGAAGGCCGTCAATGCTGCAATCGTGGAATGTGCCGCAATGGTCAATACGGCTGTTTGGTGGGATGCCCGATTCCTACAGGTCAGAACATGACGAAGCCGTCTTTGCTGCTGTCGCGCCAATCCCTTTCGGGTGGAGAGTTTCCTATCCCCTCCTCCTTACTATTCGATGGATCAGGCGTGGTTCGTTTAGCTACTTTTGGATTCTGCGAGCGAGTTTTGAAGGCACAAAGGGTTCTCGCAGGCGCTGAATTTCCGGCTCATGAAAGGCGCTGAAAGAGCCATATTACGGCCAGCGCAGCGGCAAACAGTAAGCCCATAATAATCCCAGCAACCCTTCCAATTGCCTTCATTGGCTCCTTCTCTAGGTCGAGGAAAGGCACGATCTTGACCCATACAAATCTGAAGCCGCGCAAAGTGCGGATTGAGGCGGATGCCAAAACATAGAGCCACACCCACACTGAGGTGAACAGCGACGCGAGAACATAGATTCTGAACGTTGGATCAAATCTCAAATTGTCGATCACCGACCAGGCCACTTTCAGTTCGTAAATCGCTGGGCCGCTCGATATATCCCCGAATCCCGGAATCTTCCACGAGACAATGGAGCACCAAATGAAGAGTGACAAAACCGCCGTAGCGACTGTGAGAAAGGTGTCTATGAGCAGGAGTCGCAAGACATTCAAGAACGTCGGACGTTTAGCCATCATTCCAACAATCGCTCGACTGATTAGGACTGACAGATAGTCGGGGACGAAGTTGAACCCTATCGCAAGTAAGGCAATGGCGAAAAGGAAGAACAATGAGCCGATTCCGGCATATGTGGCGAGCTCCCTCACGCCATAAATCGTCACATTGATCGCAAGCGTTGCGGCAACCGCTATCAGCGATGCGACACAAGAGCGTAGGAAGAATTTGAGGGATGCAGGTTTTGGCCCAAATACGCGGTCTATTAAGCTCGGCAGTACATTTGGCCACGTCGTCAATTGCTCATCTCCCGGCACGTTCCTAAGCCAGTTGGAGAGTCTGAGTCTGCCTTCTGGACTCATAGCACCGTCAAGCCACTCAAATGCTTTTGCAACGCCGGCCACAACACCGATGGGCGCGCCCCATTTGAACGCGGAGGGAAGCTGATTCAAGACTGTCGAAAGGGCGCCCATAGCGGAATGGGAGCAACCATAGCACAGCTGACGCGGCGGCAACATGCTCACTGCAAGCAGGAGTCGGTGGCTCGACCCGCGCAGGTCCTGGGCCCACGCCGAGTGACGGCCTCGGCGATTCCGCGAGGGAGAGCATCACCCGGTTTCGACGGCAATCGCCAGCGGAAGCTTCAGCCCGGCGATGAGCTCTCAAGCGAATCTCTCAAGGTCGCGAAATGCTCTGCGAACAGGCGCAATTACCGTGCCGGAACTATAGGAGCCTTTGCCGTGACCCAGCGCTGCCGATTCAGGGAATCTCAGCAAGCGTCGTGGCGCCGTTCAGTGTCTTCTATTGACCATTCAGCCGGGGATTCCGCCGTTCGCTGCACCTTCGTTGGGTTGACGGGGGCGTCCGGTTACCCTAGTGTTGCCTTTTCAGATCATTGATTTACGCCTCATCGATTTGCGCTACGATCTGACAGGCGAGGGCCGAGCGACTGGTGTCGGCAAGTTCATTCAAATTTGAGGAGACCGCAACAAAATGCCTAAAGCGATCAAGTACGTTGAAAAAGCAGCCGTCTACGCAGCCAGAGGCGCGTGGGTGGTGTATGAGCGGCTCAACCGCATCAGCCCGAATGCTTCCTTCACTCCGAAATGGTCTGACAAGCCCCTGCAGAAGTCGTACCAGAAAGAGAAGCCGCCCCTCGGCTGGCCGCGCACCACGGATTCGCTCTGTCCCAAGTGCGTGCCCGAGATCCGCAAGCAGATTCTCGACGGCAAGCTGCCCCACGAAGTGCTGCTCAACGAGAAGGTGGGCGAGATCAAGGCTCAGATCATCGAGCGCGACGGCAAGATCCTGATGATCAAGGACTGCCCCAAGCACGGGCACTTTGAAGACGTCATGTCCATCGACACCAAGTTCTTCAAGCATCTGGAAGAGAGCTTCCCGGGCCGCGACATCCGCGCGCACGGCAAGGGCGACGAAGAGCTGCATCATCACGGGACCTCGACCGTCACCCACGGCCGCGGCTCGGTGTTGACCATCGACCTGACCAACCGCTGCAACATGATGTGCGATCCCTGCTTCATGGACGCCAACCAGGTTGGCTTCGTCCACGAGCTGACGTGGGACGAGATCAAGACCATGCTCGACAACGCCATCACCATCAAGCCCAAACGGCAGATGAGCGTCCAGTTCTCCGGCGGCGAGCCTACGCTTTCGCCTTACTTCCTTGACGCCGTGGCCTACGCCCGCAAGGTTGGCTACAACTCGGTTCAGGCCGCTTCCAATGGCATTGAGTTCGCCAAGAGCAAGGAGCTGTGCCGCGCCGCTGCCGAAGCCGGTCTCCGCTACGTCTACCTCCAGTTCGACGGCATCGGCAACGCTGCCAACTCGCACCGCAAGGTGGGCAACCTGTTTGATGTGAAGCTGCAGGCCATCAACAACCTGCACGAGGCCGGCGTGGACATCGTGCCGGTGACCACCATCATCAACGGCATCAACAACGAGCAGGTCGGCCACATTATCCAGTTCGCGCTGGACAACCCAAGGAAGATCAGCTTCCTCAGCTTCCAGCCGGTCAGCTTCACTGGCCGCGACGAAGACATCACCGAGGAGCGCCGCATTGCCCAGCGCTACACCCTCTCGCACATGGCCCACGACGTCAAGAAGCAGGTTGGCATCGGCGAGCCGGAGCGCGACTGGTTCCCGATCAGCTTTATGAGCACCTTCTCCGACTGGGCCGATCTGGTGCACGGGCCCACCGCCGAGTGGGGCCAGCTTTCCTGCGGATGCCATCCCAACTGCGGCATCGGCATGGCGGTCATGATCGACAAGGAAACCAAGGAATCCGCTCCCGTCACCGCCTTCCTCGACATGGGCCGGGTGGCCAAGGATCTGGCCAAGGTCAATGACGCGGCCCGCGGCAAGTTCCTTTCCACTCTGGGTCTGGGTCTTTCGCTCATGCGCAACTACGATCCCTTCCAGGCGCCTACTCACTTCAAGATCACCGACATGATGAAGAAGATGGACAAGACCTTCAACGCCACCGGAAAGAACTACGGCAGCGTCAAGGGCGACCGCACCATGGACGACATCAAGAAGCGCCGCGAGGACCGCTGGAACTTCCTGTTCATCGCCGGGATGTGGTTCCAGGACCTGTTCAACTACGACTTCCGCCGCACCGAGCAGTGCATCATCCCTTACGCCACGCAGGAGGGCGAGATCAGCTTCTGCGCCTACAACACCGGCGTGGGCTGGCGCAACATCATCGAGAAGATGCACATGACGTCGACCCTCACCAAGTGGTACGAGGAGCACGGCCGTCACGAGATCTTCGCCGGCGGCAAGAAGGTGAGCATGACCAACGTGGGTCACGAGCTGAACCTGAACATGGAGCACGTGAACGCCGAAGCCAACCACACGCTGGACGATCTGGGCATCGCGAAGAACAGCCGCGAAGAAAAGCTTCGCGCCCGCGCCGTCACCACCGCCGACAAAGTCAAGCAGGACGCCGAAAACGCCAAGATGGCCAAGCTCTATCGCGAGCATGTTCTGGGCGAAAAGCCGATCGAAGGCCTGGTTCGGTTAGACTCCATCCGCCCTGCCTCCAATAACGCTACCTCGCCTATCAACCGAGAAAGCCAGAAGCAAGCCGAGCCCGTCGCCGGCGACTAAGCGCTTCGCGGCTCTAACCTTTCAACAGCAAAGGCTGCTCCAACCCGGAGCGGCCTTTGTTTTTGAGAATTCATTTTTTGCTTGCTATCGACTTGGCAAATGGCCTAATCATGGAATGGGGGGAGTCGATCGAGCTTCAGCTCGTCGATGAGAATGTGCGATTCATGCGGGCAAATTTGTCGGATTGTCGAAGGAGCAAGGGTGAAACGAGCCGAGCCAGGGAAAGCAATGTCGCGGTTCGCGGTCACGTTTTGGAGTATCGCCCTCGGAATCGCGTTGACCATGACCTGCGCAGGCCAGCAGCCAGCCGCATCGGTCAATCCCAAACCCGCTGATTCCAAGCAAGCAAAGCCGGCAGCCGCGGAGGACGCCAGGTCGCCCGAATCGCGCACGCTCGAGGAGGGACGCGCAGCTCTGCGCGCCGCCGAAGCCGCGCACCTGGGGAACTCGCCCGAGGTGGCGGGGGCGCTGGTCGACCTGGTCTACGACGGATTATTGTCTTCCTCTGTCACCGAGGAGACGCTGGCGAACGCTGATCGAGCCGTGAAGGTAGCCGAAGCGGCGAAGGGCAAGCGGGATCGCCTCTACGCCATCGCGCTGGGGGCCAAGGCCTATGTCCTGATGATGATGGACCACCCGGAGCTGGCGCGGCCCATGGCGGAGGAAGCTCTCGGCATCGAGCAGCGCATCGGCACCGACCCCAATGGCCTTGCCGACGTGGCCGACACACTCATTTACTCCTGCCAGCGCGGCGGCGACAACGCCTGTGCCGAGCGAACCGCGGAGGTGGAAGTAAACGCCCTGCGTGCCGCGAAGGACGCCGATCCGGAGAGATTGGCACGGGCGCTTCTGGGCCTTATGTACAGCCGCCAGCAGAGCCACGACAAACCCGGAGCCCGCGCCGCAGCCGATGAAGCGATGGCCATTGCGGCCCGCGCTGAAACCGTTTCTCCCGATTGGGCCATCATCGAGAACAATGCCGGCGGCTTCTATATGTTTGAGGGCGACCTCGAACTGGCCCAGCAGCACCTGAGGCGAAGCTTGGACATTGACCTCCAGCTGCATAGCCCCGACAGCCCGTCACAGGCTGCCGTCACGGGCAATCTGGCCTTTATCGAGCTGTGCCTGGGCCACCCGGCCGAATCTCTCAAGGATTACCAGCGCGCCCGCGAGCTGTTCGTCGATCGCTTCGGTCCGGGCCACTCGCAGACCGCGCTCATCGATGTGGGCTATGGCTACGCTCTCAGTTTTTTGGGCCGCTATCAGGAAGCGATCCAGTTGGAGTTAGGCGCGCACAAGATACAACGGGAGCGGATCCGCCTCGCCATCCGCCTCATGCCCGAGCAGCAGGCGCTGTCCATGGCCAGCACCGGCACACAGTCGCTCAGCACCATGATCTCCATCGCGACTCACCATCCGGAGATCGACACCACCGACGCCTATCAGGAGGTGGTGCGGTCACGGGCCCTGGTCACCGAGGAGATGGCGCAGCGCCAGGCCGCGTTGAACCGCAAACTAGACCCCTCCGTTGCGGCTCTCGAAAAGGAGCTCGAAGAGCGGCGAAGGGCGGTGATGGAGCTGCAGGGGACTCCCTCAGCCGGTCAGCCGGCAACAACCCTGGCCGATGCCACCGCCAAAATGGAGGCAACCGAACGGGAGCTTGCTCTGCGCAGCGCCGCCTTCCGTGCAGACGAGCGCGCCCAAAACAGCGACCTTGCCGATCTGCTCCGCCACATGCCGCCCGGGTCGGTGCTGGTCTCCTACGTCTCCTATGCCAAGTACGCTGACGACATGCCGAGCGTCAACAAGGCGCCGGTACTCGCCTACATGGCCTTCGTGCTGCACCGGAACTCGGACCGCATAGGCGTCTACGACCTTGGAGATGCAGTCTCGATCGTCGACCTGGTGAAGAGGATGCGCGCTTCCGTCGATGCCGAGGCGCACGGCGGCGGCATGGGCTCGGTGCGCAACGAGCGCGAGTACCGCGAGGCCGGCCTGGAACTGCGCAAGCTAATCTGGGATCCGATGAAGAAGGATCTCGCGGACGCCAAGCTGGTCCTGGTCACCCCAGATGGCATTCTCAACCTGGTCCCCTTCAGCGCCTTGCCCTCGGCAACCGGCTACCTGGTGGAGCACGGGCCGGTGGTCCACATCCTCACCAGCGAGCGCGACCTGCTGCCCGCCGCCGCGACCGGCAAGAAAGCTGGTCTGCTGGCCATTGGCAGCCCTGCCTTCGAGATGGCCAGTCTCGACGCGCCCCCGGCATCCGACACCCTGCGCGGCGCTCCCATTCAGTGCGATGCCTTTGCCAAGATGGCTTTCCACCAGCTTCCCGCCTCGCTCAGCGAGGTCCGGGAGATATCCTCCACCTTCAAGCGATGGAACGCGCAGGAGCCCGAGCAACTGCTCACCGGCGAAGAGGCAACCCGGTCGCGCTTCCTCGATGCCGCCCCGCAGTCCAGAATCCTCCATATCGCCACCCACGCCTTCGTGCTCGACAAGAGCTGCGGCAACGGCAATCCGCTGCTGCACTCCGGGCTGGTCTTTGCCGGAGCCAATCGCAACCGCGACAGCTCCATTCTGACTGCGCAGCAGATCGCTTCGCTCGATCTCAAAGGCGTCGACTGGGCCGTACTCTCTGCCTGCAACACCGGCAACGGCGAGTTGAAAGACGGCGAGGGGGTCTTGGGCCTGGAGCGCGCCTTCCGCGTCGCCGGGGCCAAGAGCGTGGTCATGGCACTCTGGCCCGTGGACGACCAGGTCACGCGCGAGTTCATGCACGGCCTGTACTCCGCGCGCTTCGGCCAGCACTCCACCACTGCGGATGCTATTTGGACCGCGGCACGCGCGCTGCTCAAGGCCCGTCAGGCGGCTGGCAAGTCCACCCAGCCCTGGTACTGGGCCGGATTTGTGGGCGCCGGCGACTGGCAGTAGCCCGCCGGAAGCCAACCCAGAGTAGAGGATTTACCCCGATTTAGTCTGGCTCTGACCCCAGAATTGGCGGAATTGATCATCTTTCGTGATCCAGATCATTGAGCGGAGAGCCCTGAGCCGCTCTATGATCGACAGAAGCATCGTCGAACTCCACAAGGAGAATTCCATGACTGAGAAGCAAGCCACTGTCGGCAACCAGGGACGGCGCGAATTCCTCAAGTCCGGAGGTGCGGTCGCGGCGGCGCTGATGGCGCCCACCGCGCTCGCAGCCGATTCGCCCAAAACTATGCCGCCTCTTCCGGCGAACCCGGTCACGCCCGCAGCCATGCCGACCCGCAACCTGGGCAAGACCGGTTACAAGGTGGGCATCTTCTCGCTCGGCGGCCAGGCCTCGCTTGAGCTCGCCAACAACTTCGACGTAGCCGTACCCATCATCGAGCGCGCGCTCGACATGGGCGTCAATTACATTGACACTTCGTCGATCTACGGCGGCCCGGCGCGCTGGAGCGAGCAGTATGTCGGCAAGGTGATGGCCCACCGCCGCAAAGAGGCCTTCCTCGCCACCAAGACCAAGGAGCGGACCCGCGACGGGTCGATGCGCATGATCGAGAAGTCGCTCGAACTACTCCAAACCGACCACGTTGACCTCTGGCAGTTGCACGACATCGGCACCCTCTTCGATGTGAACGAAGTCTTCGCCAAGGGCGGCGTCATGGAAGCCCTGCTGGAGATGAAGGAGCAGAAGGTTGTGCGCCATCTCGGTCTTACCGGTCACTATCGCCCCGATGCGCTGATGGAAGGCATCCGGCGCTATCCCTTCGACACCATTCTCATGGCCATGAATGCGGCCGACCCGCACCACTTCAGCTTCAACCAGGAGCTGCTGCCGCTGGCCGTGGAACGGCAGATGGGCATCATCGGCATGAAAATTCCCGGCCGCAGCCGCCTTCTCTCCAGTTGGACGCCGCCACCCATCGAGCAGCAGAAGCACTCCTGGGAAGGCATGGTGCTTGCGCCCACCTCCGGCACGCTCACCATGCGCGAAGCCATGTACTACACGCTGTCCCGCCCCGTGAGCACCGTCATCATCGGCTGCGACACCATTGCCCAGCTGGAAGAGAACGTTCATCTCGCGCGGGAGTTCACGCCGCTGAGCGATGGACAAGCGACGGCACTGGTTGCCAAGGCAGAGCCGGTATCCAAGCCATCCCTGTTCTTCCGCTTCTACGACAGGCCCTGATCGGACCTGGAGATTCTTCCGCGCGCAGCGAGCGAATTTCCTACATCCGGTTGATGAGGGAGGCGATGCAGGCGGCGCCGAAACCATTGTCGATGTTGACCACTGAAACGTTCGGCGAGCAGGTGTTCAACATGCCCAGCAGCGCCGCGACTCCGCCGAAGGACGCGCCGTAGCCTACACTCGTGGGCACCGCGAGCACCGGCGCGTTCACCAGGCCGGCGACGACGGTGGGTAGAGCGCCCTCCATGCCCGCGCACACAATCAGCACGCGGGCCGACTGCAGCGAGCTTCGCTGCGCCAGCAGGCGATGGATGCCGGCCACGCCCACGTCTGCAATCAATTCGACGGCGTTGCCCATCAGGCGCGCCGTCACCGCGGCCTCTTCGGCCACCGGCAGATCGCTGGTGCCTGCGCAGACCACGGCGATGGTCCCTTTTCCCGTGGCGGCCGGCGATTGGGTGAGCGTAATGCAGCGCGCGGTTTCGTGATACTCCGCGCGAGGCTGCTTCTCCTCAGCTTCGAGTTCGCGGACGGCGCGAAACATATCGGCGGAGGCGCGCGTGGCCAGCACATTGCCGCCGTGCTGGGCCATGCGGGCAAAGATCTGCGCCACCTGCGCCGGGCTCTTGCCTGCCGCGAAAATGACTTCCGGCATCCCGGTGCGCAGGGCGCGATGATGATCGAGCTTGGCAAAACCAAGGTCTTCAAAGGGCAGGTCGCGTAGCCGGTCGAGCGCGTCGCTTACGCCGGTGCGGCCGTCGCGCACATCGTTGAGCAGCATTTCAATCTGCGTGCGATCCATCAGAGCTCCTTGGCCGCGTCCCCGGCTGCATAAATGCGCATGGCTTCCTGCATCACCTGCTTCAGCGGCAGCGCGTGCTCGGCGGCGATGAGGCGGCAATCCTCATACTCCGGCGAGGCGTTGGCCACTTTGCCCGAAGGCCAGCGGGCGATTTTGATTTGCACCTCGCCCCAGGGCGTTTGAACCTTGCGAAACTCGCGGGCCAAGGCGATCTTGTTTTCGGTGCGCCAGTGCAGGCCAATGGTGGTGGTTTCACGGAAGATGAGATCGCGCAGCGCAGGAACGAGATCGGGATGGCAGAGCACGGTGAGCTGCACGCCGGTGCGGCCTTTTTTCATTTGCACGGCCGCGCGATAGACATCCCAGGCGCCGGCGGTGAGAAGCAAGTCGCTCACGTAGCCCAGCAACTGCGGGCTGGAGTCGTCAATGACCGTCTCGATGACGGCGATGGACTCGGATTCGACGGCTTGCGCAGCTTCTGTTTCCGTCTCGCCGACAAGGAGGCGCAGCAGATTGGGTTGGCCGGGAATATCGCGGCCACCGGCTCCGTAGCCTGAAGCCTTGATGCGCAAGGCTGGGAGCGATGCGTAGGATACGTCGAGCATGCGAAGCACGGCTGCGCCCGTAGGAGTGACGCGCTCCATGGGCGGACCGGCCGCGTAGACAGGCGCATCGCCGAGCAGGGCAAGCGTGGCCGGCGTAGGCACGGGAAGCGTTCCGTGCTGGCAGACGACCGTGCCGCTGCCCACGTTGAGCGGCGACGCAAGCCAGCGATCGACGCCGAGTGCTTCGCATCCCGCAGCGCCGCAGACGATATCGACGATCGTGTCCACCGCGCCCACCTCGTGGAAATGCACCTTCTCGACGGGAATGGAGTGGATGGCGGCTTCGGCGTGGCCGAGCAGCTCAAACGCACGGATGGAGCGGGCTTTCACCGTTTCGGTCAGCGGCGCGGAGCGGATGATGGCAAGAATGGAAGAGAGATGGCGATGGGGCGCGTGGGTGTGGGCCGGGTGCGTGTGCGCCTCGTGTTCATGCGGTTGGTGCGAATGCTCCGCGTTGGATTCGTGCGTATGCGCATGTTCCGGCTCGGGGTGAGAAGGTCCGTGATCCGCTTCTGGCGCTGGATGGTCCGGCGTGATCACGTCCACCTTGGTGGCGGAGATGCCGCCTCGCATCACCTTCCGCATTTCAAGGCGCGCACCCACATCCAACGCGGCAGCGGTCTGTTCAAGGTGGGCAAAAGGAACACCGGCATCCACCAGTGCGCCCAGCAGCATATCGCCGCTTATGCCGGAAAAACACTCCAGATATCCAATACGCATCGAAAGTGATTCTAAATCGTCGGCTAGGCCCCGCGCCGGAGGAGGACGTCGGCGGACAAAATCGCGTTCATTGAGCCGGACCGGAAGCCGGTCGAATCGAGCGTGACGTATTGGTATCCGGCCTGTTTCAGAGCCACGGTCATGGCGTCGAGCATCTCCATCGAGAGCGCGCGGGGCAACTCTGCGCGCGCAATCTCTACGCGGGCCAGTTCACCGTGGTGACGGACGCGCAGCTCGCGAAAGCCGAGCTGGCGCAGGCTCTCCTCGGCCCGCTCCACCTGCTCCAGAACCTCGCGCGTCACGGTGCGCCCGTACTCCACTCGCGAAGCCAGGCACGGGGCAGCGGGGCGGTCCCAGAGCGGGTAGCCTGCCGCCTTGGCCAGCGCGCGCACCTCGAGCTTGGTCAGGCCGGCTTCAGCCAAGGGCGCAAGCACGGCATGCTGTTCGGCGGCGCGCTGGCCGGGGCGGAAATCCTTGGTGTCGTCGGCGTTCATGCCGTAGGCTATCACGGAGAAGCCCAGCTTTGTGCCCAGCGATTCCATGACGGCAAAGAGTTCGTCTTTACAGTGGAAGCAGCGATTGGCGTCGTTGCGCCGGTATTCCGGCCGCTCCAGTTCGTCCGTGGCGACGACGTGCAGGGGCATCTGGATGGAGTGAGCAAAGTCGCGAGCCTGCTCCATATCGCGGCGGGCAAGGCTGGGCGAATCGGCCAGTACGGCGAGCATGCGGGGGCCGAGCACGCGATGCGCCGTGGCCGCAAGAAAGGCTGAGTCCACGCCGCCCGAGTACGCGACCAACAGGCTACCCAGCTGCGCCAGGCGAGCTTCAAGAGCGTTCAGGCGCATGGCCGTCTCCGCTCCGCCTGCAGCGGGGTTCCGTAACCTGCCGGCCTCCGGTAAATTGGTTTGTGTCCTCGCCGCCATGGGCCAGATTATACCCTCTTGCAGCCGTCAGGTGCGCTGGTCAGGCCAGATGCAGCGTTGCGCTGACAGCGAGTCCCGGAGGCGGGGTGGGCTAGAGGAAGCTGCATAATGAGGTATATTCAGGCAGAGCAATCAGGCGGAGTAACTGCTGCCAACATGGACAAAGAGACACTCCACCTTTGGTTCGCATACCCGGACGACCTGCTGGATGAGGAGTCTGCTCAGGCGTGCCTGCGGCTGCTCAGCGCGGATGAGCTCAAGCGCTGGAAGGCATTCAAATTCGATCGCCACCGCCGTGAATACCTGGCAACCCACGCCCTGGCGCGCACCGCACTGTCCTATCACCATTCTCTTGCGCCTGAGGCATGGCGCTTTCAGTTGAACGAGTACGGCAAGCCGTCTGTAGATGTGGAGTGCGGGCATCGGTTTAATTTATCGAACTCGCTTGGACTGGTCGTCTGCCTGATTGGGGAAGGAGCTGAGGTGGGTGTGGACGTGGAGCCGCGCGCACGCGCCGAATCGATCGTTGAAGTCGCCCCAACAGTGTTTTCTCCGCTGGAACTGGCCCAGCTAGAGGGCTTGCGTGAAGATCGGCGGCCAGAGCGCTGCCTGCAGTTATGGACCTTGAAAGAGGCCTACATCAAAGCGCGCGGAGTGGGGCTGGCTCTGCCGCTGGACAAATTCTCTTTCGTGTTCGACGAACCAGGAAAAATCCGCCTGCATCTCGATTCGAGTTTGGGTGATCGGACAGGACGCTGGCGGTTCTGCCTGCTTGAACACGCAGAACACTGCATTGCGCTGATGGTTGAGAACAGGGCCGCCCCTGAGCTGCATCGATGGGAGGCTCGATTGTTGGCATCGCCACCTACAGAGTTGGCTGTGGGTGAGCTGACTTGGTTTCCAACTCGGTAAGTATCGCCTTGAGCTCTTTTGCAACGCCCTTTACATGGGGCTCGTCGAGCATGTCGTTGTGCTCGCCGGGAACGTCGTGAATCTCCAAACCACCGCCCGCGAGATTTCCCCAACCCAATTCCGGATCCTCGCGCGTGCCAAGAATCTCCATTCCCAGGTAGCTGCGATCGACGGCTCGCAAGAGCGTAATCTTGCCAGGATATTTCTGTGCTTTGTAGCGCATCAAGGCTAGCAAATGGGCTCTCTCCACGTAGTGATAGCGAAGACTGACTGGCAGGTTCCTTCCCGCCAGCCGGTAACAGGAGCAGGCTGCGTTTGCGGCAAACTTTACAATCCGCTTCCGCCAGTTATCGGCCTTCGATTCGATCCTTCGCAAGAGGTAAGGTGCGCCCTGGTCTCGCAGCCTCGTCCAGAAGCCGCGAAGCTTCTCTTCGGTCTTGACGCGCACGGCGCTTCCAGGAACGCTCGTGTCAAGCAAGAACAGTAGCGCCGGGCCCGCACCCTGTGCGTAAAGCTGTTGGGCCATTTCGAACGCGGCAATTCCCCCAAAGGACGCGCCGCCCAGCAGGTAGGGCCCCTTGGGGTAAAAGGCTCGTAACTCCTTGACGTAAATAGTTGCCAACTCTTCGATGCTTCTGTCACGAACCTGATCCGGTATCAAGTGTGGAGAGCGGAACCCGTAAAAGGGCTGGTCGCTCCCAAGAGCGTTCGACAAAGGCTCAAAGAAGACCACTTCGCCGCCGATTGCATGAACACAAAAGATTGGAATCCGCGAGCCGCCAGTTTGAATGGGGACCAAAGAGGACCACGCAGTTGGTTCCGCTGCTGTCGGCTGCTGCGTACGTCGAATCACATCCGCGAGCTGCCGCACCGTGCGGGCTTCAAACAGCACCCCGAGCTGGAGATCCACCTGATACGTCTTCTTGATCTTGGCAAACAAACGCACGCCAACCAGGGAGTGGCCACCGAGTGCAAAAAAATCGTCATCCAGTCCAACCTGCTCCACCCCCAGCAGTTCTTGCCACCAGAAGGTCAGGGTAGCCTTCAGGTCCACGCTTCCGGGTGCAGCAGGGCGAGCAGGAGAAGCCGGCGCAACGACCGATGGAATGGCATTGTCTGGAATGGAGTCTTGAAGCGGTTGTGCGACAACGATCAATGCCGGAGGCGAACTGGCCATCAATATCTGCACTAAAGCCCGAGCGCCATCGAGTGGCGATATTCCGGGGCGGCCCGTGGATTCAAGCACTCGCTCATCTTCGGAGTGTGCGGTATCGCGAACCGGTTGACTCATCAGAGAAGCCTTTGCGGACTCGGCGATGCGGCGCATGGAAAAGCCTTCGATCTCAGCCAACACCTGGTTCTGTTCATCGAAGAGCGTAATATCGAATACTTCAATCTCGCCGCGATGCGCGTTCTGTCGACTCGAGCGCATGTGGCTCCAGAACCTCGCGGGAAGCGGCTTATAAACGAGCGCCTTCTTGTAGGAGATGGGAAGGAACAGGTCGTCGGAATGCTCGTAGTCTTTCGTCAGGTAGAGAGACGCGCCCGTAGCCATGTCGAGTAGCGCAGGATGAATGCGGAAGCTGGCGGCATCGGCGGCGAACTTCTCATCCAACGCAATCTCGGCCAGGCCCTCATGCTTGCCAATCAACACCCGTCCCAGAGATCGCCAGCGGGGCCCGAATTTGAGCTGGCGCTCCTGGCGGGTCCGGTGCAGCTCGTCGAAGACAATCTCTTGCTCGCGGCAGCGTGCAACAATGGCCGCGCGATCAATGAGTGCCGGCGGATGCGATAAGCAAGGCGCTATGATTCCGGTGGAATGCTCGACCCAGGCATCGGTCCTTGAGAACACCCAGAAACGATAGGCGCCTGTCTTTGGTCCGGCTTCCTGTTCAGGCCTCAGGCGCAGCCGCACCTCTCTGGTTTCACGGTTCTCGACGATCAGTGGAACAAGAAAGAACACATCCTGGAACTCGATTGCGCCAAGGTGCGAGCCGCGAGAGAATGCCGCGGCGGCCATTTCCATATAGCCTGTTCCGGGCAGGAGTGCTTTCAAATTCCGTCCCACCTTCAGCTGGTGCTCGGACAGCACCCACAAGCGCTCCTGCGAAAACTGGCTCGCGTAGACTGTCTCCTGCCGCGTGTCCACCGTTCGCTCTTGCAGCAGGGGATGCAGAGCACCGGAACGCGCCGCCATGCCGACGCCGCGCCATGCGCCCCAATTGATAACAGTGACCGGCCCCTTTCGGCTCAACGCAAAGGCATCGAGAAAAGCGTTCGCAGCCGCATAATCTACCTGACCCGGAACCGGAATGATGGAGCTAATCGAAGAGAACAGAACAAAACATTTCAGCGGTACGCCGCGCAGCGCCTCTTCAAGTACCAGGGTTCCACGCACTTTTGGATCGAGCACGCGACCGGTGCCTTCTGCGGTCTTGAACATCGAGGGCCCATCGTCAAATACCCCGGCAGCGTGAAATACGCCGTCAATCCTTCCATATTGCTTCGCAGCCAGCGCAACGATGTCACGCATCTGTTGAAGATTCGTAACATCGCCCTGCACAACCAGTAACCCGCGGGAGGCAGAGCGAATGTCAATTAGTTTCTGAATGCGCTGCCGTTCCGCGCCACTCAATTGGGTGTCGACCAGAGAGGCTTCCCAGTGCGCTTCAGCCGGCGGAGCAGACCGGCTGACAAGGATGAGCCGAGCTCTGAACTCACGCGCCAAATGCTCGGCAACAACCAGCCCTATGCCACCCAATCCGCCGGTGATGAGATACACACCGCCCAGCTCCAGACGAGTCCGTTCTGTGGCATTTGCCAGGTCGAAGTCTTCCAGGTTCTGAACAAACCGCTCGCCGCTACGGTAAGCGACAGGATCCGTTTCATGAACTGCGCCCATTTCAGCGAGAATCTGCGCTGCATATTCGTCGGCATCGACCCCTTCGAACTCAACGTCGATGCTTCGGCACGCAATTCCCGGAAGCTCAACGGGGATCACTCGTGCAGGGCCATTCTGAACAGCGCGTGCCGGATTGTGAACCGCCTCATCGAACACCTGTTGCAAGTGGTTGGAAACCAGCGCGACTTTCAGGCCTGTAACATCCTGATCAGCCAGCGCCTGGACGAGAAAAAGAGGGCTCAAGAAACTGCGCGCTACTGTCTCTTCGAGAGGAGCGCTGGTGTCCTTCGGCGACACAGACCATAGATGCAGTATCGTATCAACCGAACGGCCGCTCTTGAAGATGTCCGCGACCAGGGCATCGTAGTCGGAGCGAACTCCGGAACGGATCGTATATCGTCTTCCATTCCCTTGCGCGTAACTCGGACCCGGATCGACAAGAATGACTTCGCGTCCCTCGGTCCTCAGGCGCGCGGCAATGCGATCGGCCAACCCAAGCCCATCATTGAAGACCAGACAGCCGGCAGGCCCTCTCGCGGGAGCGGGAGCTAGCCGGGCGGACTTCCAGACGCGGCGATAGAAGGACAGATCCTTGTTGCCGCTGGCAGACGCAGTTGGGCGGGGCGGCGCTTCCGGTTGGACTCGATCCGCGTCGATCCAGAATCTCTTGTGCTCAAAAGCGTACGTTGGCAAAGGAACGCGGCACACGGACTCAGGCTTGTGCAACTTCGCCCAGTCAACATCTGCACCAAGCGTCCACAACTGGCCGAGTGTGTGGAGTGCGCAACCGAGCGCTCCCACAGTCTCTCGAGAATGCGGCAAAGACTGGAATGCTTCTACAGGTCTGCCGCCCTGCTGGCGTGCCAACGATGTGAGTGCATTGCCTGGTCCCGCTTCAAGAAGAATCGAATCGGACTTGCGAATAAGTTCCAATAGACAATCGGAGAAGCGAACGGTCTGGCGAAGGTGTCGCGCCCAGTAGGCTGGATCCGTTGCTTCTTCTGGTTTGATCCATGTCCCAGTTACATTCGAAAGATAAGGGATTCGTGGCGACTGGTAGCCTACACTGCGCAGCCTCTCCTCAAAGGCTCCAAGGATGGGGTCCATCATTGCGGAATGGAATGCGTGCGAAGCAACGACACGGCGGCACGCGACGGATTGCATGGCGAGATCCTGTTCCAACGCCGCAATCTCAATGGTCGGTCCGGAGACGACGCACTGGCCCGGACTGTTGATTGCCGCAAGCGACAGATTACCGCTGAGGGAAATGTCGCCGGCTGGTAGTGAGACCGCGAGCATTGCGCCCGTAGGCAGGCCGAACATCAGACGCCCGCGGAAGGCGGCGATTGCGAGTGCATCGTCGAGCGTGAAGACTCCGGCGATGCAGGCTGCCACATATTCACCAATACTGTGGCCCACCATGGCTGCGGGCTCGATCCCGAGCGACATCCACCATTTAGCGAGTGAATACTCCGCTGCAAAAAGCGCGGGCTGCGTAAGCCACGTTTGATTCAGCGTCTGTGCCGCTGCCTCCTTGTCCGCGTCCAAGGGATACAGAATTTTGCGCAGATCGACGCCAAGGGTCGCGAGCAAATGCTCGGCACAGAGATCCAGCGATTCGCGAAAGACTTCTTCACTCTCATATAGCTCGCGACCCATATTGACATACTGAGAACCCTGGCCGGAAAACATGAAAACAACGGGAGGTGAGGAGTGCGCTGCTATGGCAGATGCAATTTGCTTTCTCTCCCCGGCTGCAAGCGCGCCGATTGTCTCGCGGGTATCTTTGACAACGAATGCGCGGCGATGCAGGAATGCATGGCGGCCAACCTGGCAGGTATAAGCGGCATCGGCGAGCCTCACTTCGGGATGCGCGTGCAGATAGGAGATGAGATTTAGCGAAGCCTGGTCCGCGGAGTTCGCGGTCCTGGCCGAAACAGTTAATAGCTGAAAGGGCCGGCTTTGTGGCGCTATGACTGGCTGCGGGGCTTCTTCGAGCACGATGTGCGCATTGGTGCCTCCGATGCCAAGCGATGTGACGCCAGCGCGGCGCAGCAATCCGTTGGACGGCCAATCGGCCAACTTGCTGTTCACAAAAAATGGACTGCCGTCAAATTCGATGTGCGGGTTCGGCTTCACGAAGTGGAGGCTGGGAGGCAGTTGCGCGTGTTCCAGAGCCAGGACCGTCTTGATGAGCGCAGCCACACCGGCGGCAGCGTCGAGGTGGCCGACATTGGTCTTCAACGACCCGATTCCGCAGTAGCCGCTGCGCGCGGTCGATTTGCGAAACGCCTGCGTGAGAGCTCTCACCTCAATGGGGTCTCCGACAATAGTGCCTGTCCCATGAGTCTCAACGTAAGAGATATCGTCAGCGCCGATGCCGGCAAACTCCAGCGCTTCTGCAATGACCTCGGCTTGGCCTTCGACGCTGGGTGCAAGATAACCCACTTTGCGCGCGCCATCGTTGTTGATCGCCGATCCGAGGATGACGGCGCGAATTGTATCGCGATCCTTGAGTGCGTCCTCAAGGCGCCGCAGCACGACAACGCCCACGCCGCTTGCAAACACTGTCCCTGTCGATGCGGCGTCGAAGGACCGGCAGTGGCCGTCGCGAGAGAGTATCTCTCCTTCGCGATAGATATAGCCATGTCCGTGCGGAATCTCGATGGTCACGCCACCGGCAAGAGCCAGGTCGCACTCGTGATTGAGCAAGCTCTGGCAAGCCAGATGCACCGCAACCAGCGATGTCGAGCAGGCAGTCTGCACGCTCAGGCTTGGTCCGCGCAGATCGAACTGGTACGAGACACGCGTGGCCAGCACATCCTTGTCGTTGCCTGTTTGTTTGAGTTGAAACAGACCTGCGGATTCCAGCAGCTCCCGGTTGGCGAGCAGGTTATGAATCAGATATGCATTCATGCCGGAGCCGGCGAATACCCCGATCGACCCGCCGAAGCCCTGCGGAGGATGGCCGGCATCTTCGAGAGCCTCCCAGGCGCATTCAAGGAAGTGACGATGCTGCGGATCCATGATCGACGCATCTCTTGGGCTCAGGCCGAAGAAAGATGCATCGAACATTGGGACCTCGTCAAGCATCGCAGCGCGCTTGACGTAATCGGGCCGCGCCAGCTCTGCGGGAGTTACACCCGCGCCGAGCAATTCAGCATCGGACAGGGAACGGATGGACTCCACGCCATCCCGCAGGTTCTCCCAGAACTGACTTACATTGCGTGCGCCGGGAAAGCGGCCTGCCATGCCGGTGATTGCGATCGTCGAGGGCTTCATGATCTCCATTTCAACGCTGTCTGGCCAATCTTCTGCGTTGCGCTCGGTCTGACATGCTGGTCTCTTCGGCGAGCGGTTGTGTCCCGGCAAGGTGGCGAGAGAGGGAACTTATGGTAGAAAACTGGAATAGATCGACGATGGAAATCTCGCGGCTCAGCGCGCTCTGCAACTTGGACTGGACCTCGGCGACGGTGAGAGAGTGGGCCCCGAGGTCAAAGAAGTTATCGTTCTGACCGACCTGTTCAACTCCCAATGCCTCTTGCCAGACCTTGCTAACGACGCTCTCGATCTCGCTTGCCGACTCGCTTTGGGACTGGCTTAGCCCGGATGTTACGGCAAGGACCGGCGGCGGAAGATTGAGCAATGCAAGACGATTGATTTTTCCGTTTTCAGTAAGCGGCAAGGCAGAGAGAAAGACAAAGGCTGAAGGAATCATAGGCTCGGGGAGCTTTGCCATCAGTGAACTCTTCAACAAGAGCGCTGCTTCCGTGCCAACTGATTCGGCCACGACATAGGCCACAAGCCGCCTATCGCCTTCCCTGTCTTCGCGCGCGACGACGACGGCCTGTCTGACTCCGGAGCACTGCTCGATGACAGCTTCAATCTCGCCGGGTTCAATACGGTGCCCGCGCAGTTTGATCTGATCGTCGGTCCGGCCAAGGAACTCGACGTTTCCATCCGGTAGAATGCGCGCGAGGTCGCCAGTGCGGTAGAGCCGATTCAATGAAACGGATGGCAGGCTGAGAAAGCGCTCAGCGGTCAGATCCGGGCGGCCCCAGTAACCGCGGGCAACGCCGTCACCAGCGATGAACAGTTCCCCCGTTTCGCCCGTGGGAACCCGCTTCCTGTGTGCATCGAGCACGTATATCTGCGTGTTGGCGATTGGGTGTCCAATGGGAACTGTATCCGCGATCTTTGTTACAAGATAAGTGGTCGACCAGATAGTGGTCTCTGTGGGACCGTACATGTTATATAACTCGCCGGAGAAAACTTCGCGGAGACGAGCAATCAGCGAGGCTGGCAAGGCCTCTCCGCCCAACTGGATTTGCTTGAGCCGGGCAAATGCAGAATGCGCGCCCGAATCCAAAGTCAACATGCGCGCGAGAGATGGGGTCATTTGTAGATGAGTGACGCCGTGACGGGAGATCTCACTGGCGATCGTATCTGTACTTTCACCTCCGTGGATGACAACCTTGAAGCCGCGAGTCAGAGTCCACAGCAGTTCAAGCACCGAGATATCGAAAGCAATGCTGGTCACTGCGAGCCAGACTCCCGGCTCACTTCCAATCGCCCGATTCATACCGATAAAGAAATTGACGACGTTGCGGTGCTCGACCATCACGCCCTTCGGCTTGCCGGTCGAGCCGGAAGTGTAGATCACGTAGGCAAGATTGCCGGCGACAGCGGATGAAGCGAGCGAGAGAGAGCTCTCGCGTGCAATGTCGGGATCGTCAATATCAAGGACTGTGACCTGGCTCGGATTCAGTGGAACATGTGCCCGTGTCTCAGACGAGGTGAGAAGCATGCGCATTCCAGAGTCTTCTATGACCATGGAAATGCGGTCTTGTGGATACTTGGGATCCAATGGAACATAGGCGCCGCCGGCCTTGAGAATGGCCAGTATGGCGATGACAAGATTCTCAGAGCGTCCCAGGAAAACGCCAACCAGGGCTTCCGGCTTGACGCCCAGACTTTGCAGATGGTGGGCCAGCCGATTAGAGCGCCTATCTACTTCGCGATAACTCAACCGCCGGTCATTTGCGATAACCGCAATTGCGTCCGGAGTCAATGCTGCCTGCGCTTGAAAAAGATCAGCGATGGTGCTGCTGCGCCGATAGTCGACCTCAGTTCGATTCCACTCAGGCAGCTGAACGGATAACATGATAGTTCTCCAGAAACAGAAACTCGATACCGGTTCCAAGAAAGGTTTCAATCGCTTCGTCGGGAGTATTGACGATGGGCTGGCCTTTGACATTGAAGCTTGTGTTCAGCACCATCTGGCGGCCTGTGGTTTTTCCGACTGCGACAAGCAGCGCATGAAAGTCCGGATTGTCGCTGACGCTTACTGTCTGCAGCCGAGCCGAGCCGTTTACGTGTGTAATGGCCGGCAGCAAAGCCCGCGCCTCGGGGCGAACATCGACCACGCTGATCATGTAAGGATGCGCCTCGCCTGGCGCGACGTTGAACCAGCGCGGAGCTTCTTCTAACGTGCATGCTGGGGCGAACGGGCGGAAAGCTTCGCGCTTCTTGACCATGGCATTGATGCGGTCTCGCATCTGCGGATGACCGGGATCGGCGAGGATGCTGCGATTTCCCAGCGCGCGCGGGCCGTATTCCATTCGGCCGCGATCCCAAGCAATCACGCGGCCATCTGCAATGAGCCTGGCTGCTGAGGAGCAGGTGGCTTCGAGTGAATCGAATCGACTCCATTCAACTCGATGCCGAAAGCGATCGAGGGCGGACTCTATCTCGCTCTCGGAATAGCGGGGACCAAACAGCGGGGCGGCCAGGCGCCGATTGTCAAGCTCACCGGCAAGTGAAGCGCGATAGAGAGCGGCTCCCAGGGCGACGCCGTCGTCTCCGGCCACCGGCTGCACATAGACTTCATCAAAGAGCCCGGAGCGCATCAGCCGGCCGTTGGCGGTGCAGTTGAGTGCGACCCCTCCCGCAAGCGCAATGCGCCGCAGACCGGTCTTCTCCGCAAAGTGGCCGCATACATGGAGGACAACTCTATCAAGACACTCCTGAAGGGAGGCGGCCACGTCTTCGTGGACGGTTGTAACTGGGTCGGCTGGGAGTCTGCGCGGAACAAGGTTTTCATCGAGATAGGTTCGGGTTGCTGTATAGAACTCGCGATCTTCGCGAGACTGGTTCCGCTTCAGAATCGGAATTCGGATCGTGCCGTCTTCGCGAAGTTCCACGGCCTTTTCAAAGAAGGAGCGGAAACGGCTCGGGTCTCCATAGGGAGCCAGGCCCATGATTTTATATTCATCTGAGTTGAAGTCGAACCCAAGGTGAAGAGTGACAAGAGAATATAAAATCCCCATGGAGTCATTGGCGTTGATGGTGCAGATCTTCTCGAGTTCGCCGTCATGAAAGTCGTAAATACTCACGCTCTCTGTTTCACCCATCGCATCATTGACAACAACCAGGCATTCATCCCAGCCGGAGGTGAAGGCAGCGCTGGCAGCGTGTGCCAGATGGTGGCCAATAGAATACACCTTGTCCTCGGAAAATCCGGGGAGATCGCGCCGTACCTGAGCAAGCAGCGCTTCGCGGGAAAAAACCTCATTGTAGAGTTCAGAAGAAATTTCGTCGCGCAGGTAAAGACCGCGATAGGGAGCATAGTTGAAGCCATGGACGATCTCGTCAACTTCATCGATCGATATGCCCGCTTCTGCCAGGCAGTATTGGATGGCGCCGATGGGAAAGTCGCCTGTATGTTTCTTTCCGCTGAAACGCTCTTCTTCCGCAGCGGCAATCAGTTCGCCGTCCACCAGCAAGGCGGCTGCGGAATCCATGCCCTGAGCAATGCGGTACTCGCGCTCATCGAGGCCTGGAAAGGCGCTCCGTTTGAAGGGCACGGCCATCTCGAGCCCGCTAATGCCTAAGACCTTCATCTTGCCTCATTCCGCGCCCGGTGACCTCGCAGCTATCCTTTAATGGTGCTGATCCGACAAGGCAATTCTAGTCCAAGATGGCGGATCGAATTACCCGCTGCAGGGTGAGAAGTGTCTACCTTGCATATGCCTCATAAAGCAAGGGTTCCTGGAGTGCCTGCCTAGTCATTTTACCGGCATCGCGCTAACTGACTCGGCGGGCATCGTCGGAACTCATGCAGCAGCAGTGACAAAGGATGATGAGTCAATACCCCCGGCAAAGCCGGGGGCTTGATGATGTGAGCCGCTCAAAGCGGCTTGAGCGGGGACGCTAACGCGGCCCCGGTTAGGTTGAGCCACCTAATCGGTGGCTGGTCACTTCCATAGGTTCAGTTGGTCCAAGCGCTCATCTTCCTTTTCCTGATTGCGGATGTAGTCTCGAATCACGGCTTCATCCCGCCCCACTGTCGACACGAAATATCCTCGCGCCCAAAAGCTCTGCCCCGCGTAATTCTGCTTTCGCTCCCCGTACGTCCGAGCCAGATGGATCGCGCTCTTCCCTTTCATGTAACCCACCACGGTCGACACCGCATGCTTGGGCGGGA
>Ga0302319_10000905_pt1 | contig 66701 bp, 51 predicted proteins | sample Bog_T0_2_FD_203319 | JGI IMG/M metagenome (GOLD analysis project Ga0302319, IMG submission 203319) | Peat permafrost microbial communities from Stordalen Mire near Abisko, Sweden - Bog_T0_2 | ecosystem: Environmental > Terrestrial > Soil > Wetlands > Peat | place: Sweden: Abisko, Stordalen Mire...
CCATGGTCGCACCGCAGATCCGACACTTGGTCGACCGTGCGGTCCGGATTGCCAAGGCGGAACGGACCGTGACCTGCATCATCATACCGAATGATTTGCAGGAGACTGCCTACGAAGAACCGCCCCGCATTCATGGGGCGCTTTTCAGTGGAGTGGGAATATGCAATCCAAGAGTCATTCCCAGCGAGAGCGATCTTAAGCGCGCGGCCGAGGTGCTCAACTCGGGCAAAAAAGTTGCCCTACTCGTGGGTGCGGGCGCACTTGGAGCCACTGAGGAAGTTCTGGAAGTTGCCGATCTTCTGGGTGCGGGAGTTTCCAAAGCTTTGTTGGGGAAAGCCGTCATCCCGGATGATCTGCCCCTCTGTTGTGGCTCCATTGGCCTTTTGGGCACGAAGCCGAGTTGGGACATGATGATGGGGTGCGACACGCTGCTGATGGTTGGGAGTTCCTTTCCCTACGCGGAGTTTCTTCCCAAGGAGGGCCAGGCGCGGGGGGTGCAGATCGAAATTGACGGAAAGATGCCTTCGATGCGCTACCCGATGGAGGTTCCGCTCGTCGGAGACAGCGCCGAAACGCTGCGCGCGTTGATTCCGCTGCTTGAGCGTAAGACGGACCGCTCCTGGCGTGAGACCATTGAGGCCAATATCGCGGCGTGGTGGAAAGTGCTCGAAGCCCGCGCGATGACCGAGGCCAATCCCATCAATCCCCAGAGAGTTTTCTGGGAACTGTCCCCCCGGTTGCCGGACAACTGCATCCTCACCTCAGACAGCGGCAGCGCGGCCAACTGGTTTGCGCGCGACCTGAAAATCAGGCGCGGCATGATGGCGACTCTTTCGGGAAATTTGGCGACAATGGGGCCGGGCGTCCCCTATGCCATTGCGGCGAAATTTGCGTGGCCGGACCGGGTGGCCATCGCGCTCGTGGGCGATGGCGCCATGCTGATGAACGGCATCAACGAACTTATCACCATCGCCGACTACTGGAAGGAGTGGAGCGATCCGCGCCTCATTGTCATGGTGCTCGCCAACCATGACCTTAACCAGGTCACCTGGGAGCAGCGCATCATGCTGGGCGACCCGCGATTCAAACCGAGCCAGGATGTGCCGGACTTCCCGTTTGCCCGTTACGCCGAATCGCTCGGATTACTGGGGATTCGCGTCGACAAGCCTGAACAAATCGGGTCGGCCTGGGACGAAGCACTTTCGGCCCGGCGCCCCGTCGTCCTTGAGGTGGTGACCGATCCCGAAGTGCCAACTTTGCCGCCCCACATCTCCTTCAAGGAAGCGATGCATTTCGCTGAGTCGCTGGTTCATGATCCGGCCCGCAAGGGAATGTTCCGGGGAGCCGTGAAAGATATGATCGAGAGCTTTATTCCCCACAAAAGCTAACGCGATTGGCCCTGGAAGTATGAGCGAACAAGGCACATCTTCGCCACTGATCAAGGCAGTTACTCGCAGCCGGAAAAGATGGGAAGGGAAAAACTTTGAAATCAAGGTACGTTAACCGAAGGCCGGTTGAAGCAATCCACGGAACGGAACCATGGCTCAACTCTTTCCACCCAGCGTCGATCTCTATGCCAGGATTGTTATCTTGGGCGTTGGCGTTCTCCTGGTGGGAGGAACGTATTCGTTCTATCTGCTCAACCGCTCGCCCTACTGGACCAATGTGGGTGTGACGCTGGACCAACCGGTTCCGTTCAGTCACCAACACCACGCGGGTGAACTCGGCATCGATTGTCGCTTTTGCCATACGTCTGTTGCGACTTCGTCTTATGCAGGCATGCCCGATACGCAGACCTGCATGACCTGCCACTCCCAAATCTGGAAGGACGCGCCGATGCTCGAACCGATCCGGCAAAGCTACGCCGAAAATGTGTCCATCAAGTGGAACACGGTGAATGAAATGCCGGGCTATGTTTACTTCGACCACTCCATTCATATTAACAAAGGAGTCGGCTGCTCAAGTTGTCACGGTCGAGTGGATCAGATGCCGATGACCTGGAAGGCGACAGATATGACGATGGGATGGTGTCTTTCCTGCCACAGGCATCCCGAGGCCCAGCTTCGGCCACTCAGCAAAGTCTACCAGATGGATTGGACGGCTCCGAAGGATCCGCATTCCGGCCAGGTCTGGGCCGTGGAACGGAACATCCAGAAAGACCACCTGACGGATTGCTCCGCCTGCCACCGCTAAAATTCATGAAATCACTTCCACTTCCTCCCCAGGTACAGGTCGATGGCGGCGGGCCCCGTTTCTGGAAAAGCCTCGAGGAGTGGTCTCACAGCCCGGATTTTCTGCCTTACCTTCACCGGGAGTTTCCAGAATACGCGAGTGAATGGGAAAACGGGATCAGCCGCCGCCGCTTTTTGAGGCTGATGGCCGCGTCACTTGCGCTCGCCGGACTGACCGCCTGCAGCCGTCAGCCGCAGGAAAAAATCGTTCCGTATGTGCGCAGACCCGAGGAGATCATCCCGGGAAAACCGCTCTACTACGCGACGACTTTTTCTCATCGCGGCCATGGGAAAGGCATCCTCGTCCGCACGGAAATGGGACGCCCCACCAAGATTGAAGGCAATCCCGATCATCCGGCCAGCCTCGGGGCCACGGATGTTTTCATGCAGGCATCCATTCTGGGCCTCTACGACCCCGACCGTTCGCAAACGATCCGGCAGGGTAGCGATATCTCCACGTGGGACGCTTTCACCCAGTTCGTCGGAACACGCATCGACGCGCATAAGCAAGATGAGGGTGCGGGACTTTTCCTGCTCACTGGCAAGACGTCTTCACCCGCGTTGGCCGATCAACTTCAGCGTCTGCATGTGCGGTTCCCCAAGTTGAGTTGGTGCTCCTACGAGGCGGCAGCACCCATCCGCGCGCGGGCCATCTCCGGTAATGAGGTAGAAGCGGTCTACGATTTGAGCAAGGCCGGGATTATCGTTTCGCTGGATGCTGATTTCCTCTATGAAGGCCCCGCCAATCTAGTCCTGACGAAGGCCTTTTCGCAAAAGAGGCGCGATCCGACAGCCGACTTTAACCGTTTATACGTCGTGGAATCGGCCCCATCCATCACGGGAGCGAAAGCGGATGTCCGCTGGCAGCGCAAACCTACCGAGGTAATCGCGTTCACCCAACAGCTGGCGGCTGATCTCTTGCAGGGTGTCCCCGCCACATCGCCCGACGTCCGTCAGCTCGCGGACGATCTTCGTCAGCACCACGGCAAAAGCGTCATCATGGCTGGCGATTATCAGCCCGAAATCGTCCACGCCCTCGCCTTTCAACTTAATCAGGCACTGGGAAATGTTGGCGCGACGGTCACATATCAAGTAACTGCTCGTCAGCCCATTCCAACGATTGAGTTGCCGGATTTAATCGCCGCCTTGAAGCGCGAGGCAGTCACCACGCTCATCATCGCCGGTGCCAATCCCATTTACGATCTCCCTCCCGCGCTGGGATTTCCCGAGGCGCTGGCGCATGCGGAACATACGATCCATCTCGGGCTCTACGACGACGAAACCGGCTCACGATGCCACTGGCACCTGCCCGAATCCCACTATCTGGAGGCGTGGGGAGACATTCTCGGCATTGATGGAACGCCGAGCCTCATTCAACCCGTAATCGAACCTCTTTATTCCGATGTCGCCTCGCTGCTGGAGGTGATTTCCCTCTTTGTCGATCTGCCACCTAAAAAGGGTTACGACATCGTCCACGATTTTTGGCAGCGAAACCTGGCAGTTGGCGTTCCGGCCGCCTGGGAGAAATCCCTTAATAAAGGCATCGTGGTCGGATGGTCGAATCCAGTTTTGCCGATCCCGGTCGTCAGCGTTCGGGACGCTCCACCCACGGATCTCCTCACCTCCTCCGATCTCGAAATCCTCTTCCGACCTGACAGCGCGGTTGATGACGGACGCTACGCGAATAACGCCTGGCTTCAGGAACTGCCGCGTCCGCTGACCAAGCTCACGTGGGACAATGTCGCCATGCTCAGCCTGAATACGGCGAAGAGCATGGGCGTAACAACCGGCGATGTGATTCGTCTTGAAGCGTCGGGACAATCGGTGGACGCACCCGTCTGGATTCAACCGGGGCACGCGGATGGCTGCGTCAGTGTCACCCTCGGATATGGGCGCTCACGACTTGGAGAGGTCGCCAACGATGTTGGTTTCAACGCCGGCATCTTGCGTTCCTCCATGGGGACTTGGTCAGGGGCGCTTACCCGCGTACAGGTCACCGGTTTGCGCCACGAATTGGCTGCGACCCAACATCACTTTTCCATGGAAGGCCGGGATTTGATCCAAATCGAAACTCTCGCGGACTACAAGATCGATCCCCGCAAGGCCCAGGAAAACAAGCCCGATCCGTCGCCGGAGGAAAATCTCTACCCGCCTTTCGAGTACGAAAACTATGCGTGGGCGATGTCGATTGACCTCAACACCTGCGTCGGCTGCAACGCATGCGTCGTGGCCTGCCAATCGGAGAACAATATTCCCGTCGTGGGGAAGGACCAGGTCATCAAAGGCCGTGAGATGCATTGGATTCGGGTTGATCGCTACTTTGAAGGCGCCCCGGAAGATCCGGCCATGCATTTTCAGCCAGTGGCTTGCATGCAATGCGAGGATGCGCCCTGCGAAGTCGTCTGCCCGGTCGCGGCGACCGTCCATACTTCGGAAGGGCTGAACGACATGGTTTACAACCGCTGCGTCGGCACGCGCTATTGCTCGAACAACTGCCCTTACAAGGTGAGGCGTTTCAATTTTCTGGAATACAGCGACGCAACCCATCCGACGCTTGCCCTTCAGAAAAATCCCGATGTCACCGTGCGGAGCCGTGGCGTGATGGAGAAGTGCACCTACTGCGTGCAGCGGATCGAGTCGGCGCGCATCAACTCACAGAAAGAAATGCGACCCATCCGGGACGGTGAAATCGTGACGGCATGTCAGGCGGCATGTCCCGCAGAAGCCATCGTCTTCGGCAATATCAACGACCCGGCGAGCCGCGTCTCCCGGCTCAAGGCGCTCCCCCGCAACTATGGACTGCTCGCCGATCTCAATACGCATCCCCGCACGTCTTACCTCGCCAAAGTGACGAATGCGCCACCCACGACCTGATCTGCCATGCAATCCACCACCACTTCCGAAACGGAACCGCTGCTGCCGCCCGGCCTGACCGATGATTCCATCAGCAAGCGGATCTCGGACATCGTGGTCAAACGGAAGATGGGGCGCGGCTGGATCGGCGGATTCGCCATCGCGTTCTCGCTTCTGATGATGTTCAACTACGCCATCGCCGTTTTGTTTGCGTATGGAGTGGGTATATGGGGCATCCAGATTCCCGTGGCGTGGGGCTTCGCCATTGTGAATTTTGTCTGGTGGGTCGGGATTGGCCACGCGGGTACTTTCATTTCCGCCGTTCTTTATCTCTGCCACCAGGAATGGCGCACATCGATCAATCGCTTCACCGAATCGATGACCCTCTTCGCCGTGGCTTGCGCCGGTCTGTTCCCGATTCTTCATCTCGGTCGTCCCTGGCTCTTCTACTATCTCTTTCCCTATCCCAACACCATGGAGTTGTGGCCGCAATTCCGCAGCCCCCTCGTCTGGGATGTGTTTGCGGTCACAACTTATGCCATCGTGTCCGTCATCTTCTATTTGGTCGGGCTGCTGCCGGACCTGGCAACGTTGCGCGACCGTTCCCCTCATCGTTGGCAGCAAATCATCTTCGGAATTCTTGCCCTCGGTTGGCGTGGTTCAGGAAGACAATGGTCCCGCTACAAGATGGCTTATCTGATCATGGCGGGCCTCGCCACCCCTCTGGTCGTTTCGGTCCACAGCATTGTCAGCCTCGATTTTGCCGTGGGCATCGTTCCCGGCTGGCATACGACCATCATGCCCTTCTACTTTGTCGCCGCCGCGCTCCAGTCCGGTTTCGCCATGGGTTTGATCCTCATCATTCCCGTCCGCCATTTTTATCATCTCAAGGACATCATTACCGGCCGTCATCTCGCCAACATGGCCAAACTTCTTTTGGCCACGAGCCTGATCGTCGGGCACGGCTACTTTACCGATACGTTCATGAGCTGGTACAGCGCCGACCCTTACGACAAGTTTATCGTTGCCGACAAATTCTCCGGCGCCTACGCCCTCGGTGGCTGGATGCTGATGATCCTCGATGTCGGTGTGCCCCAGTTGATCTGGATCGGCGCGGTGCGGCGATCGCCCGTCGCGCTTTTCTTCATCGCGATTCTGGCCAATGTCGGCCTCTGGCTGGATCACTTTATCCTCGTCGTCCAAAGCCTCCACAGCGATTACCTGCCCTCGGAGTGGCGCATGTTCTACGGCACCAAGTGGGATTGGATGACCCTCTTTGGCAGCTTCGGCCTCTTCCTCACGTTGTTCTTCGTCTTCATCCGTATCTTTCCCATGGTCGCCATGAGCGAAATGCGCGGGCTCGTCCACAAGAAGCCGGGCGAACTTAAGGAGCAGGGCGCATGAACAACGAAGAAAAAATCTATGGCCTCCTCGCCGAGTTCACCGGCCCCGAAGAACTCGTGCGCGGAGCTGAGGAAGTGAGCAAGGCTGGCTACCGCCGCGTGGAAACCTACACGCCATTCGCAGTCGAAGGCATTTCCGAGGCGTTGCATTTCCGGCCCTTTGCGGTGGCTGTCATTTTTCTCGTCGCCGCCCTGCTTTCTGCCGCAGCGGGGTACTTCATGGAGTACTACGCTTCCGTCATCTCATATCCTGAAAACATCGGCGGACGACCGTTGCATAGCTGGCCCTCGTTCGTTCCCATCACCTTTGAAATGGGAGTGCTTGGTGGCGTCCTCGGTGGAGTTCTCGGCATGCTTCTTCTCAATCGGCTGCCGCGTTATTCCCACCCGGTGTCCAACGTGGAACGCTTTCGCGCCGCGTCGAGCGACGCCTTCTTTTTGTGCGTGGAGTCATCTGATCCGCTCTTCGATCTTCAAAAGACCAAGACAGCCCTGAGGCGTTTCGGCGCGATTCAAGTCACGGAGGTGCCGCTTGAATCGTAATCTATATCGACTGCTCGCTTTTGCCCCGGCGTTGCTGATTCTAACCGCCTGCCATCGGAACATGCAGGAGCAGCCGAAATTCCTGCCCGACCAGCAGAATCACGACTTCCCGAACGAACAAGTGGACCGCAAGCCGGTCGAGCACACCGTTCCTCGCGGTCCTGTAGATGACGGTTCGGTCTTTTACGCCGGGCAAACGGGGAATGTTTTGGCCACGACCTTTCCGGTGCCCGTCACGCTCGATTTGGTCAAGCAAGGCCAGGAGGCCTTCAACATCAACTGCTCCGTCTGTCATGGGCGCGACGGATACGGGGAAGGAATCGTGGTTCAGCGCGGCTTTCCCCAGCCGCCGTCCTTTCATTCCGAACGGTTGCGCAACGCTCCCGTCGGTCATTTTTTTCAAGTCATTACGCACGGGTATGGAGTGATGTATCCCTTCGGCTCCCGCATCACTCCCGAAGACCGATGGGCAATCATCAGTTACATCCGCGCGTTGCAGCTCAGTCAGAACGCGACAACGGACCAGATGGAACCCTCGGATAAAACCCAACTCGAGAAGGCTAAATGACGACCTCTCCTTTATTTCGGCGAGTGTCAAAGCTTGCGCTGATTCTCGGCCTGGTCCTCCTGACCATCTGCAGCATTTTCGGCTTCTTTTTCCCCGCTCTCTTTTTTGAGGGGTATTTGACAGCTTTCGTGTTTTGGGTCGGGATACCTCTAGGGTGTCTTGCCATTCTTCTCATCCAATATCTCACGGGAGGGGGATGGGGACTCGCCATCACCCGATTGCTCGAAGCGGGCATGATGACTCTGCCCCTTTGTGCAGTGCTCTTCCTCCCCATTCTTGCCGGAATGTCCTACCTATTCCCCTGGACTCATCCTTTAAACGGCGACATCGGAAACCTGGTCCATCAGAAAAAAGCCTATCTCAACATTCCTTTTTATTTAGTTCGGTACGCTCTCTATTTCCTGATCCTTGGCGTTCTGGCCGGATGGTTCCGCAGGCTAAGTCTTCGTCGAGATGAGCCTCAGTCGTCTTCAGTGGAGATGATGCAGCAGTGGAGCGGACCTTGTCTGATCGTTTTTGTTTTGCTGATGAATTTCGCCTGCATCGACTGGGTCATGTCGCTGAACCCGGAATGGTATTCGAGCATGTTCGTCGTCGAGTTCATTGCCGAACAGGGAGTCGTTGCGATGGCGTGGTCTATTTTGATCCTGAGCTGTCTTGCCCACCACGAGCCACTGGAAGGCGTCCTCACGGTCAAGATCGTCCACGACATCGGCAATCTCCTACTTGGCTTCACCTGTTTTTGGACCTACGTCACGTTCATGGAGTACATCATTATTTGGACGGGAAATCTCCCGCATGATGTCGTCTGGTTTTCGGACCGCAGTTCAACTGGCTGGGAGTTCTTCGCCTTGTTTCTGGTTTTCGTTCATTTTGTCATTCCACTCTTTTGTCTGATCCTGACGAGTGTCTCGAGAAACCTTATCCGGCTTGCACGTGTCGCGGCCTTGATGATTGTTGCTCACTTCGCCCAAGTCGTCTGGTGGATTGAGCCAGCGTTCGGAAAGAATTTCCACATCGCATGGACCAGCATCGTTCTGATTGTGGCCGTCGGGGCGATCTGGTTCGCAGAGTATGCTCGCCATCTTGCCGCCGCTCCTTTGGTTCTCGGGGAACTTCGGGCAAAAGAAGAGAGGATGCCCGCGTGAAACCTCAGGGCCACATCCCCGCGTCTGCCTCCCCCTCCGCGCACGAGGGAGCCGATCTTCATATTCGCAACGTCGTCAAAGTGGCTGCGCTGCTCGGTTTTACTCTTGTGCTGAGCATCCTGATTCTGGCGCTCTTCTTCCGGCACCTGGAAAAGACCTATCCGGATCGCACCAGCGAGTCCGCTCCTGTGGTGGTGGAATCCGAACTTCCTCCTCTGCCGCGTTTGCAGACCAATCCTTTGCGCGATCTACAGGCCGTGAGGACAGTTGAAGATTCGCACCTGGACCGTTATGCCTGGATCGATCGCGAGCGGGGCATTGCCCGAATACCAATCGATCGCGCGATGGTGCTCTGGACAAAAAACTACGCGGCTTTTCCGGCAGCCATGTCTCCAACTCCACCTGAGACCAACGCCATACCTCCGGCTGGCATAACCGAACTGCAGATGCGCCAGCAGAAAGCGCAGGAGGCCCCCCATGCGCCCTAATTTTCTTTGCGTCTTGATCCTCATCTGTCTCAGCGCAATCGCCCGCGCCGACTCATCCACGCCCATCGATATCGCCCAGGGTGTCCGCTTCGACCAGAACCTTGGCGTTCAAGTTTCGCCCGACCTGCCCTTCATTTCGGATACAGGCGCACCGGTCCACCTCGGCGATTATTTTCATAAGCGCCCGGTCCTTCTCATCCTCGATTACTACCGCTGCCCCAATCTTTGCGGGATCGTACTTAATAGCTTCGTCACGTCGCTCAAAGGACTCACCTACAATGCCGGAGATCGCTACGAGGTCGTGATTGTGAGCATCGATCCGCGCGACACCCCTGCCTTGTCTGCCCTTAAAAAACTCGGCTACGTCGATAGCTACCAACGACCCCAAACGGCCAACGCCTGGCATTTTCTGACCGGTTCGCCCGACTCAATCAAGAAACTGGCCGACACGGTGGGCTTTCACTACGTCTACGATCCGGCTTCAGATCAATACGCGCATCCCAGTGGAATGATCGTTCTCACGCCAGGCGGGGTGACCTCGCGTTATTTTTTCGGAATTGAATTTCCTCCGGCTCAGATCGATGCCGCGTTGAGGGTTGCCTCCGCTTCAAAGGTCAATTCTCCGGTCTACGACTTGCTTCTGCTTTGTTGCCGCTACAACCCGCTTCAGGGCAAATATGGCGTCCTGATTTTTAATCTGATGCGCGCCTCTGGCTGCCTCATGGTTCTTCTCTTGGCGGGCTACGTCATTCATTCGCTTTGGACGGAACCGGCGGAAAAACCGGAAGTAGGGAGTTCTCTAAAATGAATTTTGCGCTGCTTCCCTATGAAGACTCGAGCTACGCGCGGAGCGTCGACGCGATTTTTCTTTCGCTCGTCCTCCTCTGCAGTGCCATCACTCTGGCCGTATTCGCGGTTATTATTTACTTCTGCATTCGCTACCGGAAAGGCTCGAAGGCGGATCGAACCCATTACCCCTCCGAAGCGGCGCAGATCGGAATCGAACTGACCTGGATTGTCATTCCGTTCATCATTTTCGTCGGACTCTTCATTTGGGCGGGGAACGTCTACTACGAAATGTTCAGTCCGCCCCGGGATGGACTGACCATTTACGTCATCGGCAAGCAGTGGATGTGGAAAATCGAACATCCCGGTGGCCAGCGTGAAATCAATGAGCTCCATATCCCGGTCAACCGCAACATCGTCCTCACGCTCACCTCGCAGGATGTCATTCACGACTTCGATGTGCCCGCATTCCGGATCAAGCACGACGTCCTGCCCGGGCGTTACGTCCGCATGTGGTTCAAAGCGACCCAGCCGGGCACTTTCCATTTGTATTGCGGCCAGTATTGCGGTGACTTTCATTCCCGGATGACGGGAAGCGTGATCGTCATGTCGGATGCCGATTACGCGGCCTGGCTCCAACAAGACCGCAATGCGCCTGAGACCTTGGCCACAGAGGGCTCAAGGTATTTCCATTCTCTCGGCTGCAGCGGTTGTCACGAAAACAGCCAGGTAGTTCATGCGCCATCGCTCGCCGGCCTTTACCAGCAACCTGTGCCGCTTCAGTCGGGGCAGATTGTCGTGGCCAACGACGACTATCTCCGCGACAGCATTCTCCAGCCGTCGAAAAACGTCCCGGCTGGCTATCAGCCCATCATGCCTTCCTTCCAGGGAATCCTGAGCGAAGAACAGATCATCGCGCTCATCGCTTACATCAAATCACAGCGGACCGACCATCCGCTTTATCAAGGGGAAAAGCCATGACTCAAACCCCTGAACCGCGCTTTATTCCTGGGGAGAACTACCTGAACAAGGAGAAGACTCTCGCCTCCTGGTTATTTACCCACGACCACAAGCGAATCGCGCTTCTCTATCTCATCTCGATCACGTTCTTTTTTCTCATCGGCAGCATCGCGGCGGTGCTCATGCGAATCGAGTTAATGTTTCCCCACGGCGAGTTCTTCACCTCCACGACCTACAACAAGCTCTTCACCCTGCACGGCGTGATCATGGTTTGGTTTTTTCTCATTCCCGCGATCCCCAATGTCCTCGGTAATTTTCTTATTCCAATCATGATCGGCGCGCGGGACATGGCGTTCCCCCGGCTCAACCTGATCAGTTGGTATGTCTTCATGTTTGGTGGGCTGTTTGCCCTGGCCTCCATCATTCTCGGTGGCGTCGATACCGGTTGGACATTCTATACCCCTTACAGCAGCACCTACTCAAACGGCTGGGTCATCGCCATGGCGGCCGGCATTTTCATCAACGGCTTCTCGTCGATTTTTACCGGCCTCAATTTCATCGTCACGATTCACAAGTTGCGCGCCCCGGGCATGACCTGGTTTCGCCTGCCGTTATTCGTCTGGACGCTCTATTCCACCAGCCTGATTTTCGTTTTGGCCACGCCGGTGCTGGCGATCACGCTGACCCTGGTCGCGTTGGAACGCGGTTTCGGGATCGGCATTTTCGACCCCCGCATCGGCGGCGACCCGCTCCTCTTCCAGCATCTCTTCTGGTTCTATTCGCATCCGGCGGTCTACATCATGATCCTCCCCGCCATGGGCGTCGTGAGCGAGCTGATCGCCGCCTTTTCCCGCAAACCGATCTTCGGATACAACTTCATCGTCTACGCCAGCCTCGGCATTGCCTTTCTCGGCTTTCTCGTCTGGGGCCATCACATGTTCGTCAGCGGTCAATCCATCTACGCCGGAATGATCTTCTCGCTCCTGAGCTTTTTTGTTGCCGTACCTTCGGCCATCAAAGTCTTTAATTGGACGGCCACTCTCTACAAGGGCCACATCACCTTTGACGCGCCGATACTCTACGCCTTCAGCTTTATCGCACTGTTCACCATCGGCGGCATGACCGGCTTGATGCTCGCCTCTCTGGCGGTTGATGTCCACGTCACGCAGACCTACTTCATCGTCGCGCATTTTCACTACATCATGGTTGGGGGTGCAGTCATGGCCTATCTCGGCGGCATCCATTACTGGTTTCCGAAGATCACTGGCCGGATGTACCCGAAGATGTTGGCCCGGTGGGCCGCCGTCTTTCTTTTCGTGGGATTCAATCTCGCTTTCTTCCCGCAGTTTATTCTTGGCTACATGGGTATGCCCCGCCGCTACCACGTTTACCCCGAGGAATTTCAGCTCCTCAACATCATTTCAACCAGCGGCCTGCCCCTCCTGGGCCTGGGCTATTTTCTTCCTCTCACCTATCTCGGTTGGTCAGCGTTTTTCGGAAGGGTGGCTGGCCCTAATCCCTGGGACGCTCCGGGCTTGGAATGGCAGATTCCGTCGCCACCACCCTCCGAAAACTTCGCCTGCATTCCCGTTGTGACGAGGAAACCCTACGGCTACGATCCTCCTCCCGACACCAACGAGCCGGAAGAAGCACCCAAGGAGAGCCATGTCCGCTAACGCTGAGACCGCCCCGGCCCTGTTGAACTTCCCGTTCAAAGAAGCCAGCCATCAGCGCGAAAGCGCGCTCTTCGGCATGTGGGTTTTCCTCGCCACCGAGGTCCTTTTCTTTGGCGGTATGTTCACGGCCTACATCGTCTATCGCTACATGCACGGGCAGGCCTTTCAGGAAGCGGGAGCACATCAGGAATGGTATCTGGGTTGCCTGAACACGGCCGTGCTTCTTACCAGCGGTTTTACCATGGCCCTGGCCGTCGAGTTCGCCCGCAAGGGTCAAAGAGCATGGCTGCTGGCCCTCTTCGCGATCACATGGCTCCTTGGTACAGCTTTCCTGGGAATCGAAGGCTACGAGTATCACACCAAGTTTACCGAGCACCTCGTACCCGGCAGCGGATTTCAATTCACCGGAAGCGATCCCAGTTCATCTGAAATGTTTTTCGTCCTTTATTTCACCATGACCGGCATACACATGTTTCATATGTTCGTCGGGCTAATGTTGATCCTGCTTTTCGGAGGCTGGAGCTGGATTTCCCCGCGTTTTTTCCTTAATCCCACTCGATTCGAAGTGCTGGGCCTCTACTGGGCCTTCGTCGATATCGTTTGGGTCTTTCTCTATCCGCTCTTCTACCTGGTGCATCCGCAATGAAAATTAATCTAGGCCGCTCTCTACGCGTGCTCATCAGTCTCTATCTGCTTCTGGCGCTAACAACCGGGTTGGCCTTCCTGCCGATTGGCCATTGGGATTGGCTCATCTCAGTGGCGATCGCCTTCGTCATGGCCGGATTGATTCTGCTTTTCTTCATGAAGGTCAAGTACAGCGAACCATTGATTTGGCTGACTTCGGTGGCCGGATTTACCTGGCTTGGCTTGCTCATTTTATTGGCCATTCTCGATTACATTTCCCGTGGGTGGCCGGATTAAAATCGCGAAGTTGGGAAGGCACGCTGCCCAATCTTTCGGCTCGCTGCGATGACGAGCAAGCAGCTCATGATTAAAAGCCCCGGAATCGGTAGAGTTGGACTGTCCGATGGGATTGAGGCATTCACAATAGCGTCGATTTGGGTGGCGTAGCTACTCAGCTGGACGAAGCCGGAGATGCTGACCTTTTGGTTATTAACCGTCCCTGATCCGATGACTTCGTTGATCCCCGCCAGTTCCCACATTTGGGTCGAAGGATTATAAATAAAATCTCCTCCACCGGAATCTCCGCCGACCAGGCTTGAATTATTCGTGGTCGACAGGCTGTTTCCGACTGCTCCTGAGTAATAGGTTCCAAAGAAGGCAATAAAATCGTTCGAATTATAGGATCCTAGTGTCACGGGATAGTAATTGATGTAGTCCACGCTGTCATAGCCCCAGGATTCACCGCTTCCTCCGCCATAACCGATCATGACCACCGAACTGCCGGTCTGATTTTGTGATAAGGGGACGGGCGCATTTTGGCTGATGGTGAGCGGACTTAAGGGCGGTGAAGTTGCTAACTGGTAGAGGATAAGATCGGGCGTCGAGGTGCTTCCATCTGCATTCTTCACTGTGAGATAGTGTCCCGAGCCGGCAACGGCTTGATAAGTTACCCCGTTAAGGATGAAGGCTCCGATGCCGACATGGGCCGCGGTCAAAACCCAGCCATTACCAAGATAGATGCCGCTGGCCCCCGCCGCCTGTCCCACGTAATTCCACCCGGTTGTTCCACTTTTAGGCCAGCCTATTGTCCAATACGGCACCTGGACATTGGTTGGTTGCGTGGTTTGGAAGCTGTTCCCCGTCGCGACCGCCCATGCAGGTTTCGTTGCGAATATAGCCAACAGGATAATAACCGACCATTTCATGGGTTTGCCTGCTCAATGGTCTCAAGCCAAGAGACTCAGACCTTAGTTTAATTCTATGGCAACCGGGTTCATTCCTTGAAACAATTCCAAGCCTAACGAGGTCGAGTTATTGGCGAGCCTATCTCTTCTGCGATCCCGGTTAAAGATTCTCGCACGAAGAATAATCGGATTCTGAGCGAGGTTTAATCCCTCATGGGTGGCTCTATTCACCGCCGAAGAATTGCGATCAGGCCAGAAGCTTGCGTCTTGAACTTCGGAGAGCAAACAAAAAGATGCCGCCAGCCAAAAGGCCGAGATAAAACGATTTCGGTTCCGGTGCCGCCGAAAAATTCAGCGCCGAAGTGGAACCTGCGAGCAGGTCGTTTCCGCACTGTTCCGTCAGTTGGGCATTAAAACTCGTCAAGCCGGTCGAGCTCAGATTAAAGGTGACCGCGTAATTATCCGCAAGGGGGCTCACCTCGTCACCGGGCGTGTTGAAAAGTGATTCCTGGAGGAGGGAATTAACCGCCGCATTCGTATCGGCGTAAACCTGGGCGGTACCTTGGGCCAGGACAGTATAACCCCCGCCCGCCAGATCAACCGCATAAGGGTTGGAAAGGGCATTATTTTCAAAATTATTGAATGAAACGGTCTGTAGCACAGAGGTACCCGGGGTAAGGCTTAAAATCTCATAACTCAAAGTCGCGTTTCCCAAGTTAACGCCGGTAATGTGAATTGCATAGGTGTAGCCAGGGTTTGGGTAGGGATTATTACCTGTATTGGTGGCGTTACCATTACCGGCGGGCTGCGTTTGGGGAACAGCCTGGGTCGAAAGAAAAATGTCGCCAAGGCTGAATCCCTCATTCGCCGTCAGGGGATTAAATCCTCCGACATAAGTGAGCAAACTGGTGGCCGGTGCCGATAGGGTGGCAGGTGAGGATTGGTAACCGAAGGCTTCCAAGTCCCAGCTCTTATCGGGAACATCGCCCGTATTAACGTAGCCCAAGGCATCGACCGGCGTGCCATTGACCACGCGCGGGTCGGGGTTGGTATTAAGATCCGTGGCCTGGCTGGCATACTGGTCATTGATGGATATCGGTTCAAAGGTCGCACCGGCACCATTCTGGCTGGGAGCGCTTCCATAGCCAAGCGGCACGGTGCCCAGACCATTGTTTAACGTGATGTCTTGTGTCGTTGCCGGGGTCAGGGTCGGATCCGGAGAAATCAGGATCGGTGTTTGGGCTTGGACAAAAGTGGGGAAAGTAAGAACGAAGACGGTCCCCAGGAGAAATTTGAGATGGGGATGCGTATTCATGAAACTTTTACCTTTTTAAAATTTCAACCAGTTAGTTGGAGTACGTTTTTTGTAGCCTATCGCGCATTAGATTTCAAGTGACGTTATTGTTTCTGAAGCAACAATTGTGTGACGGGGCATGATGAGGAAGCGATTTGTCTCCGGCTTAACTCCCTTATGCCTGAGGATTCGAGTTAATGACGCGAGGTTTAGGGTCGATTGTAGCTGGATTGCCCATGGCCAGAGAATGAGGAGGAACATCCTTCATCAACACGGTGCCAGCGCCCACGAGGGAACCTTGTCCAATTTGGGTGCCGGGACCGATGAAGGCCTGGGCAGCTATCCACACTTGATCTTCCACCACAATAGGTTGCGTCTTAAGATCGAAGGCTTCGCTCTTCCAGTCATGGGAACCGGTACAGAGAAAGGCCCGCTGGGAAATGCAGACGTGCGAGCCAAGCGTAACGGTGGCCAGGCTAAGGATGAAAACTTCTTCGCCCAGCCAGACATGGCTTCCCGTGACGAAGCGCCAGGGGAAGGAGATGTTCACGCCAGAACGAACCACGACGTTTGTACCCAGCCGGGCGCCGAAGAGGCGAAGCAATACAACCCGAAAGGCAGATGGCCACGGGAAGGGGTTGAGAAAGAAGAGGCACTTGCAGAGGATCCAGAGGCCCTCTTTGATGCGTCCGGCTCCACGGTCAAAATCTGAATTATCGTAGAGGTCTAATCTCATTCAGGAAGATCGAAAAAAGGTCTTGTCTTGTCTGGATCAAGAGAGGTAGCGAATCGTCTCCAGACGGAAAATTACTCGCTGCCCAGTTCCGGATCGTGCAACATCTCACTTTTTTGGACGTTGGGAATGATTTGGCGAATAAAATCGGAGAGCATTTTGCGAGTTTGATCAGCATCGAGGCCGTCGGGGCGTTGAGATTGGGTAATAGGGGACATGGCAATCACATAAGCCCAGCGATGGTCACGGTTATGAAAGATACGGTCCCAACTGCTGATCCAGTTGCGTTCCTGGTGGGAGGGGGTCGTGATACCATCGGCGACGTACCAGTACATATAGTAAGCCTGGACTGAATGGCGGACGTTGTCCTGGCTGATGTCGTCGCGAGTAATGGAGAGATTTCGCACCACCAGTTGATGCCCTGAATTAAGTTTAATGGGAACATTTTCCTCCCGGGCGATGTTCCAGCCCTGGGCAACCAGACAAACCTGCGGCGGGTGGATGGTGTACTGTTGTTTGCCGCTCAGGACGATGGAAAAAAAGATGTTATGCCCCTGAAAATCCTCGTAATTCTTGCGCGAGAATTGAGTGTCCTTGGGTAAAATCCTGTGCTCGGCATCCGACACCGGGGCATCAAAGCCAAAAAATTCTCCGCCGGGCAATTCGGGCACCGTTACCTTGTAAGGCAGATCCATGACCACGCCTGCTTCCGGTGGAAGGTAGAGCGGTGGGCTCGTCCACCAAAGGAGAGCTGTGACAGCGATAAGCCCGGCAAAAAGGGCGCTGCGACGGAGTGGTACGGTGCCCAGGTTGGCCGCGTCGATTTGAGGTGAGGATGGAGAATCGCTTTTCGACGGTGCCTTCGATTGATTTGTCCTTCGACGCTCAAAGCCAATCAAGATGAACCCCAAAAGACATTCGAGACCCAGCTCGAGAACAAAAACGAGGTATCCGCACCCCTCATGATAGGATGAAGGGCCGTCATTGGTTCCGATTGCGTAGATGGTGCCCCATTTGATGCAGCCTGCGACCAGCAACATGATACGGATGACATTGCCGATGATGACAAGAGGAATGGCGCTCAAGAAAACCGTCCATTGCTGCCAGGGCCGTCGAAGGAAGGTAAAACTGAAGCACGCCGAAAACATCAGCAGGGGCAGGAGAGAGTGCAGGCCGCTGCAGGGATCGGCGATGTCGATTTGAAATTTTGCGCCCAGCAGCAGATTTGACCCCGGGTCAGGCGGCGAAATCAGAGCCGTGCCATCCTGGATACAGGGGATGCCTACCAAATTTAATGTGTCATAAGCCAGGTGACTTACGATCATTCGCAAGGGGAACGCGACGGTTGAGTCCACGAAGGGCAGCGGCCAGGCAAAAGAGATCATCGTCCACGCAAATAGAAGAGGCCGAAACATCGCCCCGCCCCAAAACCACAAAATAGAGCCGAGCACAAGGACCTGGATTCCCGCGCAGCCGAGATATTGCTTGCCGGCCCTGGAACCGATCCAAAATAGAAAAAGACCGAGGATAAGCCAGCCGATCGCCGCCGCACTTCCTTTGATTGGCGTTTGGGCTAATTGTCGCCCTTTCTCATAGACAAGGTAGGCAAGAATGAAGGGTACCAACAGACAATACGAGTAGTCTGCCGAGCTATCTGATGACGTCCACATGGACCATAAAGCTCTTCCCAAAGGGGGTTGAGATACCGAATCTCCCGAGTTAAAGGGATAGAATAGGAGAAGAATCCCGAAAAAAAGACTAATCGACAGGAGTGGAATCCCCCAACGCTGCCCAAAGCCTCCATGGTCTCTATACACGGGTCTAAAATAGGAGATGGCCTAGGCAAGGCAAGCCATTAATCTATATCCAGTTTTTGGAAAGATTTTGATTTTAAAACTATATATTAAGTTTGTGATGCAGAAGCAATCTGGGCTATTTTCACGTAACGCGATTGTAACAGGACGTTGCAAAAAAGTTGAAAGATGCTACCGTTTTCCGAAATAAATATATGATTAAATCGCTTGAAGGGAATGGCTTACGTTGGGCGTAATCAACACTTTAAAGTGTTGCATAATTGTAGCATTAGTCGCTGAATTGTAGCATGGCGTAACTTGTTTTAAATTGAAAGCCAAATATACTCAAATAGATTTGGATAAACTAAACAGAAGAGGTCTATATGGTAACGCAGGTCTACATTAATTGGCTTCAGGTTCTCTTCTGTTTCGTTTTGGGTTTCTTGAGTTGCTGGGGAGTGATTCAACTCATTCTTAAAACGGTCAAGAAGGGTGGTTATGCCTCGCCGGGTAGAGATTTTCATCACTTGCACAAGATGCCCATACCCCGCCTGGGCGGGGTCGCTCTGGTAATAGCCTTTGCCTTGGTCGCGATTGCCATCTACTTTTTGGGTTCTTTGTCAGAGGCAAGTACAAAGACTTTGGCCGTGATTTTTTTCAGCTCTCTCGCCATGTTCGGCCTGGGTTTTTGGGATGACCTCAGACCCCTCGGAGCCCGGACCAAACTACTGGCCCAGATCGCGATTGCCGCCGCTGCGTATGATGGCAGCATCCGCATCGATATTTTCAAAAGCCCCTTGACCCAGGGCAACTTCGATTTGGGTGCCCTCAGTTTTTTTGCGACGGTCTTGTGGCTCGTGAGCCTCACGAATTTGATCAATCTTATTGATGGCATCGACGGCCTGGCCGGGGGGATTTGCCTGATGTTGATGTTTTTACTGGCCAATTTGGGCATGGGGGACAGTTTGGGAATATCGATGCTACTGGCGATCGGTGTGGCAGGGGCCTTAGTCGGATTTCTGAAGTTCAATTACCCGCCTGCCAAAATTTACATGGGAGATGGCGGTGCCTATTTTCTAGGCTTTTTGATCGGTCTCCTTTCGATTGTCAGCTCGAACAAAGGTACGGTAGCCGCCGCACTGATTGCGCCGGCCTTCGCATTGGCCTTCCCTATCGTGGATGTCAGCCTGGCGGTTTTGCGTCGTGCGTTGCGCGGATTGCCTATTTTTCGCCCGGATCGCAAGCACATCCACCACCACCTTATTACGTTGGGGGTTTCCCGTGAGCGGACTCTTCTCAACTTATATACGGTCTCGTTGCTTTGCCTCTTTTTGGCTTTCGGCGAGTTTTACCTGCAAGGCCGCATGCTGCCTCTCTACTGCGGGCTTCTCTTTTTGGTTTTGCTGATCGCCGGTCATCTTTCCGGCTTCACCAAGGACTGGTTCAGGGTTAGCAGCCAGTTGGGCAAATCACTGGCTTTGCGTAAGGAGACCCAATACGCCCTGGCGTTGAATCGGTGGATCATCCTGGAGGTGGAACGACGCGTCCCGGCGGATGAGATTTGGCAGGACTACCAACTGGTGGTCAAAAAACTAGGCTTCTCCAAGCTCAAGCTGAGTTTGCCCGACGGCTCCAGCAATACCTGGCAGGTGGACGCATTAAACAAAAATGAGAGTGAGCTTCAGCATACGGTCCACGAGATGAGCGATGGCACGGTGATTGAGTTGTTCGCGGATAAAACACTCATGTCGGAGAGCCAGTTTGATTTGCTGGGGGATCTGGCCGCCGAGGCCTGGTACAAGATCGCTGCCAAATGGCGGACAATACATGGAGTTCCGATTCATTTTCATTCCTCGCCGCAGTCCTCTCCCGACAAGAGTGAGAATGAATTTTCCGCGTTGCCGGATAATGGCTCCGCTCTCGAAAAGGCAGTCCGTATCAATGGCCTCGAGGAAGAGATGGCCGGGCTATAATGGTGGCTTTAAAGATAGGGCCGCGAACCGAGTCCGACAATCAGGGGCCGGGCAGCGCTGAGGAATGAAATTATCCTGAGTCAATTACGAGCTCGCGGAAGTTTCGTAATATTCCTTGTACCGATACTTGCCGAAGTAGGCCGTTTGATGATGTTCGACGGCATTGAGCACGAAGCCGAGGATTTTGGCGTTTCTTTGAGAAAGATCTTCCAGGGCGGAACGAATGGCGCTGAGGGTGCTCTTTCGCACCCGGGCCACGTAGAGAATGCCATCCACCTTGGAGCAAAGGTTTGCCGCGTCATGGGCCGCGAGCAGGGGCGCGCTGTCCCACAGAACAATATCAAAAACCGCCGCGCTTTCCTGGAGCAGGGTATCGGTCGCGGCGCCCAGCAAAAGATCGCCGGCGCGGTATAAAACCTTTCCCCGGGGCATGACGCTCAGATTGGTGACATTCGTTTCCTGAACCACTTCCGGCCAGGAAATTTCACCCCGCAGATATTCGGACAAGCCCTGGTTGGACGGGAGGTCAAAAAGATTGTGTTGGACGCCTCGTCTTAAATCCGCGTCGATGAGGAGAACATTAAGTCCCGAATGGGCAAAGACGATGGCCATGTTGGCGGCGAGCGTCGACTTGCCTTCTCCCGGAGCCGTGCTGCAGATCATAAGGGATCCAAACTTGGTCGCCTCGGCCGACTGGAAAAGGATGGCGGAACGGAGATTGCGGTGATATTCGAGAAATTCATGGCGCTGGTCGCTTTCAGTCAGGAGCGGTACGCGCTTGGTTTTTTTGTCCGGGTGGACTCGGGGAATCTGGCCCACGACCGGCAAATCAAAGGCGTCTTCCAGTTGTTCCGCAGAATCGACTTTGTCGTCAAGGCGGCTGATGAAGTAAATCAGGACAACCCCCGCGGCCAGTCCTCCCCCAAGTCCATACAGCAGACGAAGGAAATTGTCCGGGGGAATGGGGCGGGCCCGGGAGGCGGCTTCCATGATGACGACATCCTCCTGATCCAGTGATTTATTGAAATCAACGTTCTGGTTGCTCATGGACAGCTGATTGTAGAGGCCCTGTTCCCGGGTGAGCTTGTCCTTCAGCTGCTGGTAGTCGGCCAGGCTCTCGCTGAGCTTGAGGGAGTTGGCATTCGATGTATCAATCTGCTGCTGTAAATTTTTGATTTGCAGGTTTAGATCTTCGCAGAGGGCTTCGCGTTGCGTTGCGTCCCTCTTCGTCAGGACGTCGAGGAATTTTTGTTCCTTATCGATCGCATCGGCCAGCTCGATCATTTTGGGATGCTTGTCCTTGAGATAAATTCCCAACTGGTCTCGCTTAATTTTCAACTGCTCAATGCGGTCCTGCTGTTCGAGGATCGGGTTGGCTTCGGTAAAAGTATCGTCTGGCGTATTCGCGCCATCGGCAGGCGGGGTGGAGGGCGATTTGCTTGGGGTGGTCGCTCCGGGAGCCGAGGATGGATTGGCCGCCTGGACTGTCATGGTCCCAGCGGTATTTTGATTGTAGTTGGCGCCCAGGAGCGGATCTTTGTTTTCCAGTAACAAGAGATCGCGCTGCTTGATCAACTTGGCGAGTTCGTTATTCAATCCTACCAAATAGGCGGCCGAACTGCTGCTTTGCTGCTCGATGAAAACCACATTGTTTTTTTTCTGGAAATCCAATAAGTCCGACTCGTCTTTTTGGATGTCGGCTTCAAGCCGTGAGATCTCGTCGGTGATGGCGGAGACGGCTTCATCGGTGGTCTGGTTCTTGCGCCCTCTCTTGCCATCCAGATAGGTGTCCATCACGGCATCCAGCAATAATTTGGCGTAGTCCGCATTATTGGAGGTGACCTTGAGATCAAAAATGGAAGTGCGCGGCTCGACGCTGGCTTCGACGATGGCGCTATCATCGGCCGTGACCTCGGGATGGATGGCGGTGACCCGGTCCGTGGCCTGACTATACGTGGATGGTGATTGCATGAGGGCCACCTGCGTGCCGAAGAAATTCGCCAGTTCATCTCCCTCGCTGTAGACATTTCCTTCCGGGAGCGAAAGGCGCCCATTCATAATCATTCGCGCGGTGGAGAAATAGCGTGGAACTTGGTAGTGATTTCGATAGTCCTCAATTCCCAGGCCGATCATGATGGTCAAGGCCGCAATCCACCAATAGCGTCGCGCGATGACCCGCAAACGATGCATTCGGGATGCCCAGTGGACGCTCTTGGGGCGATAGCCTGGTTCACCATAAGGTAATTCGGAAGGTTCGATCATGGAGATGAGGGCCAAGGTTAAAAAATGCTTCTGGAGACGATGACGTAATCGTCGGGCTTCACAATCGGGTCGGCATTCGATTTTCCGTCGAATACAGCTTTGACGTCGACGATTTCACCAACCTTACCTTTGGATAAGTCGGGCGGGTTGCCTCCCGGCGCATCCGTTGCGAGGGAAGACCGGTGAATGATGCGAACTTTCCGCTGGTCCGCGTATTCGCTAAAGCCGCCCGCTTTTAAAATGAGCTGGCTAACCGTCATCGGCTGGAGCTTCGATAGTTCTTGGGGGCCTTCCGCACGCACCTCGCCGATCACCCAGGCCAAATCATGCTTGGTCTTTTCCTGTCCGAGAATGACATCAAGACCCACGATCACGGTGGCCTGCTTGTAATAATCGACCTCGAGCAGCTTTTTAAGTTCAACGGCCACCTGGTGGCAGGTTTTTCCCACGACCTGGAGGCGTCCCACGTAAGGAAAATCGACTTCGCCGGTATCGGTGACCACCCGGGTAACGGCGTCATCCCGGTCTTCAATCACACGGAAACTGACGGTGTCACCCACTTGAATGAGATTCTTGTCATCAAGGGCTTCCATCGAAGTCAAGGTTGCGGCGGTCAGGGGAGAAGATGGCGCGGAACTCGCCTGCGGGGAGGGTGCAGGGCTTGAAGAAGCATTGAATGTTGAGGTTGCGGTGGCGGATCCGGCATTTGTCGCTTGAGTTGTCGGGCTTGAAGCGGCAGTGGGAGAAGTGGCCGATGAACTTTTCGAGGCTTGTCCTGATGCATTCTCGGCGGGTGGTGCCAGGGGCTGAGATGGCGAAGTTTGCGCCGAAGCGTTCGCAGCGGATACCAGCCATAGCCCGGTCAGACTCAGTAAAAAGATATTTTTCATCTCGCGTTCAAAAGGTTGGGTAGGGCTGTTTTATCCCGAGTCTCGTTTCATTTTGACTACTCAAATCAAAGTTTGTGAGGTTAGCGCAACCCGAGGGCAGCGTCGATTATAAAGGGGGCCAAAATTTAATTTAATAAGCCATATTTTACGTAAAAATATGTAATAAATATCGGCTCAAATTTGGTATGTTTTCTTCCCCTATTCATTATAAATTCAAAAGCCTGTATCAGCTATGTCATCGAATACTCTGACCTCATCCCAAACGAAAGAGGAGATGGCGGACGATAAGGAGGCGTGGTTTTGTCTTCGCACCCAAATCAAACATGAGCACATAGCGGCTTCACATCTGAGAAAAATGGACGGCGTTCAGGTCTTTCTTCCGCGTATTCGTTTTAAACGCGCGACGCGGCAGGGATCGGTTTGGGTTAACGAGGCGCTTTTTCCCGGCTATCTCTTCGCGAGGTTTGATTGGCAAAGTTCATATCGAAAGGTGCAAGCCGCCAGCGGGGTGAGGGGCATTGTTCATTTTGGCAAATACTGGCCGACCATTCCTGAAAAGGGCATCGAAGAAATGCGTCAAGTTATCGGCGCAACGGAACTGCATACCATCAGTCAGGATTTCTCGCCCGGTGACGCCGTGAGAGTGACGGATGGAACCTTGCTCGGACTGCGTGCCATCGTTTCGCAAGTAATGCCCAGTCGTGAGCGCGTCGCGGTCCTGATGGAGCTTTTGGGGCGGCAGACGATGATCGAAGTTACCGCCAGCGCGATCACGAAGGAAGGAAATGAACGCGCGGCACTTTTTCGGAAGTCGGGCCGGGCTGCGACCTGACCACCTTCTGAACTTAGCCAAAATAGATGGGAGATACCCCATGCCAGAGCCAGTAGACGAGCATTTTGATGTACTCGAGTTTCACATAACCGCTGATCTCACCACGGTGTGAGTCGTCAGGTTGATAGCCGAGGTAGGAGGGGCGGGAATAAAACGTGATGTCGGGTGCGAGATGCCGGAAGCAGGCCAGGGCTCGTCGCGAGTGATACCAGGAGGTGATAATGATGGCGCGGCGGATATCCATTTTGCGCATCATGGGAATGGAAAACTTCGCATTTTCAAAAGTGCTGAGGGACTTGCTTTCCACGCCGATGACATTTGAAGGCACACCATGTATTTCGAGCAGGCGCACGTTGGTTTCGCTGTCGCCGAATCCGGTAACGAGGACTTCCGGAGCTTCGCCTTCCTTGAATAATTCCGCGGCACGCTCGGCGCGTTCCTGCTGAGCACCGCCGAGGACCACCAGCACGTCCGCTTTCACTTCGCCACTATCGACGGTCAAGGTCTGTTGCGGATAGAAAATGACGCCAAACCCCAATAGAGCGGCGAGACAAATCCAGGCCGCTGCCACCCACAAAAAGAGTCGACCCAACTGACGCAGGAACCGCGCGCATGTCACCCGATTCAAGGGAAGATTTAAAAATTTTGCCCCAATATCTTTCAAAATAAAAAAACTCAAAAATTTTGCACGCAATCGGGCTTGTTTCCGCCACCGAGCATCCACTCATAGACCGACTTCATGTCCGTGGCGATCCTGTTCCAGGAAAAACGATTCCGGACCAGGGCCATCCCACGTTTTCCCATGGTGACGCGTTCATCCTGGGACATGTCGCAAAGTTGCATAAGGCCAGCGGCGATGCTTTCCATGTTCGGTTCTATGCGCAACGCAGCAGCGGCGTCAAAACCTTCAGGCAAATTACATTCGGGCGTCATAACCACAGGCTTGCCGTGAGCCCATGCTTCCAAAATCACCATGGGCAGGCCCTCGCTCAGGGAGGGCAGGATGAATGCATCACAATCAGAGTAAAGCAGAGTCTTCGCCTCTCCGAATTGGGGACCAACGAACAACAACGAGATGTTCTTCTGCGGGAGTGAAGCGGAGTCTCCCCAGGGGATTCCCAGGTCGGTGGCCTGCCGCTTAAGTTGCGCCTCGTGGGCTCCCTGGTCCCAACCGGCGATGACTAGAATCCACGATTTCGAAAGTAAAGGTTGTAGGTCCAGCGCCCTCTTCCAGGCCCGGAGCAGGGCAATCAGTCCCTTCTTCGGATGAAGGCGTCCCAGGTAAAGCAAGATTTTCCGTCCCTCCGCCAAGGATCTAACGGGAGAGCTTTGATTGGCCAGTTGGCCATGATCGATCTCCCGCGATAAATCGATTCCGTTGGGAAGGATGCAGATGGGATTCTTGAGGCCGAGCTTACGAATGGATATCGCTTCCGAGACGCAGAGGCTGCGGATGCACGATGCCTGCGCCAGGTGCTCTTGTTCATAAAGAGTCCAGGCCACTTTTTTCTTCCAGAACGAATTTCTTACCGCCCATGTGTCGAGCATTCCATGGGGCGAGATCATATATGGGCGGCGGTATTTTCGATGCCACGCCGATACGGCCACCGAAGGGTATTCCCAAATGCCGTGGGTATGAACAATCTCGGGTTCCAGTTCGAATAAATAACGTCGTAGATCGGGAGCGTAGGCGAATTTTTTCCACCCGAGCATTTTGAAACCCCGCAGCTGCAGCGGTGCCCATTTCGGCATGTCTTCATCGGCAAACTCATCCAATACTCCCAAAACATGAATCGTCATCTCGGGAAATTGCGCTAGCGATTGGTGCAAATGGCGAACGCTTTCGAACAAGCCTCCGCTTTTTCGCGATAAAGAAGTAATGAGAGATGCTGTTATCATTTGAGCATCAGCATGTGCAGGAGGAATTGATCCAGCGCGGATGTCCCGTGCGCAGGCGTTTTCACCGCCCGACTGGCAGCGTCCGCGACGCCAGCGGCAAATCGCCGGGGACTCCATTGTGAAATGATTCGCCTGCTTTCAGCGCCCATCCGCAAGCGTGCTTCCCTGTCCAGGCAAGAAATCAGGCGCATCAGGTCGGCAAGCTTCTCGATATCGCAAGGCCCGAAGGTAAAACCATTCTCGCCTTCACGAACAAGTTCAGAAGCGCAACCGCTTCGATTCGAAACCAAAACGGGCAGGCCGGAAGCCATGGCTTCATTAACGACCAGTCCCCATTGTTCCACCGTGCTGGCGTGGATAAAGGCGCCCGCCAAGGCATAATAGGTTGGAAGGTCGGGATATTGTTTGAAGCAGGGCAAGATGATCTGCCCTTGTAATTCAAGGGATGTAATTTGAGACTCAAGAGTTGCCCGTAAAGGCCCGTCTCCCAGCAGGACAAGGTGCCAGGGTGTCTCTTTTGTTTTTTTGATTTTGTCGCAGTAGCGGGCGTAGGCCTCGAGCAGGCGACACAGATTCTTCTTTTCGATGAATCGGGCGGAGGCGAGAAAATATTTTTCCGGCAGTCCAAATTGCTTTTGCAGTTCTGATTTTTTTCCCACTGCTTCGAGGGCCTTGGTGGCAAAGTAATCGTTGTCCACGGCATCGTAGCCCAAAAAGATTTTTTCCGCGGGGAATCCCAGTTGAACCAAATAATCGGCATGAGGACGTCCGCCGACCAACGCGGTTGAAAACGATCCAAGAATTTTCCGCTTGATCCATTCTTTCCAGGCCACCCGCTGCTCATCCCATTCCGTGCTTTCGGACATGCAGACGGCGGGGATATGATGTCGCCTGCACCAAAGCAAGGCAGCCAAAGCAGCGCGGCTCGACCACCCGGGAATAAAAACGACTTCCGGGCGATGATCCTCCAAGGCCTGGCTTATTTTCCGGTATAACTCACGCGGTGGAGCATCGCGGCTCGTTCCCTCTGGAAAGAGAGTGACGAGCTTGAAGTCGGTCTCTCTCTTTTCATTTTTCCAGGCATACTCGGAACTTTTGGCGTGGATTTGAATCGCGCTTAATTCGTTGTGCTGCGCGCAGGCTTGCAATCGCGCATAATGGTAAGGGCCAAAATTGTCGAAGATGATGCTTATTCTCATGGAGAAGTAGGCCGTCTCATTTGTTTGGTATTATTTACGAACGTACCGGCCGATCCGATAATGAGATGGTTTCACGGCGGCCAAACCAGCTTTGGCCGTTTTACTATTTCGCGACGTGCCGGGAGTGCTCCAGCTTTGGATGGCGATCAGCAGGAGATAGCCGAAGGCGAAGGGATAGGTGACAAGTAAGGTGATGTCCCGACCCATATTGAAGGTCAGGATCAATCCGATCGCATAAAGAAATAAACGCCCGGGTTCTGTTCCGAGGATATCCTGCCGGGCGAGAATCGCCGTCCAGCAAGACATAAGAATGGCGGCAACCAGCGGGCCGAGAATCCGGCCGAAGTTGACCACGCCTTGACCGACCATCCCCGTGGAAATCGTGGCCGCGACGCCGGTCGCATCAACGGCATTGTTGCCCGTGCCTTGTCCCCGCGCGACGGCATAATCGATTCCGATAAAAGGTTTGCCGGGCCAAAGGCTGCGCGGGATGGGGTTTACGAGTTCGGAGAAATAGTTCTCTCCCCAGTCCGTGCGATAGCTGCCGTCCGCGATGAAGGCGTTAATAAAGCCAAGCTCTTCAAACATATTGAGCCCGAGATGCCTCACCGCATCAGGACTATCGCTCTTGAGGTGGTCCGTCTGATGGAAGGCGGCGGCAATGGTGCTTTGATCGCGGTTTTCGATCACAAATTTTAACCAGCTATCGACGGCCAAAAAACCGAGGACCAGAATGAAGACCTTAACCACCACACCGGAGCGAATCCGCAAAAAAACCCAAGCTAGAAAACCAGGCAGAAAAATGGCCAGCATCGTGTTGCGCGTGCGATCGAAAATGTAAGTAGGAAAAATCAGAAAGGTAACCAGGAGCGCGATGGCAAAGGTTACCGTTCGATAAGATAAGGCGAGAATGAGTCCAAACGTTGCGGTCAAAGCGATTTGGAAATAGCCAATGGCTGCCCAAAGGGCGTCGAGTCCGCTGCCTAATCTGGCGCGCGCCCAGGGGTCCGCCTTTTCTCCGAGATAGGGCATGAACAGGCCGGCAAAATCGAAATCTGTTCTAAACAAAGCGACGATCATCAAGCCGATCCAAACTGCAAACATAAACCGGCAGATCAAATCGATTTGATCCTGAAATTTGTCTGATTTAAGTCCTCCGTGAAACACCAGGGCAAGCAAGGTGCTTTTTCGTCCCAGATATTTTTTATTGAAGAAACGATGGACTGCGGGTGCCAAAAATCCGAAGGCGCAGATAAAGCCCAATACTTCCCACCACGCATTGGATAATGAGGTTTTGTCTATCTCCATGAGATAGCCGTTATAGTCATTATAAAGAACATCGCCGACGTACCAGGCGGCGACCGTCATCAACACGACGAGCATGGGCAACCGCAAGGATGACTCAGGCAGTTGCCACGTCCGGATGGCAAAATAAACCAGTGCCACCACGACCAGCCAAAACGGGAATGGAAAGAGATGGAAGTCCGGCATAAGGGTTCGTCGCTAGCTGGAAACCAGTCGAGATAATGTCGCGCCAATATAAGGCAGACTGTAACGCCCGGCGACTCCCGATGCTGTAGAGGCAGCAGCCAGCAGCTCGGGATGAAGAGCGCAATGGACAAGTTGCTTCCGGATGGTCGCGGCGCTTACCGATGGCAACAACCAGCCATTTCTGCCCTCTTCTACGACTTCCCCGCAAAAACGAGAGGCGATGAGGGGAAGTTTCCAAGCCTGAGCTTCGAGTTGGGTCAGTCCGAAACCATCGGAATGGGTGGGGAAGAGAAAGACATCCGCCCATTGATAGTAATCCGGGGCGGTGCTTCTCGGAACTGGGCCGAGCCAGCGCACGCGTGGATCATCGCGCAAATCTTCGGGTGTCTCGATTTGCAGCGGGCCGACGATGGAAAATTCGATCGGGTAATCCTTAAGCTGACGGATGGCCTCAACCACTTCCGTCATCCCTTTTCGCAAATTGACCTGTCCAAGAAACAAAACGCGCAAGGGACGCTTTTCGGTGAACGCGTCGGGATAGCTTCGCTTGAATTCCATCGAAGCGGCGGAAGGATTGAAAGCGAGGGGAACAATCGTGATCTTTTTTTCTGCGATTCCTTCCTCGACCAAGGCAGACCGGGACCACGATGAGTTGACGATAATATGATCGGCGAGATCACATTCCTCCCGCCACAGCTTCCAATATGTTTCAGGAGCGGGCGACCATTTGGAATTGAGATCCTTGTTTTGTTGGTGCAATTTTCCGACCAGACGTTCTTCCGCCGGGCCGGGATCAATCTGCCCGAGCACGGTTGGCCATCCCTGCTTTTTGGCATACCGCAGGGGTTCCAAAGCGGCATAACTGTAAGCAAAAAAAACGGGAGGAGACGATTTCTTCACGACCAGAGAAGATATGGCATTGGTGACTCGTTGCTGGAAGAAGCGGTTGCGAGCCATCATCAAGGGCCAGCCGGAGATTCGCTTCGCCCGCGCCAGAAGCTCGAACCCGACAAAACCTGCGTTCCAAGATTGCACGGATGCAGCGGCTAGATCGGAATGATAGCGGTCGCCAAGATTGCGCTGCAGCGTGCCCAACAGGCTCCCCGGCCGTACCCATGCATCGGTGAGCAAGGCGTCAAGATTGCCGGACAAATTAAGGGCACGGGCAATGGCGTAATGTTCCCTTGCGCCGATTTGTGCGCAAAGCCAGCCCGGAGACTTATCGGTGGACATTCCGTGAGACAACATGCGATCGATTCAGTCGAGAGAAGTCGCCCTGTTTTTTTTGAGGCTGCGCCAGCGAAGGTAAGTCGATTTTGCCACAGGCTGGCGACTCGATTTCAGGCCGTCCCGATACCCGGCGAGAATTCCCTTCAAGCGCGTGAAAAAGCGATGAGGGAGGAAAGTCCACCGCAGGCAGTTGAAGGTGGTGCCTGCGAGATAAACGGGCAGATAGAGCGCAGGCACATTCTGCCAGGCAAAGAGAATGGAGTTGCGACAGCCATAAAAATCCATGCGTTGATGATCACGTTTGGGTGATTCGAAATGATGAATGGGGTCGGCCCGGCCCAAGCGCACCACATGGCCCGCACCCAGCAACCGAATGCAGTAGTCGCTCTCCTCGCCCTGGTGCACCAGGTGTTCCCGGTAGCCGCCCAATTGGAGAAAAACCTCTTTGCGAACCGCGTGGGCGGTTCCGATATAAGTGTTAGTGATCCAATTTTTTTCTTTATCCGGGGCGCTTTGCTGCAAACGCTGATTTTTTTTAACGTCAATAAACGGAATCGCGACAGCTCCAATTCGCGGATCGTTAAAATCTGCCAGCGTTTGAGCAATAATATGTGGGGTCGAAAAGGCCGCGTCGTCATCAATAGAAAAAATAATGTCGCCCAGGGCCAATTTGGCGCCGTCGTTGCGACGGACGATGAGTCCCTTCGATTCCACAAACCGATGTAGTTTCACTTCAGGAAATTGCGCTAAGACCATTTCGGCGGTGCCATCCGTCGAGCCGTCGTCGATGACGATGATTTCCGGCTGGACCGTTTGTTCGATAGCCGAACGCAAGGCAACGTGCAGTTCTTCCTTGCGATTTTTGGTGGTGATCACCAGAGAGGCCTTGAGTGTTTTTTTTGCCTCCATACGTGAGGTTAAAGGATCAATGGCGCATCCCGATGGAACGCGCCGGTACGCCTGCGACAATCGTATTTGGAGGAACATCCTTTGTCACCACGGCACCGGCGCCGACTACGGCACCTTTGCCAATCCGAACTCCGCTGAGAACGATGACGCCCGCTCCCAGCCAGACGCCGTCCTCGATTGTCACGGGGCTGGACTCCACGGGTTGCTTCTTAAAATCGATGCCTGCGGCCATCCCGTGATTGCCATCGGTCAGGTAACAGAAGGGGCCGATCATGCAATTTCGCCCAATTTCCATCTGCTCGTGGACGTCGAACATCGTGTGGCGATTGACGTAGGTGCCCTGACCAATGGTGAGTTTGTCCGCTTTAGTCGGACCGCTGCAAAGAAGGATGACGCCATCATCAAGGCTGACACCGCCTTCGAGGGTGATATCGCCCCATTGCCGTGGAATGGAAACGCTACGCAACCAGACATAGCCAGTAATGCGCACACCGAGTAGCCGATAATAGATATTGCGAAAGCGGGAGCCGAAGCCCTGGCCCGCTCGAATTAAAACATGTAGAGGATTCATTTTTCAGAAAACCAGGCCTTCAGAGGAAAGCCCGCCAGATACTTCCATTTTCGCAAACCCAGGTTCCAGCTTAGGGTTGCCTTATATAATTCCCATCCCTCGCGACGCCTGCCCTGGCGTAAACATTCCACGCTGATGGGCCGGATATGGCGCGTGAGAATAAGGCGTCGTTGCTTGGCGCGCAACGGGCCGCCCGGATAGCGATTTTCTTTTTCAGCGCAAATCTGGTGTCGCGCGCCCGCAAGAGTGAGGTCCATATTCTTCATCTCGCTCACGGCGTGGTCCCGGTATCCGAACGTGAACGGCGAGTTCACCTGTACGAAGCCGCCTGCCTCACCGAGACGCAGCGCCAGGTCGGCATCCTCACCATTCATCCTTTCGCGCGCGAAGCCGCCAACCTCGCGGAAGGCGTCTTTACGGATGACAAATGATGAGGCTCCCCACCAACGCCATTGGTCTCCGGAAGCAAGGTAATCTCGAAATGATTCTGTTTGCAGAGGATCATCATCGACATTCGGATTCAGCTTGTCTCGATCATGAAAGCGTAGCGGTTTGCCCGCGATGAAAGCCGGACTTTTTTCTCTTTCGATCACTTGCTTGTAGATTTCAAGTGTCCAGGGAAACCAGAGGTCATCACTGTCGAGAAAGGCCAGATAGTCACCTTGGGCATGACTTGCGCCAAGATTGCGCGCCGGGCCGGGGCCGCCATTGGCTTGCTGAAGCACGTTGACCTTCGGGTAACCACGCAAAATTCCAGCGGTTGAGTCGATCGAGCCATCATCCACCACGGTGACTTCGTAGCTTGTCCAGGTCTGGCTAAATACCGAATCAAGCGCCTGTTTGAGCAACCCGGCGCGGTTGTAGGTGGGGATGATGACCGAAAAAAACGGCAGGCTTGCGTTCATGCTAGATCATTTCACGCCAATCTTGGCAAAGAGTTGCTCAAAGCGGCGTTTCCACGTGTGGTCGCGCAACGCGCGTCGATGTCCAGCGGCGCGCATTTTCTCTGCGGCGGATTGATTGCGTAAATAGAATTGCACTTTTTCGATGAGTTCGTCGATGGTCCGGTAGGTGTCAATTTCAGCGCTGACTTGATAAAACTCCTCGATCTCGTCGGTATGTCCCGTGAGATAGCAAGCCCGGCACATGGGAGCCTCAAAATCGCGGAGCCGTACGTGGGGAATCAAGGCCGAGCCGGGGCGTCCGTCCGCCCAGACATTGCTGAAATTCAAGACAACTCCATAGCTGCTCATGGTTGCGGCGAGTTGGTCGGCAGGCAGGCGTCCCTTCGCGCGGCTTTGCAGGGCGGGGGCAAGACGCACGCTCTCCCGCCGGTAAACCGCCTGCTTCCATAGGCGGGTCGAGGCAGCGAAAACCCCGTGTTTTTTTATTTCTTTACGGGCCGCGTCGAGATAGCCCGAAAATTTTCCAGGCTGGCTCTGTTGACGTCCGAGATAGACGGAATTGAGGCTGGCAGATTCGAGGGCTTCATTCGTTTCCGTTTTCCAGCCTGACCCAAAAATATCGACGGGAACGCTCGCCGCAATCAAGCCATGCAGCCATCGGTCTCTATCCGCATATTTTTGGCCGATGAAGCAGGCCTTGGGCTGAGGAATCAAATCGGACACCGGACGGTAAATGGTGGGGTCTGCTCCCAGCTGAACCCAGATGGGCTTTGCCCCCACACCAAGATAGGAGTTCCTGGCATCGCGTTCCGTATGCCACGAGTAATCGGCTTTCGCGGCTATTTGCGCGACGAGATCAAATTGGTAGATGCTGTTGCAATAAAAATTGACGGATGGAATTCCGAGTTTGCGGAGGTCATCGAAGCGGGCCGGATCAAAATGCGAATTATAAAAATAACTGAGAAAGAGATCGATCGGCCCATGCCTCAACGCCTCCTCGACCTCATGGATGATGGCCTCGGATGTACGCGCGCGCGCGTCCAATTCTTCGGGAGTGAATTCCGAGGCGATTTGCATGAACCTGCTGGTCGGCGTTAAATCGACCTGCGATTCAATCACTTCGTGACCCAGTTCGCGAAGTGCCGGATAAAAATTGGCGCTCCATAGCTCACCATAGAATTGCCTTGGGTCGATCGAATGACGCACTGCACAAAAAATTCGCATGAATTCAGATCGCGAGGTGCGGCATCGCGGCTGGCTGATTTGGTTTTGCCGCAAAGTTTAACAAGGCATTTTGGAAAATCTGCCACGCATCCCGGTGCGAAAAGAAGCGCTCCCCCGCTTCGACGGCCCCTTCTCCCAGCTTGATCAAATACTCCGGATGATGCGCTAGCTTCTCAACCGCCATGCTGAGTTGCGCCCGGCCTTCGCCGTCAACCGTTTCGGCTACGCCGGGATTCTCTCGTGCCCAGCGGATGGCAGAACAGTACGCGGGGCCATAAATCAAAAGGGGTAATCCCACCGCCGTGTAATCGGTCAGCTTGCTGGGAAAACTGATTTCCATGTTGGGCCGGTCTTCCTCCGCGAAAGACATGGGAACAAACAACACGTCGGCCTCTTGCCGAAGCCGTGAGATCAGTTCTTTTGCGTCGACCAGTCCCTGCCAATAGATATTGGGATATTCCCTGTCAGCCTCCTCAGGGGTGGAGGGGCCAAAAATCAAAAGCTTGCCTCCCAGCGGCTTCAGGCATTCTCCGAGAAGACGTAAAGCCTGACGGTAGCCAGCCGAGTTTAACGATCCCGCATAAGCGAAAACGAGTCCCCGTTCCGGTTGTTTCAACCGCTCCGGTGTATCCGCTGAAACGGATGCGTCAATCTCTCGCGATGGATAGAGCAGGGTGGCGCCCGTCCCATAACGTCTCTGATAGCTTTCGATCATCGAGGGAGAGACGCAAAGGCGCGAGGCGGCCTTGCGATAGTGGAATCCAAAAATGTTATCCATCCTTTTCCTCACCAGCGGGAGAGTCCCCGGAAAAGCAATCCACTCATCATGGCAAATCAGATGCAAAGGCAGGTCATGCTTTCGCGCGAACTCCGCAGCGGTAATCCAGGAAATCCCATGCGTGACCGAGAGGACGGCTTGAGGTTTGTTGTTCCCAATCAAGGCTTCGATTTTCTCCACCCGGCCTGCGGCCAGAACCAGATTGGCTGCGCTGTACCAACGGCTAAACCGCGTATTCTTAAGCCGGGTAAATGGCAAGGGGGAAAAGTTATAAGACACCGCTTTCAGGCGGCGATCGGGCCTCGAAGCCTGCAATCCCGCCTCGATGATGCGGAGGCGATCCACCGGATATTTTTGCAAAAGCCTATAAAGTAAAGCTGAGCCATGGTAAGAGCATTCCACCGGCACATCGCCCACGTAGAGCAGACGGGGCAATTCGGCAGAAAGAGCGCCTGGGTTCATTTCAATTGCGGCGGCTGATGATCTCACGCCACAAGCTTGCCAAGGCCCGCCCTCCATCGCGCGCGCAAAGCCAACGTGACCGTTCCGCTCGCCAGGCATTCGCTCATTTACTTACAAAGGTGAACACGGTCAGAAGTTGCCTCGTATTCTTGTTTTTATCGGGGAAGCAAAAGGAAATTCTCCGTAAAGCCCATGTGGAGGCCAAGCTGCAGCAAGCTCGTTATCTCAACGAGACCTGGAACTGCAAACAACTGAAAATTCATTTCATTCGCGAAATCAAGTAAACGGTCTGGACTGCAATCGTAGGCGGCGAGGTTTACCCGGTTCCATTCCAGCAATACGGCTGGCTGCTCGGCGCGGAGGCAGTCTCGCGCCCCTTGTAGCACTCCAAACTCTGCTCCTTCCACATCGATTTTAAGGTTGGAAACGCGGGGTAATCCGAGTTCGCGCCAAGTTTGATCGACTGTTGTTAAATCGACTTCCACTTGGCGAACGGTGGCAACGCGCTGGGTTGGGCGAATCCCGTCAAACAGACTGTTGGCTTGATCCGATAAACTGAATGTTACGCGCCCCGTTTGCGCGCCGACGGCTTTTTTCACCAGCGTCCAACGGTCGCGAAACGCGTTTTCCGCAATCGTGCGTTCAAGATAAGGCAGAACGTTCATTGATGGCTCAAAAGAGACAATGCGGCATTTTGGCTCGTTTTTTAGTACAGGTATCGCCATTAAACCGATATTCGCGCCCACGTCGAACATGACGGCGTCGGGACGGACGAGAGCCTCAAGAATTCGAACGTTATCCGCTTCGAAAACACCTTGATCACAAGCCGCCCTAAAGCTCACCGAGTTTTTTGGGAAATAGACTTTCGACCCAAAATAGGGGAAGGCTCCGGCAAAACCTGGGCAATAGCCATACAACAGGCGCTTCATTGGCCTTTTAAAATGACTTATCATTTTTTTCCTTTTGGTTCAGTAAATGAATCGAGGTTGAAATCAAGGGCCACAAAACCGAGATGAGACGCCGGGTAGGATACGGGTCCATTTTTCCCACTCGTCGCCAGGACGCGGAAGGAGCGAAGATCAAGAAAGTCCTTGGTTTGCGTGTTGGCCACAACATATAGGCCAACGGAATAATCGCCTTCCACCAGGGGGAGGGACTTTATGCTCCCTCGGAGGGTAACGCTGCCAGGCGCGATAGTGAGATTGCTCACGCCCCAAGGTCGCAGATCCAGGACGGCTACTCGAACGCCGGTTGATGAGTAAATCAGCACGGCCATTTCATAAAGCTTATCGCCCTCAAGCGAAATAAGCTCGATAGTAAAGTCAAGCGGCTTGCCCGCCTCCACGGGATTCGGTGAAAAGGTCATCGCTCCCAGGGAAAGTGTTCCGCCAAAGCTGACTGAAACGGCCTTTCCTTGCGATCCGCCCGAAGCTCGCAGATATTCGCCGACCCAATGATCAACATTTCCCTTTCCGAGTACTCCGCCCGATTGCAGATAGATTGCCGTGCCGCATAGCGCCTGCACCGCTGCCATGTTATGACTGACGAAGAGCACCGTGCGGCCGCCTTTGCTGACATCCTGCATCTTACCGAGGCATTTTTTTTGAAACTGCGCGTCGCCCACGGCCAGGACTTCGTCCACAATTAAAATTTCCGGTTCAAGGTGCGCGGCGACGGCGAAGGCCAGGCGAACGTACATGCCGCTGCTGTAGCGCTTCACCGGCGTGTCGAGGAACTTTTCCACCTCGGCAAAGGTGACGATCTCGTCGAACTTGCTTTTGATTTCCGCGCGGCTCATGCCGAGAATGGCGCCGTTGAGGTAGATGTTTTCGCGGCCGGTCAATTCGGGGTGGAAGCCGGTGCCCACTTCCAGCAAGCTCGCGACGCGTCCCTTGATCCGCACCCGCCCTTTGGTTGGCTCGGTGATGCGGCTGAGAATTTTCAGCAGGGTGCTTTTCCCCGCGCCATTGCGCCCGATGATTCCGACCACTTCGCCCTGCCTGACCTCGAAGCTGACATCTTGCAGCGCCCAAAAGTCTTCCGTGGTGGCACGACCGCCATGCTGTCCGTTTCCCGGTCGAAATAATCTTTGAAACTTATCCGCCATGACATCGCGGAGCGCAACGTAGCGCTGACGCTCGGCCTGATGGCTGATGCGAAAGTTCTTGCCCAGATTTTCGACCGAAATGACAACCGGATTGCTCATGATTCAAATCAAATGCTAGATGATATCGGCAAAACTCTTTTCCGTTTTCCGGAAATACCAGATGCCCAGCACCACGAAGAAGCAAGTCACCAGAAGTGAAAGCACGAAACCTGAAAGATAAATCGGCGAGTTATCGCCCAGGATGGCCCAGCGGAAGCCGTCGATCACGCCGACCATCGGATTGAGCGAATAGAGCAGGAAAAGTTGCTCACCGAGGTGAGTGCCCAATTTTTGAGTCAATTTTTCATGGATCACCGTGCTGCTATAAGCCACCGGGCAGGCGTAAAGGCCGATCTGGACGAGAAAGGGAATCACGTAGCGGAAATCGCGGTACTTCACATTGAGAGCAGTGATGAAAAGTCCCGGCCCCAGCGCCGCGAGGAAGGCGACAAAGATAAATAGCGGCAGGGTCAGGATGTTCCAGCTCGGGGCGAACCCGTACCAAATCATCATGGCGATCAGGACCAGGAACGAGATGAGAAAATCGGCGAAGGAGGTCACCACTGCGCTGGCCGGAACGATCAGCCGCGGAAAGTAGACTTTTGAAATCAGGTTGGCGTTGCCGACCATGCTCTGGCTTGCCGTGGTCAGCGCCGAGCTAAAAAAATTCCAGGGCAGCATCGCCGCAAAAACCATGATCGCGTACGGAGCTGATCCATCGGAATGAAGTCCGGCGACAGAGCTGAAAATGACGGTCATGATAATCATGGTGAGAAAGGGCTGGATAATCGCCCAGGCCACGCCAATCGCCGTCTGCTTGTAGCGCACCGAAATATCGCGCAGTGCAAGGATGATGAAGAGCTCCCGGTACCGCCAGAGATCGAGCCAATAATGCTTCTCGGCCCGGCCCGCTTCCAGGGTCAGGTCGAATTCGTCGCCAGGTTGACCGGTCGCGATGGAGCTTGGGCCGGTCATGAAGAAACGTCTCCCGTTTGGCGCTGTTGCCACGCCTCCACAATTTCGCGAATCGTTTGTTCCAACGATTTCGTGATATCCCAGGAGGGATAATGTGCGCGCATTTTTCGCAGGTCGGAATAGTAGCAGATATGGTCGCCAATCCGGTTTTCGTCGACGTACTTATGGATTTGTTCCTTGCCCGTATATTTTCCGGCAATTTTAAAGGCCTCCAGAATCGAGCACGAGTTGGCCTTGCCGCCTCCGAGATTATAGACCTCGCCCGCGCGCGGACTTTCGACGAAAGCGGCCATGAAGCGCGCGACATCCAGCGAATGAATATTATCGCGCACCTGCTTGCCCTTGTAACCGAAGACACGGTATTCGCGGCCTTCCAAATTGCATTTCACCAGATAGGAAAGAAAGCCGTGTAATTCGACGCCCGAATGATTCGGGCCAGTCAGGCAGCCGCCGCGCAGGCAGCAGGTTGGCATCCCGAAATAGCGGCCATATTCCTGCACGATAATGTCCGAGGCCGCCTTCGACGCGCCAAAAAGTGAGTGTTTCGATTGGTCGATGCTGAATGTCTCCGGGATACCATTTTCATAAGCGGGATCGGCGTAATCCCATCGCGTCGGCAATTCCTGCAGGGCGATGTGATTCGGGGCGTCACCATAGACTTTGTTGGTCGACATGTGAACAAAGGGGGCGTCGGGGCAGGCCTGACGCGTTGCCTCGAGCAGGTTCAGGGTGCCGACCGCATTCGTGTCGAAGTCGTCGAAGGGTATCGCCGCCGCCCGATCGTGACTCGGTTGCGCCGCCGTATGTACAATCACGGAGGGGCGAAGTTCCTTGAGTAAAGCCAACACGCCAGCGCGGTCGCGTACATCAAGTTCATGATGACGAAAGCCCGGAATTTCCCGCAGCAGGCGCTGCTGGTTCCAGCGCGTATCGCCTTGCGGGCCGAAAAAGGCGGCGCGCTGATTGTTATCCAGGCCATGGACTACATACCCGAGCTCCCGCGCAAAATATCCGCAAACTTCCGATCCAATCAGCCCGGAAGAACCTGTGACCAGTAGCGTTTTCATTTTCGTGGCAACTTTATTTTAATGGAAAGATTAAGAACAATTTCACGACAAGCTGCCGCCCTTGGCCGTCTGGCGAAATTTCGCCGGAAGTCTTGAGACCGGTTCATGATGATGGATCCGAGGCATCTTTCGCCTCTCTTCAGGAGGTTCCGTTAAGAGCCGCCGCCGAGTATTTTCAGGACAAACGGAACCGCGCGCCGCCCGTTGCGCTCCCAACTGCGGAGCAGCTTGACCCGCGCGTTCACATGTTTGCGCCGTTCACCCAAAAGTTTTTGCGACTGCGTCGCCATGCGATCCAGACGCGCTCCGCTGTCGTGGAAATGGGGCATGATTTGCTGGCTGAGAAACCGCCCCGCCAGATTGCGCAACTCCGCGACCGCTTCGTAGTGCGCGCGCCGTTCGCCCGGCAGGTAAACGGTCCGCACCGCGCCGAGGTCCTCGAGATATTTCAGACCCTGGCTGGCCGAGCCTTTGCTCAAATGAAGGCGCTCAATCAACGTGTCCATCGCCAGCGGCTCGTGGGAAACAAACAGCAGCCCGTAAATTTCGGCATAGGAACGCGGCTGGCCCAGCGCCCGGGAAAATTGGACAAAGAGATTGATCGACTCGATCTCAATTTGGTCCAGTCCGGGCGAAGTGGGTTTGGTGAGGGTGCTGTCCGGGCGGTTCATGATCGACTTAGGGTTTCAAAATTAGACAGTTTGTTCAATAAAAAATGAATAATATGACCTTTGTGTTTCACTCCGCTCTCTGGACGCGCGCATTTACGCCTTCTCTTTCCTCGGGTTCCAGCACGAAAGGATGGCGTTTCCCGATTGTCACGCTTTTGTAACTTCGCGGTTTCTGTAGGCTGTTCTATAAAAACCGGGAATGGCGCCTCCCCGCCCACAAGTCCCGCCTCCATCCCTTTGCCGCTATGAACCTTAACCAGATCACCCCTGTCGTCCTGACTTGGAACGAGGAGGCAAATATCGGGCGCACCCTCCGCCGTTTGGATTGGGCCGCGCGCGTCGTTGTCATAGACTCCGGCAGCAGCGATCGAACGTTGCAGGATTGCCGGGAGTTCCCGAACGTCGAGGTTTTCGTCCGCCCGTTCGACAACCACACCAACCAATGGAATTTCGGGCTCGACCAGGTCAAAACGCTGTGGGTCTTCAGCCTCGATGCCGATTATCTTCTCACTCCCGAACTGATGGATGAGATCAGGAGGCTGCCGGAAAGCGCGGATGTGGCTGCCTATCTCGTCCCCCTCCTTTTTTGTGTAGAGGGAACTCCCTTGCGCGGTTCTCTTCTGCCCCCGCGCCTGGCGCTTTTTCGACGTGACGCCGCGCGTTATGTGCAGGATGGACACACGCAGACGCTCTCCGTCCAGGGCCCTTTGCTCAAGTTGCAATCGGGCATCTGGCACGATGATCGCAAACCTCTCGCGCGCTGGCTGGAAGCGCAGAGTCGCTACGCTGCGCTGGAAGTACAAAAGCTCCGCTCCACGCCATGGCGCGAACTGGGTTGGCCCGACCGGATTCGTCAGTGGATCGTGGTCGCACCGATCCTCGTCCCTTTGCTTGCTTATCTCCGGGGCGCCATCTTGGATGGACGTCGCGGCCTCTTTTACGTCTTTCAACGCATGTTGGCGGAAGTCATCTTGTCCCTCTCTCTGCTGGAAAGACCGCCCTCCACCAAATCCTAGTTTCACTCCCCAATCTCGAACCGCGTGCTCCCTTGGGCTGATCCATGAGACTTCTTTTACTAAACCAATTCGACGCCGGTTCCGGTGCTCCGACCGGACGCATTCTCGCCGAACTCGGTTCCGGGCTTGAGCAGCGCGGACATGAGGTTATGCTGCTTTCCACCGACTCCAGCTACGGGAAACCGAGTCGCGGTCCGGCGCGCATCATGCGCGAGGGAATTTCTCATCTTCGGATGCTCACGCGAGGCTGCCCGCATCCCAAAGTGGATGCTGTCATCTCGCTGACTTCCCCCGCCTGTCTGGCCGTCACCGCCGGAGTCATCGCCAAGTTCCAGCGGGCCCGGCATTATCATTGGGCCATGGATATTTACCCGGATGTCGGGGAGCGGTTGGGTGAATTGAAAAGTGGGACGTTGGTTCGTCTTCTCCGTTTCTTGATACGACGCGCCTATCATGCCGCGGACGGAATAATCACGCTCGACGAGGATATGCGCGATTATTTGCGCCAAAATTATGGAGTCGATTCAACCGTGATCGAACCCTTTCCACCCGAGGTCACCTGGCCGGCCGGGGAAACGAATCACAAGGCAGGCAAGCGCTGGCTATACTCTGGGAATTTCGGCCGCGCCCATGAAATCGAGGTTCTGCTCCAAATTCAAAAAAGGCTTGAGGAACGCCTGGTCGACGCCGAGCTCATTCTCCAGGGACAAGGCCCGCAGTTTCTTTCCAGCCAGGATACGGCCAACCGCCTCGGCCTGCGCCGGGTCCAATGGTGCGCGCCTGTCCCTCTCGAAAAACTCGGGGCCTCGCTGCTTCACTCCGACGTTCTGGTCGTCACGCGCAAAGCCGAAATGAAGGGGCTCCTTTTGCCGAGCAAACTCATGCTGGCCGAGCTTTCCGGTAAAAGCATTCTTTGGATTGGCGACACCGATGGAAAAACCGCCCGGAGACTTGCCCGCGAAAGCCGTCATGGGGTTTTCACCATCGACTCCGTTGAGCCAATCGCCTTATGGCTCCAGGACATTTTTGAGCGCCCATCTCCCAAGCAGCCGATTGAACCCCGGGCCACCCGCGTGGTCCGGCAGGAATCCCTGCGTCAATGGGAAGCGCTTTTGCCCAACGCCCGTCTGCCTTTACCGGCAAATCAAATCGGATAGCCATGGTTCAAGTTCACTCCTTTATTTGCGCGACGGCCTTGCTTTTCTATTTCGCCGACGCATGCCCCAGTCTTGCGCAGGAACCTCTGACCAATTTCTCCTCCGCGAGCGCAAGTGATGCGGCGCAATCCTCCGATGTCGTTACCGGCATGGTGCAGGAATCCCGCTATCTTATGGACAGCGGCGATCTCGACGGAGCACTCAGCGGAGTCGACTCCGCACTGCAAATCGATCCCCACAACGCATCCGCTTTCGATTTAAGAGGCGCCATTTACATCCAAAAAAAACTCTGGGATCGGGCGGAGAATGATTACACGACAGCCTTGGCCATCTCCCCCGACAATACCGCTTTCAAATATAAGCTGGCCGAGATCAAATTTTTGCAGAAAGCCTACGACGACGCCCGTCCCCGCTATGCCGCCCTGGTCAACGACCAGAATTACGGCGATCTCGCTGCATATAAGGCCTATCTCTGCGATCTTTTTGGCGGGCATGATGAACGCGCATCCGCAGAGCTGGCTGCTTTTAATAAAGTGGGCGCCTACCCCTCGTACTATTACGCCAACGCCGCCTGGGGTATGGCCCACAATAATTTGAAGGATGCCAATAATTGGGTGAGATCGGCCCAGCAAATCTTTGATTCTTTGCAGAACGAGCCCTACCTCTCGTGCCTCGTCAACATCAACGATCTTAAGCCGACGATCGTCTCCTTCACGGCCAAATCGGGTGACACTTACGACCAGGTAAAAGCATTTGTGGAAGATGACGGGCTGCGCGTCGCCACCGCTCAAGGATGGACGACCCTTCCCTTTGACCAGTTGCCGGATGATCTTTCCCCGTTCCCGGCGGCGATGCGCAAGCAGATTTTGAGCAAGCGCGCGCTTGCTTCCGAGTCAAAGACCCACTCGGAATTGGTTGGTTTTACGTCACGGCAGGGGGAAAAATACGATCAGGTCAGGGTTGCGATTGATGATAACGGCCTGCAGGTTCTGACTCCGGCCGGTTGGACAACTCTTCCCTTCGCGCAATTACCGGACGACCTTTCCGCTTTTCCAGATGACCTGAGAAAACAGATCTCGGTTAAACGTGAAAACACTCCTGTGTCCACAGGTGACGCGCGGACTCTTACCTTCACCACCCGGCAGGGCAAAGTCTATGATCAAGTCAGGGTGACGATCGAGGAGGATGGGCTGCTCGTCCTCACTCCGGATGGTTGGATCATCGTTCCTTTTGCGCAATTGCCCGAGGATCTGGCCCCATTTCCCGCCGATTTGCGGAAACAAATTTTGGCCAAACGCCGGGCTTCCACGGTAGCCGGGACCCCTACTAAATTGATCAGCTTTACGACTAAGGATGGCAAAAATTACGACCACGTTAGATTGACCGTCGAAAATAACGGTCTGCAGGTTCTGACCGAGCGTGGCTGGATCACCGTGCCCTTTGACCAATTGCCGGCAGATTTGTCCCCATTTCCATCCGACGTGCGCGATCAAATTGTATCCAAAAGACAATCGCTCGCTGGAACCAGCAGCGACTCAAAGTGGGTAAGCTTCACCACGAAAAAGGGCCGATTCTACGACCAGGTCCGGGTGAAGTTGGAAGATAACGGGCTGCAGGCTCTGACCCCAGACGGATGGATCACCATTCCCTTGGCGCAATTGCCGGACGACCTATCGCCATTTCCCGACGGATTACGCGAAGATATCGTAGCGAGACGAAAGGCATTGCTGGCCAAAAGCAGTCCCCCCTCTACCTCCAAATAATCGTGTGATCCTTGTCGCTAATTGTCCTCCAGCGACGGCGGAAGCGGAAGGTACCCCATCTCTTCGAGCATGGCTGAGTAGATGGCTTGTTTGCGCTCCGAATAAATGTGACGGGCAGAAACGAGCCAGCTTTTGGCTTCCTGCGGTTTTTTATGGACAAGATTCCAGGCTGCATTGCCATAGTAGTACGAGGCATTGACGCCTGCTTGATTGAACTCATCAAGCTCCTTGCTGGCCTGATCATCATGTCCGGCCAAGAGATCGCAAAGATAGATTTTATATTTTATCACGTCTCGAATATCGGAATCAGGATTTTTGGGCAGTTGGACAAAGGCCTCCCGAGCCGTGTCAAATTGCTTTTCCTGAAAATGCAGATCGGCCAGATCAAACCGCACGCCATCATTCTTCGGATCCAATTGCAGCGCGGTTTGGTAATCCTTTTCCGCCAGGTCCCACGCTTGCTTGGCCGTGTAGATCGCGCCACGCAGGATATAGCCATTGGTATTCTTTGGCTCCTTCGCGAGGACGGCATTAACCGTCGCCAACGCTTCATCAAATTTGTCTTGAGCATATAATGCCGCCGTTTCCTCCAGGCTGGGTGGCAACTTATGCGCGGGTGTCGAAGCGGGTTTCGGCAGGGGCAAGGGGGTTCCGGTCCCGGAAGGCCCCAAAGCAGGCGTTGGTATATAGGGGAGATCTTCTTCGGTTGGGGTGGAAGTAGTTGCTGACGGTGCGTTCGTCGATGCACCATCGGTAGCGGTTGTACTCGAAGATGTCGCGGTCGCAACCTGACCCTCGCCGGGATATTCGCCTTGTACCCCAAAGGCCAGCACCCAGAGAAGGATCAAGCCCCGCCTGCTTACCTTGAACCCGCGCTTGTAAGGGCAACAAAAGGGAAAACTTGTAGAAAGATTATTCATGGAGATGGCGTGCTCCCTAAAAAAAGCAACAGTTGCAGGAGTCTCGTAGTCTGTCTCACAACGTTCAAGCATTTTTCCGAATACCAAAAAAGCCTATGGAGCTACTCATGAACGGCCTGATTTCAAGAAGTCAGACCTGACAAATTATCTTTGGAAGATATTTAGTTGAGATTAAATATCTCTTTTGGCCATTGCCCATTTCAGAGCAATCTGCCTTAAATTGCCTCTCTCATGTAATCCCGTTGTCGCACAAATGTAACCATTAACTTCTTTGTGGGTATCAGCCGCCTCGCTAGCCTCTTTGGTCTTGATTAAGCAAAGATTAAGTTTGCATGAAAACTTTCCCAAATCATCGCCATCCCTTCGCCTTGCGCAAGCGCGCTGCGTTTCGCAGCGGGGCGATGATTGGTGGGATTTTGCTATCTTCTCTGACCCTGTTTAATGGCCCGGCAATGTCCCTCCCTCAAGATCCCCCCGGCCCACCTGTGGAATCAGGGCCACCTCAGAAAACTTCTCCCTCGGCCCATGCCGATAATCCATCCAATCCTGCGGCACAGACTCAGAACGAGTCGCGGTTCTATATTCAGGAATACCGGGTCCTCGGCGGCGGACATTTGCTGCCTCGCGTCGAAGTCGAAACGGCGGTCTATCCCTATCTGGGCCCTTACCGGACCAAAGACGACGTCGAGCAGGCGCGCGCGGCGCTTGAGCAGGCTTACCGCGAGAAGGGATTCCAGACCGTCACGGTGCAAATTCCCCAGCAAAACCCAAAAGGCGGCGTGGTCTTTCTCCAGGTGATGCAGGGCGAAGTGGGACGCTTGCGTGTCCATGGGTCGCGTTATTTTTCCATCGATCAGATCAAGCGGGAGGCCCCCTCCTTGCAGGAAGGGCAGTCGCCCAATTTCAGCCAAGTGACGCACGATTTGCTTGTGCTCAATGACCTGCCCGACCGCCAGGTCACGCCGACCGTAAGGGCAGGGGAGACCCCCGGCACGGTCGATGTCGATCTGAACGTGAAGGATACTTTTCCACTCCACGGCAGCATCGAACTCAACAACCGTTACAGCGCCGACTCCACCCCGCTGCGCGTAAACGGCTCAGTCAACTATGATAACCTCTGGCAGTTGGAGCATTCGGTCGGTTTTAGCTTCCAGGTTTCGCCGGAGGACACCAATCAGGTGAAAGTTTTTTCAGGCTACTACCTTGCCCGCATCCCGGACGTAAGCTGGCTCAGCCTCATGCTCCAGGGAACCGTGCAGGACAGCAACGTCAATACCCTGGGTGGCATTGGCGTGGCGGGTAACGGCGATACCGTGGGCGGACGGGCCATCTTTTCGCTACCCGCTCAAAAGGATTTCTATCACTCGCTGAGCCTCGGTCTCGACTACAAGCATTTCACTCAGGATGTCCTTGCAGCCGGTACCACCTCATTGACGCCGGTCACTTATTTCCCACTGAGCGCCGCCTACAGTGGCACCTGGCAGGCCAAGGGATACGAAACCGACCTCAACGGCAGCGTCAACCTGGCCATTCGCGGCACGGGCAGTGACCAGACCGACTTCGACCTTAATCGTCACGGAGCCAGGGGCGATTTCATTTATTTCCGGGGCGACCTCTCCCACACGCGCGATTTGCCCGAGGGCTTTCAAATGTTCGTCAAGGCGCAGGGACAAGCCGCCGACCAGCCCTTGATCAACAGCGAACAGTTCAGTGGCGGTGGCCTCGGGACCGTACGCGGTTATCTCGAGTCGGAAGAACTCGGTGACAACGGAATTTTCGGCACGGCGGAAATGCGCACTCCTTCCCTCAGCGAAATCCTCGGCAAGAACGTTGACGAGTGGCGTTTCTACCTCTTTGGCGAAGGCGGGCTTCTCACCATCGACGATCCGCTTCCCGAACAGGACGCCAAGATGAAACTGGCCAGCGTCGGCGCGGGCACCCGACTCAAACTCATCAACCACCTCAATGGCTCATTCGATGTCGGCCTGCCGCTCGACAACGGCATCCAAACCAACGCCTACGAGCCACTCCTCACCTTCCGCCTCTGGGCCGAATTTTAAACTTATGAAACGAGAGACCTCACGCCTCATTCCCGTCCTTCTCCTCAGCCTTTTGGCCGGTTGCCTTTTGTCCGGGACCGCCCAAGCCTGGTGGAATCAGGATTGGACGCTGCGCAAACGCATCACCATCGATACCACGGCCAACGCCGGGGGCATCAGCGATAACATCGGCACCACCCAGGTCCTCATCCGCCTGGCCGATTTCAATTTCGGCGCGGCCAAAGACGACGGCAGTGACATCCGCATCCTCGCCGCCGATGACGCCACGCTGCTGCCCTTCCACATTGAAAAATACGATTCCCTTCTCGGCGAAGCCTTCGTTTGGGTGAAAGTTTCCGACCTCAAGCCGGGCGCGCAAACCACCCTCTGGCTCTATTACGGCAACCAGGGCAACATCACAGCCCCCGGCGGTGGCGAACCGAAAGTCACCTACGATGACAACACCGTCCTCGTTTACCACTTCAACGAAAGCGGCGTCCCCGCCCACGACTCCTCGGGGCAGGGGAATGATTCTCAAACTCCCATCGCCACCACCGACTCCCTCATCGGTCTCGGACTGCATCTCACCGGCAAAGTGCCCGTCACGATCCCCGAGTCGACATCGCTCGCCTGGACCGACGGCGGCTCCATGACGTGGTCGGCTTGGGTCAAACCGGCGGTATTGCAGCCGAACGCGGTCATCTTCAGCCGCCGCGACGGCGCCAAAGAATTCCTCGTCGGCATCGATAACGGATCGCCTTACCTGGAAGTCAACGGCTCGCGCAGCACGGCGGGCACCCCCGTTGCCGCCGCCAGTTGGCACCATCTGGCTGTCACGGCCGACGGCTCGACCATCACGCTTTATCTTGACGGTGCCGCCTATGCCACCCTCAGCGCCCCGTTGCCCGGCATCAACAGCCCCTCGCTCATCGGCGGAGACACGCCTCCCGATGCCACGACTCCCACCGCCGGGTTTGCCGGCGAATTGGATGAACTCGAAATGTCCAAAGTCGCCCGGCCTGCTGGCGCGATCAAATTCGCGGCGATTGGCCAGGGCACCGATTCGACCAAGCTGGTGGCCGTGGCCCAGGACGAACAACCGCCCGCGGGCTGGCTCAGCGGCGCGTTTGGTCTCTTCGGTGTTATCCTTAAATCCGTCACCATCGACGGCTGGGTGGTCATTGGCATTCTCGGCATCATGTCGCTGGTCAGCTGGTACGTGATGATCACCAAGTTTTTCTATCTCAATGTCATCCAGAAGGGCAACAAGCTCTTCCTCAAGGAGTGGCGTCATGTCGCGCAAGACCTCACCGTTCTCGATCACACCGATGCCGACCTGGTCAAAAGCCTGGGGGGCCGCGCCGGCCCGAAAGTACAGAAGTTGATCTCCAATTCCTCGCTCTATCGCATCTATCATATTGGTTCCACGGAAATCGGCCATCGCATGGCCAACGACCGCATTCTTTCCTCCCGCTCGATCCAGGCCATCCGCGCGAGCCTGGACGGCGGTTACGTGCGTGAGAACCATGCCCTCAATGATGGGATGGTTTTCCTTACCATCTCCATCGCGGGCGGTCCTTTCATGGGCCTGCTCGGCACCGTCGTTGGCGTCATGATCACCTTCGCCGCCATCGCCGCCACGGGCGAGGTCAACATCAGCGCCATCGCCCCGGGTCTCGCTGCGGCGCTCGTCGCCACCGTCGCCGGTCTCCTCGTCGCGATTCCCGCGCTGCTCGGCTACAACTATCTCGTTTCGCGGATGAAAGTGGTTTCCAGCGACATGCAGATTTTCATCGATGAATTCGTCACCAAAATGGCCGAATTCTACAGCCACGCCGAAATTGACCTCACCCATTAAACCCAAAAGGAAACAACCGCCGTGTCCATGAAAGCCGATAGCGAGGGCAAAGCCTACGATGACATCAACGTCACTCCGATGGTTGATCTCTACCTCGTGCTTCTGCTCATCTTTATCATCATGACCACGGCCGGTCTTCAGGGCTTGAAGGTCAATCTGCCCAAGGAGAGCGCGGCGCAGAGTCAGGCCAAGAAAAAAATCCAGTCCATCACCGTCACCGATGGCGGCAAGATTTTTCTCAACACCGTACCGGTTTCCCTGGCTGAACTTGAGCAGCATCTCACGCAGGCCAAAGCCCAGACGCCTGATATGCCGGTCGTCGTCCGCGGCGACAGCAAGGCGCAGTACCAGGGCATCATGGATGTCCTTAATGTCTGCGCCAAACTCGGCATCACGCAGGTGGCCCTGGCCACGAAACCGCTTAAAGGATTGTAAGCCAATCATGAATCTGAACCGATCCAACGACCACGACGACCAGGCGATTTCCCTCGCCCGCCATCGTTCTGCCCTGGTCATGGGTTGGCTTATAGTCGATGTCAGTTATCAGCCTCAACCCTTCACAACGGAGTCGATCCATGAATGATCGCGACTACGAATCCAGTGAGGAACAACCAGGCTTTTTTTCGCGCTACGGTGTTGCCATCGGGGTTGGGCTTACCGTCGTCATTATCGCTGTCGCCATCGGCGTCCTTTTGAAAATGTACGGCAAAGTCCCGCCCCCGCATAAACCGGAAGAGATTGTGATCCATATTCAGCCTCCGCCGCCCCTGCCGCCACCACCACCGCCCCCTCCTCCTCCTCCCCCGCCGCCCCAACAAAAAATGGTGGAACAAACGCCTCCCAAGCCGGATGAACAGAAACCGAAGGATGAGCCCAAAGCCCCGGACAAACCTCCCGGCCCGCCCAGTCCGCCCTCCAGCGGGCCGCCCTCCGATTTTGGCCTCGGCGGATCCGGTGGCGGAGGCTCGGGCATCGGTGGCGGCGGTGGCGGCAGCAAATACGGCTGGTACGCGGCTGAGGTCATCGCCACGATCAAATCGAGGCTCGAAGCCAACGATAAAACGAATAAAGCCAACTTCCATGGACTCAAGACCCGCATCTGGGCCGATAAAACGGGGCGCGTCATCAAGGCCACGATTTCCGGCTCCACCGGCGACCCCACGGTCGATGATGCTTTGAAAAACGAAGTCCTTGTCGGCCTCCAATTACAAGAACCGCCGCCCGATGACATGCCCATGCCCATCGTCATGCGTCTCAGTGCGTTGAAAACGCAGTAACCCTTTTTTTATGTTTCCCAAGAAATATTTTTTCCTGCTTTTGCTCGCTTCCCTCGCCTTACCGGTGTGGGCGGACGATCCGGCCCCGGCTTCGGCTCCGCTCGCGCCCGAGGCGACAACAGCCCCCAGCCTCAACACCTCGAAACCTGATTTGCGGCCCATCCCCATGCCCGATGGCTCCTCCTTGCCTTCCATCTCCGCCGCCTCGGATCCCTCCGCCGCGACACCTTCGGCATCTTCACCCGATACGACAACCTCATCCCCTCCAACTGCAACCCAACCCGCTTCGGCGGATGCGGCGCCATCGGCCGCTCCCACTCCGTCGCAAAACGTCACCATTAATCTCATCAACCTGATGGTGAAGCGTGGCCTTATCACCAAAGCCGACGCGGCTGACCTGATCAAGCAGGCCGAGCAGGAAGCTGCGACGGCCCAAGCCCAGGCGACCCAGGCCGCCTCAGCGCAGTCTGCCACTGCCTCGGCCCAGGCAGGGCCGGGCTCTGCCGCCCCGGCCAGTCCTTCGGATGACGACACCGTTCACGTCACCTATGTCCCGGATGTCGTCAAAAATCAAATCCGCGACGAAGTCAAAGCCGATGTCATGAAACAGGCCCAGGATGAGCATTGGGCCTCCGCCGAACCGACACCCGACTGGGTCCACCGCTTTCACGTTACCGGCGATATCCGCGTTCGTTACCAGGGAGATTTCTTTCCCGACGGAAATGCCGCCGGCTCGATTGTCAATTTCAACTCGATCAACACCGGTTCCCCTTTTGATGCGAACACGACGACGGCAAAAAGCGGTTTGCTCCCGACTTATAATGTCGATCAAAACCGCGACCGTTTCCGCTTGCGTGCCCGCATCGGCGCGGGCATTGATCTGGGCGAAAATTTCTTCGCTGGCATGCGTCTCGGGACGGGTTCGGATGATCAGCCCGTTTCGGAAAATCAGACCCTGGGCGGAGCCTCGGGGCAGGGAGGCAATTTCAGCAAATACCAAATCTGGCTCGACCGCGCTTTCATCCGCTATCAATTGGGCGGACAACCGGATAAAGATTTTTCCTTTACCGCCGGACGCTTCGACAATCCATTCTTTAGCACCAGCATGCTTTGGTCCGACGATCTTGCCTTCGATGGTTTCATGGCCCGGGGCAAATATCAGGTTGCCGATGGGGTGACTCCATTTCTCACCATCGGGGCCTTCCCCATCTTCAACACCGATCTTAACTTTGGCACCAATTCCAGCCTGGCCGGTAATGGCTACCAGAGTGAGGACAAGTGGCTTTATGCGGCTCAGGGTGGTACGACCTGGATCATCAATAAGGACTTCACCTTCAAGGGTGCCATTGCCTTTTACGATTTCGAGAATATCCAAGGCCAGGTCTCCAGCCCGTTCTCGCAGGATGTATACGCCACCCAGGGAACAAATTTTAATGCCGATACCGACGACAGCCGCCCTTCCTTTGCCCAGCACGGCAACACCTACATCGCGATCCGAAACGTTCAATTGGATGGTGCCTTGCCCGCCACCCCGGTCTACGAATACTTTGGCCTCGCTTCCAGGTTTCAGGAAATGGCCCTTACCGGACAGCTCGACTACAACCACTTTGATCCTTTCCACATCTGGCTCGTCGGGGAGTATGTCGATAACCTGGCCTTTGACCGGGCAGGCATTGAAGGCGAAGGGGCACCAGTTCTGCCTGGGCCGCAAAACAATAATGACGGTACCAACTTTGCCGGAGGTGGCATGGGTTATAACATCCGGCTTAGTCTCGGAACGCCCTCGCTCGAAAAACTGTGGGATTGGAATGTCAATCTGACCTACCGGTATCTTCAGTCCGATGCGACCCCCGACGCCTTCAACGATTCCGATTTCGGAGGTTATCTGGCCGGTACCAATCTCAAGGGATATATGCTCGGGGCCAATCTCGCGCTCTCCCAACGCATCTGGACGAGTCTCCGCCTGATGAACGCCGACTCCATCGCTGGCCCGCCTCTGAGCGTGGATACCATCCAAGTTGATCTTAACGCCAAATTCTAAACTCCCATGCCAACCCCACTCAGAAATTCCGTCCCATTCCATTGCGCCCTCTTGGTGGTCACTCTGCTTCTCTCCGGCCTGGTCAGGGCCGATGATGCCAGCGCCCAGGACTCGACCGAGTCGCGCCTGCGCGATGCCCTGCGCACATCCACCCAGCAATTGCAGGATGCCCAGGGGCAGATCGCCACCCTTCAGGCGACCCAGGCGCAAAGCGACCAGGACAAAGCCGCTCTCAAAGCCAAAGTCGATTCTCTCAGTGCGCAAATCGATTCGATCACCAAGCAAAGCGCGGACGACAAGGCCGCGTCGGATAAAGCCATCGCCGATCTGAAATCCCAGAATGCCGATCTCACCGCCCAGATTGGCAAGCTCAACGACGCCCTCGCCGCGTGGGAGAAGGACGACAAGCAAAACCTCCAACTGGCCCGGGAAAAGGAAGAGGCGCGCGCCCAACTTGCCCTCGAGGCGGCCCTCCTCCAGCGCACCGTCGATGATCGGGAAACCAAAAACCTCGCGCTCTACAACCTTGGCAACGAAATCCTCACCCGTTACGAGAAGTTCAGCCTGGGCGATGCTCTCGGCGCCAAGGAACCCTTCACCGGTCTGGCCCGCGTCAAACTCCAGGAACTCGTCCAGGACTATAAAGACAAGATCTCCGATCAGCGCGTCACGCCGGGTCAGGTGCCACCCATGCCCCCCGTAACCGGCCCGGCTCAAAAACCTGCCACGGCGACTTCAGGAAACAAAACCCCTGTACAACAAGCTTCCACGGCCGCTTCTCCGAGGATGTAATCCATATTGTCGCTAAAATGTAACAAATCTGCCGCCGTAATTGTAACAATAGCGAGTACTATTGCATTAAATAGACCCTATAGCCCAAAGCGTTAAAACCTCTGGAAAACTATTAAATTACAATCTTGTCATCAGAATGTTTCTTTGCTTCCATCATAACGCCACTTTTCATGGCTTTTATGTAAGTTAAGTTCGTCCAATAAAAAACAATTCAAACCAACCTACAGAGACGTTTAAAATGAAAACCATGAAACTTACAACGGCCGCCCTCGCTTTGCTTGGTGCTGTCTCGTTCTCCACTTTGGCGCATGCCACGGCAGCTGCCACTCTCATCCTCGGGATTTATGATACCAACAACACGGGACTACCGAGCTTCGAAGCAAGTCTTGGAACGGTAGCGAGTCTGACCAATGGCGAGACATGGGCTTTAGGTAGCCAGGCCTTGGGGGTCTATTCGAGTGATTCCTCTGCCACGCTTGTCTTCAACATAGCCGCTACCGGTGGAAACAGCGGCAATTCCGCCAATGGTCTTCCTGGAGCGAAAGAAATCGCACTGACAGAGCCCGATGGTGGCACGATCACTCCTCCTAACACGGGAAATTCCACCCTTAATACCAATATAAACTCCTTATATAACGAATATGGCGCTGGAACCACGACTGCTTTGGCCGGTGGTACGGGCTTTACGGATCTCACGGTTTCAAATAGCCAGACGGGTTCGTTTGCAAAGACAGTGGCCCTTAGTGGGGGTGACTATGGACTCACAAGTAGTGGGGCCAATCCTAGTATCCTGGCCAACTATACTTCAGGTACCATTGTGGATTTGGATGACTTTGCCAGCGGAGCAACTTCGACCACCGAGTTCGGTACCTTCACCGTCTCCAGCAATGGCAACCTGACCTACAATACCTTGGTCGCCGCTCCCGAACCCTCCACCTATGCGTTGATGTTTGGTGGTCTGGTCGCTCTCTGGGCTTACAAGCGCCGCCGTTCCAGCGTTTAATCTCCAGGTTGGATTTTTGCTTTCAGTCATAAGGGCTTCTCCTTTGGGAGAAGCCCTTATTTTTTTCCCTTTCCCGCCCTTCCTCCAAAATGCAGTAGGGCGGGTTTGTCCCAGAGGGACATCCGAAAGTAGCCCGGCGATTTATCGCCGGATAGTGTGTGAAAGAGTGTCCCGTCCCGTAGGGACGGATGAGGCTAATGGCTAAAACCGATTCTAGCGTCCCTCCGGGACGCAGCCTGGGTGACCCAAACCCGGCGATAAATCGCCGGGCTACTCTCAAGCGTTCCTCCGGAACTTGGAGATACGGAAGAGAACGAGCGTTAGTGTGAACAGGCCCCAGCCAAAAAACTCTGTCTCTATTTATTCCATCTCAGGTTCCCTCGCTCGAAGGATGAGAGCATTCCGCATGGAAAAAAGATTCCTGTTTTTGTCATCGAAATGTTTCTTGGGCTCCATCTTAGCGCCATCTATCCCCGCTTTACTTGCATGCAAGTTCGGACCAGCAATTTAAAACCAAACTAAAAACTCGGAGAAAATTAAAAATGAAAAACCTCAAATTCACCACGGCCGCCCTTGCCTTGCTTGCGGCCGTTTCCTTCACCACTTCGGCGCACGCCACGGCAGGTGCCAGCCTGATCCTCGGCGTCTATGACAGCAACAATACGGGGCTGGGAAGCTATGAAGCCAATATCGGAACCGTAGCGAGTCTGTTCGATGGCGAGACATGGGCCCTCGGCTCAACGGCCACGGGCGTCTTCTCATCTGACTCGGGAGCGACCTTGAAATTCGCGATCGCCGCTACGGGTGGAAACATCGGCAGCGCAGCCAATGGCCTTCCTGGTGTAAAAGAAATCGCCCTGACGACCACAGGAACGATCACTCCTCCTGGTACCGGCAATTCCACGCTTAACACGAATATCACGGCCTTATACAACGAGTACGGTGCTTCAAACACCACGACGTTGACTGCCGGATCGAACTACACGAACCTCTCGATTGGCAACATAACTGGTTCGTTCCAAACTGAAGTGGGGCTCAACGGCGGTTCTTATGGACTCGCTAGTGGTGCGCAGCCCAACATCCTGTCGGCCTATACGACCGGGGAGGTTGTTGCTCTCGACGAGTTCACGAGTGGGGCGTCTTCCACCACCGAGGTGGGCACGTTCACGGTGACGAGCACAGGTCTTACCTTCAATACGCTCGCTTCGACTCCGGAACCTTCTGCCTACGCACTCGGGATGTGCGCCATGCTCCTCTTCCTAGTGCTGAAGCGCCGCAGCTCGCTTGCCTGAAAACCAAGTTAGTCATTTAAGTCAGAGCGAAGGGCTTCTCCTCCGGGAGAAGCCCTTCCTTTTCCTCCTGTTCTCCCACCCATTTCTTCGAGATACTCTCTCCCATGAAAGTACTTGTTTGGTTGCTTGCCCTCGGTATTTTTCCCCTTTTCGCGGATGACCCGGACTTAAAGACCATCCAGGACAAAGCCGCACAAGGTGACGCCTTGGCCGAGTTCCAGTTGGGACGCGCTTACCATTTGGGCCACGGCGTGCCGCAAGACTTTGCCAAAGCCGCCGATCTTTATCGAAAAGCCGCCGCGCAAGGAAATGAAAAGGCAATGTACAATCTCGGCTATATTTACCTCAACGGCCAGGGGATTAATCAGGATGTTGCGACTGCGAAACAATGGTTTCAAAAATCGGCCGAGAAGGGATTGGCTGCCGCCCAACTGGAGATCGCGCTCATTTATTATGACGGTCCTGCGGGGTCCCAAAAGGACGATGCCTTGGCGTTTAAATGGCTGACCCTGGCCGCGAAACAGGACAATCCGCAAGCCGAGTTCGACCTGGCTTATCTCTATCAGCACGGCAAGGGAGTGCCTCAGGATGTTCCCCAAGCCACTCAATGGTATGAGAAAGCGGCCGGACACGGATTGGCCGAAGCCCTGCTCCAGATCGGTTTCATCTATTATTTTGGCGATGTGGGAGTCAAAGAGGATTACGTTACCGCAGCCAAATGGCTGGCCAGGGCCGCGCTACCGAACAATCCCCCGAATGTCATCGGTGCTGCCGCCAATGCGCTGGGTGCCATGAATGAAAATGGTTTTGGCATCCCCAAGAATCAAACCCAGGCCATAACCTGGTTTACCAAAGCGGCGGAAATGGGAAATGCCCGGGCGCAATTTAATCTCGGTCGCCTGGAGTATACTGGACAATCAGGAAAGAATGATCCTGCTCAGGCTTATGTCTGGCTTAAATTGGCTGCGGACAACAAAGATGCCATGGCCGCGCACCTTCTGGCCGATTACATGATGGGCAAGGGATTTAGCCCCGAGCAAATTACGGAAGGAGATCGCAAGGTCAGAGACTTTGAGTTAAAGCATCGCCGGCCTTTCACGCCACCACCGTCAGACCAGCTTATACGCGAATAGGGATCGATTTTTGCCCCATGGTTTTCAGGCAGTGGACAGGGCTTGCGGCAGCCTCGAATTGTTTCGGGACAGGATCGGAGTCATGCTCCTAAACTTGGGAATTCTATGGCGAAACGATCCAGTGGAAATAAGCGGCGAGACAAAACAATTTCTGGGCCAGCCGTTGCCTCAAATCTCGCGAGCCACCAGTCATCATCATGGCTGAGCCGTGAATGGTTTTGGGGAGGGCTTATGGTTCTGGGGGTGATCGTCACCTACCTGCCGGTATGGCATGCGGGGTTCATCTGGGATGACGATTACCATCTCACCGACAACCCCTGCATCATCGGGCCGCTCGGATTCGTGGGGATTTGGACCACGCACATCTATCAATTTTTCCCCTTGGTTTTGTCCACCTTTTGGCTCGAGCACGCGCTGTGGGGACTGGCACCGGTGCCTTATCATCTCGTCAACGTTTTGCAACAGGCGGGGTGTGCCCTCCTCCTTTGGCAGGTCTTGAAGAACCTGCAAATACCGGGCGCATGGCTGGGCGCGGCGCTTTGGGCTCTGCACCCGGTGCAGGTCGAATCGGTGGCGTGGATTTCGGAGATGAAGAATACCGAGTCGGGCCTTTTTTACTTGCTGGCCATTCTCTTCTTCGTGCGATGGCTCAAGGCAGACGACGCAGGCGCACGAAGTGAGGCTCGTCGCAATTATGCGTTAACTTTGCTTTTTGCCGCGCTGGCCATGGCCGGCAAATCCTCGACGGTGGTGCTGCCCGCCGTGCTTTTTTTATGCGCGTGGTGGGTGGAGAACCGTTTTCCCTGGCAGAGGTTCGGGCGACTGGCCCCGGTCATTCTGCTTTCGGTCATTTCCACGGCCATCACCATCTGGCCTGTCGCACCGGATCCCTCGGTTGTCGCCGACCCCCAATGGGCGCAGAGCTGGCCGCAGCGCGTGGCCACCAGCGGCGACGTGATCTGGTTTTACCTGGGCAAGCTGCTCTGGCCCCATCCGCTGATGGCGGTCTACCCGCGGTGGCGGATCGACGCCCATCAACTGGCTTCCTACCTGCCGCTGCTGACGGCGCTCATCGTGGGTCTGGGGTTATGGTTTTGGCGCGAATCAAGGCTGGTTCGGCCAGCTTTTTTCGCTCTGGCTTATTTTTTGGTCGTGCTCGCACCGTTTCTGGACCTGCTGGACCAGAGTTTCTGGCGTTACTCCTTTGTCGAAGATCATTTGCAGTACCTGGCCTGCATGGGACCCTTGGCGCTGGCAGGTGCCGGCTTGACGCAACTCGTCGAAAGGATCGTGCCCGTCAGCCCACGCTGGCAAGGGGCCTTGGGCGCGGGATTATTACTGATCCTTGGTTTCTTGAGTTGGCAGCGGGCCGGGGTTTACGCGAACGAGCTGACACTTTGGACCGATAACCTCGCTAAAAATCCCGACTGCTGGGTCGGCTACTACAATCTCGGCAACGAATATGTGCGTGAACGGCGCATCGATGAAGCCCTGGCCTTATATCAAAAGTCTATCGCGATTAATCCGAACTATGACCGCGCCCACAATAACCTGGGCAATGCTCTTTTGCAGCGGGGACAGATTGATGCGGCGGTTGCTGAAATTGAAAGAGCCCTCCAGATCAATCCAAAAAGCTACATGGCCCACGTTAGTCTGGCCGATGCGTTTTTACACCAGGGCCGCCTGGATGAAGCGGCGCTCCAAAGTCAGGAAGCCGTCGACATCAATCCGAAAATATCCTCCGCCCACAACAATCTGGGCAATGCCTTGTTGCGTCTGGGGCGGCTCGACGAGGCGATTGCGCAGTACCAAAAAGCCTTGCAGATAAAGCCCGAATTTGCCGAGGCTCACAATAACCTTGGTCTCGCTCTCATCCGGAAAGGCAACGTCGAAGCATCCATAGTTGAATTTCAGGAAGCCGTGAACCTTCAGCCCAATTATCTGGATGCGCGAAGAAATCTTATGAGAGCGGAAATGATCGCGCGGCAAAACGTGGTCCCCAAGTAAAAGGGATACCCCTTTTTGATCGACCGGACCCACGGCGCCTCTTTTGTTCCTGAATGAATGAAAGTTGCCTTTCAAGGCATAAAAAAAACCAGCGCGGGTGTTGCCACCCGCGCTGGTCAAGTTCGAATCGAGCAGGGCATTCTGGAAGCCCTCTTCCAGAACACTTCGTCTATAATTAATTACTGAATGTTATTTTCGTTGGTCGTGTAAGCAGTGTCAGCCGAGGACGGTTGAACGTTCTGGCCGTCGCCACTGCGTGCCACTTCCATGCCGGTCAAGGTCACGTTGTTTGAAGAGAACTGATCGTAGCCTGCGAGCAACTGGTTGGCGATGGCTACGCCCTCAGTCCGTCCAGAGGTCGTATAGTACTCATGCTCATAAGACCAGAAGGTATACTTGCCTTCATAGATCAGGGCCGAATTTGCCTGGGAAGGCGTCTTCGGATCCCAGGTAACGCCGTTATAAGGCAGAATCGTGGCAAGCTGACCTGCGCCGGGGGTATTCTCAGCATTCTTCGAGTCACCCTGGCCGAGATAAGCAAACATGACCGTCTTGGCGAGGCTCACCTTGGAACCCATCGCAATCGAGAGATTGAGGCCGGAATAATAGCCACCGTCGCCATCACCCAGCTGGACGCCGTCGATCGTTTCTTCAGGAACCAGGCCCAAATAGCCCGTGGTCGTTCCCGCGTTTGTATCTTGACCAATCACGCCCGTCGTCACGCTGAAGCCAGCAAACTGATCATCATTCGGACCATCCGCCGTGGCGGCGTCAGATTGAAAGTTGGCTGAGGTATTGTAGGGGAAATACTGAATAACAGGGGTGGTAATATTGCCGCTGCCATTCAGGCCATCGCCCGTTTCCGCCAGGGCAGTGGCACGAGTGCCGGAGTCGAGATCGCGACCCAAGGCATAGACCAGGACGCTTTCATCACTGTTATTACCCGTGAAGAGCGACAGGGGGGCCACGCCATTGCCATAGAGGTAGGTTACCTTTTGGGGATCCACATTCATGGATGCCAGGTCGGTGACATCCGTTCCCGCATTCGCGACGAAACAGAACGGAATGATGCCGACGATATTATCCGTGTTGGTCGTTGACAGGGCGGTGGCAGTCGGGGTGGCCGTGATACCAATCGAGTTCAGAACCTGCTGGGCCGTGGAGAAGTAGACATCCGAGAAGATGATGTCCGCGGGTTTCTGTTCGCTGGCATAAGGAAACATCGCACGGGAGTTGGGACCGCTCGCCGCCGGGGTGGGGGCGGCCAAGCCGGTTCCACCTGCAGCTTTGGTTCCACCGTTGCTCGGGCCTGTAGGCAGGGCGGGAGCCGTGGTGATTGCCGTGGGGGTTTCACCCGAGCCGGTGGCAGTCGGGAAGTCGATGTTCGAAGCTGTGACGATCGCTGAATCGCCGGCGACCGAGCCTGTGAATGAATTTTCGAATTTGAGCGTGGCACCGTTGTCCGAGCCGGTTTCGATCACGGAATAAGACGCGCCCGTCACGGACGCGGAGCCCTGGACGGTGGCGTTTTGATAATAGGTTGCCTTGGCGCCCGTGCCGCCGCAAAGAACGATTTCTGATTGAATTACCGCCGTACGAAAGGCCGTCGAGCCTGACACGTGGTAAGTGGTAGCGGAAGCAATGCCGGCGCTAGAGAACGCGAGCAGGGCTGCTACAGCCATTTTATGGATATTTTTCATTTTTATTCTAGGAAGGTTTAGTTAATTAGTTGGGGTTTTTTAATTGAGCAGAAATCGATCGAACTTGAATCTCACGTTCCCTGCCGCATATGAGTAATTACTAAACAGTCATGTCACAACAACGACGGTAGTGTTACATTCTCATGACCCCTCATTTCTTCCTGTCGGCACAGATAGGAAACCTTGTAAACATACACAGTAAAGCACTCGGCCCTCATAGTCGAACTGCTTTTTTGTATGTTTACCTCCCTATCTTTGGTCGACTTCATCCGCCGCAGGGGCACGCTGCTTTTTGTCAGCGCCCTCCTGGTTGCCTGCGACGTCCCGGCTGAAGCAGGCAATCTCTCGAGGGGTTCGTCGGTCTCTTTTTCCTCAAGCGCCAGTGGATCGGCTGCGAATGCAGCAACCTCCCAGACCAGCACGGCGGCGACTACGGCGGCGGCGCAATCGGCCCAAGCGGCTCTAACTGCCAACCGTGCCCAGGTTTCCCTGATGCGGTCGCTAACGGCTTTTCAAAATTCGCTGGCCGCTCAAAAAGCGGCACATCTTGCGGCGGTCAATAATTTTTCGAACAACCTCACATCGCAAACTACTGTTATCAATGGGCTTACGGCTGGAGGTCTCAATCCCCTGGGCGGCCTGCCGGCAACGACATCCAACTCCTCGATCCAAGTCGTCGATCTCGGGGGCAGTGGCAAGAATCAGCTTGCGCTCAGTAATGGCGGCAGCTTGACCTTGCCGACAGGGACAGCGGGCAGCGATCAAATCTCGATCTCAGGCGCAGGAAGTGTCTCCACCACCAGCGGAACGGTAACGGCCACGGCGGGCAGCCTGGTCACGGTCACGGGAGGCACATTGGCTGCCGCCAACGGCGGTTCCATCACCCTTACGGCAGGCAGCGGCACCTTGACCGCTACCACCTCGGTCAAGATTACGCCGACGCTTCCTTTCTCGGTAACTCCCCCCGGGGGCGGAACCCCGACGACGTATCAGGCGGGCCAGACGGCTAATCTTTTGCCCGGGGCAACAGTCACCCTGACTGGCAGTGGAACCGGAACGGTTGCAGTCACGGGTTCGGGGACGGTGACTTTGGCTGGCGCGGGTACGCTGGCGCTGGCCAACCCGGCGACGGGGGTTGGCGGAACAATCAGCGCCAGTACCGGTACCACCAGTTTTACCAATGGGGCGGTCTCCTCCCTTGCCTCGGGCAGCACGGTGAATATTTCCGGCAGCGGCACGATCCAGTTTAGCGGAACAGGCAATGATGTTTTACCGGTTATCGTGCAGCCAAATACGGCCCAGACGCTTCCAGCTTTCACCACGACAGGCTCGGTTGAAACGACGGCCAGCTATAATCTGCCATCCACCTGGAGCGGGGTGGGTGCTCTTTCTCAATCCGTCATCAACGGCCAGACCATGGTCGCATCGAGCAGCACGGGCAGTAAAACCGTGACCCTCGCCTCGTCCACGCTCCCAACCGGTTTCGGCGTGGGTTCGATTCTTCTCGGCTCGCCCGTCGTGAGCATCAGCGGCAATACCGTAACCCTGGCTGGCAACGCCAATGCCAACGTCTCGAATAATAATGCGGCATTTGTCGGCGATAATACCACCGTCACCATCACGCAGGATCAGTCGCAGGCCCTACTCTACTGGCAGACGTTCAACATCGGCAAAAATACTACCCTCGATTTCGACCAGAGCGCTGGCGGGGCGAATGTAGGTGATTGGGTCGCGATTAACCGCATACTTGATCCCACCCTCAATCCTTCCCAAATCTTCGGGGCGATCCAATCTTCCGGCCAGGTTTATGTCATCAACCAGAATGGCATCATTTTCAACGGTTCATCCCAAGTCAACACGCACGCCCTGGTGGCTTCGACCTTGCCGATCAATTCCAATCTCGTGGCCAGCGGTCTGCTGAACAATCCCGGCGGTGAGTTCCTGTTCACTTCGGTTGAAACCGATCCCATTCAGGGTTCAACCGGGGCCACCTCTTACAATCCGAACGCCGATTATTACGATTCAAACAACGATTCCAATACCCTGCAGAATGCGACCAGCGGAAGTATATCCGTGCAGGCAGGTGCGAGCCTCACCAGCCCGGGTTCACCGGAGGGAATTGGAGGCAAAATCGCTCTTATTGCGCCGCAAATTGATAATGAAGGCACGCTCAGTTCCCCGGATGGACAAGTCATCCTTGCCGCGGGTCAGCAAGTTGGATTTGCCCCCCATCCGAGCTCGGATGCCAGCTTGCGCGGCCTGGATATAGCGGTTGGAGCGGGCAGCACGCTCGCTTATGACTCCACCCCCGGAGCTTCCAATACGGGAGTCGATTACGCCATGAACGGTCCCAACGGGTACATCGATGCGCCGGAAGCAGACGTCACCATGACGGGCTATAATGTCCTGCAGATGGGGGCCATCTCGGGCGTCACTTCGGTCGCATTTAATGGGCGCATTGATCTTCTGGCGTTGAATAATCTGACTCCCACCGCTCTTCCCCCTTCGAGCCCTATTTTTGCCGCCATCCCAGGTACGGTGAACGCCGGTCTGGTCTATTTGGGAGCAAATAGCCTGACCGGGGTGTTGCCCGATTATTCCAGCGCGGACACCCAGGTGGGGAGTTCCCTGGCGCTTCCTTCAGAAGTCTATGTGGAGGGAGCCAACCTTCACATGGCTGGGGGCACCACTTTAAACTCCAACCAGTTTTACGGCGCCCAATTGATTGCTCCCAATGCCACGGTTACGCTCAGCCTCGGTTACGTCAACACGACCATCGCCGCGCCTGCCGCCAAGTTCGCGGCCGATACGCCCCCCCTGCCGGAAAATGTGGGCTTGGACCCGACCAATTCCAATAACACCGGGGCTGAACCTGAGGCTGCATTGAGCTCTCCCGCTGAGGTCATATTTGACCCCGGCACTAATGTGGACGTCTCGGGTTCCAATGTGCAGGCCTCGGTGGCGGAGAATATTGTTTCGGCTCAATTGACCCAGGCGATCCTGGAAAACTCGACCCTGCAAGAGACCGGGCCCTTGCGGGGTCAAACGGTGAAAGTCGATATATCGCTCACGGGTACCAATCCGGACGGCTCCATCTGGTACGGTTCGCCCATCGGGGATCTTTCCGGCTATGCCAATCTGGTTGAGCATACCGTCGGAGAGCTGACGATCGCGGGCGGTACTGTCGCCATCAACACCAACGGTCCGGTTTTGTTTAATTCCGCTTCCGCCAATAACTCGACGATTAGTTCCACCATCAATGTCTCGGGGGGGAGCATCGATTATCAGGGATCCATGGTCCAGACCAGCGAAGTGATAACGGCAACCGGCAGTCTCCTCAATATTTCTCAGGCCACCCCCAACCAGGTTTATCAAGGCCTCGAAAACGGGCTTCTCATTTCCTCCTCAAAATGGGGTACATCTCAGAGTTACAATGACGCTCAAAATTCAGGCACCTATTTCGATCCCGGTTATGTAACAGGAGGAAACGGCGGCAGCCTCGCCATCGCCGCAAGTACGAATGCCTCCACCATTCCCCTTTTGAACGGCACATTTTTGGGCAACACGACCATGGGCCTACGGCAGCAGTCGACGCCTCCCACGCCGGGCACATTCAATTTCAGCATCCAAACCCCGGCGGGCGGCACGGCCCCGCCCAATGTCAACATTGTCATCCAGCCTTCCCGTGATCCCCAACCTTCCGTCCAAAATACGATTTATTTCTCGCCTGATTTATTTGGGGCCGACGGCTTCAGCAACGTTACCCTTAATTCAGAAGGTGGCTTGATCACCATCCCATCGGATGCGGTGGTTTCAACTTTGCCGGGAGGCGCCTTCAACCTGACGGGCCAGAATGTCGATATTTATGGCCAAATCGATGTGCCTTCGGGCTCGGTGAGCATAACCGCCGAACCTAAGGATCCCGTCGATTTGACCCTGGGAAATGCTGCGCCCTACGATCCCACTCTGGGCAACGTTGAGTTATTTTCCAATGGCGTCATTTCGGCGACTGGCCTGACCTTCGACGAGACGTCCTCAACGCCCGGCACGCTGCCTTTCCGTGTTAACGGCGGAAGCATCAAAATCAATAGTGCCGCCACCCTGCTGGATGCAAATAGCCTGATCGATGCATCGGGTGGTATCGCACGCAGTTCCGCAAACAAGATTTATAATGGCAAGGGCGGAAGCATCAGTATCAGCGGCACCTATAACGGGTCTGATACAAACACCGACGGTCGGGTGGCTCTCAACGGCGCTATCAGCGCCTATGGTATCGGTCAGGGCGGAAGTCTGACGCTTAAGGCTCCGGCTGTGCAGGTGGGCGGTTCGGTCCAGAATTATCAGGGATCTGCAACACCGCTCCTGCTCCCGGCCACCTTTTTTAGCCAGGGAGGTTTTTCTAATTTTTCATTAAGTGGTGAAGTCGGCGTACAGATACTCACGGCGGTCTCGCCGGTTCTCACGCAGGAGATCGCCGACGAGAACGGCGCTCAATTCGGAACCCAGTTGATCAGCAGCTCGCAGCTCCCCCAATCCCCGGCTGCGCCGGTTAATTTGACCTTCTCCGCGCCAGGATCTCCTTACTATATAGGCACACTCAATCTAGGTGTTGGTGGTAATATCATCACAGCGCCCACTTCCTCGGTCAGCCTCAATGGTCAGTTGGTGGATATTCTTGGTCAGGTCACGGCAGCGGGAGGAACCATTACCATTACCGGTGACTCGACGGCGAATTTGAACGGCCAGACCGTCGGTCCGCCAGAGGTATCGGTCTACCTGGGCAACCAATCCAGATTGGATACGAGTGGCGTGGTCATTTCGGCCATCACCAACTCCGCGAGCCAGGTCATCACCACCGGTCAAGTGCTCCCGGGCGGTTCCATCTCGATCACCGGCAATATCGTAGGCGAAGTCGGTTCGTCCCTGGTTGCCAACGGCGCCCAGGGCACGCTAGATGTGCCCGCCAGCAACACCGTGGTCGGCTCGCAGGGCATTTCATCTGGGAGATCGACTCCCTACGTGCTGGAAACCTTGGGCAGCAATGGCGGCTCAATCACGCTGACCGCCTATGAAGAATTATTTGATGGGGGATCCCTGAGTTCCATGCCGGGCAATCAGTCGGCGATAGGAGGTACTCTTACCATCGGTTCGGGACTCGCTGGCACCGTCGCCGTTCCTCCCGCGACTGGAAATCCAGACCTCTTCATCAGCCAGAGCGGTGCCCTGGTGCCCGGTGGGGCGAGCCTGGGCGACCTGCTTTCGGGAACCTACCAGGGCGGCGGTGGATATTTCACCGTCGACCAATTCGCTGCCGGCGGCTTTGGTTCCCTCATCCTCAATGGTATCGTTCAATTCCAAACGAGTGTGACCATTAAGGCCAGCCAGGAAGTGGAGATTGGCCCGAACAATGGGATTGGAACGGTATTTGCCAATGCATCGGCCAGCCCTGCGATCAGCATCACCGCTCCCTATATCTCGATTGGTTCCTCCACGCTGAGTATCGAAGGCCAGACGTTGTCGAATGATGCGCCTTCCTATGTCCAGATCGGATCATCCTCCAGCCCGATTTTAAACTTATCCCCGGAACCTGGCTTGGCCTACCCCGCCTACGGCTCGGCTACGCTATCCCTGAATGCCACCGACTTGATTGATGTTGGCTACCTTTCCTTGCAGAATTTCAAGAGTGCTGCCTTCGATGTAAGCCAGGGCGATATCCGTGGCGGGGGCCTCTTTTACGCTGCTGGAACCATTAATCTGACCGCTGGCCAAATCTATACGCCCACTGCGGCCACCTTCACCGTCGCTGCTTTCGATAGCGCACCCGGCGCCCTGGATGGCACCATCAATATCAATGGCAACGGCGTCACTCGCGACTTGCCTCTTTCCGCGGGCGGCACGATCAACATCTACGCCACCACCATCAATCAGAACGGGGTTCTGGAAGCTCCTTTCGGGGTGATTAATCTGGGGGCTTTGCCGGATACCACCACCGGTCTGCCTCCCGTGTTGGCGGGCATTAACGTTGTTTTCGACTCCACCACCCAGACCGATCAAAACACGCCCGATTACAACGAATATGCGCCCCTCACGAGCAAGTTAACTCTGGGGCCGGATAGCATCACCTCGGTTTCCGGGGTTTCAAGCACTGGTCAGGCCCTGGACCTTCCTTACGGAACCATTCTCAACGGCGGCAACTGGATCGCGCCCAACGGCAAGGATATCACGGCGGGGGGGCTGCCCGGGAAAGCGGTCAATTTGGAAGGAGCCATGGTTGACGACATGTCAGGATCCCTTGTCGATCTGACGGGCGGCGGTAATTTGTACGCCTACCAATTCAATCCCGGCGTCGGAGGCACCAATGATATTTTGAATATCTACAAGTATGCCAACGGAGCGGTGATGACGACGAGTTCGGGAGTCCCCGTCTCCTCTTCCAGCTTTGCCATTGTGCCAAGCTACGGGATCAATTATGCGCCCATCGATTTAACGGTCGCGGAAGATCAGAGCCAGACCTCGGTGGATTACCCTTACGCCAATTCAAACCTGACCAGCCAGATTGGAAACCAGATTTATCTCGCAGGCGGTGCGGGCCTCTCTGCTGGAACTTATACGGTGCTGCCTGCCCGCTATGCCTTGTTGCCGGGGGCCTTCCTCGTCACTCCCTCGCAGGGCGCAGTCACCGTCCAAACGACCACGAATCCCGATGGTTCGCTGGAAATGGCGGGTTACCTCTATAATAACCTCAATCCGAATCAGCAAATCGTTCCCAGTGTCAGCGGATTTGAAGTCGATTCGTCTTCCGTGGTTCATGCCCGTGCCGAGTACGACATTTCCCAGGCGAACACCTTTCTTGCCGCCAGCGCCATCGCCAACAACCAGCCCGTCCCGCGTTTGCCCGTCGATGCCGGGCAGCTTGTTTTCGATGCCACCAACAC
>Ga0302319_10000907_pt1 | contig 66616 bp, 49 predicted proteins | sample Bog_T0_2_FD_203319 | JGI IMG/M metagenome (GOLD analysis project Ga0302319, IMG submission 203319) | Peat permafrost microbial communities from Stordalen Mire near Abisko, Sweden - Bog_T0_2 | ecosystem: Environmental > Terrestrial > Soil > Wetlands > Peat | place: Sweden: Abisko, Stordalen Mire...
CGAGATCTCTTACTAACGGCGAGAGATTGCAAATTCATGTACCCAAGCCACGCAACCCACTCATCCGATCCCCCGGCCGGACCGAACCGCAAAAAAGATTTCCACAATCATCCTGAATCGAATCCGCGGCTACCTAATCAATTCGATAGTTGTCGAAGCGTCGAAGTGAAGACGGCCCGACTCAGGAGATTGGATATGAGCAACACGCAGACAAGGAATCTTGAAGGAAAAGTAGCGCTGGTTACCGGCGCATCCAAGGGCATCGGAGCGGCCATCGCTCGTGAGCTTGCAGCGCGCGGCGCCGCTGTGGCCGTCAATTATTCCGGCGGCAAGGCCGGTGCGGAAAAGGTCGTCGCCGTAATAAAGGCCGCGGGTGGCAAGGCCATCGCCGTCCAGGCAGACCTGGCAAACACTGAATCCATCGGTCCGCTGGTAGCCAAAGTCGCCCGCGAACTGGGACCGATTACGACTCTCGTGAACAACGCCGGAATTTACGACTTCAGCCCCATCGAGGGCGTCACTCCAGAGCATTTTCACAAGCAGTTCAACGTAAATGTTCTTGGGCTTATCCTCACCACGCAGGCTGCGCTGGCAAACTTCGATCCCCAGGGTGGAAGCATCATCAACATCGGATCGGTAGCCGCCAAGGGCGTGCCCACAGCCACCGTCTACAGCGCTACCAAGGGCGCCGTCGACTCCGTCACGCTTGCGCTCTCCAAGGAACTTGGCCCCAGAAAGATTCGCGTCAACTCCCTCAACCCCGGCATGATCGAAACCGAAGGCACACGCTCCGCAGGCTTCATAGGCAGCGACTTCCACAAGAAGACAGAAGAAGAGACCCCGCTCGGACGCATCGGACAGCCCGACGACGTAGCCAGCGTTGCCGCGTTCCTGGCCTCGGACGATTCCGCCTGGCTCACCGGCCAGACCATCCAGGCCTCTGGCGGCGCACGCCTGTAAGTTTGCGCGAGTATGGTTCCCCGCCTTGCTTCCAGGTCAGTTCACAGGGTTGGGAACCAGCCCGGTTCACGCGCCTTCCGCGGCAAGCAGCTGGCGCTTCCGCTCGACTCCCCAGCGGTAGCCGGTAAGCGAGCCGCTCGCTCCCACCACGCGGTGGCAGGGCACCAGTAGCGCCACCCGGTTTGTGGCGCAAGCACGGGCAACGGCTCGGGTGGCCTTGGGGTCGCCCATCTCCCGCGCAAGCTGGCTGTAGCTGCGCGTTTCCCCGCGCGGAATCGCCCGCAACGCCTCCCAAACTCGCAATTGAAATACGGTTCCGCGCAAATCGAGAGCTTCCACGCCGGCCCGGCTCTGTACCAGGTCCGATCCATCCCGCACCGTTGCAAGGGCCTCGTCCACCAGCCGCGCGAGCGACTGATCGCGGTGAAGCACGGCGAGTGGAAACTCCTCGCGCAGGCTTGCCTCCGCCTCCGCCGACGTTGCCCCTAGCGCCAGCCAGCATAAGCCGCGCCCTGTTGCGCCCACAATCATCCACCCGAAAGGCGTTCGCGCCGTAGCCCATCCAATCCGCTCGCCCTGGCCGCCCTTCGCAAACCGCGCCGGCGTCATGCCCAGAGTCGAGCCCTCATATGCTCGGCTCGATGATCCAAATCCCGCCTCGTAAATTGCATCGGTCACGGAGACTCCCTGTTTGAGCTGGCTGCGCAGCTGACCGGCCCGCAGCGCACGCTGGTATTGCAGAGGGCTCACGCCGATCTCTTTCTTGAAGAGCCGCTGCACGGTAAAGGGACTCAGACCCACGACGCGGGCCAGTTCCGCAAGAGGAACGGCGCGGTCGAGATTCTTCTCAATATGCGCACGAACTTTGTCCAAGGGTTCGGCGGAAGCAGTGGAATCCGGCTTGCATCGCTTGCATGGCCGAAATCCAGCGGCCTGCGCCGCCGCAATTGACTGGAAGAACCGGACATTCGTCCGCAGCGGCCGGCGGCTGGTGCAGGTTGGAACGCAAAACACGCCCGTAGTCGTTACTGCATAAAAGAAATGCCCAGCGGGATCGCGAGCGATCAGCTGCTGCCATGAAGTTTCTGCGTCTATCGGAGTTGCAGCGTCCGCAAGGTTGTTGGCGAATTGGAGATTGTTCTTCATGGAAGTTATCTTGACCCATCCGCACCCTGTGCCGCACTCCGATTCTTGCTCCCAATTCAGAATTCCGATCGAAACATCGCCTGCGGTGTCACACCAGCTTTAGCTCTGCGTCCATTCATCACTCCTCTGCATCAGAATCACCTCGGCGCGCTTCAGGTCCTCTTCGGTATCAACGCCGATGGTGTCTTCCGGTGCTTCCGCAACATACAGCGCAATCCCGTTTTCGAGCAAACGCAGTTGCTCCAGTCGCTCTGTAGTCTCCAGCGGCGAAGGCGGCAACTCCGCAAATCGCTCCAGCGCAGCCCTGCGGTATGCGTAAATTCCCAGATGCTTCCGATAGCCTGCAAAACCAGCATTGTCGCGATCGTAGGGGATGGTAGCCCGCGAAAAATAGAGCGCGCGTCCATCGGGAGCGGTAACCACCTTCACTGCATTGGGATTGGCGATATCTTCCGGAGCACAGCGGACAGCGAGAGTAGCCACATCGACCTCAGGACGATGAAACAGATTGAGCAGTGGAGGGAAAAACCCCGGCGTCAGCGTCGGCTCGTCGGCTTGGATGTTGACATAGACATCGGCATCAATCTCGCGGGCCACTTCCCTTACCCGATCCGACCCGCTGGCGCAATCGGATGAGGTCTTCATGACTGGAATGCTGAGCCGGGCGCACACTGAGGCGACTTCCTCGGAATCGGTCGCGACCACGACTGGGTCCATCAGAGATGCCGCGCGGGCAGCACGCCAGACCCATTCGACCATGGGCCTTCCCACTATCTCTCGCAGCACTTTCCTGGCCAGCCTTGTCGATTGCAGCCGCGCCGGAATCACCCCGGCGATTCGTAACGTACTCATGCAGGCGAGTCTACAGCACAAGCCGCCTGGGGCACATCCCGCCGAAACCTGGCCCCGGAGCCGTCCGATCGACCGCCCGAAAAGTGGCACTGTCCGGGTTTGACCTGCCATCCGGACACCCGTATCATCAAAAGAGCGATTTCCGCCTGGACTTCGCTTGCAGGTTTCGGGCTTTGCTGGCTCCCTGCCACACAAACTCCCGTAGGCGGAGTAGCTCAGATGGTTAGAGCGACGGATTCATAACCCGTAGGTCGACGGTTCGATCCCGTCCTCCGCCACCAATATCTACCAGCGCTCAGTTTCTCAAGGCTGCGAACTCCCGCTTTGCTTCCACAAAGAGCGGCAGGTCGGGGTCAGCGTTCTTCCACGTATCCAGCAAAGCCTGGTATTCCATGCGCGCCTCGGCAACTTTGTGGTCTTGAGCCAGCACCCGCGCCAGACGCAGGTGGGTCAGCGTGAATTCCGGCCAGATGGGTTCGATGCCGGAGTTCGCGAGGATCAAGCGATAGTCTGCGATGGCCTCGTCAAGCATCCCGGCCTCGACTTCCGCGCGCGCTCTCTGGTAGGGTACGCCCCAATCGCGCAACTGGTACTTTCGCGCTGGCTCCAGGTCAATGACCGCCTGTTGTGGCCTGTGCTGGACCAGGTCGATGCATGCGCGCAACTCGGGAAGATCGAAGTAGAGATTTAGCGTAGCTTTTGGATTGCTGGCCTCGATTTTCGATATCAACTTTTGAGCGGGCCCGAGGTCGCCGAGTTCGGCACGAAAATAGGCTGTCGTGCCCTCATCGATTGCGGCGCTGCTCATCTGGTTCAGACTCGCCCGGGCGCCGGAAGGGTCGCCGTATTCAAGCAGGATCCCGGCCAAAAACATGGTGGCATCGTCGGCAAAGTCCGCATCTCCAGACCTGACCGCCTCTTCACGGGAGCGGGCAAAGTCGGCGCGCGCCTCCCGGACCTTGCCCTGGCTGGCGGCGACAAAACCTAGATCGGTAAATGCCTGGCCAAGCTGCGGGTGAGACAACTCCCAATCCATCTGCGCCTTCATGCCAGCTTCATCGTTTTCCGCGAACGCGATCTTGAGCAAGCTGCTGTGTATTCTGCGGAGTTCCTTGCCTTCGCCGATCGCGACGGCTGCAACACGCTTTGCATCTGCAAACCGGTTGGCGCGCCGGTAGGCCTGAACAAGGATTTCCGCTCCTCGGCCGGAATGTGGCGAAAGTTGGTAAGCGTGTTCTCCTGCCTCAACGGCTTGTGGATACTGACCCAGGGCGGAATAGAGATTGCATAGGCTGAACCAGCTTGACGCATCGTCGGGGTAGATCGCATTGAACGAGCGAAGGCCGGCAATTGCGGCTTCGTAGTCAAGGGTGCCAATTGTGTCATAGGCAATCTCGATGGCCATCTTCTCTCGCCCGGTCGCCTTGTCGCGGAGTTCGTAGGCCTTCCTTATGGTTGATCCAGCCTGAACGAAATCCTGGCGATTGTTGTAGGCGGAAGCCAGTTCCTTGTAGGCCGAGGCAAAGTTGGTATCCAGAGAGATGGCACGCTGCAACAGAATTTCCTCGGAGGCAACATCCCCGCGGTCAGAGCTGTTGAGAGCCTGGGAGTAGGCGCGCAGTGCTTCCAGCGAGCTGGTTGTAGCGTACGCGAGCGGCACCTGGAACGCCGCAACCTGACGGCGAGACTCGCCAAGTTCACGCCGCATGCGGCGGGTCAGGGAATCGAGAGCGCCGAGAACGTTGTTCTCGCTTTCAATGCGTACCTGGTCTGCGGCTACCGGATCGCCAGTGGCGCAACTTGTAGCCTCCAGGGTCAGAAGGTATTGGGAACCGATGCTCGCAATTCCGCCCATCAACAGGACTTGGTAGTTGCCCCTCTCGCAGACCTCTCGGGCCACGTCTCCCGCAACCGAAGTGTTGGCGGGCTTGCCCATGCTTTCCAGAATCTCAGAGATCCTGCTGCGGCTCATCACGTCGACATACGGAGATTGCTCGAGATCGATGCGCAGGCCGGATTGCAGGGAGTCGTCCAGAACAGCTTCGCCGGTATGGTTCTGGAACTGCGCCAGCACAACCTTGCGCAGCACCGGGCGGGGCCGGTTGAACCATGCAACCAATCCCGCTGCGACGGCAATTGCCAGGATCGACGCGGTCGCGATCCAGAGGCGTCTATTGCGATGGATGGAGCCTCTCAGCTGGCCGACGGTCGGTGACCTCGTATGGGCTCGCTCAATTCGGTCGCCCGTTTCGGATTCCTCGTCTTCGGTGACTACCACTCTCGTTGTTGTATGCACCGCCTTGAGGAGCAGTTCGCCCTCGGGCGGCTGATGCTCGGGTCCGGGAACCGGGCTGGACGTCTCGACAGTAGCCGTGAACTGATAGCCGCGCCGGGGAACGGTGACCAGAAGGTGATCGCCAAGACCGTTGGCAGTAAAGGCTCTACGTAGCAAAAATGCGTGCTGGCTCAGGTTACTTTCATCCACATACATATCCGGCCACAAAGCATTGATGAGCTCTTCTTTCGTGACCACCCGTTCCGAATGATTGACGAGATACAAGAGCAGATCGAATGTCTTGGGGCTCAGCACAACAGGCTGCCCGGCACAGAAAAGCGTCCGCCGGATGGGATCCACCGCGCAGTTCTCAAACCGAAATGTCGTTCCTGCTTGGAGCGCCATATCCCCGTCAATCCAACAGAGCTCGTTTCCGGCATGGGTTGACAGGGTTTTCCCCTTATTCGAGCCCACCGATCGGGAGCACAAAGTGGTTTTGAAAAGCTCCCCTTCTACAATTCACCGTAGGCGCAGACTATCAGCATAGAGCACTGAAAACAATGTACAAATGGGTTAGTGAATAGGACTCTTTGGAGTCAGAATCCACGAAGTTCCGGAGCAGAATGGAAGCATGAGGTTGGATCCGAAAGCTTGCTGTGGATCTTGTTTCGCGCTTGCTGAAGGCCGGGGGCGGCGTCCTGGTTTTCAATGAGGTATGCCTGATTTTCGGCTCAAACCGTTTTTGGAGCCCTATTGGACGCACCACTTGCGCTATGATTGCGTCTATAGATTGAGCGGCCTGTTTCCCCTTTCGGCTGCACGGGTGGTGTGCGTGTCTCGATTCTTCAAGCGATTGGTGTTTGTCCTTTCCGTTGCGATATTTGCGGCACTTGGCTTGGGCTTTGGCCTGGGCGAGTTTGGCTTGTTTGGCGTGCATGCCGGGGGCGATCAGGACGGCGCGTATCGCCAGATGCGCGTATATGCCGAGGTGCTCAAGAAAGTCCAGACGGACTACGTCACCGAGCCCAACGTGACTGACGTGACAACCGGAGCTCTGCACGGGCTGCTGGAGTCGCTCGATCCGGACTCGAGCTATTTGACGGCTACCGAGTACAAGATCTACAAGGACCGGCCAACGACCGGCGTGGCGCAGGTGGGCATAAACATCTCCAAACGCTACGGCTATGCAACGGTGGTGAGTGTGGTGCCTGGCTCGCCGGCGGACCACGAGCACATTGCCGACGGAGATGTGATTGAGACCATTGGCGATGCGTCGACTCGGGAGATGTCATTGGCGGTCATCAAGCTCATGCTGGACGGCAAGCCGGGTACGGCCGTGAATCTTTCAGTGGTGCGGCCGAAGAAACCAGACCCGGACAAGCTGGTGCTCAGCAGAACCCTTTTGCCAGCTGCACCGATGGCCGAGCAGGAATACGAGAACTCGACAATCTTATACCTCAAGCCGGGTGTGCTGACGGCAGCGCGCGTGGACGAGATTGCGGCCAGGGTCAAGGCCGGCAAGGGCCGAAAAGTGCTTCTCGATCTTCGCGACTCTTATGGCGACGACCCGGAGCAGGGGCTTCGACTGGCGAACTTGTTCCTGAAGCAGGGGACGCTGGCCACGCTGCAGGGGCAGAAGTTTCCCACGCAGACGTTTGCGGCTGACCCGGCAAAGTGTCTGACGGATGCGCCGATGTCGCTCCTGGTGAACCGCGGCACGTATGGCGCTGCCGAGCTTGCGGCTGGTGCCATTCTGGACGCGAAGCGGGGCGATGTGGTGGGCGAACGGACGTTTGGCGAAGGCTCGATGCAGAAGACGATCGAGTTGCCGGACGGCGCTGCGCTGCTGTTGACAGTTGCCAAGTACCAAACACCTGCCGGGAAGAAGATTGAGGACGAAGCGGTGACGCCGAATGTTGCGGTTGCCGAACCGGCACTGGACGACGACGCGGACGCGACTGTTCCCAAGAGCGACGATGCCCTGACCAAGGCGCTTAGCTTGCTGAAGGCGAAGAGCGCGTAAGTCTCGGATTGATGTTGGGCAGAAGGGCACAGATTCCTGGAATCTGTGCCCTTTCGCTTTTCCCGAAATTGCCTCTAGAAACCTGCCATTTTTCGCCTGTTTTGGAGAGAAATCGCGCTTATTTGGGCGATTTTTGGGCAAAAACAGGCGAAAAAACAGGCATTGTGTTTACCGATGAGTACACGTGTCTATTTTTCAAGGTGTTTATTATGTGCATCTTGCGATGAACCACCGTGCGATTTTGGGCGGTTTAGAGGCAGGGGGGGGTGGGGTCCGAGGCGAAAAGGAGCGAATCAGCCCCGTTTTGCTGGGGTTGGCGAGTGAGCAAGTTGGGTGGAATCTCAACTTGCATTAGGTTTATTGTCCGCCAATTGGCGAATTAAACTGCAACGCTTTTGAAATTATCTTTTGACCGGCGAGTGAGCCGGGAGGCTACATCCTGAAATAATTGCCCGTCCTATTTTAGACACCTTGACCTTCTACACGTCGCAGGCGTATATGTAGAAGGCATAGGCATGAATACCACTGACAAATTCGATCTGCCACAGGGAACCCTCGATCTGCTCATCCTGAGGGTGGTCGCGCTTGGATCCATTCACGGTTACGCGATTGCGCAGAGAATTCAGCAAATGTCGCGCGAGGCCTTGCAGGTGCAGCAGGGGTCGCTCTACCCGGCACTTCATCGACTGGAATACAAGAAGTTTCTTAGCGCGAATTGGAAGGCGTCTGAGACGGGCCGGGAGGCGAAGTTCTACGAACTCACCGCCGCGGGGCGTGCGCATTTGAAGGCCGAAACCGAGAACTGGAGCCGTCTGACGGACGTTGTCGGCCTCATTCTGAAGGGAACACTGGAGGGAATCTAATGAGCTGGTTGCGCAGGGTGTTCGCTCGCAAGCGTTTGGAGATGGATCTCGACAAGGAGTTGCGATTCCACTTCGAGACACAGGTGGCAGAGAAGGTGAAGACTGGTGTTGCCGAGAGCGAAGCCCGGCGGCTGACGCGTATGGAATTCGGCGGCATGGAGCAGGTAAAAGAAGACTGCCGTGAGAGCCGCGGAACACTATGGCTGGAATACCTGGTGCAGGATATTCGCTTTGGGCTTCGCCAGCTTGTGAAGTCTCCCGGGTTCACTTCCATTGCTTTGCTCTCACTGGCGCTGGGAATTGGCGCCAACACGGCGATTTTCACGCTTGTAAACGCCATCCTTCTGCGGCCTCTGCCTGTCGAGAATCCGAACGAGCTTGTGCTGTTTGGGGACGGTGGGGCTCAGGGTCTCACCTTCTCAGTGCCCGAGGGCAGGTGGCAGCTCTTCTCTGATTCCTTCCTTCGCGATTTTCGCCACCAGGCGACATCCTATTCTGGAATCGCAGCGGTCAACAGCACCCAGTCCGTGATCAAGGCGTCGATCGCCGGATCAGCCTACCAGACGGCCCACGTCGACCTTGTCTCCGGCAGCTATTTTTCGGTTCTTGGTGTGCCCGCTTTTCTGGGCCGCACGCTTGTTGAATCCGACGACAGCGCACCAGGCGCTGGGCCCGTGGCAGTTGCCAGCTACGGATGGTTTGAGAGCCACTTAAACGGTGACAAGTCCGCGCTCGGCAAGACCATCCGTATTCAGGCGCAAGATTACACGCTCGTGGGCGTGGCGCGGCCAGGCTTCTCCGGAGTGACCGTCGGGCAATCCGCCGACCTCTGGATTCCGTTCTGCATGAATAAAGAGATTTCTCCGGGCTTGCCCAAACCGGATAGCAAGTTCTTTCAATCTCTGCACCTGATTGGACGGCTGAAGCCCGATGTGAAACCAGGCCAGGCCAGTGCCGAAACCAACCTTCTTTTCAAACAGATCATGCGCGATTACCTGGGCCCGAACCCCTCGCAGAAGCACCTCGACGACATTGCGCACGCGAGCATTGAGCTCACACTGGGCAGCCGCGGCATCTCTCCATTGCGCCTTTTGTTTTCGCTGCCGCTCAAAATCCTCATGACGATTGTCGGGCTGGTGCTTGTGATCGCCTGCGCGAATATCGCCAACATGCTGCTTGCCCGTGGCGTTGCCCGCACCCGCGAGATCGCGGTTCGCATGGCTCTGGGCGCTTCCCGGGGCCGGATCGTATTCCAGCTCCTGGCTGAGTCTGCGCTGCTGTCCGCAGCGGGCGCCGTGGCCGGCATTGCACTGGCTTGGAAGGCGAGCACCCTGCTGCTTCGAATGGCTACCCCGGGGCTTAACCCCGTGCCTTTGAATCTTGCTCCCGACCTGCCTGTACTGGCCTTCACACTTGGACTCTCGGTTCTTACGGCGCTGCTGTTTGGCTGCCTTCCGGCGCTGCGCGCCACGGGCCTTGAGTTTACTCCCGCGCTCAAGGATGGCCGCGGCAGTTCGTCGGTATCGGCGCGGGGCAATCTGGCCCGCTCGCTGATTGTGGGCCAGATTGCGCTTTCCGTCTTGCTTCTGGTGACCGCTGGCCTATTCGTTCGCAGCCTAATCCATCTGACCAGCATCGAAACCGGTTTCGACAAGCGCAACGTGCTCCTTTTCTATCTTGATTCGAGCACCGCGGGTTTGCCTCATCACTCGCCGGATGAGATTCGTTCTGTACGCCTGCAGGAGCAGATCGAATCTCGCGTCCAGGCTATCCCTGGAGTGCAGTCGGACAGTTTTGCCTTCTTCACGTTTAACACCGGCGCATGGAGCGACCTGGTGCTTTTCCAAGGCGTCCCGCGGACTCCGGAGAACGGCCAGGAGGTGTACTTCAACAACGTGGGGAATGGGTTTTTCTCCACAATGGGCATTCCTCTGGTTGCGGGACGCGCGTTCAGCGCGCAGGACAACCAGAATTCGCCAAAGGTGGCCGTGATTAACGAGAGCATGGCGCGGCGCTTCTTCCCCAATGGTTTGGCTGTTGGCCATCGCTTTGGGGTAGGAGAGACTCCGGACCATCCGGGTGAGATTGAAGTGATTGGCGTTGTCAAAGACGCCAAGTACACTGCACTCGACGAAGGGTCTTTATTCGCAGCTTATTTCCCATGCGCGCAGAATGTCGGATTTTATGGCAACTTTGCCGTGCGCTATGCTCCCGGAGCAAACCGGCAGGAGATCCTTTCGCGGGTGCGCAGCTCGATTGCGGAGACTAACCCGAACATCCTGGTGGACGGCGTAAGCAGCCTGGACGAGCAGGTGGATCAATCCATTGCGGCACAATCGCTGATTGCGCGGCTGACGAGCTTCTTTGGAGTGATCGCTGTTTTCCTGGCATGCATTGGGATCTACGGCCTGCTTTCGTATTCTGTGGCCCGCCGTACTTGCGAACTTGGTATCCGCCTTGCGCTGGGCGCGCAGTCGCGCATGCTGTTGTGGCTGGTGCTGCGCGAAAGCCTGGTTCTATTGGCGATAGGGCTCGCCATTGGCGTCCCGATTTCGCTGGGGTCAACGCGGGTGCTGAAAAGCCTGCTCTACGATCTGAGCCCGCTGGATCCGATGGCGATTTCTACAGCGATTGTTGCGGTTGTGGTGATGACCATGGCTGCGGCGTGGCTGCCCGCGAGACGGGCGACCCGGATCAATCCGATTCAGGCTTTGCGGGCGGAATAAATCGCGCCCAATGCGGTGACTTCTGACAAAAGACGCGGCTCAGGCCGCGCCTTCTGAGTCCACCACCTTCACCACAGGCGAACCCGACGATTCACAGCGATCCGGCCTACGGAAAAACCACGCACAGGTTGTTGCTTATTCCTGGTTGGCTACGAGTGCGAACATGGCGCCTTGAGGATCCTGGCCCTGGATAATCCAGCCGCCCCCGGGGACCTGCATGGGACCATTCAGGACCTTGCCGCCGCCGGCTTCCACGCGCTGGACTGCTGCGCGGATGGCATCGACACAGAAGTAAAACATCCAGGCGGAGACGGGCATTTGCGGCCCTTTCAGCATCATGCCGCCGTCGCCCATTTGCTTGTGGTCGCCTTCATCGAAGAGGCGATAGAGACCCATGGGGCCCATATCCATGTCGCTGAGCTTGGTCCAGCCAAAGAGCTTGCTGTAGAAGTCGAAAGCGCCGTCGAGGTCGGTGGTGCAGAGCTCGTGCCAGCCTATGGTTCCGGCAGCGGGAGGCGCGGGGCGTTCGGGGGATGGCATGGCCGCGTTGGGTGTGAAGACCACGATGGCGGCGCCTTGCGGATCAGACAGAACGGCAAAGCGCAGCACTCCGGGGACATCGGTGGGGGGTCTGAAGAGTTTGCCGCCGGCCTCGACGATTTTTTCAACGTGAGCATCGACATCATCGACCGAGATGTAGCCGACCCAGGCCACGTGGCCGGGGATGGTCAGCATGCCGGCGATTCCGACGCTGCCGAGGTTGAAGACAGTGTAGGGGGGGCCGTCGCCAGGCATCTCCTGAGTGGTCCAACCCACAACGTCTGAGTAGAACTTGCCGGCGGCTGCCGCATCGCTGGTCATGAGTTCGTACCAGCTGAACTTTCCTTTGGGTGTAAACATGGCGGGGTTCTCCTTTGGTGGATGGGGCCTTGGTGGACGTCCAACGTGTGGCGTCAAACCGGCTTTTAGTTGATATCAACGGGATCGAAGGTGTCAATCGTGGAGATGTTAAAAATTCAGCGAGTTAGCGTCCGCTGCGCAGACATAGCGCGTCAGCAAGTCAGCAAGTCAGCGGGGGTCTTGGTCTGCACTGGATTGATGGCCATCGGGTGGGCAAATGAGTCCTAAGAATTTAGTTGACACGGCGCGAAATTCAGCTTAGTGTCCTAATTTATTAGGAGATGAATTGATGGGCGAAAGGGAGAACGAGACGCTGACCAAGCTGGAGTTGCAGATCATGCAGGTGGTCTGGCGGCGTGGGGCGAGCACGGTAAGCGCGGTGCAGGATGGGCTGGAGCAGCAGCTGGCGTACACAACCGTGCAGACCATGCTGAACATCCTGGAGCGCAAGGGCAAGCTGAAGCGGAAGCTGCGCGGACGGGCATTTGAGTACCGGGCGACAGTGACAGAGGACAAGGCGACCGGCCACGCGGTACGCGACCTGGTAGACCGCATGTTTGGCGGGTCGAGCGAGGAGCTGGTCATGAGCCTGATCAAGAGTCGGCAGATTGATGCGAAGAAGATTGCAGAGTTGACGCAGAGGCTGGAAGAGGAAGGCGGCGGGCGATGAAAGCGCTTGAGGAAATCTTCGGCGGCGCGCTCGAGACCTGGATTCTGGGCTACCTTCTGAATTCGCTATGGCAGGTTCCGCTGGTGTTTGTTGCGGGCATGGCCGCGGCGTGGGTGGCGCGCAAGGCCGGCCCGCAAATGGAACATCGGGTGTGGGTAGGCGCGCTGGGGTTGGAGGTGGTTCTGCCGTTCTGCCATCTGCGTGTGGGCGAGCTTTTGCGGCAGACATGGGGATTGGCACTGTGGTTGTTGCATGGTAGTGAAGCCGCGGGGCAGGTGCGAGTGGTGTTGGGCGCGGGTACAGCCTCACGAATGGCGCTCCCGTGGTTTGCTGTGGATGGATTGGCAACGGTGATATGCGTCTACTTTTGCGGGCTGCTTTACTTTTCCGGACGCCTGGGGTGGGGAGTGTGGGTGACCGAAGCGCTGCGGCAAAGTGCGATTCCGCTGGAAGCTGGGGAAAAGACTGGCCGCAGGATTGCGCGGTTCCAGCGCCTGCTCGGCGTGGGTGGGGACGATGTGGAAATGGTGAGTTCGCCGGGGATTTCGGGACCTGCGACGGTTGGAGTCTGGCGGCATACTTTGATCCTACCGCCGGGTTTTTTGGATGGGCTGAGCGAGGGCGATCTGGACGCGGTGTTGGCGCATGAATTTGCGCATCTTCGGCGATGGGATTTCGCCAAAAACCTGCTCTATGGATTGGCTTCGCTGCCTGCTGCGTACCATCCGGCAATGTGGCTTACGCGCAAGCGCCTCGCAGAAACAAGGGAGCTGGTTTGCGACAGAATGGCCGCCCTGGCGGTGGGCGGCCAAGAGACTTATGCACGATCGCTGCTGCGGCTGGCGCGTTTGCTGTCCGATCGCGAGCGCCCAAGAGTTCTTCACGCCATCGGGATTCTCGATGCCAACATTTTTGAGAGGAGAGTTATGCAATTGACGGGGAAGAGCGTTGAGATTTCAGGCGCGCGGCGGCTGGGGATTGCGGTGGCATGCGTGGTGGTGGGGCTGGCCACTTGTACGGCGGCGATGGCCTTGCGGACAGATGTGAACCAGGCGCCCGCAAAGGGAAACGCACCGGCCCAGATTCATGTCAAGCCGGACGCGGTGACTGTATTCAAGAAGGTGCAGCCGGTGTATCCGGCGGACGCGAAGAAGGCTCGGATACAGGGTACGGTGGTGCTGGACGCAATCATCGGCAAGGACGGGAAGGTTGAGCATCTGAGCGTTGTGAGCGGGCATGCGGAGCTGCAACAATCGGCGCTGGACGCGGTGCGACAGTGGGAGTATCAGCCGTTTCTGCTGAATGGGGATCCAGTCGTGGTGGAAACGACGATCAACGTGATTTATACGCTGGCGAAGTGACCACATCCGGTGGGGTGGGCGCGGCTTGATGGCCGCGCCCGTTTCTGTTTGAGTTGGATAATCTTCAATTCTGTGTTTTTCCTGCATTCTTACCAGGAAAAAGCGCGGGGAAGACGGACTGGGAGTCCAGAGAACCATAAACAGCTCCTTCCCGGAATTGCCCACCGTGGTTCGCTGGTGTTTTCTGCACATCGCGCTTGAACGCCGCGGTGCTAGCCTTAGGCTGAGGTGCTCTTCCCCCGGCAGTCGGAGGACGCCTGCGAGGATGCAGATCACTTGGCAGTTTATCCCCCACAGCGCGAGGAACAGCAACCGCCGGGAAGACTGCAACGGCTGCAGACGCCGCAGCTTTCCGCGCCAAAGCGCCGCAAGCTGGCTGGGCGATTCACGCTCGCCGCGCTGCTGGTCCTGGCTGTCATTACCGGGTCGCTGGCGGGGCTGACGCTGGTCTACTCGGTGGATTTGCCGCAGATCAACGACCTGGAACACTACCGGCCTTCGACGACAACAGAGCTCTATGACGTGAAGGGACGGGTAGTCGGCTCGTTTGCACTGGAGCGGCGTGAGGTGGTCGACTACAACGGATTCGCCCCGGTTTTGCGGTCGGCGGTGATCTCCATTGAGGACAAGAGCTTCGAGTCGCACTGGGGCATCAATGTGTTTCGCGTGGCGGGCGCGGCCTGGCACGACATCCGCAGCCACGGGCGGGCGCAGGGCGCGTCGACACTGACGATGCAGCTGGCAAGGAACCTGTTTCTGTCGTCGGAGCGGACTTCGTCGCGAAAGCTTCAGGAAGCCTACCTGGCAATCCAGATTGAGCGGGCGTTTACCAAGGAGCAGATTTTTACGCTGTATGGGAACCAAATCTACCTGGGCAGCGGAATGTACGGGTTTGAGGCCGCATCCCAGTATTTCTTCAGCAAACATGCCAAAGACCTGAACCTGACCGAAGCGGCGCTGCTGGCGGGGTTGCCAAAGGGGCCGGTGGCGTTTTCGCCGATCCTGGCGCCGGAAAAGGCCCTTCGCCGCCGCAACCTGGTGCTCGCAGAGATGGAAGCCGACAAGGTGATTACGCACCAGGAGGCAGAGCAGGCACGGAATGCGCCCCTGGGGCTGCGCATTTCGCAGCCGGAGGGTTCGGTGGCTCCGTGGTTCCAGGAGGAAGTGCGGCGGGAGTTGGAAAAAAGGTTTGGAACCGAGCAGGTACACGAAGCGGGGCTGAAGGTGCAGACGACACTGGACCTCGATCTGCAACAGGTTGCCAACCACGCGGTGCAGGATGGCCTGGCCGCCTACGAACGGCGGAGACAGTGGCAAGGCAAGCTCGAAAACATTGTCCAAGATGGGGCAAGCATTGAAACCAGCTCGGGGGATTACAAGCATCCCGACTGGGCCGTGAAGGTGAATCCGGGTGACTATGTCCACGCGCTGGTGACGGACGACATGCCCATGGAGATTCACGCCCGTGTGGGTGATCAGAAGATTGTGCTGCTGCCGGAGGACTGGAGTTGGACAGGCGAGCACTATGCAACCGGGTTGGCGAAGCCGGGGGATGTGATCTACGTCCATCTTTCCCAGGCTATGGAGGGCAAGGAACGGCGGGCCACCCTGGAGCAGGACTCGGGAGCCGAGGGCGCGCTGATGGCGATCGACAATACCACCGGGGACGTGCTGGCAATGGTGGGCGGGCGCGACTATGCTCTGTCGCAGTTCAATCGTGCAACGCAGGCGGAACGGCAAACGGGATCGAGCTTCAAGCCCTATGTCTATTCAGCGGCGTTGGAGGATGGAGCCTCGCCGGACGACATCATTGTGGACGGGCCCGTGAGCTTTGGTGGGTACACGCCGCACAACTATGAGAACGACTACAAGGGCGCGATGACGCTGAAAAGCGCGTTTGCGGAATCGCGTAATATTCCGGCTCTGAAGCTGGCGGCGCGGGTGGGAATTCACAAGGTGATCGACATGGCGCACCGGTTTGGGGTGACGTCGAACATCCCGGCCTATTTGCCGATTGCGATTGGCGCGGTAGAGATCACGCTCCAGGAGCAGGTGGCATCCTATTCAGTGTTTCCGAATGATGGAATCCGTGTGGCCCCCCGGCTGATAAGAAAGGTTTCAAACGCGGACGGGATCACCCTGTGGGAAGATGCGCCGGCGGTCAAAGAGGTGCTCGACCAGCATACGGCGCGCAACATGATGGTGATGCTTCAGGCGGTGACGACCTATGGCACAGGAGCCGCAGCCTCGCAGTTGAAGCATCCGCTCGGCGGTAAGACCGGGACAACAAGCGACTACACGGACGCGTGGTTTCTGGGCTTTTCGCCAAGCGTAACCTGTGGCGTGTGGGTAGGATTCGACAGCCGGCAGTCTCTTGGTGAAAAGGAGACAGGCGCCAGGGCGGCACTGCCGATCTGGATGCCGTTTATGAAGGCCGCGATTGCGGGCAAGGACGACGAAAAATTTCTGGCAGACGGTGCGGATGACGAAAAGCTGGAGGCGGCCAGGACCGCGCCGAAGTCAGTGACTGGCAACGCTGCCGCCCAGGTACCGGATGGTGCGCCAAAGCCGGTGAAGGCAAGTGCGGCAGCTAAGCAGGCGGCGAGTTCTTTAGTCAAGAGTGGGCCTTTGCAGCCGACACCGGCTCAACCGCCCGCTGCAGCGAAGCCGGTGGTTAAGGTGAAGCCGGCGGTCCTTCAGCAGAACCAGCACGCAAGATAGCGGCCGCCGTTGGAGTGAATCCCGCGGGGGTCCAAGTTGAGAACCTGAACCTGACCGATTGCCCGTTACCGGATTGAAACACGGGAAAAGCGTACAATCTAGAAGCTGGGCCCAAAGAGGCTTTTTGCACTCAGCGCGACGCAAACACTGGGCGCGAGGGGGTGCGAGATGGATTTTTCGAAACGAACCTGGCCGACGTGGGTTCCACAACTGCTATTTATTCGGCGTGAGTGCCCCAAGTGCCATTCGCTGAAGTTCAAGCAGGCTGAGTTGCGGCCGTTTGATGGGCTGCTGGAGATGTTTGCATTGCGCCCGGTGCGATGCCTGTTCTGCTGGCGCCGTTACTACTGGTTTGCGCTGCATAATGTTGTAGCGGAATAGCTTTCAGAAGACTGGGCCGCCTGGCACTAGCCGAATAGACGAAAATAGCGCCTCGCTTTGGCCACGTCTTTCATGATCTGGGCCTTCAGGCCTGCTGGGTCAGGCCACTTGAATTCGCCGCGAAGGCGGAGCAGGAATTCCAGGTCAATGGGCGTCTGATCGTCCATCCCCATCGGCTCAAAATCCAAAATATGGGATTCGACGGCAAACGATGCTTCGCCAAAGGTGGGGCGGTTGCCGACGTTGGTGACCGCCTGAAAACAGCGGCCGTTGATGGTGAGTCGCGTTACGTACACACCTAGGGCGGGTAGCAGTTCTCCATAGGGCGCGAGGTTGACGGTGGGCACCAGCAGACGGGTTCCAATACCGCGGTCGCGGACCTGGGTGCTGTGCACGGCGAATGGGCGGCCGAGCATCCAGCGGGCGCGGCGCATGTCTCCCGCGGCGACGAGTACCCTGGTGGCGGAGCTGGAAACTTCAAGCCCGTGGGTATGGACTGGCGAATGGACGTGGACGGAGAAGCCAAATTCAGCTCCGAACTTTTTCAGCTCTTCCACGCCGGCCTCCGCTCGGTGGCCGAACCGGAAGTTCCCGCCTTCGTGCAGGCTGAGAGCCCGAATCTGATTCGCGAGGAGGTCACCGGCAAACTGCTCGGCGCTTAGGCTGGCCAACTCGGCATTAAAGTCCAGCACGAGCACCGCATCGATGCCCGTCGATGCGAGATGCGGGATGCGGCGATCCATCGGTGTCAAAAGGCGCGGAGCGCGGTCAGGGCGGAGAAAGCGCTCGGGATGGGGATCGAAGGTGATCGCGAGGGAGCGGATGTCGAGGGCGCGAGCTTCCGCCACAACGGAGGAAAGAATCTCCCGGTGGCCGAGGTGGACGCCGTCGAAGTTCCCGATGGAAGCCACGCAAGGGCCGAAGTCGACAGGGATCTCCCTCACGGATCGGTATACGGGAACGCTCGGCTCTTTCATAGCGTCACGGGGACGGTAAGCCCGTCGTGGGCCAGAGCGACGCCGTCTGGGAGTGTGCGGTTGGTGGCCTCATGGCCCAGTTCATGGGCGATATGGGTGAGCCACGTCTGCTTTGCGCCAATACGCCGTGACCAGGCAACCGCCTGATCGACTGTTGCGTGATTGGGGTGGGGGACGCGCCGGAGAGCGGAGAGGACCAGGAAGTCCACGTCTTTCAGCAGGGCGAAGCTGGATTCGGGAATGTCGCTGACATCGGTCAGGTAGGCCACACTTCCGAACCGGTAGCCGACGATTGGCAGCTTCCCGTGCAACAAAGGGATAGGGATGAAATCGACGCCATGAACAGGGTTGTGGTCGCGCACCGGCAGAAGCTGGACGCGCGCGCGATTGGTGTACGTCGTATCGGGTGAGAACGTGTAGTCATAGATGCGCTGGAGATCGATGATGGTCTCCAGCGTTGCATAGAGGGGGATTGGTCCGGATTCGCGCGCGGTGATGAAGCTCAGGGGGCGCAGATCGTCGAGGCCGAGGATGTGGTCCGCATGGGCATGGGTGTAGAAGACGGCGTCGATCCGGCTGAGGGCGCTGCGCAGAGCCTGCTCCCGGAAGTCGGGCCCGGTGTCGATGACCACGGTCCGGTCGCGTGTGCTGGGTGCGGGATCGGACCATTGAACGAGAGCAGACGGGCGCAGTCGGCGGTCATGTGGGTCAGAGGAAGTGCAAACCGCACACCGGCAGCCCAGGGTGGGGACGCCCATCGAGGTGCCGGTACCGAGAAATGTGAAGGTGCCTTGCATGGGCGTCGAGTGGCTCGTTCAAGGTGTTCGGTAAACAGGGACGCTCGCATTGCTGGTCTGAGGAGCGAAGCCTCGGGTCGAGTCCCTGTCCGCTGTTGATTGCCTTTACCGCTTTCCCGGCGGTGGTGGCTGAGGCGGCTGCATGGCCTGGAGGTTGATCATGCTCGTCAGCTCCATGAAGGCCATGCGAGCTTCAAAGAGGACGGTATGCAGTGCGCGGTCCTCCGCTTCAGTGAGGTTGCCTTTGGTTTTTTCAGCCAGTACCCCGAGCAGGTCGATGGTCGTTCGCGCGCCCAGAATGTCTACGCGCGGGCGCTGCCCCTCCTGCGCCCCGGCACCCATCTGGATCATGGCGGAGACATAGAACTGCTGCACCAGGTGCTCGAAGGTCATCGCCGGCTGCGCGCCGACGGCGGGGTTCTGAGCCCGGACGAGCTCTTCAAGCCGCTGGGCCGAGGCGTCGTAAGCGAGCTTCTGCTCCTTGCTCTCCTCCGCAGTGGGAGCCGGAGGAAGCTCCGCGGCGAGTTGGTCGTCCATTAGCTCTTCCGGAGCGGTCTGCTGAGGCTTGGGCTCGCTCTTTGGTCCGTTTACCACCAGTTGCGGGCCGGCAGACGGTGGCTCAGGGGCCTCCGTTGTGGTGTCGGCGAGCGGTGCAGATGCATGGCTCTCTTGCTCTTCTTCCGCGGCCTTGAATTTGCGGCGGTCAATCACTTCAAACTTGGGGGTGTCGCTCATGGCTCAATTTCCGATCGGGTTGAATGGCATGTTAAATGAAACTCTCGAAGGCTCTCAAGCAAAGCTGGGGGGCGCAGCGAGCAGGCAGGCCGTGCCGGCGGAGTACGTAAAAACTTGGATGCCGACTTCGGCGTCGGCGCGGAGCATGGCCAGCGCAAAGCTCCGGCCGACGAATGGCAAGAGAGCGGCGCTGGTGATGTGGCCGACGGCTTTGCCTGGCTCCAGAAAAAGCTCGGTTCCAGAGGCGGGCAGTGGACCAGCAAGCTCCAACTGGCGTAGGTGGCGATGGACGTTGCCGCGGGAGCGAATGCGCTCGACGATCTCCTGGCCGAGGTAGCAGCCTTTGTTGAAGTTGAGCGCACGCAACTGGGAAGTCTCCTGGGGCAGGTCGCGCTCGACGATGTCGACGCCATAGAGGGGCGTTCCCTCGGCGATTCGAAAAGCCTCGAGGACGGCACTGCCGACCAGGGCTGCTCCGCCTGTGCGGAGGTACTTCCAAAGCTTGCTGAGCTGTGGCTGGGGCACCCAGAGTGCATAGTGCGGGACCACATCTTCCAAGCCGCGGATGAGCTTGATGTCGATACCATTCCACTCGACACGGGTGCTGGTCATGGGTGCGGACAGGGTTGGCAGGCCGATGCGGGCGAGGATTTGATCGGCATTGGAGCCGGTGAGGCCGAGAACGGTGTCGCTGGTGAGCGGGACCAACTCGACGTCGTCCATGATGATGAAGCGTTCGAAATGGGCGAGCAGGCGGTCGACCTGGTCGGCAGCGATTTCAAGCTCGAGAGAATCGCCTTCGCGCCAGACGGTGACGTCGCCCTGAATGCGGCCCTGGGCGTTGAGGACGAGGTTCCAGGCGCCTGTGTTGTCGGCGAGGTCGTTGACGGTGTTAGTGACCATGCCGCTGAGCCAGCGGAATCGATCCTCTCCGCGAACGGAGATGCGGCGGAGCCAGCCCAGGTCGTGACAGGCGGCGCTGGTGGTGAGCGCGGCTGATTCTGCCGCAGGCGCGTCTAACCCGCAAGGGGTCAGAACGCCGCGGTAGGAAACAAGCTGGGGAGGCGTAAGAGTGGATTCGAGCAACTCTGCGAATGCGGTGGGCTGGGCGGCTGCGGCAAGATCAATTTGAGTCATAAGGGCGTTTCTGCGGCAGAATGCGAGATTTCCGGAAGCAAATCCCGCGCAATACCGCAGCTTGATTATAGCCTTGGAACAGGGGTTCCGGCCTTGGATAGGGAATCCCAAAGCGGTTGCGATGGAACCAGGAGAGTGAATGAGCGAGCAGCACCCGAAGCGAGTGGAGGGTAGGCAGCGTTGGGCGTGGGTGGCGGCATTGTGCCTAGCGGCAGCGGTGGCGGCAGGCGCGCAGCAGGCACCGCCTGCGGACGGGGCGAAGAAGGAAACGCAGGCACAGGGCCAGGGAGGCGCGGAAGCGGGCGCTTCGGGCGAGAAGAAAGAAACGCACATTACACCGGATCAGGCCAAGCAGTTGTTCGCGCTGGTGGATGAGCTGATCAAGTTTTCGTCGCAGGAGACCGGGCTGGCTATCAAAAGCGATGTGAAGCGAAAGATCACCAGCCGCGCCGAGGTGGAGGGCTACCTGAAAGGCAAGTTTGAAGAAGACGAGGGCGCCAAGCGGCTGCAGCGGGATGAGATAGTGCTGAAGAAGTTTGGCCTGCTGGACCGGGACTTCGAACTGAAGCCGTTTTTGCTCACGCTTCTGACTGAGCAGGTGGAGGCCTACTACGACTCCAAAACCAAAACGGTTAACATGCTGGACTGGGTGGACGTTGACGAACAGAAGCCGGTGCTGGCGCACGAGTTGACGCACGCATTGCAGGACCAGCGCGTGAATCTGGACAAGTGGGACGATCAGACGCCGGACGACGTTTCGCGGAATGCGTCGGGAGACATCGACCACCTGGCAAAGGACGAGTTGGATACGGCACGCGATGCGGTAGTGGAGGGGCAGGCCACGGCGGTCATGATGGATTATATTCTGAAGCCGCTGGGCAAGAGCCTTGTGAAAGACCCGGAGGTGATGATGGCGTTGAAGCAGCAGATGAGTTCGACATCGGACTCGCCAGTGCTGGCCAGGGCGCCGCTGCTGTTGTCGGAATCGCTGCTGTTTCCGTACAAAGAGGGGTTGAGCTTCGAGCAGGACGTATGGATGGACCAGGGGCAGGCCGCGGCATTTGAGGGTGCGCTTGACCGGCCGCCCACGTCGAGCTGGGAGATCCTGAATCCGCGCGAGTATGAGCACAAGAGCACGCCGGCAATTCCGCTCATGCCGAATGTTCATCCGCTCGTCGACAAGCTATACAAGCCCTATGACATCGGCCAGGTGGGGCAGTTGGACATGCACATATTGGCCGGAATCTTCGGCGGCGAGCAGGCGGCAAGCGACCTGACGCCGGCGTGGAATGGGGGCATCTACTGGGCCGGGCAGCGGCTGTCGGCGACGACTGCGAAGGAACAGAGCAGCACGAATTCGCTGGCGCTGTTTTATCTTTCGGTGTGGAGGAACGCAGCTTCGGCACAGTCGTTTGCGCAGCTCTATGCAAAGCAACTGGGACGCAAGTATTCGGGTCTGAAGCCTGACCCAGCAGCGCAACAGGCTGGTGCGGCGAACCTTCCTGCCGGCGAGACAGAACAGGTTTTCACCACCAGCGAAGGGCCTGTCGTGATCACCACACGCGGCAAGATGGTGTTCACCGCGGAGAGTTTCCCGCTGGAGTTGGGCCGCAGTTTGACAGCGCTGTTTCTGGATGCGCAGGGGTCCGGGGATTTGAAGATGGCGAAGACGTCGCCTGGCGCAGACGATTCACGGGACTTGAAGCCGATGTCCGCCGACCTAGTGCAGTTGTTGGCTCGCTGCGGAGTGATGAAAGCGGCTGTCGATGGGGCGGTGCAGGTGCGGTGATTCAACCGAAGATCGCCAGGCATGTTCGACGGTCCCTGTTACGGATTTTTGTATACGAGGTATTCGTCGATAAGAACGGACACCAGCACGGCAGTGGGAACCGAGACAAGCGCCCCTGCGACACCGCCAAGCGCTGAGCCGAGGAGCAGGGCCAGCAGGATGGCCAAGCCCGGCAGGCCAACGCTGTTCTTCATGATGCGCGGCGTGAGAAGCGAGTTTTCAACCTGCAGATAAATGATGTAGAAGATGGCAACTCCCAGCACCCGACCCCAGGAGTCGATGGCCGCGACCAATAGCGCCAACGCTACGCAGACGGCAGCACCCAATACCGGGATGATGTTAAGCAGGCCAGTGAGCACTCCGAGAGCAAAAGCATAGCGGATGTGTAGCGACAGATAGACGATTGTGCTGAGGACGCCAAGAATGAGCATCAGGCTGCCCTGGCCGATGAGCCACTTGTCCATTCGGATTCGGGCGCGCCGAAGTGCACTGTCAAGGCGGATGCGGTTGTCGGCAGGGAAAAGCGACAGGAACCAGACGTAGGCATGGTCGCCTTCCAGAATGAAGTAAACAGTGAGCACGAAGCTCATGGCGACGTTGGCCAGGGTTCCGGCCCAGTCTTTGATTGAAAGCAGAAGATAGGTTGCCGCGTTGCTGACAAAGTCCTGAAGTTTGGCGGTGAGGTCGTCCATATTCAGGTTGTCAGCGAAGGGAATAGCCTTGAGCTTCGCCATGATTGCCGGCAGCCTGGTGGGCATCTCACCGGCGAATTGGTGCAGATCTCGGATGACGGGCGGCAGAGCGAGAAAGCCGAAGGCCGTGATGGCGATGGCCATAAGCAGGAGCAGGAAAAACACCGCATTGCCGCGGAAGGGACGCCATTTGCCGATGCGAACGCGGCCAGTGAATTTCACAATGGGCGTGAGGACGACGGCGAAAAGTGCGCTGACATAGACCAGCATCAGCACATCGCGCACCACCCAAGCGACGGCGCAGGCAAGGACCAGTGCAAATGTGAAGACGATATCGCTGCGCAGCGTGCGGGGAGTGGTTGAAGGCAAGTTCATGTGGTGGAATTATTCTAACGGAGTTAGCAAGGCTAGCGGGCGACCCTTGGCGTGGGTCGCCCGGCAACTGATCTCTGATTTCCGCCTTTACTGGTCTCCGCCGAGGATAGAGCCGACGATACCACCGAGGATGGCTCCGCCAGCCGCGGGGCCTACCTGGCGCGACTCACCGCGAGGGAGGTACTCGGCGATCTGGTGCGCGAGACGGGAGATGGGCAGCGTCTGGAGCCAGATGGTGCCGGGTCCCTGAAGGACGGCGAGGAAGATTCCGTCTCCACCAAAGATAGCGTTTTTGAGACCGGGAACGGTGGTGATATTGAAGCCGACCGAGGACTGGAAGGCGCCGACGTGGCCGGGGTGGACGCGGAGGACTTCGCCGGGAGCCAGATTCTTCATGATCAGCTCGCCGGAGAGCTCGATCCAGGCAGTTCCCTGCCCCGCGACCTTTTGCAGGATGAACCCGTTGCCACCGAAGATGCCCGCACCCAGTGACTGCTGGAAGCCGATGCCGATGGTGACGCCGTCCGTCGCGCAGAGAAAGCCATGGCGATGAATCATGTACTCTTGTCCGGGGCCGACTGGAATGGGCACAATGTGGCCCGGAACCTTGGTGGCAAAGGAGACCTCGCCGGGGTACTGCATGGCGCGGTACTCGGTCATGAAAAGACTGCCGCCGCCGACTACGCGTTTGAGCGCGCCAAACAGACCACCACCGCCGCCGAATTGGGTGTGAGTCGTCATCTGGATGGAAGCAGTCATCCAGGAGAGCTCACCGCTCTCGGAGTAGACGCTTTCGTTGGGGTCAAGCTGAACGTCGAGTACGGGCATGGTGGTGCCCTGAATACGAGTCTGCATTGTGATGCCTCCGGATGGTGAACAGTTTACCTGGGTTGGGACCAATAGCGTCGAGTTAGAATCGCTTTCTGCATGAAGAACCCACGAATTCTGCACGCAACAGGTTCCGCCCTGTGCCTGGTGGCCTTGCTTCTACCCGGTTGCCAGAGGCCCCCGCAGCCGCAGCCCGACCATCCCCGGCTGGCAGACGGCGTGAGGATGCAGGATGTACGCTTCTACTCTCCTGCCCTTAAGCGGGAGATGCCTTACCGGGTGTTTTTGCCTACAACGGTAGCGGCGGGGGTGAAGCTGCCGGTTGTTTATCTGCTGCATGGGAACGGTGGCAACTTCTTGAATTGGTCGAATTATGCCGATGTGTCGCGGTATGCGGCGACCTCTGAGTCCGGCGGGTTGATTTTAGCAATGCCGCAAGGAGACGCCTCGTACTTCGTGAACGCAGCCCTGAAGCCGGAGGACAGGTACAGCGACTACCTGGTGAACGACCTCATCGGAGATGTGGAGGCGCGGTTTCCAGCGGCCACTGGGCGGGCGAACCGGGCGGTGGTTGGCGTCTCAATGGGTGGATACGCAGCGGTTGAGCTGGCGCTGACGCGTCCCGATCTATTTGGGTTTGCGGGGGCGATCAGCCCGGCGATCGATGTGCCAAGCCGGAGGTTTTCGTGGAAGCGCTGGGGGCAATGGCAACGGTTTCGGACGATCTTTGGAGAGTGGGGTAGCGAGACGCGGCGGGCGGAGGATCCGTTTGTGCTCGTTGGCAGCGCGGACCCGGCGAAAACACCGTATTTTTATGTGACCGCCGGGGAGCAGGAAGCGCTGTTGGAACCGAACAAGCGGTTCGTTGCGCGGCTGAAGGCGAGGGGACTCGCGTATGAGTTTCATACGAAGCCGGGCGGGCATGACTGGGCCGAGTGGGATGCACAGATTCCGGGATGCTTTGCGGAACTGATGGTGCGGATGAAGGCAGTCCATTGAGGTTCGAGATTTCCTGCCCTCGCGCCAGAAAGAAGGCGCGAGAACGAGGCACGGAGGGTTTTTGCTGGTACCCGCGAAGAGCAAATGCAGGTCCTTCGACTCACCACCCCCAAACTGGAAGGCGTTTGGGGCCCCGTTCGCTCAGGATGACAGCTCTGTAGGGACGAAGAAAGCGCTATTCGATAATCTGCAGCGCGGTTTCCTGTTTGGCGAGCGAGTCTCCGCCTACCCAGATTTTGTAGGTGGTGGGCTCGACCGTGGGCTTCATTTGGGCGCTGATGAAGTTGAGCTCGGGGAAGCCTAGCGGGAAGTCCACATGCTTTGTTTCTCCAGGCGCAAGGGTGACGCGGGTGAAGCCCTTAAGCTCGCGGACCGGCTGCTCGACACTGGCAGCGGTGTTGCGGAGATAGAGCTGGACGACCTCGGTTCCGGCAACACTGCCGGTGTTTTTCACGTCGACACCGACGGTCACCACCGACGGGCTGGGCGAGCCGAAAACTTCGCCCACCGGAACTGCCGCGCGGTTGATAGTCGGCTTGGAGAAGCTGAAGCGGGTGTAGCTCAGGCCCCAGCCGAAAGGAAAGAGCGCAGAATTGTCCTCATCCATGTAGCGGGATACGAATTTTTCTCCTGCGTGCTGCGGGAAGTGGCTGGTGTCGCCGCGCGCAGGGCGGCCAGTGGGGAGTTGCGCGTAGTAGAGCGGTTCCTGACCCACGCTGCGGGGGAAGCTCGAAGGCAGCTTGCCGGAGGGGTTGACGTCGCCGAATAGAATGTCGGCGACCGCATGCCCGGCTTCGATGCCCGGGCTCCAGGCTTCGAGGATGGCGGGAACATGGTCGGCTGCCCATTTAAGCTCCAGCGGCCGGCCGGCCAGGATGACCAGGATCACCGGCTTGCCGGTGGCCACCACGGCTTCAAGCAATTGCTCCTGCGCACCGGTAAAACCGAGGGTAGTGCGGCTGGAGGCTTCCCCTTCCATCCAGTTGGTAGGTTCTCCCAGGGCGAGAATTGCAACATCAGCTTTCTGGGCGGTTGCAACCGCTTCTGCAATGGTTTTGGCGTCGTCGGGGATGGGGGAGTGATCGCCGGCGGCCATGGGGTGATTGAAGTCGACGTGGTTGAGAACGTCGGCGTCGGCGCCGGTGAGCAGGTCGCAGCCCTGCGCGTAGAGCAGGCGGTCTCCCAGGCGCTCCTCAAGGGCGGCGCGAAGGGTGACGACGTATTTCGGATCGCCCGTGACGGCCCAGGCGCCGAGCAGCTCCCGCTGGTTGTCAGCAAGTGGGCCGATGAGGGCCACCTTTTTCGCCTTGGCAGTGACCGGCAACAGTGTGCCGATGCCTTCGACAGGGTCGTTCTGGAGTAGGACCATGGTCTCGTCGGCGACTTTGCGTGCCGCGGCGCGGCGCTCGGGGGTCGCGTCGTATGCGGGCGAGGACGGCGTGTAGGGATGCTCGAAAAGGCCGAGGGCGAACTTGACGCGGAGAACGCGGCGGACGGCTTCATCGACCACGCTTTCGGGAATCTTGCCGGAACGAACCTGGTCGGCGATGACCGTGTCGTAGAGGTTGCCTTCCATGTCCATGTCAACACCGGCCTCCAAAGCTGCGCGGGCGACCGTAGGGCCGTTGCCAATGGAGTGGTTCTCAAGCTCGCGAACCGCACCCCAGTCGGAGACGACGAAGCCGGCGAATCCCCACTCCTTGCGCAGAATCTGGGTGAGTGTAAAGGGATTGGCGCTGGCGGGGATGCCATTGATGGAGTTGAATGCGCTCATGAGCGTTGCGGCCCCGGCATCGACGGCGGCGTGGAATGGCGGCAGGTAGACTTGGCGCAGCGTGATCTCGCTCATGTCCGCGGCATTGTAGTCGCGCCCGGCAATGGCCGCGCCGTAGCCAACGAAGTGCTTGACGCTGACGGCAACTGAGTCGGGTTTGGAGAGATCGTCCTGTTGGTAGCCCTTGACCCAGGCGCGGGCCAGGGCGGAGCCAAGAAACGTATCTTCGCCGCTGGACTCAATGATCCGTCCCCAGCGCGGATCCCGGGCAATATCGACCATTGGGGAGAAGACCCATTCGATGCCATCGGCGCGGGCTTCAACGGCACCATAGTGCGCAACAAATTCGGCAACTGAGGGGTCAAAGCTGGCGGCGAGTGCCAGTGGGATGGGAAATGTGGTGCGATGGCCGTGGATAACGTCCTGGCCGAAGATGAGGGGGATGTGGAGGCGGGACTTTTCGACGGCGAGGTGCTGGTAGTGGTTGGTGGAGTCGGCGGTGACGAGATTGAGGAATGAGCCCGCCAGGCCTTTGGCTGCAAGCTCCTCGTATTTCAGGTTTGAGGCGTTGGGTCCGGTGGCGTCGCCGATGTTGTATTGGGTGAGCTGGCCGAGTTTCTCCTCCAGTGTCATCTTCTTCAGCAGAGCGTCGACGCGGGCGTTGAGTTCCTTTGACGCAAGCTGGGCGTTGGGAACCGATGCGGATTGGGCCGCGGCAAAGTACAAAACAAGAATTGCCTGCATCAGCAGCAAGAGCGGCTGAAGAGAACGGCGGGCGAAAGAATTCATGGCTTGGTAATGATAAACCGATTGCCTTGGCAAAGTCAGGCATTCGGAGCGGGCCCGGAGCTCGGGTCGCGAGTCTAGTCAAACCGGGCGTGCTCTGGAGTGCCAAGGCGTTCCCCGGTGGCGAGAATGGCGGAAGATGCTCTACTCTTGCGAGTAGCTGCATGTTCAGGATTCTTATCCAATTACGCAATGCTGCGGTTCAGGCACTGAACAACGACGTGTTCAACACGGCGAAGGCGGCCGCCTACTCCGGAATGCTCATGTTTTTTCCCGCCCTCATGGTGCTCTCAACGGTGCTGGCGCAGGTTCCTGAGGGCACGACATTGATGGGAGAGATTCGCGGCACTTTCGAACAGATTCTGCCCGCGGATTCCATGGACCTCCTGCAGTCGTATGTACTCAGCCAGCAGTTTCATTCCACCCAGGTGATTCTGTCCGCATGCAGCCTGGGACTGTTTGCGGGCCTGGGAATGATGCTGTCGCTGATGGAAGGGTTTCGCCGGGCTTACAGGTTGCCGCTCGAGGACTGGACTTTTTGGGGTCGGCGGATGCGCGCGCTGCTGCTGGCTCCGATCGCGCTGGTTCCGCTTTCGCTGGCGACGCTGGTGGTGATTTTTGGGCACCAGATTGAAGCCTGGATGATCGCCAACGCAACCCACGAGTTGCGGCATATCGTGTTGTTTTTCTGGCGCGCCGTGCGCTGGTCCGTTGCCCTTTTGACAAGTGTTGCGGTCTTGAGCGCGCTTTACCATTTCGGAACACGGCGGAAGGAGCATTGGCTCTGGGTCGCTCCAGGTGCGATTACGGGAACACTCCTATGGTTTCCATCGACGCTGGCGTTCGGCTGGTATGTGACGCGAATTGCGGATTACTCGATGTTCTACGGGTCGTTCGGCGCGGGAATTGCGACACTGATCTGGCTTTATATCACCGCGGTAAGCGTGCTGCTGGGGGCAGAGTTGAACGGAGCACTTTACCGCGAGCGCCAGGGCCGTTATTCCGGATTTGGCGATTCCTCTCCAACCTCATCAAGTCAGTGACTTGCCGCACTGACGATGGTCTTCGCTTCGGTCGATGATAGAGCCAGGCGGGAGGCTGCTCCCATGCCCATGTACAATGAAGCGGGCCACACCACTGGTTCTTTTTACCGAAATCCGACCCTATTTCTGGAGCTAGTCCCATGCCATTTGAAATCAGCCTGACCGATTCCCCATCGCAACGCCGCGCCAAAATTGTTGCCACGCTAGGACCGGCTTCGAACACTGAGCCTGTTTTCCGCGATCTGGTGCGGGCAGGGGTGGATGTGGTGCGCTTGAACTTCTCCCACGGCACGCACGAGGAGAAGCTGGCGCTCATTAAGATGATCCGCAAGGTAAGCCGGGAAGAGCGCAAGCCGCTTTGTATTCTGGGCGATTTGCAAGGCCCAAAGATTCGTACTTCGAAGCTCAAGGATCACCAGTCTGTGCTGCTGAAGGCCGGGCAGAAGCTTACAATTACGCCGCGGGAGGTACCGGGAACAGCATCGCTGGTGGGCACGACATTCAAGACGCTGGCTGAAAACGTTGAACAAGGCTCGCGCATTCTGCTGTCTGACGGCCTAATTGAGTTGCGCGTCCACGAAGTGCTGGACGAGGACGTTGTATGCGAAATAATCAACGGCGGCATGCTGGGCGAGAACAAGGGCATCAACCTGCCGGGCATTCCGGTGCGGGTTCCGTCGCTGACCGACAAGGATACGGAAGACCTTGAGTTTGCGCTGAAGAACGGCGTGGACGCGATTGCCGTCTCGTTTGTACGTACCGCCGAAGATGTACGCCTAGTACGCAACCGCGTATCGGCCTACGGCGGGGAAACATGGATCATCGCCAAGTTGGAGAAGCCGCAGGCGATTGAGCACCTGGATGCGATTTTGACGGTTGCCGACGGCATCATGGTGGCCCGCGGTGATCTGGGCGTGGAAGTGCCGCCGGAGAAGGTCCCAGCCATTCAGAAGCACATCATTCGCCGCGCTGCCGAGTTCCGCAAACCGGTAATAACGGCCACACAGATGCTGGAGTCAATGATCGACAACCCGCGGCCGACGCGCGCCGAGGTTTCCGATGTGGCCAACGCGGTATATGACGGGACGGATGCTGTGATGTTGTCCGGCGAATCGGCTGTGGGCAAGTATCCGGTGCAGACAGTGGCCATGATGGCCCGCATCGTAGCCGACGCCGAGCGCCACATCAAGGAAGACGGCTACTCCCAAACCAGAGAACGGGGCAGCCACCTGTCGATTGCCGAGACGATTTGCGAAGCAACGGCACACGCGGCGGACGATCTGGATCTGCGCGGGATTGCGCTTTTTACGGAGTCAGGTGTGACGGCGCGTCAGCTTTCGAAGTACCACCCGTCTTCGCCGATCTTCGCCCTCAGCCCGATTGAAGTGACCATCAACCGGCTCAACCTGCTGTGGGGGACCACACCGATTCGCTGCCCGAAGGTGAACACGACCGAGGCGTTGGTGGATGTGGCCGAGAGTTTGTTGGAGCAGGGCGGATATGTTCGTCCGCGCGAGGTGATCGCGATCGTAGCCGGCACACGCACCAAGTCGGGGTCAACGAACTTTTTGCGGCTGCATGTGATGGGCGAGCACAACCTTGAGGGGGTGCGGTTCTTCGCGCCGAAGGAAGACGAGAAGATTCCCGTGCCTCCGCCGGAAGAAGCAGCACCGACCAAGCGGCCGGCGCCAAGGGCAGCTAAGAAGAAGTAGGCTTCCATTCGGCATCAACTCAAAAGACGCCACCTCGATTGGGGTGGCGTCTTCTGTTGGGGTTTCAGGCGCGGTGTCTACTTTCTTTTCGCTGCGATTTGCAGGGTGTAGTTGTCAACGTCATCGAGAGCCTCGTCGTTGACCGCCTTCATCCTTTCGCGCCGCTTTTTACGGAGGGATTCCTCGGAGACTCCGGCGGTCAAGCCCTTGGCGAGAGCTTTTCCTCCGAGGCCGCCGTGACGGGATGCGTCGGAGGCATCCTTTCGATTCGCGGCTGGCTTGGAAGGGTCGGAAGCGAAAGCAGAGAGCGCACTGTCCGCGGTATCGGTCTGGGCATACCAGAGCAATCGAATCAGGCTCTTTTGGGCTGTCTGGTCTTCTTCTGTCTTCAGCCGATTGATGGCGGGTGTGACCCAGAACCGGTCGTCTGTGGGGAGAAGCATGTAGACGAGGGATTCGCCTTGGTCCCGGGTCAAATAGTGCTGAGGAACGAAGATTGAGAATTTGGGATCTTCAAGGATGTGGAATGCGGCGGTGGCGGTGTCTTCGCCAAGTGAGGCTTCCCGCTGGACTTCGTCGAAGTAAGCCTTGCGCACGACATCTTTCAGATCGCAACTGGCGAACGCTGAAAGCGCAATCATTCTGTCTTCATGCGTGTCTGACAGCGAAAGCAAAAGCATGCTGCCGTCAAAGAAAAAGAATGGAGGATTGGTTGAGTCGGCCAATTCCACGCGCAAACCGGTAATCGACTCGCTCTTTTTTGCATTAGCGCGCTCCCAGAATTGGTCGAGGAGTTTTGATTTTTCCTGTTGCTGGTCTTTATCCAGAAGATGAGGCTGAAAAGAATATGTCTGCTGAATCAGTTGATGCAGGCTCGGGGTTTGAGCACTTAGGATGCCGGAGCAGACGACGAACAGAACCGGAAGGATCGAAATAGACTTACTGGCCATGCAGTCATATTAAAGGCTGTCTCGAGGAGAAGGCCTTAATGCATTCAAGAAGGGGCACATAATGATGTGCCCCTCGCTTGTCCCCTTAGGTCTTGCTGCTGCTTACTTCGCAGCCAGCTGCCGCAGGACGCATTGCAGAATCCCGCCGTGCTCGTAGTACTCGATCTCCTGCGGGGTGTCGATGCGCACGATTGCATCGAGCAGCTTTTTTTCGCCGGCGGGGGTGGTTGCAACGACCGCAAGTGTGCGGCCACCGGCGAACTTGCTAGCAAGCAGCGTTGTGAGGCCGGCGAAGTCGTAGACTTCTTCGCCGGTGAGGCCGAGGGATTCCGCGGTTTGGCCATCGGTGAATTGAAGGGGCAGAATGCCCATGCCAACGAGGTTGGAGCGGTGGATACGCTCGAAGCTTTCGGCGATGACGGCTTTGACGCCGAGCAGATTCGGCCCCTTGGCTGCCCAGTCGCGCGAGGAGCCGGAGCCGTATTCCTTGCCGGCGAGGATGACGAGGGGGATGCCGCGTTCGGCGTATTTGACGCTGGCGTCGAAGATGGACATCTGTTCGCCTTCGGGGAGCAGACGTGTGACGCCGCCTTCTGTTCCTGGTGCGAGTTTGTTGCGCAGGCGAACGTTGGCAAACGTGCCGCGGACCATGACTTCGTGATTACCGCGACGCGAGCCGTAGCTATTGAAGTCTGCTGGCTTGACGCCGTGTTCGGCGAGATACTTGCCGGCGGGGCCGTTGGCCTTGATGTTGCCGGCCGGGGAGATGTGGTCGGTGGTGACGGAGTCGCCCAGCACAGCCAGGACGCGCGCGCCGAGGATGTCGGTGACGGGCGCGGGAGTCTTGGTGATGCCGTCGAAGTATGGGGCCCGGCGAATGTAGGTGGAGTCGGGCTCCCACTTGTAGACGTCGCCGGTGGGGAAGCTGAGTCCTTGCCAACTGGCGTCGCCGAGGGTCACGGTGGAGTACTCATGGCGGAAGCTCTCGCTGCTGAGGCCTTTTTCGATGGCGGCGGCGACCTCGGCTTGCGTGGGCCAGATGTCCTTGAGATAGACGGGCTGGCCAGCTTCGTCCAAGCCAAGCGAATCAGTGTCAAAGTTGTGGCCGATTCGTCCGGCCAGGGCGTAGGCAACGACCAGCGGCGGAGACATCAAATAATTTGCGCGAACGTCAACATTGACTCTGCCTTCGAAGTTGCGATTGCCGCTGAGAACAGAGACCGCAACGAGGCCATGCTCATCGATGGACTTCGAAACGTCGGTGGGCAGCGGCCCCGAGTTGCCAATGCATGTGGTGCAGCCGTAGCCGACGACGTTGAAGCGAAGCTTCTCGAGATACGGAAGCAAGCCGGCCTTGGTGTAGTAGTCGGTGACGACGCGTGAGCCGGGAGCAAGCGAGGTCTTGACCCATGGGGGAACGGTGAGGCCCTTTTCGACCGCTTTCTTGGCGAGGATTCCGGCGGCGACCATGACGGAGGGGTTGGAGGTGTTGGTGCAGCTGGTGATGGCGGCGATGACTACTGAGCCGTGATCAAGATATTGGTCTGGGTCGACGCCAAAACGCTCTTTCACTGTTGTGGAGACGTGGCCGGTTTGGAAGGTCGGACTGTGCGGCGCGGCCGAGGAGTTTGCGGAACCCTCGTTTTCTTCGGCTATAGCTGCGTCAGTAACGCTGGCACGCTGCCAAGCTGCGGCGGTGCGTGTGCCCAGTGGCTTGGCTGTGGGCGAGAGCAGGGCGGGAAGCTGCTGTGCGAAGCTTGCCGCGGCGTCCTTGAGCAGCACGCGATCCTGGGGACGCTTGGGGCCTGCGACGCTGGGCTCGACTGTTGCCAGATCGAGCTCGAGTGTCTGGGTGTAGACCGCTTCAGGAGATTCGGACGTGTGGAACAGGCCCTGCTCCTTGTAATAGGCCTCAACGAGTGCAATCTGGTCTTCGCTTCGCCCGGTGAGGCGCAGGTAGCGGAGGGTTTCCGCATCGACTGGGAAGATGCCGCAGGTGGCTCCGTACTCGGGAGCCATGTTGCTTATGGTGGCGCGGTCGGCGAGGGGTAACTCCGCGATGCCTGGGCCGAAGAACTCGACAAACTTGCCGACCACGCCCAGCTTGCGCAGGGCCTGGGTAACGGTGAGAACAAGGTCGGTGGCTGTCGCTCCCTCGCGCAGCTTGCCGTTCAGTTTGAAGCCGACCACCTGGGGAACGAGCATGCTGACAGCCTGGCCGAGCATGGCGGCCTCGGCCTCGATGCCGCCAACGCCCCAGCCGAGCACGCCGAGGCCGTTGATCATGGTGGTGTGGGAGTCGGTGCCGACCAGGGTGTCAGGATAGGCGACGGTTTCGCCGTCTGTTGCAGCCGTGAAGACAACGCGGGCGAGGTATTCGAGATTGACCTGGTGGCAGATGCCCATCCCGGGGGGGACTGCGGAGAAGTTGCGGAAGGCGGTCTGGCCCCACTTGAGGAAGGCATAGCGTTCGCGGTTTCTTTGGAACTCGAGCAAAGTATTGGCCGCGAGGGAGCCGATGGCTCCGAACTCGTCGACCTGGACGGAGTGGTCAATGACCAGCTCGGCGGGGATGAGGGGGTTGACGCGGTTGGGGTCGCCGCCGAGAGTCTTGATGGCGTCGCGCATGGCTCCCAGATCGACAATGGCGGGCACGCCTGTGAAGTCCTGCATCAGGACGCGGGCGGGCATGTAGGCGATTTCGCGGCTGGGCTCGGCCTTGGCATCCCAGTTAGCGAGGAACTCGATGTCTCCGGCGGTGACGTTGACGCCGTCTTCGCGGCGGAGCAGGTTTTCCAGCAGAATTTTGAGGCTGAAGGGCAGGCGGCTCAGGTCGAAGCCTTTGGCGGTGAGCGCGGGGAGACGATAGATGGTGTAGGAATGGGCACCGGAGGTGAGTGTGGCGCGGCTATCAAAGCTGTTGCTGGTTGCGGAACTCATTGGGAGGAGCCTTTCTATCCGCGAGCGCGGATGCAGCAAGGTAATTTTACTCGGAGTTTTTCACTCATGGGGAATCTGCGAGCGAGCGCCGCGGAATGGCCGGAGCACTGCGGGAGATTCTCAGGGCGAGGGAATCCTTACTGGGGAATACGCCGTCCGCGATCGGGGCGGCCGCGCCGGAAGCGTCGCAGCAGGGGCGTGGAGGAGATTCGGACTGCGGAACGGTTCAACATGGCAACACAAAGATTCTAACGCGCACAAATGCACGGAAGCAATGCGGATTGCGGCTTGGCTGAGCGGACTTGCAGATGCGGCGATCTGATAAAATCAAAACAACGTAACATGTGTGTTATGTCTCACTTATAACTTCTTTTAGTAGGTGTATTGTGATTTGTTGCAGTGATATTAAGGAAAATGTCGTGAAATACTTTCAATTGTTCATTCTTGTTGTTTTGTGTTTTGGCCGCCTCTGCGCCGCTGAGACGGGCCCGCAGACGGAGCGGTCGCAGCCAGTAAATATTTATGTGCTGCGTACCGCTGAGCAGCTTGGGAATCCGCATGTGCTCACCTACCGGGTGGCGGAGTGGGAGCAGATGCGGGGCCGCTGGATTCCGTTTGATGTTGGCTATTACGACACAGGGTATGGGCAGGACCAGATGTGGTTTGCCGCGGCGGGCATGGTGCCGAAGGCCGGTCCGCGTTTCCGCTGGGAGCAGGAAATCTACGTGTTGCAGGAGGCCGGCCCGGAGAGCAAGAACCGGCGTGCGCTGTGGATTTGGCCGGTTATGGAGTTTCAACCGCGACGCCGGTTATCCGCGCAGATTGCCGCTTACCCCACAATTCCGCTGGACCGGGCCGAACACTGGAGCTACGACATTGACCGGGCCAAGCTGGAGTGGAGCGCGACGACCCATTGGCGCGCCGGTGCGGGCTACAGTGGCGGCTTTTGCGGAGGCAGCAACTGGCTCAGTGAGCCGTTTCTCACGGTGACGCGGAGCACGCGCGCGGGGAGTTTCGAGTTCTGGCTGCAGAGTACGCCCGGCGGAGGGCAGGTGCAGATGCGTTACGCGCTGGTCCGCGGTGAGCGCTGACTGCGCAAACTCTTCGTCGCCTCCTGATCGGGGTGAGAGCCTGCGTGCCGTGTATTCTCCACGAAGAGGCGCAGAATGGAAAAGAAGGCCGCTAATCCGTTTTCCCGAGGCATGGGAGCACAGGAAGACTTCATCACAGAGCCCTTCGTTCCGAGCGAACAATTCAAGGCCAGGCGGCGCGAGATGATGGAGCGGTTGATTGCTTCGGGGCTTGATCCTGATGAGGTTGCGGGGATGTTTTCTGTTCCTTGCACACGGGTCAGCGCGGCGGACGAGGCGGACGACTAGGCGGGCACGAAAATCGTTTCTTCTATACTGGGTTTGCGATGTCAATCGATGGCGAGGAAATGCCGGAGCCCAGTCTATGGGCTGGACTGCAGGGTTTGTATTCGCACTCCTTCGCCTGGCTGATGCGGCGCATGCCGTCCGAGCGGCAGCGACTGCTGGCAGTAACGATCATTGCCGGTGGGATGTGCGGCCTCGCGGCGGTAGCGTTTCACCTGAGCATCCTTGGGCTGGAGACGTTGTTTATCAATCGGGCCAATTCTGCCCCGGGTTATAGCTGGGTCTGGCTGACCATTCTCTGCCCCACAATTGGAGGCGCGATTGCAGGGCTGGGACTGACCTACCTTGCCCCGGCTGCGGCGGGCAGTGGAATCCCACAGGTCAAGGTGGCATACACACTGCGGTCGGGGTACGTGACCGTTCGCGAGACCATTGGCAAGTTCGTGCTGTGCGCGCTGCAAATCGGGTCAGGCGCGTCGCTCGGCCTCGAAGGACCGACGGTGCAGATCTGTGCGGGCGTGAGCAGCATGCTGGCGCGCCTCGTTCGGCTGAGCCCCAAGAACACGCGGCGAATGGCCTCTGTGGGTATGGCGGCAGGCATTGCCGCAGCTTTCAATGCGCCCATTGCGGCGGTAACCTTCACGCTGGAAGAGCTGATCGGCGATCTGGATCAGACCATGCTTTCGGGCGTGATAGTGGCCGCGGCTCTGTCGGCCGTAGTGGAGCACACGCTGATGGGATCCAATCCTGTGTTTCATGTGCAGGGCAACTACCAGCTCACGAATTCTTCGTCGCTGATCTGGTATGCGCTGCTTGGGTTGCTGGCGGCCATTGTTTCGGTGACGTTTACCGATTCGCTGCTCGGCCTGCGCGCCTGGTTCCGGCAGCTGAAGCGGGTGCCGAAATGGGTGCAGCCAGCGCTTGGCGGGGCGGCCACGGGCTCGCTGGCGGTGGCTGGGCTGGCGCTGTTCCATCTGAATGGCATCGCCGGCGACCCCTACGGCACGCTGACGCTGGCGCTGACGGGCAAGATGACCGTTGTGCCCATGGTTGTATTTTGCATGCTCAAGCTGGTGGCCACTGCGTGCTCCTACTCAAGCGGAGGGTCGGGCGGCATCTTCGCGCCCGCCCTGTTCATGGGGTCGATGCTGGGCGGCGCCGTGGGCTACCTGGATGTGATGGTCTTCCACCACTCCACGGATGCGATTGGCGCATTTGCCGTGGTGGGCATGGGTGCGGTCTTTGCCGGGATTGTCCGGGCGCCGATGACTTCCGTGCTGATTATCTTTGAGATGACGGGTGGCTACGGGCTGGTCTTGCCGCTCATGATCGCCAACATGAGCGCGTTTGTGCTGGCGCGGTATTGGCGGCGGGTCCCGATATATGAAGCGCTGCTGGCGCAGGACGGGATCTTCCTGGAACATGGCCAAGGGCCGCACGATCCACCCGACGATCAACTGGCGGGGACGGCCATGGTTGAGGCGTAGAGCGTATCCCCCATAGCAGCCTTACTTCGACGGCGGCTGCATGTTGTACATGAAGTAGGCACGGAGTTCCAGATACGGGCCGTGGAAGTCTCTCGGCAGCGCGGGATAATTTGAGCCGGTGAGCGCACCCCATGCGGCCCGATCGAGCGCAGTGTCTCCTGAGCGGCCCTCAAGGAAGACGCCGTTGGGTTCTACGAGCCGGCCGTTGGGCAGAACCCGGAAGCGGATGACCACCATGCCAGACTTGAGCAGCGGCGGATTGACCTCATCGGGGATCAGCGGATCCCAGGTGTGTTGGGTCTCCTGGTGCCAACGCTGCATCCATGCGCGAAAATCAACGCCCTGTGTGTCTGACAAGATCTCGGGCTCGCCGGTGCCGGCGCCGGGATGACGCGCCAGGCTGCCACCGCCCAGATTGCCTACGCTCCCGGAGCCGGGATTGCGCGACGCATTGCGCATGGCTTCGCGCATCTGGTCGGCTGGATTGTCTGAATTCATGGCAAAGCTGGGGCGCGCAGGCACCGCAGAGGGCCGTGGCGCATCGAGCGCCGGTTGGGGCTGGCTGGGTGGCAGCGGCGCAGGTGTGGGCGCGGGCTGCATGGGAGCAGCAGCAACCGGCTCCGGCTGCTGTTTCGGAGTAGGCGGCGGCGGGGCTGCGCGGTTCAGTGCCTCCAGCGTTTTCTTGTCCACCGTGGTCTGCTTTGGCGGAACGGGCTTGATCACGACTTTGGGATGGATCTCACGGATGGCGTCGGGCAGCGAATCAAGGTAGGTAAGATCCTTGCGCTTCTGAATGGCGTCGATCGGATCGATGACCAGCGGCACCTTGAAGACATACTTGGGAATCCAGGTGATGGCCGAGATAAGCAGGATGTGGAACAAGAGAGCCCAGAGAATGCCCTCCCGAAGACGCGCAAAGCGGCGCTCGTCTTCCAACTCGCTGATCATCTCCAGCAGTTCGTGCGTATCGTAGTCAACCCAGCGGGACCCGCGGAAGTTCGGAGACGGCTGCTCGACCGGCTCGCGGCTGGGCTTGGCCTGGTCGCCGGTGGGCTCGTTCAGGTTGGTTGGCACTTCGCTGGTGGGCATTGGGTTGTGACAAGCCGGGAGAGGCGCAGGGACATCTCTGAGGCTGTTGATCGAGTCCTTCCTGTTTATTCTCTCATTTCGCTCAAGCGGGTGCTCGTCTAGCTGCCCCGTACAATGTTATCTGATAGCTGAGATACGCCATAGACGAAGATGCGCTAATGGTTAAGACGCTCCAAAAGCCGGAAGGGGAACCTGTTTGAAGCCGTTTCTTGCACGAATGATGGCCAAGATGAACCTTGTGGTGCTGCCCTTCCTAGCCAAGTTCGGAATTTGGGGCATTGGCGCGCTGGCTCTACTCGATTCCTCATCGCTTCCCGTTCCGATGGACGCGTTCCTCGCATTTTCTATCTGGAACGACAAGGGTCATTTCTGGCTCTATTGCCTGCTGGCCTCGGTTGGATCGTCGATCGGCGGCTTGGTGCCGTATGGGCTGGGGCGCGCGGGCGGAGAACTCTTCCTGCTCAAGCGGGTGAACCGTGAGCGATTTGACAGGATGCGCATACGGTTTGAGCGCCAGGAGTTTCTCGCCATGATGATTCCGTCGATGCTGCCCCCACCGACGCCGTGGAAGGCATTCGTGTTTGCCGCCGGCGTGTTTGAGATGCCGGTCTGGACCTTCCTGCTGTCAGTGTTTTGCGGCAGGATAGTGCGATGGCTGGTGCTGTCCCTGCTGGTATTGAAGCTGGGGCCGAGTGCTGTGGACGTGGTCAAGCAGCACGGGCTCGCCGTGATGGCCGTGGTAGGGCTGCTGGCGGTGGTGGGATTTGCCGTGTGGTGGTTCCGCAGGAAGCGGTCGGGGAAGCTCCTGGAGGACTAGCCGCTCATTACCAGCGAAGATAGGCAATTTAAATTGCAAAACGGAAAAAGAGGCGCTGCTGGGATCTCCAGCTGGCGCCTCTTTTTTCAGAAGCCTGTTGCGTAAAACAGCAGGATATTGATTCCTACTTTGCAACACCTACGGCCGCAGGCGCAGACTGCATGCGCCGAATCAGGACCGGAATGCCAAAGGCCGCGGCGGCGACCAGCGTGGTGGAGATCAGGTCTTTGCCATAGAAGGGAAGGCCGGCTACCAGGCATGCACCGAGGCCGCCCATGGTGTGGGGGTACATTTCAACGGGGCTGACGGCCCAGACAGCGTAGTTGGAGATCAGGAAGAACGAGGTAGGTCCGAGCAATGCGCCCGCGCCGACCCGCACCACCGTGGTCTTGGAGTGGAGCAGGATCTGGCCCAGAGCCATGGCCGCGATGTACCAGGCAAAGGTGGGAAGATAATCCACCACGCGGAAGCTGTAGTGGTAAACGCTCGTGGTGAGGAAGTAGTCGGTGACCATGAGGACAGCGAGCGGGGCGAGCATCTCCCGCCAGGACCGACGAGCGCCGAAATAGAGCAGCATGCCGCCCACCGCGGTGAAGTTGAACCATCCCGAATGGTGGGGTCCGGCGGCGAGCGCCAGGCGACCGAGAACGGCGATGACTAAGAACAGATATGCAGGCATGGAAACCTCGAACTCTTCGATTTTTCGGTTGAAACTCCCGAATTTGGGGGAACGTCGTCTTCAGGAAAAAATACGCGGAGACGAAACAGGACTTCTTCCATTCTGGGGGTCAGGGGCTGGCGGGTCAACTTTTATTGTTTCACGGCGCGAATAAAGTTTTTGACAACAAAGAAAGCAAGAACAATCGAGGGAGGACAGCGTCGTTGCGACGGCGCGCAGAAAGTCATTTGACGACGAAGACTCAAACAAATCGAGCCGAAGCGGTCCGGCAGTGGCGAATTAGTGCTGCTCCCGGCCATCCATGTCTTCGCCGCCGTCTTCGCGGTTGTCGATGATGTAGACCCAGGCGGTGAGCGGCTTGCGGGCATTTGCTGAACCCGTCCCGAAGAACGAATACCCAAAACGCAGGTCCGTGAATTCGACGGTGGTCCAGGTCCGATTTGGAGGCAATTCGGGCGGAGCCATTCCGGGCACGGGAGCCTGGCCCAGATCGCTGGCCACGGCCCAGGTTCCCCAATCGAGATAGACCTTCCCGAGCTCAGTTTGCCTGGCCGCTTCGACGGCACGATCATCGGCGGGCTTGTAGAGCACGTCCTGCTGCGGGTCGGTTAGGATTTCCCCAGTCCGCGTGTTCACTTCGGCAGTCTGGTAAAAGTCGGGCGTCTCCAGAATCACATGCCAGCGGAACGGGTCGACCGGATACGGCTCAGCAGCCATGCGGGTGATGCGCTCGGAGGCGACTTGCGCGTTGTCGACGAGGGTTAGGGCCTGGCGGTGTTCAGCCCAGCGAAAGCCCCACAGGAAAACCATGCCGATGAGGGCGAAAATAGCCCAACCCTGGCCGCGGTAGAGATTGCGTCGCGCACCAATTTCTCCAGCGACCAGACCCAGCAAAGCAGGCACAACCAGCGCGATCAGCAGCAACGCCCAAATCAGCGGCTCGGCGATGAAAACGAAGCTGCCCGAATACCAGCGGGGGTTGAAGGGGAAAAACGGGCGCAGGCCGTAGTTGTTGGTCCAGTCAAGGAAGAGGTGACTGAGCGCGGCGATGAGGGCAGCGAGGTAGAGCCATCCCCAGTGGACGGGTCGCGGCTGGAGGCGGAGCGGAATGGGCGCGCCAGGATCGATGTTCATGGCGGCAAGCTTGCGCTTGTGTCTGCCTTCCAGCCAAGAACGCAAGAGGGCGACGAGGGCGACGATGACTCCAGCGACAATGGGCGCCGCGAGGAAGGTGTGGGTGATGCCGCGATGATGCTTGAGGGTCTCGACGGGACCGCGGATGGACCAGACGACATCCATGTCGGCGGCCTCAGCGGCGAGGACGGCGGCTAGCGTCGCATAGGCCGATTTGCGGTTCAGGCCGGCGCGGCTGATGCAGGCGCCGGTAAGAAAGTGGGTGACAGGTTCCATAGTGGCTCGAAACCATAGTACGCCGCGGCGGTCGCCTCCTATAATTCACCCCATGGACGAGCCAATGAAACCAAGCCAGAACCCCGCCCAGAGGGCAGAAGAGCTGCGCGCCGAGTTGCGGCGTCACGAGCACCTGTATTACGTGTTGGACGCGCCGGAGGTGACCGACGCCGAGTACGACGCGCTGATGAACGAGCTGAAGAGCATTGAGGCGGCGCATCTGGAACTGCTGACTGCCGACTCGCCAACGCAGCGGGTGGGCGGCAAGCCCGCGGATGGCTTTCAGAAGGTGCGGCATTCGCGGCCCATGCTCTCGCTGGACAATGCGTATTCAGCGGAAGAACTGGCGGATTGGGACCGGCGGGTGCATGAACTGGCTGGGCTGCTGCCCGTGGAGTACATGGCCGAGCTGAAGATGGATGGCTTGAGTGTGGCGCTCCGATATGGTGCTGCGCACGGCGGAGGTTCAAGGTTAGAGGCGGGACTTACAAGGGGCGATGGGCAGACAGGTGAGGATGTGACCTCGAATATCCGAACCATCAAGAGCGTGCCACTTACGGTCTCCGCCGAGAAGCTGGCGAAGACAGGCCTGCCGCAGGCATTCGAGGTGCGGGGCGAGGCGGTGATGCCGGAGAGTGCCTTTCTTCGTCTCAACGAGGAGCGAGAGCGAGAGGGGTTGCCGCCGGCGGTGAATCCGCGCAATGCCGCGGCGGGAACGCTGCGCACGCTGGAACCGAAAATCGTGGCCAATCGCCGGCTGGAGTTTTATTCTTACTTTCTCCTGGTCGAGGGCGACTATTGGCCGCAGGGTCAGCATGCGACGCTGGAGGCGCTGTCCGCCCTCGGATTCCGCGTGAACCCGCGCCGGGAGCTTCTGAAGACGGTCGAGGAGATGACGGCGTTTATCGACAGGGCGGAAGCCGACCGCGCCGCGCTGGGCTACGAGATCGATGGCGTGGTGCTCAAGGTCGACGCCCATGCAACGCAACTGCGGTTGGGCTACACAGGCCGTGCGCCGAGATGGGCGATTGCCTATAAATTCACTGCAAAATCGGGTGTGACCGAGGTGCGCGAGATTACCGTACAGGTGGGCCGCACGGGCAAGCTGACGCCGGTTGCGGAACTGAAGCCGGTGTTCATCGGTGGCACTACGGTGAGCCGGGCCACGCTGCACAATGCCGACTTTATTGACCGTCTGGGACTGCTGGTGGGCGACTGGGTGAAGGTGGAGCGCGGTGGCGATGTGATTCCGAAGGTAGTGGAAGTGTTTACCGACGCTGAGCACCCGCGGGGGATAGTCAAATTTGAATTCCCGACACATTGCCCGGAGTGCCACTCGGAAGTGGTGCGTGCCGAGGGCGAAGTGGACTACCGCTGCGTGAATGCCGACTGCCCGGCGAAGATCCGCGAGAGCCTGCTGCACTTTGGACGGCGATCGGTGATGAACATTGAGGGGCTGGGCGATGCGGTGGTGCAGCAGTTGCTGGACAAGGGGTTGGTGAAGAGCGTCGCCGATCTGTACGCGTTGACCGAGGAACAGTTGACTGCGCTCGATCGCTTTGCAAAAAAGTCGGCGCGGGCGCTGCTGGAGGAGATTCAGCAGTCGAAGAAAGCGGGGCTGGCGCGAGTGTTAATGGGGCTGGGCGTGCGGTTTGTGGGCGAGCGCACGGCGGAGCTGCTGGCCGAGGAGTTTGGATCGATTGAGGCGCTCGAGGCCGCGTCCCAGGAAGAGCTGGAGCGAGTGGAAGAGGTGGGGCCGCGCATTTCCCAGGCGATCCTGGAGTTCTTTCGCCAGCCGGCAAACCTGTCTTTGGTAGCGAGCCTCAGGGACGCTGGCGTGGATATGACGGCTGAGAAAAAGCAGAGGTCGACACAGCTGGTGGGGCTGACATTTGTGTTGACCGGGACACTGCCCACACTGAGCCGCGAAGAGGCCAAGCGACGGATTGAAGACGCGGGAGGGAAGACGGCGGGTTCGGTGAGCAAAAAGACGAGCTATGTGGTCGCCGGAGAAGAGGCCGGATCCAAGCTGGACAAGGCGCTGGGGCTGAAGGTGCCGTTGATTGACGAAGCCGGGTTGCTGAAGTTGCTCGCGGGCGAGACAGCTCAGGCGTAACGGTGAAAGTCGATTGGGCCTCAGGAGCCCGCACGACGGCGGGGGCTGATGTCCGGACGGCGTTCGACGGCGCGAAGCTCGCGCTCGCGCTCGCGATCCCAAGCTTCGGCGCGCCAGTTTCGCGAAGAGTAGCGTGGCGCCTCTTCGACCGGCGCAGGTGGGTCGGACGACAACGCCACTGCCGGCCTGGCAGGCATGGCCACGAGTTCGGCCGCGGGACGGCCGATCGGGCGCTTGGGAACTAATGGCGCTGGCGGCGTAATGAGGCGCGCTGACGACCCGAATTCTTCCGGCCCGGGCGAGGCATATCCCGACGACTCATAGGCCGTGGATGAAATCAGACTGGCATTGGAGTCGGCTGCCAACGGCTGCACCGAATCCTCCGCGTTCCCCGCCTGCATGCGCACGGATAGCGTTCTGGCCATAAACTCGTCCACCAGCTTATGCAGGCAGGTTTGCCCGCACAGGTGCTTCATGCCGGGGCGGAGTCGGTTACGAGAGTTCCACCCGCTGACGCGCAGTTCCCCCCCCTGCTCAAATGCGACAAACCAGTGGTTCGTCTGCTTCTTTTCCGTTGCGCAGATGTCACATGATATCGCCTGCCGGATCACCCTGTTTCCCCCAGTCCGCACAGTCCTTCCGCGGCTTTAAATGTTAACGCTGTTCCCTTGCTGGAAAGAGTTTCTTCAAGCTTGCTTCCCAGCCAGCCAGGCGACCTAATTTGAAAATTCCTGGGATTCGCCCTCTTTCATTTCATCGCGCAATGGAGCGTAAGGGGTGAGATGGGAATGGAAAGAATGAGTGAATGAGTCAATTCTGAACTGCTGAATGTAGAGTGGTTCTAAATTGGAACTCAGAATGAAAAAGGCACCCACTTTGTGGATGCCTTGTTCCTCTCGCTGTGCGCCGGACTGGAGTTAAGCAACAGACCGTCTACTGACGCGGAGCAAAGTAGCCCTTCTTGGCTCGCACCTGGTAGCGCCGGTCGTTGCAATAGAGATAGATAGATCGGAAGGCTCCATCGTATTTGAAATCTGCCGGAGTGTAGGTGAGGGCGTACTGGCTGCGCAGTTCCTCTTCAATGTTCTTGAAGCTGGTGGACATCTCTTCCACCGAAGGCGGAAAAAAGGCGGTCCCACCGGTCTCTTCGGCCATCTTGGTCAGCACTGCGTCGCCCTTGCCGCGGCTCGGGGTCCAGTTGGTGCTGATGGCGTAGATGATGGTCTCGGCGCGCTGACATTCCTTGATCGCTTCGTCCGGATATACGCGGCTCTGATTGTCGTCGCCATCGGAGATGAGCACCATGGCCTTGCGCACTGGCTCCTGGCCTCGCGAGACATCAAGCAGCTTGTCGCGGCAGGCTGTGTAGACGGCGTCAAACAGCGCCGTGCCGCCGCCGGGGCGCAGGCGATTGACGCCGGTTTCCAATGCGTCGATGTTGTTGGACCAGTCCTGGGTGACGGTAGGAGTGACATCGAATCCCATCACGAACGCGCGGTCGCTGCGGGCTTTGAGAATGTCGAGCAGGAACTCGGTGGCCGATTGCTGCTCGAACTGGAAGCGCGAGCGGATGGAGGTGCTGGCATCAATCACAATGCCGACGCGCAGTGGGAGATTGATCTGCTGGTGGAAGGAGTTCACCTTCTCCGGGGCGCGCTGGTTGTCGAGAAGTGCAAAATCGCTCTGCTGCAGGTTGGGAATGTAGTGGCCATGCTTGTCAGAGACGGTGAAGATGAGATTGACCTCGTTGACACCGAGGTGGACGATGGTGGGCGTCTCATCGGGCTGCGCCTGGCCTGCTGTCGCTGGTGCCTGCTGGGTTGCCGCGGGCTGTGTGGGAACCGGGGCTGGCGTGGCGGGTGAAGCTGCCGGAGGCGTTGCTGGTTGCTGAGCAGGCGCTGCGGCCAAAAAGAACGCCGCGACAAGCATAAGGCCTATTAGGTTTCGATTCATAGCTTCCTCATTTTAGCAATCACGGCTGCCAAGCCGCATATCCGGCAAATCCTTTGCATCGTTATTTCAAGGGCACAGCGGGCGCGCCCTCATCCAGCCTGGCAAGGAAGCTCTCCAGTTCCTCGGGCAGCGGCGCTTCGAGTTGCAGCACCTTGCCCGTCTTCGGATGGGGAAACTCCAGCCGGGCCGCATGCAGGAAATTCCGTCCGAGCCTTAGCCTCTCTGGCTCCGCCTTCCGCCGCGCGGCCTTGGATTGCGCAGCCTGCGCCACAACTTGGTCGGTAAGCTGCCCTGCTCCACCGTAAAGCGTGTCACCCACTACCGGATGTCCAATAGAAGCCATGTGGACCCGGATCTGATGCGTGCGCCCAGTCTCGATTCGGACGCGAACCAGCGTGAACTTGCCAAAGCGATTGGCAAGACGCCGGACAACCTCGTAGTGAGAGACTGCGGAGCGGGCATTTTCGTTAGGCTGGGTGGTCATGCGGGTTCTTCGGACAGGATCGCGGCCAACGGATGCGTTGATGGTTCCACGGGGGCGCTCGACAGTGCCTTGCACAAGAGCGACGTACGTCTTCTTGATCTGGCGGCTGGAGAACATCTCTCCGAGTGCAGCATGGGCTCGATCGTTCTTGGCGACCACGATCAAGCCGCTGGTCTCCTTGTCGAGCCGATGGACGATTCCTGGTCGCAGGTCGCCACCGGTAGAGGAAAGCTTCTTGAAGCGGTGCATGAGCGCGTTGACCAGCGTGCCCTTGCTGCGTGCATCTTCGTTCTGGCCTGATCCGGCGTGGACCATCATGCCGGCAGGCTTGTTGACCACGGCCAGGTCGGCGTCTTCATAGACAACGTCGAGGGGAATGTCTTCCGCCGTCGCTTTGAGCGGCGCGGGATGCGGTTCGCCGGTAATGGTAATCTGCTCCCCGCCGCGCAGTTTCATAGAAGCTTTTTCGCGCTCGCCGTTCACCAGAACATCGCCCTGATCCATGAGCATTTGCACTCGCGAGCGGCTTACGCCATCAAGGTGCGCGGCGAGATACAGGTCAAGACGCTGGCCTGCCGACTCCGCCGGAACTTCGATCGTTTGCCGCACTTGATTCGATCCCGGTTCCAAGGCTTCAAACATGTGTTGCCTCGCTTCGTACCTCTGGCGCGTTGGATGCGGTTTGTGAAGGCTGCGGCTTGCGTTCCAGTAAAACCACCGCACCGGCAAGCACAAAGAAAATCGCCGCGACCTGCGGACCATCTAGCGCACCGCCGAACAAGACGCCGCGTCCCTCGGTATCGCGCCAGAATTCAGTAATGTAAATGGCAATGCCGGCACCGAGCAGCCACAGGCCCGCAATATCTCCCTGCCGACGGCGGGCGGGTAGCCACACCAGCAGCAGCAGCGACAGCGTGACATACGAGAGTGCGGCATAGGCCTGAACAGGCTGCAGGGGAATGCCCAGTGGCGTGCCGCTCCAACGCGAGGCGAGCATGTCGTTGTAGGTCACGGCCCAGCGGACGGTTGTTGGGGTTCCGTATCCTGAGCCGGCAAGCAATGCGCCGAGTTGCTCGAATGCCAGGCCAAGCGCGAGCGGTGCCGCCAGCGCATCGGCCGTGGCCGCAAGGTTCATGCGCTTCCTGCGCGCATAGACAAATGCTGCACCAGGGCCGGCGAGCGCGCCTGTTGCCCCAAGCAATGGATGATGAATCATGGCAATCGAAAGCATCCATCGCGGATGAATTCGCAAGGCGCTCCAGTTGGCTGCAACCAACAACAGCCGCTGGCACACAAGCGCCGTAAACAGGGCAAACACGCAGAGGTTCCACACCTGCGCCGTGCTTACGCGGGCTATCCGCGCCGTCCGTTGCGCGAGCAGCAGCGCCAGCAACATGCCGAGGGCCGAGAGCGCGCCGTACGACGGAATGACGATACCACCGATGTGAAAGAGGACTGGATGCACCTGAGTCAGGATACGGCATTTGAACAGCAGGGTGCGCTAGAGGCCTTGAGAAGTAGAATCCGACCCACTGGGCCGTGAGCGATGTGCTGGTGAACCCGTCCTTAGACGGTGGAGCTCTCCGCGGTTCATTAGGCATTCCGGACTGGCGGACACGGCACACAGAACCGATTGTCGAGTCGAGCCCCTGTTCATGATTATTGGTTCAACCAGCGTTGATCACCCACCTGCTTTGCAGGCCGGTTTCTATTGCGGATAGTACGGGTACTGACAAAGAATTACAAGGCCTTGTGCTGGGCATGCGCGATGTGCTACGTTCTTTGCCCCGCTCCTGAAAGGTATCGATGACGAACATTTGAATGTTGTGGCGTGTTGGCCCGTTGCACTGTTTCTACGATCCAGTCTTGAGATCTTCTTCCAGCACCTCATCCAAAAGGCCGCGCATACTGACGGCGCGCGCATGGCCAGGCTGCGTCTCCGAGATACCGGCCTGGGTCAGTTCATCCGCTAGATTCAGCGCGGCGAGCACAGCGACGCGCAGTGAGTCGACGGTGCGCCCGTGTGCGGCGACTGCGCGCATTTTGCTGTCGACGCGCGCGGCGAGTTCCCGGATATGGTCCGCGTCCTGGCCGGACAGATGATAAACCTGGTCATAGATTTCAACCGTCACATAGCCGCTTGCTTTTGCCTGCGGTTCCTCAGCCATGCTTGCCTCCCAAACATCGTAGTTGCCAACGACTTTCCACAGAATTGCGGACTACAACTCCAATGCGTCAAGCTGCGCCAACAAACGCTCGACGCGTTCCCGCACATGATCGCGCTCAACGCGCAGAACACCGAGTTCCTTTTCTAACTGGTCCGCCAGCGACGCCTGTTCATGCAGTTGTGCTTCAGCGCGCGCGGCCCGTGCTTCAGCCGCAGCACGTGCTTGCCGCTCGCGCCGCACCACTTCCACAGTGCGCAGGACGCGTTCTTCGAGCGCCGAAAAATCATTCGCGCTCAGGGTCACTGTCGCCGGTTCTTCCGGCTCTTCCGCTTCCTGCGGCTTCCGCTCCACCTCAGATTCCCGATCGTCATTCAACGCCGAACCCCATGAAAACTCGGTCATAGATAATCCTCGACTCTTTCCGCCTTACCGGTGCAAGTATAGCGCCGATCACGCTTGTTTAGGTGCTAACTCCTGAGCCGCGCGCCCGCTTTGCCAACGGCGCCCACCACCTGTGTCTGGAACGCCTGCAACTCTTCTTCGCGCAGCGTGCGATCGGCGGCCTGGAACGTGGTGCCGAGCAGCAGGGAATAATCGCGTGCGCCGAGTTTGGCGTCACGAAACACCTCGCGAACACGCCAGTCGACCAACTCGGGAATCTCCAAGCTGCCAAGCGCCTGGTCCAGCTTTTCCCAGGCAATGGTCTCATCCAGGACAAGAGAAAAGTCGCGGCGCACCGGCTGAAAGCGGGAAACCTCCCTGGCGATAGGCCTGCGCAGCGATAGTGCGTACAGCCGATCGAGATAGAGTTCACCCACCAGCACCGGTTCTTTGAGCTTGCGCGCGGCAGCCTCACGCGGATGCAATTGGCCGAACCAGCCGACAGTTGTGCCATCGACGGCCGCGCGCGCTGACCGATAGGGATGCAGCCACTCAGGCGTGAGTCCAGCCTCCGCCGGAAAGGAATCGAAATAAATGGCGCGCGTCTGGAAGCGGCCCAGCACCTGTTCGACCGCACCCTTCACATCGTGGAAATCAATCGCGCGTGACGGATGGAGAGCGCCCTGCTCCGGCAGGTTGCCCACTGCGCCGAAGGCTAAGGCTGGGCGCTCTTCCACCTTCTCAGTAGTCCCGCTGAACACGGTGCCCAGTTCGAACAGGCACACGTCACTGACGTCACGATGCAGATTGCCGGCAATCATGGTAAGCATGCCAGGCACCAGCGAGGGGCGCAGCACGCCTGCTTCTTCGCTCAAGGGGTTGCCCAGGGGAACCACCAGGCCGGGCTGCGGTGCGGTTAGTGCCGCCTCGGCCACCGAACAGAAGGTACTGGAAATGGCTTCATGAAATCCTGCAGCAAGCAGCATGGTGCGCATGGCGGACTCTTTTTGGGCCGTTGGCAATGCGAGGACGTTGGCGCCTGAGGTAGGCAGCGTGTTTGCAAAGCGGTTGTAGCCGTACACGCGGGCGACTTCTTCGATCAGATCGATCTCGCGGTCGAGGTCGAGCCGCCAGCTTGGAAGAGAAACTTGCCACTCGCCTTCTGCGCTGGGCCTGAGCGCGCAGCCGAGCGCGGTGAGGACGGCTTCCACCGATGCGGCGCTGATACCCTCAGCATCGACGGTTGTTCCCAGGATGCGGTGGATTTCCGAGAGAGCGAGCGCGACAGGTTTGCGATTGGCGGTGCGCGCCTCCCATACGGGGACGCGGACATCGACGAGGTCGCCTTCGATGGAACCGCCGTTGGCAAGCAGGATGCTGCTGACAAGCGCCGAGGCGAGCGGGTCGGCGTGGTAGTCTGCGCCCCGTTCAAAGCGATGGCTGGCGTCGGTGTGCAGGCCGTGACGGCGCGCTGTACGGCGCACGGCCATCGGCTCGAACCAGGCCGCTTCGACGAGGACATTGGTTGTCGCAGGGGTAATCATGGTGTCCCACCCGCCCATGACTCCAGCCAGCCCGAGTGGCTTGGCATGGTCGGCGACGATCAGGTCTTCGGGATCGAGAGTGCGCTCGACGCCGTCAAGGGTCTTGAGCCTTTCCCCTTTGCGGGCGCGGCGAACGATGATACCGCCTTCAATCTTGTCGAGGTCGAAAGTGTGCGTGGGCTGGCCCATGGCGAGCCACGCGTAGTTGCTGGCGTCGACAGCGTTGGAGATCTTTTTCTGCTCGAGCAGCGCGAAGTAGGTGGAAACTTCCGCGCCGGAGAACCAGTCGCGGGAGTCGCCAATGGCGATGTTGCGCAGCACGCGCGCGGTGAAACGGCCACAGGCGTCTTCCGCTTCAATGCGAACCGAAAACGGCTGGGCACAGGGCCTCGCTTGAGGAAGCGGATAGGAAAGAGGCGAGAGCGGCAGTTCGTAAATCGTTGCCGCCTCGCGGGCAACGCCGAAATGGTTCATGGCATCGACGCGGTTGGTTGTGATGTCCATCTCATACAGCGAGCCGTTGCCGGGACCGAGATCGTAGACTCCTTCAACGGCAATGCCGCGCAGAGTGAGGTCGTCGGCGAGTTGGGCGTCGTCGACTGGCAGGTCTGGCAAATACTCTCTTAGCCAATTGGTGAGGATCTTCATTTCCTGTTTTCTCTTTCAGCGAGTCAGCAGCGCTTCTCGCTCCGGCAAGTCAGCAAGTCAGCTCTAGGCCGTGGCCAGCACTCCGATCAACCCGTTGATCAGTTTCCCAACTTCCGATGACAGGTCGAGCAATGTCTCGGCAATTCCAGATTGAAAGAAGGCCAGGCTGTTGGCAAGTTCGGTTTGCGTTTCCAATTCATTCAGAGCGGCGCAGGCTGACCCGACCCCTTTCCGCATTTCAACGTCGTTCAGCCTTCCGTGCGCCTCCGCGATGTGACTTGCAACGCTTACCGCTGATCGACGAATTTGCATGCGCAATCCAAATGTCTCAGAGTTTGGAAATGTTTCGGTGTGTTGGTAAGCCAATCTGGCGAGGTCCATGGCTTTCTGCCATGCGATCAGATCCCGACAATGCCTTGTTCTGCTCATTCTTGCTGACTCGCTGACTTGCTGGCGCGAAGCGCGCTGGCTTGCTAAACAAACTGCCCCAAGAATCTCATATCTCCAACGTAAAACTGGCCTATCTCGCTGATGCCGTACTTCATCATCGCGATCCTCTCAACGCCCATGCCGAACGCGAATCCGGAGATCTTTTTCGGGTCGTACGCCGGCTGTTTTTCAGCGGCGAAAGCGAACACCGCGGGGTCCACCATGCCGCACCCCAGCAGTTCAATCCAGCCCGAGTTCTTGCACTTCCGGCAGCCCTTGCCCCCACAGAAGATGCAGCTGATTTGCACGTCGGCGCTTGGCTCTGTGAAAGGGAAGAACGAAGGAAAGAAGCGCGTTTTCACGGCCGAGCCAAACAGGGCCTTCATGGCGTGGTCGAGCGTTCCTTTCAGGTCGCTGAAGGTGATGTTGGTGTCGACGCAAAGGCCTTCCACCTGGTGAAAGATCGGCGAGTGGGTGGCGTCCTGCGCGTCGTTGCGGTGGACTTTACCCGGAATGATAATCCGCACCGGAGGCGCCTGCGACTCCATTGTCCGCATCTGTACTGGCGAAGTGTGCGTACGCAGCAGGAGCCGATCGCGCAGCGGGCGGCGCTCCTGATTGGCGATGACCAGCGTGTCCTGCGTATCGCGCGCGGGATGGCCCGGCGGGAAGTTCATGCTCTCGAAGTTGTAGAAGTCGGTTTCCACCTCGGGCCCGACGCCAACCGAGTAGCCAAGCGCGGCGAAGACGCTGGTGATCTCGTTCAGGGTCTGGGTGATGGGGTGTTCGGCGCCGGTCAGGCGGCAAGTGCCAGGGAGCGTAATGTCGATTGCCTCGGCGGCGAGGGTAGCGTCGGTTGGGCCCGCGCCCGCAGCCTGGTCCAGCAAGCCTTCCACCAGCATTTTGAGGGCATTGAAGCGCAGGCCAAGCGCTTTTTTGGCCTCCGGCGGCGCAGCCTTGAGCCAGCGGCCAGAGATTTCGGTCAGGCGACCCTGTTTGCGGCCAAGCCATTGCAGGCGGAAGGCTTCTACCTCGGGGGCGCCAGTCAGCGCCGCCTCCGCGCGCGCCTGTGCTTCCACCGCGGCGAACGCCCGGTCAAGGGAATCATCATCAAATGCTGTCAGATTGGGAATCTCGTCGTTAATCATGCGAAACCCCAGAATAAACCATTGCATTGCCACTGCATGCAGCAGACGCGGGAGCTAAGGCGACCGCCTTTGTCCTGAGGCCTGCCGGGGACCGAGGGCCTTCCGGGTGATATGCGTGGCACAGATGCAAAACGGCCCGGAATCCTCAGGATTCCGGGCCGCTGACTTGCTGACTTGCTGCGCTTACGCGGCTTGCTTTTCGGCGGCCAGCGCGGACTGGGCTTTATGGACCAGGTCGGTAAATCCGGCGGCGTCCTTGACGGCGATGTCGGCGAGGATCTTGCGATCCAGCTCAATGCCGGCTTTCTTGAGGCCGTTGATGAGCTGCGAGTAGCTGAAGTTGTTTAGCTTGGCGGCGGCGGAGATGCGGACGATCCACAGGGAGCGGAACTGGCGCTTCTTCTGCTTGCGGCCGGTGTAGGCAAACTTCAGGCCGCGCTCGACGGCTTCCTGGGCTGCCTGGTAGAGCTTCGATTTGGTAAGGAAGTAACCACTTGCCCGGTCAAGAATCTTCTTCCGGCGGTCATTCCTTTTCGTGCTGCGTTTTACGCGTGGCATTGTTTCTTCTCCATTTGGTGAGTCGGTTAAGCGGCTGGAGGCAGGAGGCTTAGGCCCGTTGGGCATAAGCTATAAACCTCTTCACTCGCTATGCATGCCTGAAATCTCACCGGGGAACTTTTCCTTGTCCGGTGGGGGCCATATCGCGATGGCCCATCAGCTTCTTCAATACGGCACCCTCGGAAACGAGGACCGCCCGAAGCGCCTCAGGCGTAGGGAATCATGCGCGCTACCTTCTTGTAGTCGCCGTCGGAAACCAGCAAGGTCTTGCCCAGCTTGCGTTTCACTTTGGGTGACTTCGACGTAAGGATGTGCCGCGTCTTCGTCTGGCCCCGCTTGATTTTGCCGGTACCAGTCTTGCTGAAGCGCTTGGCCGCGCCCGTATGGGTCTTCAACTTGGGCATTTTCTTCTCGTTTTCGGTTTATCGAGGCTGGCCGAAAACTGACTGGCCAGCCCAACCGGGTTGCCCGTGAGACAGGGACTTCCCTGCCCTCTTGAGGCTTCGACCAGTATAGCGCAACCCGGGTTTTTGGGCTACTGAAAGGTGGACTCTACTCAATTTGTAGGCTTTCCAGCGGAATAGGTATCGCATTCCACGCCGCACCACAGACGGTGGGGGAATCGTATTGGAAATCGAAGACCACATTGTGATTGGAATCGAGTCCGATCAGCCGCGCCGCCGTAAGATTGTCGGCGGCAGCAAAATCGACCAGAAATGTATTCCCGGAAGCTTCATAGCTGCTTCCGCAAACCTCGGAATAGATGCTCTGTCCGTAGTTGAAGCCCCAGACCTGCTGGGCGGTCATGGCAGCGGTATTGATGGAGTAGGCGGACACTTCGCTGTAGCTTCGGGTTATGCCGCTGGGCTCTCCCGCGGGTTGGTTGATACTTCCGTACCCATCGTTCATCACCATGATGTAGCCGTCGGAGGTAATTGAAACCGCATGTTGACCAATCGGGTAGTCGCCGCCCGGGGCTAGGGTAATGGCTTTGGCCCGGAGCGACGGAAAGGTATACCAGTATTTGGTCGGATCACCGAAAATCCAGACAATTTGTTGAGTTTCGTAATTTATCTTAATGAGGAAATTCTCGCGGCTTGAGACGATGACGGTGCTATCGCTCGGGTCGTAGGTGCTGGCGTTCACGTGAAACCAGTCGACGCCGGGGCGTACGAAAGCGCTCGCGTCGTCGCCGTTCGCCTCCATGTATTTGGTTAAAATGTCGGCCATATCGAAGATTTGAACCGGAGGCTGACTCACAGATGGCGAAACGTCTGCGACAATGTCCAGCTCGTTGGTTCCCAGGTCGTCGGTTCCACTGAATTCAGCCAGGACACCATTTGGACTGGGATCGATGTTGTGGGTGAAGGAAGTGAGAAGAGGCTGCGGAAGCTGAACAGGCAGCGCGGTCTGCGTGCCGTCAAATTGAAGCTCGATGAAAGATGAATTGGTCTGGCTGCCAATGAGGAATTTCCCATATTCGAAATAGGAAGACGTTGAGTTGGACACTCCAGGGACCACCCAGCGAACCTGACCATCCGTATCGACGATGACCGGCGAGCCAACGGCAGACTTCAAGATGAAGAAGTTGAATCCCAAGCTGCTTCCGGGCGTCCTGGCTTTGACGATGGTGGGGTTGAGATAAATGCCGGTTGGATCGGTGTATGACGTGGTGGATATTTGATTCTGGAGTTGCTGCACCGAGCCATCGGTAAACGTTAGCTCGTAAGTCACCTGGTTCTGGTACCCGGCGTACAGGCCGAAAACGGGGAGATTCATCAAACTGTTCTGCAGGTAGCCGCGGCTGGAGAGAGCAGCCCTGCCCCAGTTGACGCTGACTGGAGAAGACACCGCATTGGGCATGGCCGCGATTGTGAATGACACGGACGTCACATCGTTGACACTCGTCCCGGAAAGCTGCACCGAGGCGACGAAGGGAGTGACACCGGGCTGACTTGCGGTGATCGCGATATCGCTTTGCTGCGCTTGAGATCCAGACGCTGCTGGAGTTTTGGCAGAGTTGGCCGATCCCCCGCCACATCCGTAAAGCGATAAAGTCAGGCTGATTGCCAAACCACCCTGTAAAACACGCTTACCGCATGCAATGCTCAACATTCCTCCCTTTTAACGCTCGAAACGTCTATTTTTCGCAATTCGCTGCACGATCATCCGCACTGTTTGTCAGGACCGGCAACACATTGATCAAGCTGAAGGTACAATCCAACCAAATTGACGACGAGCCCTCCCGGCTGCCTGGCTGTATTTGTCTCGGCCCGGCAGGATATACCACCCGATTTGGCTGCTCAGACCAGCTCTGCCTTGAGGAAGAAATGCTATGGGAACGGGAGAAACCCTCTCCCGATTGCTGAAGTGTGTTGCGAGATTTTCCTCGAGATCCTTTTCCTGTTCGGGTGCGCAAAGGTAGACGTGGGGAAGCTGAAAATCTCCTGATCCGGATCTCTCGCGGCGAGCATTCAATAGCTCATCAATTCACTCCGTTCAAATTGGGTGACGGAAAAAAGAGATGGGGGTTTACAGATTCTCTTAACAGGACTCTGCCTTGAGAGCTTTTCCAGCGATCGCAGGTGCGTACCGGGCTTCCAGGTAGACAAAATGCGGGGCATCCGGCTCCCCGGGATTTGTGAACAGGGGAACACGACGGCTGCACAATGATCCAGTTGCAAGCCGAGCGACGCGAGCAGCTCAGTGAGCAACCTTCGTCACTGGAAGTGGTAGAGCCGGACGGTCTCAGTCGAGATTGCGAAGGGGCTGAATCTCCACCCTTTGCCCTGATCGTTTTCGTCACCGTTGAGCCGCCGGCCGGGAATCCACTTGCCATCTTCGAAGCCGCCTTCGTCCACAGCCGCAATACCAACCTTGGGGCGGTTCGAATCCAGAGGCGTGAAGGAGACGCGGAATCCTTTGCCGACGCCGAGAAACTCATCTTTGCCAGTGGGCAGGATGAGTCCGAAGCCGCTTTCAGCGGAATGGCCGAAGATTTCGTCGAGCGAAACGTGAACGATGTAGCCGCTGATTTTGAAGTCGGCGGAAGGATGAGCTTTGTCGAGCACGAAGCCGCGGACGTCGCCTGCGGCCTGGTGGGCCAGGATCTGCGGCGCGATGCTTTCGATTGCTTTGTAGCTGGCGGCGAGTTCGCCCTTGTCGTCCCGCTGGGTTTCAATGGCGAATGGCGAAAACCCCATGGCAGCGTGCTCGCCGACAGCATAAAACACGTTGGCCGCGCCGGCGGGACCGCCGTTGGTCTCAGGCATATACAGCGGGTTGCCATCGCGATGATATCGCTGGCACCATTCGGCAAAATTTGCGGCGTAGAGATCAGGGGAATAGAAGTCTAGCCCCCGGCCCGATGCAGGCGCGGCGGCGCGCCAGATGTCCATGACGCGGGGCTGCGGGCCGCCGCTGGGGTAGTCGCCTGGTGACGTTGTCTCTCCGCCGAGCCAGGTGTTGACGTACATGGGAAGGTCGTAAGCTGCCTTGCCTTTGGCGGCGACGGCATGGACAAAGCGGGCATAGTTCCAGGCCATGAAGATTTCGTCGGCCCGGTTGGTCGAGCCGAACACCTCGGCCCAGGTGCCTGAGGTTTTGTCCCCGTTGGTGTCCCAGAGTTCGCGCAGATCGGGATAGAGGTTAGTGTGGTGAGCCTTCAGGTAGGCGGTCAGTTCGGATGGAACTGCCGAAGCGAATGCCTTGTTGGCGGCATCGGAGCGGTCGCGCGAGTCGCCAAGGATGCCGACCTCGTTCTCTACCTGCATCATCACCACCGTATGATCCTGCGCGTCGACTTGCTTGATGTGCTGCATGAGGGCAGCGAAGGCGCGGGCATCGGCATCGCGCGTAGAAGCAGCGGCGGGGCTGAGGATTTCAATCTCTGCGCTGTGTTGAATCACGCGCGGAAAGCGCCTGGTATCCTGCTTGACCCAGACGGGCGCGTAGCTGGACATACCGTTCTTCCACGAAGCGAGCCAGAGGAAGACGACGCGCTGGTGCTCGGCGCGGGCCTGCGCGAGCAGTCCATCGACCAGCGAGAAATCGTAGCTGCCTTCGCTGGGTTCGATGAGTTCCCAGCTCAGCGGAGTAACGACGGAGTTCAGTCCCATGGCGGTGAGTTTCGGCCAGATGGGCTTCATGTAGTCGAGGCTGGACGAGGAAGAGTTGTGCAACTCGCCGGAGAGCATCAGGAAGGGCTTGCCGTCGACAATGAGCTGGATGGCGGCGCCGCGGGTTTCAAGATGTGGAGCCGGGTCTTGCTGGGCGAAAAGCGCAACGTTTACAAGACAGGAGAAGAGCAGCGCGGTTGGCAACACAAAAAGTCGGTTTCGCATAACGCAAGGGAGTCTACCACAGTATCTTTTCTCGGAATTTCGCTGATAATGTGCGTGCACTCGATTTGGGCTTGAGTTTCAATTCGGTCAAGGCCCGAGGAAGATTGCCGGCTTGGCCTCTTGTTCTCTGCGACGCCGGGCCGTAGCTTTAATGCGTGGCTATCTTATCTGTTGATCTCGCATATCGCAGTTGGGCCGATCTGGGGGTGGTTGTGCTGCACCGGGGACCTATTGGGCAAACCCCTTCACAGTCTGGGCGCATGTCCGGTTCCATTGGCTGCGAAATCGTGTCGCTGGCAGACGCAGGCGACGGGCGCTGCGCTGTGGACGCGAATCTGCTGGCTGGACGCATCAATCACCTGTGCAACACACGCGGAATCCGGGTTGTAACGCTCGACGGGCCGCAGGCGTGGAAGTCGCGGACCAACGGGTTGGAGCACTCGCGGGTGAGTGAGCGGCAACTGAATACGTCGGCCAAAACGGGACTGCCAGGGATGGTAAAGCCGGTGACCTACCGGGCCTTCGCCGAGTTCTGCCTGGACGTGTACGACGCGCTTTGCCGGCGTGGATGGAAACGATTGGAGACGAAGGACCAGCCGGGATCGCCGCAGGACCGTGTGCTGGTGGAGAGCTATCCGCATGCAGCGTGGAAGTCGTTGGGACTGAAACCCCTGCCATCGAAACGGCGGGCGAAAGTGAGCGATTTGGCGGAGGCATACGGCGCTTTGAATGCACTGATCCCGATAACCACCAACCGGCCGCCGAACCACGACCAGTTGCAGGCCATTGTGGGCGGGCTGCCGGGTCTGGCTCTGGAGGAACACAATGCTGCGGGGGCGCGCATTGTGGGGAATCCGCCGCGCCGCGAGGGCGGCCACTGGCGGGAGGGGTTTATTGTGATTCCCGTGCCGCCACCTGGTCCTGGATGGCTGAGAAGCATGCACTGGCTGGACTAGGCATTGGCATTGCATGCAGCAGAGGGCGCTGACGCGCCAAGCTTGGGTGGTGGAGTGGCGTGCTTTCCCACCCTTGCGCTCAAAAAACGCGCAAATATGGGGCACCCAGTTTCAATGGCGATTAGGGCTTGGCGGTGGCGAAGGCTTTATTGATGAAGTCCACGATGCGCTGGCGGCCGTCGAAGCCGTGCCAGGGCTCGGGCGACGGGCGGCCGAAGATGCCGCCGGCAAGCGGACCGTGGTTTTCTCTGGGGTAGGTCACCAGTTCCACCGGGACTCCTTCCTGACGAAGAGCGCGATACATCTCCTGCGATTGGCCCAGAGGATCGGTGGAGTCGCTGTCACCCTGAATGAGCAGGAAAGGTGTTTTGGCGTGGGCAGCGCCGGAAAGCGGGCTCTGCCGCCAGGCGTCTGCCATGTGCTCCCACGGCTTGCCGAAGTACCAGCGGTCGTACCAGGAGCCGCCCTCGGTGCCGTATTCGCTGAACTGGTCGATTACAGGAGCGCCGCTGATGATTGCCTTGAAGCGGTCAGTCTTGCCTTCCACGAAGCCTGCCATCTCGCCGCCGTAGCTGTAGCCCATGAGAGCCATGCGAGCGGGGTCGAGGGGGTAGTGGGCGAGGGCGTAGTCGACGCCGGTCATTACATCCTGATAGTCGCCGCCACCAAGATCGTTTTTGTTGGCTGCGCCGAATTTGACTCCATAATTTGAAGACCCGCGCGGATTGGGACGAAGAACGGCCCAGCCATGGCCAACGAGGAAGGCGGCGTAGGGGTCGTTGCGGTCTTCAAAAGCACCGAAGGGACCGCCGTGGACATCGACGATGAGCGGGACTTTGGTTGTGGCTGAGTCAGCGGGAGGCAGGTAGAGCAGGCCTTCGACGGTGAATTCGCCGCTTTGCCAGCGGACCAGTTCCGGCTTGACCCAGCGGAGATTGGCGGGGGCGAGGTCGGGCGTGGGCAGCGTCTTGCATGGGTCGCCCAGATGCGAAGCGAAGCATAGCTTTTCTTCCATTCCACCTTGGTCGCCAAGCCAGACCCATCCGGTCTGCCTGGGATTGGTGGCGAGACCGCTGACCACGGCTGAGCCGAGGTCGATGGGGGCGGGAGCGGACTTGCCGTCGACGGCGATGCGGACGGGGGTTGAGCGGGTCCCAATGGCTGCGGCGGCGACGAGCGTGGTGTTCGACTCGAAAGTGAGACCGTGGCCACCGATCTGGCCGAGGAAGCCGGAGGTGAGGGGGATGATGGGAGTGCCGGAGGACTGTTTAGGGAGAGCGAAGAGTTCGTCGTAGCCGGGCGGGGCGTCTTGTGGAGTTTGGGCGGCGAAGACCATGGTGCTGTCGTCCGGCGAAAAGTCTATTCCGCTGACGGTCGGGGGGACCATGCTGAGGCGGGTGGGCTTGTCGGGACTGGCGGCATCAACCAGCCAAGCATGGCCGGAGGGGCCGAGGTCGGAGAGGTTGTTGGGCAGTTCGGTAATGGCGAGCATGCGGTCACCCGAGTGTGACCAGCCGGCACCGCCTACATTGGGGCTGAGAGCGACAGGCTTGAGGCCGCCGTCGAGTGAGCCATCGGGCTTGAGCGCGGCAAGGTAGAGGCGGGCCCCGTGAATCTCGTGATCGACGAGGGTGGCGTCGGCCTTGGCGTCTTTTTGCTTCTTCTCGCCCGGGGTTTCCGGGTCATTGGCCAGGACTAACAGCCATTTGTTGTCGGGAGAGACTTCGTACCCGCCGACATCGATGGGCAGGGCCTCGGGGGCGGCGTCGGGCTTCTTGTCATCTGGCTTCTTGTCGTCTGGTTTTTTGTCTTCCGACTTATTGTCGGAGGGCTTTTCGTCTTTTTTCTTGCCTTTGTCGGCATCGGCGGGGGGAATTGCTCCGGGAAGCTTGGACTCGTCAACGGGAGGCAGGATCTTCAGGTCGTAGGGCGAGGCTTCGCCGCCGCGCAGGTCGAGACGGTAGAGCTGGGAGTGTTCGCCGCGATGGGCGACGAAGAAGATGGCTGTTCCATCGGGAGACCAGGTTGCGCTGCGCTCTCCACGCTTGTCAGACGGCGGCCCGAAGGTTAGCTGGTGAGGCTTTTCTTGTCCATTCGTGGAGTTGATCCAGATGTGAGCCTTGGCTCCGTCGGCTGTGGATTCGGTGACGATAAAGAGAACCTGGGATGCGTCAGGCGAGAGGACCGGGCTGCCGATGGACTTGAGGTGGCGCAGGTCTTCCGTGGTGGGAAAATGCGGCTCGACAGGCTTGGCGTCGGGCGCGGGAGTTGCGGCCTGCGCGAAGGCGACGGGAGCGGGACATCCGAAGACGCAGACCAATGCGGCAACTAAGGTGCAATTCAGGGAAGGTAAGCGCATGCGGAAAGCATACATGGCATGCGCCGGTTTTCAGATGCAGAAATGTGGATCGAGCAAGCGGAGCTTGGATCAATCGCAGCGCAGGGCGACCATCGGGTCGACTCGGCTGGCTCGGCGGGATGGGAGCCATGCGGCGAATAACGTCATGCTGCTCACCACCAGCAGGGCAACGGCTAAAGTGATGGGGTCGAGGGCGCTGAGTCCGAAAAGCTGTTCCTTGATGTACTTTGTTCCGGCATAGGTGAGCGGCAAGCCGAGCCCCACGCCAATGGCCAGCAGCAACAGCGACTCGCGCAGAATCATCCATTGCACAGCCGGGGTCTGTGCGCCCAGGGCAATGCGTATGCCGATCTCGTTGGTGCGGCGAACGACGTTGTAGCTCATCACTCCATAGAGACCGATTGCGGCTAGCAGAACCGCCAGGATGGCAAAGAGAGTGGTCAGCGTGGAAACAAGCTGGTCGTGCGAAATAAAGTCGTCCACCTGGTCCCGGATGGTTGTGATTTTGGTCAAAGGCAGGTTGGGATCGATGGATCGGAGAGTCGCACGCAGATCCGCGATTGTGTTTGCGGGATCTCCTGTTGTGCGCAGCAGGATAAGGCTGGCGACGCGGTCCTGATTCTCTTCCGGTGTGGCATGGGGCGCCGAGGGGTCGACCGGGCTGAAGGGATCTATCTGGGCCAATGGGATGTAGGTCATTCGGAGAGGATCGGAACTGCGCGGATTGCCCGCTTTGGTGTCGCGTGCGATGCCGATTATCTGCCAGGGGCCCTTCACATCGTCGATGTCGATTTGGAGCGAGCGACCGATTGCGTCCCCCTTGGGAAAAAACTTCCTGGCAACGGCTTCGTTGATTACCGCGACCTTCAGGCTATTCGGCGTATCGCTGTCGTTGAGGGCGCGCCCGGAAACAATTTGGATTCCAGCAGTCACAAAGTACTGGCCGGAGACGCGGTTGAGTTTTGAGTTCATATTCTCCTTAGGTGCGGGAGTGTAGCCGCGGATGGTCAGGCTGGAAGACCAGTTGCCTCCACTGATGGGCGGGGTCGCGGCAAGGGCGACGGACTTGACGCCGGGCAGAGCAGAGAGACGTTGCAGCAGCTGTTGGTTCAGGCCCGGCGACTGGCTGGGTTTATAGCCGGCGAGATTGGCGTCTAAATCGGCAAGCAGGAGATGAGAGCGCTCGAAGCCGTAATCTTGGTTCTCGAGATTGCGGAGGGTTCGCAGAAACAGCCCGGCTCCGACTAATAAGAGCAGCGAGAGCATGACCTGGGCCGTGACCAGCGCCTTGGGCCAGAAGCGCGCCTGCCTGCCTCCGCTGCTTTGCGCGGTGCGGCTGCCGGCGCTCAGATTGCCAATGGCCGCGGTGCGCGACGCGATGATGGCCGGAGCAAGTCCGAATAGCAGTCCGGTGAGCAAAGAGACACCGAGCGTGAACAGCAACACAGAAGCGTCAGGCGTTGGGCTCATCGCAATGTAGGCGCTGCCCTGGCTGACGAATGTGATCAGAGCGCGCGTGGCGGCAAAGGCAATGCCGAGACCCAGCAATCCGCCCGCGAGCGAGAGCAGAAATGTTTCTATCAGACACTGGCGGATAATGCGCGCACGGCTGGAACCGAGAGCGAGTCGCGTAGCGATTTCACGGCCTCGCGTGGCGGAGCGCGCCAAAAGGAAGTTGGCCAGGTTCGCGCAGGCGATGAGCAGCACGACTATCACAACGCCCATGAGAGTTTGCAGCGAGTCACCGTACTGGCTTCGGACCAGGGAGACTCCTCGGTTTGCGGGGATCAAAGGCACTGTGACGTGGTTGATCTCTTGCTCTCGCGCTGGAGTCAGCCGCGTTCCCTGCTGCGCGCGCAGGCCCGTGCGGATCTGATTGTCGAGCCAGGTCTGAGTCTGCGCCAGGGAAGAATTGTTTGCGGATGCCTGGGCGCTCAAGCGGCCAAAGACGTTCAGGAAGTAGGTTCCGCCGGACGCGGCCTCAGGCAACAGCAGCGAAGGATGTTGCAGAACGACGGTCTGCATTGAAATGGGAGTCCACAGGTCGGGAGCATCGAGTTGCTGCTTGATGCCGTGAAATGCTTCAGGCATAACGCCGATGACATCGAACGGTGTGCCGTTAATGCGAATGGACTTGCCAAGGACGGCGGGATCGGAGGAGAGCGATTGCTGCCAGAAATGATGGCTGATGACAACAACGGCCCCGCTGCCTGGCGTGGCGTCGTCGGAAGGACTGATGGCGCGGCCCATGAAAGGCTGGGCGCCAAGGACGCTGAAGTAGTTGCCCGAGACGAGACTGGTTCGCGCCAGGATCGCGGACGCATTCGAAGCGACGACCGGGTTGGAGGACGGCAGGCGCACACTCGTCATATTGAAGAAGCTGCAATAGGACGCGATGCCCTGAAATGGGCCTGGATCCGCCTGAAGCTGGCGGGAAAAATACCAAGGGAACAAGCCGTAAGCGCCGATGTCGATTCCACCGGCTATCCCGCTGTTTTCCGCATCTCCGAATGTCACGAGTTGCTCGGGATTGTGGACGGGAAGGTTACGGAGCATGACCTGGTTGATGAGCGAGAAGATAGCCGTGTTGCCGCCGATGCCGAGGGCAAGAGAGAGCAGTGCGATGGCGGTAAAGGTGGGGCTCTTGGCCAGCTTGCGCAGGCTAAAACGGAGATCCTGCCAGAGGTTTTCTGCGAAGGCTTCCCAGCCGGCAGAGCGGATGCGATGCTTGACGGCGTTGGTGCTGCCCATCTCAATGCGCGCGGCCTGGGCGGCCCTCGCAGGCGTCATCCCAGCGCGCTGCTTGGCTTCGGTAGAGGCGGCGAGGAAGCCGTCCAACTCTTCGTCCATTTCGCGCTCGATTTTCTTGCGGTTCATGAGTGCTCTTATTCCGGTAACAAAGTTCCCAAATACCCGCATTGGTTCTCTCCATCAAGCAATCAGCGGCTGCATGCCGTCTTCCTTTTTGCTGAATCTGTGCTCAATCGCAGCGCAACGCAACCATCGGGTCTACGTGACTTGCTCGGCGGGCGGGGAGCCATGCGGCGAAGACCGTTACGGCGGCGATGATGAAAACGGAACCGGCCATGGCGACTGGGTCGGAGGCGCTGAGTTGGTAGAGCTGCGACTGAAGGTAGTGGAGTCCTCCGAGCGCGATGGGCAGGCCAAGGGCGAGACCGATGCCGAGCAGCACGAGCGACTCGCGCAGCACCATCCAGAGGACATTGCCAGTCTGCGCGCCGAGGGCAATGCGGATCCCAATTTCATTGGTCCGGCGGACGACCGTGTAGCTCATCACGCCATAGAGGCCGATGGCGGCCAGCAGCACAGCGAGCGCGGAAAACGTGGCGCACAGGCGGGAGACGAGCTGCTCGTTGGTGACGAAGTGATCGGTGAGGTCGCCGATGGTGCGGATGCTGAGGATGGGCAGAGAGGGATCGACTTCCAGCAGGGCGGCGCGAACTGACCCGGTCATTTTTTCAGGATCGCCGGTGGTGCGAATCATCAGGGATTCAACATAGCTGGCTTCGCCAAGCACCGCCTGCTGCTGTGGGAAGTAGACGTGGCGCTGCACTTCTTCGCGCGGTCCGGAGTAAAGCGTGTTGGCGGCGACGCCGACGATCTGCCAGGGCCCGGCAACGTCGTCGTCTTCAATGGTTACCTGGTGGCCCAGGGCGCTGTCATGGGGGAAGTAATGGTCAGCAAAAGCGCGGTTGACGACAATACTCTTGGGGCCATTGGCGGCGTCTTGAGAGCCAATGGCGCGGCCTTGGAGGATGGGAATGCCTGTGGTCTCAAAGTAGCCCGGGGTCGTCAACTCCAGAATGGCGTTGGTCCCTTCTTTGGGTGCAGGCACATAGCCGCTCACCTTTACTGTTGAGTCAGTATTGCTGCGGCTCATGGGCGGGGTGTTGGCGAAGGCCGACGCGGTAACTCCGGGGAGAGCGTTGATGCGTTCCTGAACGCGTTGATAAAACCCTGCGAGCTGCTCAGGCTTGAGATCGCCAAACTTGTGGGCGAAGTTGACGACGAGAAGGTTGCTGCGATTGAAGCCGAAGTCTTGCTTCTCGATATTGGTGAGAGAGCGCAGAAAGAGCCCGGCCGCGGCAAGCAATACGACAGACGCGGTGACCTGCCCGATAACCAGAGCGCGCGGAAGCAGGCGGCTACCGCTGCCTCCGGCTGCAGCGGCGGTGCGGGCGTTGGCGTTGAGGGCGGGAGCTGCGTCGGTGCGGGCCACTCGAAGCGCTGGAGCGAGGCCGAAGAGAAGCCCCGTGAGCAGCGCGACGCCGAAGGTGAAGGCGAGGACGCGCAGGTCAGGCGTGGCCGTGAGCGAAGTGTAAGCGACGCCGCCTGCGACGAACCGGATGAGGGTGCGCGCGGCGACCCAGGCAAGAGCGAGACCGGCAAGTCCTCCGGCCGCGGAGAGCAGCAGCGCTTCCATCAGGATTTGGCGAACAATTCGGAGCCGGGTTGACCCAAGCGCAAGTCGGGTGGAGATTTCGCGTTGGCGAGCTGTGGCGCGGGCCAGCAGGAAGTTGGCAAGGTTCGCGCAAGCTACAAGAAGCACGAGCACCACGACGCCCATGAGGATGAGCAGCGGGCCCTCAAATCCCTGGCGCATGCCGGAGACACCGGAATCGGCGGGAACAAGCGGTTCGGTAATGCGAGCGATTTCAGCGCGGCGCTCAGCGGAGACCTGGCCGCCTTCGTGGGCCAGGACGTAGGCACGGATCTGGTTGTCGAGCCAGGCTTGATCCTGCTGAATCGTGTGCCCGGGAGCGAGGCGCGCTCCCATGTGCAGCCAATATGGTCCGTTGACAGAGAGAAAAGATGGTTCGCGTGTCAGTTCTGCCTGCATGGTCACGGGCGCCCAGATATCCGGCGGCTCGGTGCCCAGCAGGATCCCATAGAAGCGCGGAGGAGCCACGCCGACGACCGTGCAGGGAACACCGTTGATGGTGATGATTTTGCCTAGCACGTGCGGGTCGGCTTCCAGGGTGTCGCGCCAGTAGTGATAGCTGACAACCACTACAGGGCTGCGGCCAGGGGCGCTGGCATCGTAGGGCTGGATTCCGGGTCCGAGGAACATCGGCACGCCAAGGGCGTTGAAGTAGCTGCCGGATACGAGGTGCGTCTGGATCTGGACGGCGGGTCCGGTGGGGTGTTCGCCGACTTGCACTCCGACTCGGCGAAGGCGGCTGTCATAGGAGAAGACGCCGGTAAAGGGGCCAGGATTGTGCTCGAGTTGGTTGGCGAAGTCGGAGCCGTACATATCGAAAAATGACAGGTCCACTCCGCCGAGCACACCACCGCTGAGAGACTTGCCAAACGAGACGAGCTGGCCCGGCTGGCGCACCGGCAACTGCTGCATGATGACGTTGTTGATGAGCGTGAAAATGGCGGTGTTTGCGCCGATGCCGAGAGCCAGCGAGAGGATGGCGACGAGGGTAAAGCCTGGGCTCTTGAGGAGCATCCGCAGGCTGTAGCGGAGATCGTGCCAGAGGTTCTCGGCGGAAGTTTCCCATGCGGCCGAGCGGATGCGGTGCTTCACGGCGTTGGTGCTTCCCATCTCGATCCTTGCCGCGCGCGCGGCTTCTTCAGGAGCAATGCCGGCTTGCTTTTTGGCTTCCGTTGAGGCATCGATGAAGCCACGCAGCTCTTCGTCCAACTCACGCTCAACTCGGGTGCGGCCAAGTAGAGCCAAGACACCAGCAGAAAGATTTCCGAACCAACCCATCGCATCTTCTCCTTTTTAATTCGACTCGTATCTATTCGCAGCGCAACGCCACCGTTGGTTCAACTAAAGATGCTCTTCGCGCGGGTAGATAGCCCGCGATGCCCGCGATGACAACCAACAAGCCAACGGCCGCCAAAAGGCTGGCAGGGTCCGTCGGGGTCACGCCAAAAAGCAACTTGGCAACCAGGTGATTCCCTCCGAGCACAACTGGAACTCCGATTGTGATTCCGATGCCAACCAGCACAAGAATCTCGCGAAGAATGAGCCATAGAACGCCTGACCGCTTGGCTCCGAATGCCATTCGCACCCCAATCTCGCTGGTGCGGCGCGCTACCGCATACAAAAGCAATCCGTAGATGCCGATGCAGACGAGAAACGCGGCCAGCAAACCGAAGAACGCTGAGAACCTGTCCAAAAACTGAGCGATGAACCTCGGAAGGAATATGCGGCAGGGATTTGGCTGTTTAGTTTTGAGGCATGTATCCGAGTGATTTGACGGATGTTCAGTGGTCGAAGCTG